>ERZ808028.30-NODE-30-length-181016-cov-13.561648_pt1 | contig 181016 bp, 158 predicted proteins | sample MGYA00380184_ERZ808028 | MGnify/ENA primary metagenome ERZ808028 (study PRJEB31490, sample SAMN06133397) | mouse gut metagenome | isolation source: J8_1 | host: mice | place: China: Chengdu | collected 2015-05 ...
GGGATCTTAGCTCAGCTGGGAGAGCATCTGCCTTACAAGCAGAGGGTCATAGGTTCGAGCCCTATAGGTCCCATTATATGCCGATGTGGCTCAATTGGCAGAGCAGCTGATTTGTAATCAGCAGGTTATCGGTTCGAGTCCGATCATCGGCTTTATGGGTGGATTCCCGAGTGGCCAAAGGGGGCAGACTGTAAATCTGTTGGCACCGCCTTCGAAGGTTCGAATCCTTCTCCACCCATTTAGATAGCATAATTTCTTTATGGGAATACTATATTAAATATTGACGCGGGGTGGAGCAGTCTGGAAGCTCGTCGGGCTCATAACCCGAAGGTCATAGGTTCAAATCCTATCCCCGCTATTTCTGCCCAGATAGCTCAGTCGGTAGAGCAGAGGACTGAAAATCCTCGTGTCACTGGTTCGATTCCGGTTCTGGGCATTTATAAAACCGAACAGTATTTGATGATGCAGGCACGCTAAAGGCGTGTTTTTTCTTTATATATTCTTAATTATTGTTTATTCTTTTTATAAAAATTTATGAAGCACCTTTTTTCTTAGACGGATATATGATAGAATGTAAGTTGGTAAATTTGTGATGATTGTATCAGATGGACCAATATGCTGGTGGGGCAATTTCCAATTGCTCTGATCAAAGCAATGAAAAGTGAATTAGGGGAGAAAACGAATGTATGAGTATGAATTAAGAAAATATGCAAATGATATTTTTGAGTCAGAAAATTTTAAGAGCACGAAGGCATATATACAACATGGAAATATGTCGGTGCGAGAGCATTCAATCAATGTAGCAAAAGCGAGTCTCTATATCCGGGATAAGCTCAAGATTCGATGCAATACAAGAGATTTGGTTCGGGGCGCACTGCTTCATGATTATTTTCTGTATGACTGGCATAAAAGTGATGCGCTCAATCCACACAGGCTGCATGGTTTTTTTCATCCATCAAGGTCTTTGCAGAATGCGCAGAAGGAATATAATCTGACGGCGAGACAGCGGGATATTATTATCAAACACATGTGGCCGCTCACGGTGATTCCGCCAATGTGCAGGGAAGCGTGGATTGTGACTTCGGCGGATAAATTCTGCTCATTGATGGAGACACTGTACATTCACAGGGGCAGAATCCACAATGGTAAAAAGAAAAAATATGCAATCGCAAATGTGTCCAGTCATAAGATTGCATAATGAAATAAATATATAAATATTTCTTTCAGAAAGGATGTTGATTTCATGAGAAAAACGAAGATTGTTTGTACAATAGGACCAGTATCGCAGACAGAAGAAAAATTAAAAGAGCTGTTATTAGCAGGAATGAATGTGGCGCGGTTTAATTTCTCTCACGGAGATCATGCAGAGCATGAGATGAAAATCAGTCGTGCAAAGAAGGCGGCTAAGGAGCTGGGCTTGCCTCTTGCAATGATGCAGGATACCAAAGGACCAGAAATCCGGCTTCGGGATTTCGAGGGGGGAAAGGCTTTCTTGGAGGCCGGCGCGACCTTTCGGCTGACGACGGAGGAGGTCATGGGTACGGCTGAGCGCGCAACCATCACATACAAGAATCTAAAAAATGACGTTGAGATAGGAAGAAGCATTCTGATTGATGATGGTTTGATTGAGCTGACAATCAAGGCGATTGAAGATACGGATATTGTCTGTGAGGTTATCAACGGCGGAACGGTCTCTAACCATAAGGGAATCAATGTGCCGGGTGCGATTTTGTCCATGCCGTATATCAGTGATGTGGACAGGGACGATATCATTTTTGGCGTAAAAATGGGATATGATTATATTGCGGCATCATTTGTGAGATGTGCAGATGATGTTCGGGCGGTCAAAGAGATTATCAATGAGCATCATGGCAGAATGAAAGTAATCTCTAAGATTGAGAATATGCAGGGAATTGACAACCTCGATGAAATCCTTGACGTATCAGATGGTATTATGGTGGCAAGAGGAGATATGGGTGTTGAGATTCCACTTGAGGAGGTGCCCATTCTACAAAAGAAGATGATTCGCAAGGCACTGCAAAAAGGAAAAATTGTCATCACTGCCACACAAATGCTAGAGTCCATGATTAAAAATCCCAGACCGACTAGGGCAGAGACGACGGACGTTGCAAACGCAATTTACGATGGTACGTCTGCAATCATGCTGAGCGGAGAGAGCGCTGCGGGTGCTTATCCAATCGAGGCAGTGAAAACCATGAGCAGAATCGCAGAGCGCACCGAGCAAGAGATTTGCTATGCAGACAGGCTGCGCAAGAGAAGCCATAACTGGGTGAACAATGAAGAAGTGACAACGGCAATCTGCCATGCATGTTGTACGACAGCGATGGATTTGGACGCAAAGGCGATTATTACAGTCACAATGTCTGGCTTTACGGCGGGAATGATCTCTAAGTATCAGCCGGGCTGTATGGTGATTGGCTGCGCGGTGGACGAGACTGTGTACCGCCAGATGGCAATGATGTTTGGTGTCAGTCCGCTGTTGATCGAAAAAGAGGACGATACAGAAAAGCTGTTTCATGCGGCAGTCAAGGCAAGCGTTGACGCGGGACTGGTCAATTATGGGGATAAGGTTGTCATCACCGCAGGCGTTCCGCTAGGCGTTGCTGGAAATACGAACATGGTTCGTGTGGTAGAGGTTTAATGGGAAAAGTTTTTTGCATTGTTGGAAAAAGTTCATCGGGCAAGGATACAATCTATAAAAAACTTTTAAGAACTTCAACGCTTCGTTTAAAGCGTATTGTTTTGTATACGACACGCCCAATCCGCGCAGGGGAGCGGGAGGGCGTGGAGTATCATTTTACATCGGCAGAGAAGATGGCGTGTCTGCAAAAAGAGGGCAGGATTATAGAGAGCCGTTCCTATGACACTGTCCATGGTATATGGCATTATTTTATGGCAAAGGATAACCAGATTGATTTGGAGAGATTTGACTATCTGGTCATTGGAACACTGGAGTCCTATGTGAAGATAAGAGATTATTTTGGACAGGATAAAGTGGTTCCAATTTACATTGACTTGGACGACGGGGAGCGGTTGACGCGTGCACTGCGCCGTGAGAAGGACCAGCCCGAACCCAAATATGAGGAGATGTGCAGGCGGTTTCTTGCGGATGCGAAGGACTTTTCTGCGAAAAATCTTGAGGGGGCAGGGATTACCAGATGCTTTTTGAATCAGGACTTGAAAGCCTGTCTGTCTGAAATCACGGCGTATATATTGTCGTTTCGGGGGGCGTAAAAGCCCTTTTTATGCACAGACCCGTGCAGCAGACAAAGGAAATAAGCCGCGAAAGTGATTATAAGGGAACAGGTAATGTTCAGGGGGTATATAGATGGATTTTAAGATCAATGAAGTGCAGCAGACAGCGCCCGTGCAGCAGACACAAGCACCGCAGCCGACAGATGATACCTTTAAATTTATGCTGGCGAGCAACATTGAGGAGGAGGGGCTTGCTGAGCGGCTGAATCTGATGATGCAGGAAATCGTGATGCAGGGCGACAAGATTGTGAAGCGCATGGACGTGCGGGATATGCGGCGCTATCGGACGCTGATCAAAGATTTTATGAATGAGATTGTGAACCGTTCGCATAAGTTTTCGCGGGAAAATTTTCTGGACAGGCGCGGGCGGCACAGGGTGTACGGCATTATTCGGCTTGTCGATGAGAAGCTCGATGAGCTGGCGCAGGCTCTTGTGAGCGATGAGTGTGATAAGATTGCGATACTTGCTAAAGTAGACGAGATTCGGGGGCTTTTACTGGATATTTTAGCATGATTGGGCACGATAGCATAGTTGAGATTCCACGATTGAGCCGCGGCAGAGCCGCGACATGGAGGGTAGTATGGAACTTGTAACCGGGGGTGGCGACAGCCAATATGATCTGAAAGAAGCGCAGATGAGAAAAAAACGTTCCATCGAGATCTTGAAAGCGCACAACGTACCTTATATACAGCATCTTCCGACAATTGAGACGGCTGATGCAGTCAGGGTGAGGACGGCGGAGGAGATTGCGCGGCGGGCGGTCACTTGCCTGCTTGCGATTCAGGTAGCGTGTGACGCGGCGGGGGCGCCGGGAAATTTTAAGAAGAGCCGGAAATTTTTTGGTGAAAAATTAGAAGAATTTGGTCTGGAGGAAGAGCTTACACATAAGGAGAGGAAAATTTTTAAAGGAAAGTGCAACAGTCAGGATTTTGCCAGTATGACATGGAAATATGAGGCATACTGGGTTTTATTGTGGGCGCTTGGCATTGTAGCGCAATTAGATTATCCTTCGGAGGCGTGTGACTGTGAATTTGCCATCAATGCTGTCGCAGACTGTGACAGTATGGAGGAATTTATGGAGAAGGTGAGCCTGAGAAATATTTCTGAAATATTGGACGAGGCAGACTTGATTTTTCGCTATGACTGGGCGTGTGTAGATGCACGGATTCATGAGGAGGAGGCGCCGGCGGGGCTGGACCCGGATGTAGTGTACGAGAGGCACTGCGGACTGAACTGGCTGATTGATGCAGATGGTGCAGATGATTGGGACAATGTAAGCACGAACACCTGAGAGGGCAGTTATGGAAACGAGTAGGAATACAGAACCGGGATATGTGACATGGAGTGATGTGGTGGGACTGGCACAGCTCATGGACAATTTGCAGAATGCCATAAAGCACAATAAAATCTCACATGCCTATTTGATACAGGGAGAAAAGCTGTCTGGAAAGCGAATGATTGCGGATATTTTTGCGCGTGCGCTTCAATGTGAGGCGGGCAAGGCGCCTAACGTGCATCAGGAGACGTTGTTTGACGCGCCGGCGCAATATCAGGGACCACCGCCCTGTAACCAGTGCAGAGCCTGCAAGCAGGCGGTGAATGGCAATCACCCTGATATTATCTATGTGACGCATGAGAAGCCCAATGTGATTTCGGTGGACAATATCAGACAGCAGGTAAATGGGGATATTGACATCAAACCGTACAGCGGAGAGTATAAGATTTATATTATTGATGAGGCTGAGAAAATGAATGTGCAGGCGCAGAATGCGCTCTTGAAAACATTGGAGGAGCCGCCGGCATATGCAGTGATTTTGCTGCTTGCGACGAGGGCGGAGGCGATGCTGCAAACGATTTTAAGCCGCTGTGTCGTACTGAATATAAAGCCGGTGCCGGAAGATCTGATTAAGAAGTATTTGATGCAGAAGGTCGAGATACCTGACTACAGGGCATCTATTTGCGCCTCTTTTGCGAGAGGAAATGTAGGGCGTGCAATAGAGCTTGCCTCCAATGAGGTATTTGATCACATGAAGTCCTCTGTGCTCGGACTTTTGAAGCATATTTCGGAGCTGGAAATCAACCAGATCGCCGCCGAAGTAAAAAAGATTTCTGAGGAAAAATTTGACACAAATGATTATCTGGATTTGTGTTTTATCTGGTATCGTGATGTGTTATTATATAAGGCATGCGGGGCTTTTGACAGCAAGTGTCCTATTATTTTCAAGGAAGATATGACAGCGCTGGCAAGCGCGGCGGGATACTACAGTTATGATGCGATCGAGAAGATTATCCATGCCATCGGCAGGGCGCGCAGCAGGATTGCGGCGAACGTGAATTTTGACTTGACAATGGAACTGATGTTTCTGGATATGAAGGTGGGCTGATCGTGCAACGATGAAGTAAAGTGAGGTAGATAGATTCTATGATAAAAGTAATTGGCGTGAGATTTCGGACAGCGGGCAAGATTTATTTCTTTGACCCGGTGGATTTTGATATAAAGCGCGGCGCGCATGTGATTGTGGAGACCGCGCGCGGCATTGAGTATGGCACTGTGGTGGGCGATCCCAAAGAGATTGAGGAGGACAGGGTGGTTTCACCCTTAAAGCCTGTGCTGCGCGTGGCGACGGCTCGTGATATCGAGCAGGAGGCTGCCAATAAACAGAAGGAGAAAGATGCGTTTAAGATTTGCCTTGAGAAGATTAAGAAGCATAATCTTGACATGAAGCTGATTGATGCAGAGTATACGTTCGACAATAATAAAGTGCTGTTTTATTTTACGGCAGACGGCCGTATTGATTTTCGGGAGCTGGTAAAAGATTTGGCTTCGGTGTTTAAGACTAGAATCGAGCTGCGCCAGATTGGGGTGCGTGATGAGACGAAAATTCTTGGCGGAATCGGAATCTGCGGCAGGCCACTTTGCTGTCATTCCCATTTGTCGGAGTTTGTCCCAGTTTCCATTAAGATGGCAAAGGAGCAGAATCTGTCTCTGAATCCAACGAAGATTTCCGGCGTGTGCGGCCGTCTGATGTGCTGTTTAAAACACGAGGAGGAGACATATGAGTACTTAAACCGCAAACTGCCGAATGTGGGGGATTTTGTGACCGCTGACGACGGGCTGAAAGGAGAAGTGCAGAGTGTCAATGTACTTCGGCAGCTCGTCAAGGTGATTGTTGAGGTGAACGACGAGAAGGAAATTCATGAGTACAAAGTCGAGCAGCTCCGCTTCAAGAGACGCCACCGCAAGGACAAAAACGACGTGATGAGCGACGAGGAGCGCAAGGAATTAAAAGAGCTTGAGAAACTGGAAAAACAGGAGAAACAGGACGCCAAATCAAAGCTCGACGACACGGTATAAGAGGTCTGTATATGGATATCGAACTAAAGGAACATGAGCGGATTGATGATTTAGAGCGCAACGGTTATCAGATTATCCAGAATCCTGAGAAATTCTGCTTTGGCATGGACGCGGTACTGCTGAGCGGCTTCGCGCAGGTGAAGCCGGGCGCCGCGGTGCTTGATTTGGGCACGGGCACGGGGATTATCCCGATTTTAATTGAGGCAAAGACGCAGGCAGCTAAGATTTGTGCCATCGAGATTCAGGAGGAGAGCGCCGACATGGCGCGGCGCAGTGTACAACTGAACCATCTCGAAAAAAAGATTGATATTGTGACAGGAGATTTGAAGGAAGCAGAACGGTTTTTTGACGCTGCTTCTTTTGATGTCATAACGTGCAATCCGCCGTATATGATTGGTCAGCATGGCCTGACAAATCCTGATGCGCCAAAAGCAATTGCGCGCCATGAGATTTTATGCACGCTAGAAGATGTGGTTCGGTCTGCTGCAAAACTTTTGAAAACAGGTGGAAAGTTCTGTATGGTTCACAGACCGTTCCGTTTGGCGGAGATTATGACGGTGATGGTGCAATACAGGCTCGAACCCAAGCGAATGCGGCTGGTGTATCCCTACGCGGATAAAGAGCCGAATATGGTATTAATTGAAGGCTGCCGTGGGGGCAGGCCGCGCATGACCGTGGAGAAGCCGTTAATTATTTTTCAAGCGCCCAATGTGTATACCGATGAGCTTCGCGATACGTATGGCTTTTGATATGTATAGCTTTTAAAGGACAAGGAGATGGAAAGAGGAATGGCAGGAAAATTGTATCTGTGCGCGACGCCAATTGGCAATCTGAAGGATATGACGCCGCGGGTAGTGGAAACGCTACAGACGGTGGATTTAATCGCCGCAGAGGATACCAGAAACAGCATCAAGTTACTCAATCATTTTGATATCCACACGCCGATGACAAGCTATCATGAATATAATAAGGTCGAGAAGGCGGCTGCCTTGATCGAGCAGATGCGGCAGGGGAAAAATGTGGCGCTGATCACAGACGCTGGAACGCCCGCGGTCTCCGACCCCGGCGAGGTGCTTGTGCAGAAGTGTCAGGAGGCAGGGATTGTGGTGACTTCTCTGCCGGGCGCGGCGGCGTGTATCACGGCACTGATACTATCTGGATTAAGTACGAGACGGTTTTGTTTTGAGGGATTTCTGCCCGCGGACAAAAAAGAAAAAAAGGCAGTTCTCGAGGACTTGCAAAAGGAGTCCAGAACGATAATCTTGTATGAGGCGCCGCATCACTTGCAGCGCACGCTCACTGAGCTGTATGAGGCGCTTGGAGAGCGCAGAGTGACCCTTTGCAGAGAGCTGACAAAGAAGTTTGAGGAGATTACGCCGACAACGCTTGAAACGGCGCTTGCTCTGTTTGAGACGCAGCCGCCACGGGGCGAATATGTGCTTGTGGTGGAGGGAAAAAGCCTTTCTGAATTTCGGCGGGAGCAGGAACAGAACTGGCAGGAGATTTCGATTGAGGCGCATATGGCGCAGTATGAGGCGCAGGGAATCGAGCGCAAAGAGGCGATGAAGCGGGTGGCAAAGGACCGGGGGATTTCTAAGAGAGAGGTCTATCAACACTTGTTAAAAGAAGGATGATTTTGTATTTTTATGTATTTTTTACAAAAATTTTAGAAAATACGTTGACAAATATATATTGGAATACTATACTTCTGTTTGTTAATAGGAATCGAACATCATATGGCTGTTGCAAACTGCATACAATGAGAGTATGAAAGTTACATGGATGTTTCGCAGAAATACGAAGTTAGTGTGTATAAAGGAGACTTTTGAATGGAAAGAGTATTGGAAATCATCGAGGAACAGTTACATTTAACAGGCGTCGAGCTTACAGAGGACTTGAATTTGAAAGATGATCTTGGTGCGGATTCTATTGATTTGGTAGAGCTGATGATGGCGTTTGAGGACGAGTATGGGATCACGGCGGATTATGAGGAGGTGGATAAGCGCGTCAAGACGGTTGGCGATATTATTGAGTTTCTCAAGGAGCAGGGCGCGGACATTTAAGGGACTATTTCAGATCAGAGTGTAGTTCAGAACTGTAGATGAAAACAGAGGCAGATTCCTGTTGTGTGGAGTCTGCCTCTGTTTTATATATGTTATTTTGCCTTTGCTTTTTCTGCTTTTTCTGCTTCTTTTGCTTTTTTTGCTTCTAATTCTTTTGCTTTGGCTTCTTCTGCCTTTTCTTCTTCGGTCTGGAACCAGTTCATGCGGCCATAACGTTTGGTCACACCCAGAATTTCTTTTTGAAGTGCAGCGCTCAGCTCCTTTTTGCCAACGCGCCAGCGCCAGTTGATGCCTAATGTGGAGGGTTTGTTGGTGCGGGTGTCGTTGTCAAGGCCGAGATAGTCCTGCATCGGTATGATGCATGTCTTGGCAATACTGCGCATCACCAGAGAAATCAGCGGTTTGTAGAGCTGTTTTTCTGGCGTATGCTGGTCGCAGAGATAATCGCGGACCATTTGCAGGTCTTGGCGGGGAATGCTCTGGAACCAGCCCACGAGGGTTTCATTGTCATGCGTTCCTGTGTATGCGACGCTGTTTTCTGTGAAATTGTGTGGGAAATAGTCGCTTGCAGAGCCGGAGTCTCTGGAATCAAATGCAAATTCTAAGACCTTCATGCCGGGGAAGCCGCTGTCGCGCACCAACTGGCGGACAGAGTCTGTGACATAGCCTAAATCCTCCGCAATCACTTCATGCTTGCCAAGTCGTCTCTCCATCGTGCGGAACAACTCAATGCCGGGGCCTTTTTCCCAATGTCCGTTCACGGCTGTCTCCTCTCCGTATGGAATGGAGTAGTATTCGTCAAAGCCGCGGAAATGGTCAATGCGGACAACGTCATACATCTGGAAGCAGTACCAGAGGCGTGTAATCCACCAATCGTATCCTGTCTGTCTGTGGTAATCCCAGCGGTAGAGCGGATTGCCCCACAACTGGCCGTCTGCCGAGAAGCCGTCTGGCGGGCAGCCCGCTACAGCCGTGGGAATATTCTCACCGTCAAGCTGGAAAAGTTCTGGGTGTGCCCATGCATCTGCGCTGTCCATCGCAACGTAAATCGGGATATCGCCTACGATTTGGACGCCCTTGTCGTTGGCGTATTTACGCAGCTTGTTCCACTGGGTAAAAAACTGGAATTGCAGGTATTGCTGGAACTCAATGTCAAAATACAGCTCTCTGCGGTAGTAGTCCATCGCGTTTGCCCAGCGCAGACGGATATCCTCCGCCCACTCTGTCCACGGCTTTCCTTCAAAACGTTCTTTTACTGCCATAAACAAAGCGTAATCCGACAGCCACCAGCTATTTTCTGACACAAATTTTTGATAGGCGGCGTTTTTGCTGATATCGCTGCGCTCATATGCTTTGCGCAGGAGTGGATAACGGTTTATGTAAAGTTTTTCATAATCAATGTCGTGATCAATGCTGCCAAAGTCCGCTTCATCACATTCAGCTTTTGTGAGAACGCCCTCCTCCACCAAAGTTTCCAAACTGATGAAGTATGGATTTCCAGCAAATGTGGAAAAGGACTGGTATGGAGAATCTCCGTAGCTTGTAGGACCAAGCGGCAAGATTTGCCAATAGGTTTGACCAGCTTTTTTGAGCCAGTCTACAAAATCGTAAGCGCTTTGGGAAAAACAGCCAATGCCGTAGTTTGATGGCAAGCTGGCGATAGGTAGTAAAATGCCCGCAGCTCTGTTCATATCTGTCTGCCTCCTTTTTTAGTGCTATCGCACTATATATTTTAATTTATCGTAATATTTCGTACATTTTAACTATAATTCATTTGATGAGAATTTTCAATATAAAGCCTAAAATATTATTATTTGATACAATTTCTGCGATTGGTACAGCAATAATTGACTTTGTAAAACAGAAAATTGCGTGCTATATAATTTTTTATGCACAGTATACAAAAAATAGTAGGAAAATTCTATATTGTATGTTATAATTACAATAATTTAATTGTCGATGCGTTGTATATAATCGGTAAAAGAGATCAATATGGAGGACACAAAGGATGAAATTTACATTTGGCAGCAGCAAGAGGGGAGATGTGGCGGAGGCTTTGAGCGGAATCAGCGAGCCTGCGGCACTGTTTTTTTCGGTTGCGGGCGAGGAGATGCTAGAGCACGCCGCAACAGAGATTGAGAAGCGGTTTCCCGGCATTGCGTGTATAGGCGGCGTGGGGCAGGCGTATATAGATAAGCAGTTTTTTGACCAAGGCATCACCGTGACTGCCATGCGGGGCGAGATCAAAGTCGTGGCAGATGTGCTCGAGCAGGCGTCAGTCATGCCCATCAAATATATCAGGCGCCTTGAAAACGCGGTGAAGGCGGTCGGCGGCGAGCGGGGGAGGACGGCATGTTTCGATATCTGCTCGGCGGGCTGTGATGTCCGCGCGGTCACAACTTTGTCAAATTATCTCTGCCGCGCGGGATACGATCTTGCGGGTGGTACGAGCAATTCGGCTTCGGTTGCATGTAATGGCAAAGTGTATCAGGACGCATGTGCGTTTTTTATGTTTCGCAATCTCAAAGGAAAGATTAAGTCCTACAAGGAAAATATCTATGTCCACTCGGATAAACAGAAGCAATTTATGGTGACAGAGGCTGAACCCAAATCCTATAAAATCCGTACTTTGGAAAATGTTTCTGCGGAGAAGGTTTACACTTCGGAGCTGGGAATTTCCAGAGATAAAATCACGACACAGACATTCAAAAACCCGTTTGGGCATGTCTGCGACTCGGATACATATATCGTTTCAATTAAGGGTGTTGAGGCGGACGGCAGCATCACGACGTTTCGGCCGGCAAACAAGATGGATTTTTTGACGATTTTAAATATGGGAGACTACAGAGAAGTAGTACAGGATACCATCACAAAGATACAGCATGATCTGGGCAGGGCGTCTGCGGTGCTGTCTGTCAATTGTCTGTTTCGCTATATTATGTTCAATGACGACAAGTACTGGGACAGCTATCTTGCTGAGATGAGCCGCAGCTTTTCGCACGCGGGCATGGTTGGCGTGGGAGAGCATTATAATACGCAGTTTGTCAACCAGACAATGTGCTGTTTGGCATTTGAGTAGTTTGACGGAAAAATAGGGAGGAAAAAGCGTGTTGAGACTATTTGGAAAAAAAGCAGCAGAGAAGGAGGCAGCAGTCCTGCCGGAAAAAGGAGTACAGTTTGACAAGTATCCGTTGGAGTATGCGCTGACAAGCGCCGCTCAGGTGGTGGAGAGTCTGGCGGGAGATGTCTTTCAGACGACCCAGAAAATGCGCTATGCCAATGAACAGCTTGCGGGGCTGCAAAATGACATTATCAGCCTGCGGGACGATATCAATGGAATGGATGATGGCTTTCAGGAAATCACTGCCGCCGCCGACCAGTTCAATGATGTGGAGATGGAGATTGATCAATCGGTGGCAGACGCGCAGCGCCAGATGGAGCGTCTGCGGCAGGACGCCAGCTCTGTGAAGTAGAATTTCAGAAATATGACGGCAACGTTTGGACAGCTTCAACAGGCGCTTGACAAAATCCGTAACAGCCTGTCGGGTATTAGCGAGGTCGCAGACCAGACAGACCTTTTGTCGCTGAATGCAAGCATTGAGGCGGCACGGGCAGGTGAGCAGGGAAAAGGTTTTGCGGTGGTTGCGGAGGAGGTCGGCAAGCTCGCAAAGATGAGTCAGGATATGGTTGATGGAATCCATGCAAGCATTGTGGAGGTTGAGCAAAAGAGCAGTGAGCTGAATAAATTTATACAGGCGTCAGATGAGGCGATGCTTGGCAGTATCAGGAGTATGGAGGAGACGGGCAGGTATTTTGATGATATCAAAGAGCGCGCATCGGGCACGTCTGCGGTTCGGGACGCGATTGACCATGCCGTAGAGCAGAACCGTGCGTATGTTAAGACAGTTCAGGATTCGCTCACGTCCACGGCAGGGGTTTACGGTGAAATTATGGACCATATGGATATTGACGACAGCAAAAAAGGTGTGTTGATGGAAATGTTCGAACATATTATCGAACAGGCAGTTGCAATGGTGCAGGAGATGTAAGAAGGAGTAAAAATGAGAGAAGTAGAGGAAAAAAGTTATTCTTATAGCAATGATGAATATTTGTCCGTTTTTGTAGGAGTTTGTAAGTCACAGGAAATACTTGATCAATATTTAGAACAAGACTATGAATTACTAAATGAATATGATTGTATTGGCTCTGAATTTGGCGTAGATTTTGGTATTAACTTTTATGATGAAGATTTCTCAGTTTTTGTAGTAAATCCCGATATGTCAAAAGATTTCGAGGAAGTCTTTGTTGAAGCAGAAGTTTTTGATATGGATTTATTAAAGAAAGATTATCCAGATGGTTTGGATAGACCATATAATACAGCGATTGTGATTGGACGGCTCAAGTATGAGGGAGAGATAAAGGAAATTCAAAATGAGTTTGGTTATTTCAAATTTTTAGGCGTATACCCAGATGAGTAGGGGAAAACTCTTTCCCCTACTCCCGCGCCGAACGCGGGCAGCTTTTGCTGCTTATTTCCTCTCCGCGTCCGTGTGCATAAAAACACAGCCTCATCTGTCACAAGCAGATGAGGCTGTGTCTGTTAAAGATATTGTACTTTTTATTTATTCGCAATTTCGTGCAGTGTAGCAATACCTGATTTTAATTTGCTGTAAGCGGTCAGCAGTTCTTCGCTGTTCATTGCGTCAAAGTTTGCATTTTTATACTGATAATAGCATTTCTTTAACGCCTGATACTGGTCATATGAGCTGTACTCGTAGTATAAGCCAAGAACCGTGTTCGTGTTTGCGATGACAGAACGCATCATGCCCGCTGTAACCTTTACGTCTTTATACAAGGTCACTGGCTTTGCTGCCTGCTTCTGCGTGGAGGTCTTGCCGTCGATGATATAGCAGTAAGACGGATAAATCTTCTGGTCGCAGATATTTGCGCCGTTGAAGAGAATCGCGTCCTTGAAGGTCTGCACATAATAGCCCTGTGAAAGATTCTCATTGAAGGTATAGTCGATTGCGCCGTCAGTCACATGCGTCGGGTTTCCGATGGACGGATTGTGAATCATGCTGCAAGCCGCGCCAAAGTTATCTGTGAAGTTGTAACCCAGCTCGAACGCCTCATGCGAGTGCCCGGAAATCCAGACAACATCCTTATAGTTTTCAAGCAGTCCGATAAAACGCTGTGCGGAGGGCAGGCTCATGTCAATCGCGCCGCCATAATACGGATTTGTCAGATCATCACCGGGGCCATATCCCTTGATGAGCGCGTGCTGGATAATGTAGATGTTCTTGCCTTTTCCGTAGTTGTTTTTCAAAAGATTTTCTACCCAGTTGAGCTGCTCGTCTGTAAATTCGTCATATTTTGCCGGACGATAGCCGCCCTCTAACGCCATAAAGATAAACAGGTCGCCTGTTTTGGGCTCTGTGATAGAGTAATAAGGCTTTCCGGCTGCCATGGTGCTCATCGAGCCGTCAAGACCTGTACTGTTGATAAAAGTCTGCAATTCATAAGAAACCGCATCGTCTTGGCGGACTTCATGGTTGCCGCCGGACTCATATATCGGGTTCACGTAATCAGACTGCGACAAAATGAGCTGATAAGCCTTCCACTCTTTATCGAGTGTGGCAAGTTTGGCATTGGTAACTTGGTCGCCGGAGGAGACGATAAAGTCTACATTGAGGTTTGTGGCGTAGTTGAGCGCCTGTGCCCAGTGTGCCTCAGAGTACTCCCACCAGTATGCGGGTGTATCGCCGAAATGCTCCTCGTCGATATGGATATCGGAGAAGGAATTAAACGTGTAAAGTGCGTCTTTGGAAGAATACCCTAGACGTTTATTGGCAGGAATGTCAAAAACTGCCGCCGCTGCTGCCACGGACGGATAGTCTGTCACAGATGTATTTACTGCGATCACCTTTGTCGCGTCTGCCGGAATTGCCGTGTGGTAGCCAAAAGAAAAAGTTTCTGTTTTGCCTGCGCCGACCTCTAATGTCGCAATCGGATAGTATCCGCTAAGCGCGCCTGTATTGTTGCTCCAGTACAGATGATAGGCCGCATCTGTGGCAGAAGAAAGGGATATAGTACCGTCAGCATATCCAGCCTTGCCTGCATCTGCGCCTGTAAATTCATACGACAGACCCGTTCCAAGCGCCGCTGAAATCGGAACGGCTGTAGCCTCCGCTGCCAAGACAGTGCCTCCTGATGAGAGTGCGAGCAGTGCAGCACATGATAATGCGATTCGTTTTGCTCCTTTTTTGTGCATAAAAGTTTTGTGCATAAAAATTTTCTCCTTTCGTATAAATAGCTTCTCGGAAGCGCTCTTGTATTGGCTTCGTGAATCTATTACTATAATTACGAATCTATTGTATCATATCCCTAAACAAAAATCTATATTTCGTATAATTTCGTCTATTATGCATAAAATGATTGGTACTTTTTGTGCAAAATGTGACGTGCGTTTATGCACAGACCCGTGCAAAGAAGATAATCCGCTATAGCGGCATATGCGGCGGACAGGGGAGATAAATTTTCACATGAATAAGTGAATAAATAGTGAATTTTCACTTTCAATTATTGAAAATAATGAAAAAGGGAGTATACTATAAAGTAGTAAAAGTGGAGGTACAGCCTATGCAGTATGAAAGCGAACGCATTGAATATAAATCCCAGATGGTCGATGACTTGTACAAGGAAATTATAGCATTTGCAAATACGGAGGGCGGCATGATTTATATTGGTATTGATGATAAAGGCAATCCTATCGGCATTGAGGATGTAGATGATACCTACACGCGTCTGACCAATGGCATTCGTGATGCCATTTTGCCTGATATCACCATGTTTGTGCGATATGCCCTTCAAGAGAACAAAGTAATTCAAGTTGAAGTGGGAGAAGGCAGCTACAAACCTTACTATCTAAAAGCCAAAGGCATGAAACCCACCGGAGTGTATGTGCGGCAGGGGGCTTCTAGTGTACAGGCATCTCCTGACCAGATTCGCAGAATGATCAAGGCTTCTGACGGTGATGTGTTTGAGGAGATGCGCAGCATGACGCAGGAATTATCTTTTGAGGAAGCAGAGAGTACTTTCAAACGATACAAGGTGAATTTTACTGAAGAAAAATATATTGCATTGGGACTGCGAAATATTCATGATGATCAGTATACGAATCTGGCACGGATTTTATCGGACCAATGCCAGCATACGACAAAGATTGCAGTGTTTGGAGATGAAGACAATACGATGTTCAAGGACGCAAAGGAGTTTGGCGGTTCGGTTTTCAGGCAGTTGGAGGACAGCTATATGTACCTGTCTCTCTGCAACCGCACCTCTGCGGCGTTCAAGGGACTGGAACGGGTGGAAAAATCTGATTACCCCGAAGAAGCGCTGCGGGAGGCACTGCTCAATGCTTTTGTTCACCGGGATTACAGTTACAGCGGCAGCATTATTATAAATATCAACGATTTATATATGGAGTTTATCTCGATTGGCGGTCTTTTGCCCGGATTGTCGCCGGAGGATATCCGAAGTGGTATTTCCCAGCCCCGCAACCGCAAATTAGCTGAGATTTTTCACCGGTTGAAGCTGATTGAAGCATATGGAACTGGTATTCGTAAAATTTATGCATTGTATAAAGATTGTGCTGCACAGCCCCGCATTGAGGTAACGCCCAATACATTCAAACTCATACTTCCGAATATGAACACGAATCCAAGGAAGACGACTCCCAATAAGACAAATACAGTACTGTCCTCCGCGAAGGCTGCGCCCGCAGTGGTCACGCCGCAGATGAAAACGATGTTGGATTATCTGGCAGAGTACAAAGAAATGACAGATGACGAGTTACAGGAGCTCCTGAACATCAAAAAAACGAGAGCCTATCTGCTTACCCGCCAAATGAGTGAGAATGGACTCATTGAGATTGTTGGCAGAGGTGCGGCAAAAAAATATAAGTTAAAGTATTTTGATTGAGCTTGTAATAAGGTCATGATATAATGTAAACATTATGATATGAGGAAGGGAAACGCACCACTATGAATTATTACTTTATAGACTATGAAAATGTTCATGCAGACGGCTTTATCGGGATAGAAAATCTCGGTGAGAACGATACCATCTGCGTGATGTATACAGAGCAGAGCAAGGCATTTTCGCTGGAGCTGGTGGAAAAGATCACAAGACAGCGCGTAAAACTTGAATCCTACAAGGCAGGCACAGGCGCCAAAAACTCGCTTGATTTCCAGCTTGCGTCCTATCTGGGCTATATGATTGCAAAGAGTGAGGGGACGGGAGACTGTTTCTATATTGTCTCGCGGGATACAGGGTTCAATCATCTGGTTGACTTCTGGGCGGCGCGCGGCGCGAGTGTAACGCGGATTGCAAACTTTGAGGCGGAAGAGGAGGCTTCTAAGACAGCGGCGCCTGCCGACGAGCCAAAGCCCAAGGCAAAACCGAAATCAAAAGTGTCTGATTCCAACAAAGCCACAAAGGAGGAGTTGCTGCAATACCTCACAGAAGAGGAGTATTCAGACCGGATTCTTGAGATTTTCAACAGCTTTAAGACCAAAGTGGCGATTAATAATGGGCTGAGCAAAGAGTTTCGCGACAGCCAGAAGAGCAGTGCCATTTATAAAAAGCTCAAGACCCTCTTAAAAGAAAAGCAGAAATCCTAAAAAAACCCGCATAAAACATGCTTCAAGATGTTTTATGCGGGTTTTTGTATATTCCTTATTGCAGCACTTTATTTGTCTCGACAATCATATCCTCCACCTCTTTGGCGAGCTGTTCGAGCTCTTCCATCGATTTGCGGATACGCTGGCTGTTGTCGGAGGTCAGCTTCACGCCTTGAATGGCGTCGCCTGTCGCGGTGATCAGGCTGTTGATTGTGGCGTCAAAGCTCTTGATTGCCTGATTGACATTCTCAATCGCGGTACGGATTTCCTCGTCATTTTCCCGCGCGCTGCCGACGGAGGATTTGGAGTTGTTGGAGAGTTCGCGGATATTGGACGCCACGACTGCAAAACCCCGTCCCGCTTCGCCAGCCCGCGCCGCTTCTATCGCGGCGTTGAGTGAGAGAAGGTTAATTTTTCCAGCAATTTTTTCTACATTCTGTGTCATCTCATTGTACTTGACAATGCTCTGGTTGATCGCCAGCATTGCAGCTTTGATGTGCTGGTTCATTTGATTCAGGTCCTCCATGCGCTGTGACACAGTTGTCATTTCATTAGAGCTCTTGCCGCTCTCCTCCCGGATTTGTTCTGTCTCATGCTTGACCGTCTCGATATTTTCGTACAGATCACGGAACACGCGCATCAGCTCATTGTTCATCGCCAGTACTTTTTCATTCACTTCGCTCACGCGGAGGCGCTCTTCTTGGATAGATTTCATCATGTACTCATGGCAGTTTTCAGGCGTGTTCAGCCCGCGGGCGATGGCGACCGCCATATCGCGGCACGAGCGGTAGCCGCAGGAGTGGCAGTCAAAATGCTTTTCTGCCATAGTTGTTTTGCCCATCTTTGTGAAAGCATTGTCAATCTCCCGCTCTGTGATGGGATTTTTCTCGACATCATAGTGCTTGTATGTACGGATATAATCATTGAGATTTAATGTTTTGTCAAACTCTGCAAATTGCTGGTCTACCCCTTTTTTGGTAGTATGTGCCTTGCGCACCTTTTTGGCATACTGCTCTACGTCGTGCATGATATTGTTCATGGCAAAGCGCTGATAGTGCACACCCGTTGCAGGTCCGCCATTGCAGCCGTCCTCGCAGTTGAGGACATCGAACAGGTCTGGCTTGTCCTGCTCTCTCAGGCCGCTGTAGGTTTCCATGTCATGATAGAGGGATTCTGTGCCCTCGGAGGTGATGACGTTCAGGTTTGGCGCATGTGCTAGGATATTGCTCATCAGTCCACCCGGCTTGGGGTATATGGCGCCCTCTAATCCCTGCTGCCCGTCAAATTCAAACTCGCTGAATATTTTGACTTCTGGCAGTTTGACGCCATTCTCATCAAAGTAGCGCTTTAAGTGCTCCATCGTCACATTGTAGTCCACCAGTCCCGTCTCACGAAACTCCTCGATCTTGGCGACACACGGCGAGATGGCGGCAAGTTTCCCACGATATCCAATCACTTTTTTGATATATACTGCAAGACAGAGCATCGGGCTGTGGATCGGTGAGAGATTGGAAAAAAGGTCCGGCTTGTGACGCTGCACATAGTTGACAACTGCTGCACAGGGTTGCGAGATGAGCTTTTTGCCGGGATTTTTCTCCAGATACCGCAAGTGTGCCCAAGTGCAGATGTCTGCACCGAAGCTGACGTCATAAATTTTCTTGATGCCGTGGTTGCTGAGCCATTGCAGGGCATGGCGCCAGTTTCCGTCAAAGGCGATTTTGATGGACGGCGCCGCGATGAGCGCGATCTCCTGTCCGTTTGCCAAATCCTGCAAGAAACGCTGTGTATCGTCAATATATGAGCGGGCACTGTGTGAACAGGCACGGATACAGGCGCCGCATTTGATACATTTCTCATCGTCAATTATTATTTTCAGTTTTCCTTCTGCGTCCATGCGCGCGATGTTGGCATCTCCCACCGGACATGCGCGCACGCAGGCATTACAGCCCACGCACTTGTCGATATCTACATTAATTATACTCATGATTCCCCTCTTGTGTTGTCACACGTTCCTTTCTTTAGTTTGCAAAAATAGTTTACAAGACTTTATAATTGTAAATTTTGATAGATTTTTGTGTAAAATGTATAAGTATATTATAAAAGGCATTGACGGGCATGTCAATATTTTCTGTAATTGTCCGATATATATTGAAAAAGCAAAGGGGAGGATACAAATGGAAATTCGTAACATTGCAGGCATGTCCACACAGGAGCTGATGGCATGTATCAGTGAGAAGAAAAACGAGATGGAGCAAAAGCTGAAAAACGGGGAGACAGAGCCGACATTTTCGATCGGTGCAAGAAGCTATACCGTGAAGGAGTGGGATAAGCTGATTGACAAGGTTGACAAGAATCTCGATGCAGTCCGCAAGGAGCAGGAGCAGCGCAAGGAGGCACAGGAGAAGGAGGCATTGGAGGAGAAAGCCTGCGACCAGAAGGAATTTCTGAGTATCTTGGAGAACAGCAGCGTCAGGCGCAATATCTTTATGGAGAAATTAAATGGAACATACAAACCCGCATTTCCCTATGAGCATCTGGCAAAAAACGGCGTGATATCATACCACGGTGTAGAGTTTGTCTGTGACCCACAAAAAAATGCCATCTGCCTTGGTGATATGAGCGACAAGAAAAATGTGCTGACAATCCCGCTAGAGGGCGGCGGGAGTCTGATGGTGAACCGGGATTCCTTAGGCACACTGGCAAACGCGATCACCATGTTCTCGCCGGAGGACATGAACCGCATCATGCGTGCCATCGCAGACGACAACAAGGCACAGGAGGCGCAGCAGGAGATTGAGGAGGATACGAACAGCATCGGGCAGGACGCGTCGGATAAGGTGCTAAGAGAGCTGACAATGGAACGTTAAAATGTGAAAAGGTCTGGAGAATTTCCAGACCTTTTTGGTGTCCTGCTTGATTCAATATTTATCCAATTACCTTTTTGACGGCTTCTAGTACACGTTCTGCTTGGAAGGGCTTCACGATAAAGTCCTTCGCGCCCGACTGGATAGCCTCGATTACCATCGCCTGTTGTCCCATCGCAGAGCACATGATGACAGAGGCGTTCGGGTCATTTCCCTTGATTGCCTTTAACGCTTGGATACCGTCCATCTCCGGCATTGTAATGTCCATCAGCACCAAATCAGGTTTGGTTTCATTGTACTTATCTACAGCAATTTTTCCATTTTCTGCCTCGGCAGCGATCGTGTAACCATTTTTTGTTAAGATATCCTTGATCATCATCCGCATGAAAGCCGCATCGTCTACTATTAAAATATTCTTAGCCATTATTAGTTCCTCCTCTGGAATAATTTGTAAATGGAATGTGCAAGATCAAACGGGTACAATTGCATAATCGTACTATCAATCAGTTTTCCGATTTTCAGTCTGAAGTTAATTTTAACAAAAAGATCGTCGGGAATTTCGTTCGGAAGTTCAAAGTTCTCGACTACAATCTGTTGAACGGACGGCGGGGAAATGTCAATCTTTTTGTTGAACATCTTGCTCATCGCCGTGGCAGAGCTCGCTGTCATCTGGTTCATGGCCTCCGAGACAGCGCTGATATGTAGGGGAGTGATCTCACCAGTGGAAAATTTTCCAACTCCACCGTTTCCCATCATAAGATCCGTGATGATCTTCGCGTCATCATCCTTTAGGATCAGCAGATTGTTGCCGAATAATCCCTCTGTATACTGTACGCGTACCAGAATACAGGAATTTTCGTAATCATCTAAAATTTCATTTTTGTGTACAAGAGTAACATGCGGCGTCGTAATGGTGATAGGCTGTCCAAGCATCAGGTTCATCGCTGTCGCTGAGGAACCGATGGAAATGTTGGAGATTTCACCGATTACGTCTGCCTCCTCTTTTGAAAAAAAATCCATGGCAGACTCCTTCTTAAAAAGTTGCAATACATCGAATAAGATTATTTTACAAAATTTTTTTATCTTTGTCTACAACAAAAGTTACTTATTTTACAACTTCTTTTCTTAAAAAATATCATGTGAAGAAGCATTGGCATCAGAATGGACATCGAAATCGTGCTCCGAAGCAGATTCTGATTGAGAAAACGGTGCAGGTCGTGTATACTGTTTTCTATATGGTTTTAGTGCTCTTTCTATACGTTTAAAATCAAATGAGATACAGATAGGAGAAAACAAATGTTTAGTATTACGAAAAATCAACCGAAAAACAAGTGGATACCGTTTGCGCTCGCGCTTGCCATACTGGCAGCCGCACAGCCGCAGATGACGGCACAGGCAGAGCAGACCGCGCCCGCAGGCATGACAGTGCAGAATAATACGCTGGAGAAGCAGCAGTATATAATCGCACAGGACGGCACAGGGGATTTTCAGACAATACAGGAGGGCGTGGACAACGCGTCGGACGGGGATACCCTGATTGTCTATCCCGGCATCTACACAGAGGCGGTACAGGTGATGGGCAAGGAGGTTCACATAATCGGTCTAAACAAAGATTTATGTATCATTCAGTATGATGCCGCTTCCTACAGGAAATCGCCGCTCACCGTCGGGGCGGGCAGAATCGCAAATTTGACAATCTATGGTATGGACAGCGGTGTGGGACAGCCTGTACTCACGCAGGAGGAGATTGCCGCGATTAATGCCGAGATAGTGGGGGATAGCTGGGAGCGCCAGAAAAATTATAAGGGGTATGCAGTCCATGTGGACCAGAATTTTCTCTATGGCAGGCGTGTCACTTTTGAGAACTGCCGTGTGATATCGGAAAATAACCACTGCGCAGGGATTGGCACGCGGGGAGACAGCACGGTCTTGTTTGAGAATTGTGAATTCATCTCACTGGGCGGCGGAAGCTGCATCTTTTTGCACGACCCGACTTCGGTTGATGTGAGCGGCAAGGCTGCGCTTGTGATGAAGGGCTGCCAGATGACAAGCTATCTGTGCCCGTATGTCATGACGTTCCAGTCTCTTTTGCCAGAGTACAACCAGCTAGAGCTGACGTTTCAGAACACGCGCGTGAGCGCGGTAGAGTTTGCGGACGACGGCAGCTATGTCGCTATGGACGTGAACTCCTCGTTTGATGTGGAAACACTCTCAATGCTCGAGGAGACGGGGGCGCTCTACGCGGCGGGACTGAGCAGTTCTGCGCCAAAACTGGTTCACAAAATGACCAATGAAGAGATCAACATATATATGGAAGCGATGGAGAAAACAGCGCAGGCAGGAAGCGTACCGCAAGCCCTTATGCCGCAGCTTGCAGAAGGCATCACGCGGATTGGTTATCATGAAACCGAAGAAACGAAAGAAACCAAAGAGCAGGAGCGCTTGGCGCCAAGCCTATTGAAACATCATGTGATTGCCATATATAATAGAAGCAATCTTGCGGGCATTGGCTGGTGCGGGCTTGACAACGCCGTTTTGACGGCGGACAGCTATGGAAACACGCTGGTTGAGATGAATGCTGTCACCACTCCGAGTAGGACGGATGGCGCCGCAGCTTGGTATTCTTCAAGCTTTTCAGCTGCTCCGTGAGCATTTGGTAGTATTCGTATTTGCTGATGCGCAGCCGTTCGCCAGTGGTCAGCAGTACATAATCGCGGCTGAATCCGGCAATGAAGCTGGCATTGACCAGATAGGACTTGTGAATCCGCATAAAGCGGCAGTTTTTCTGGCGCATCAAATCCTCCACCACATCAAGTTTTTGGTAAAAGGTATCGCGGCAGTCCGCAGAGACAATATGGGTGCGCCTGCCTTCCGAGGCAAAATAGCGGATTTCATGCACTGGGACGCGGAGGTAGCTTGGGCGGACATAGTATGTGAAGGAGGCTGGCTCGTCGAGCATCTTCTCGTAGGCGAGGGCGGCGTAACGCCACAGGTGCTTGCGGTTCAGCGCCGGCATGAAATATAAAGGCTCTAGCAGTATATCCTCAGCGTGCGCGCTGTGGCTGGCGGCTGTGCTGACACAGATTAGCCTGTTGTTTGCGCGTTTGACATTCATAATCGCACTTCGCAGGGGGGCGCCGTCCTGCTCTAAATCACAAAAGAGGATATCAGGACAGCCAGAGTGTGCGCGCTGCGCAAGCTCACAGGCATTGTGGCAGCACAGCACAGAAATCTCGATCTCCCGCTGGCGCAGGCAGTTTTGCACCTCATTTTTGACAAAACTGAGGGTGTCGTCGTGTTCATAACAAAAGGCAAATTTTATCATTTTCAAGTACTCCTTCGTGTAAAAGTTTCAGGCGTGTGCTGCCTGATGTAAGAATACTATAAACGCAATAACGGGCTTCTGACATAGTACATTAGTACCAAAATGACATGTTTTTCTGAATTGGCAACAAGCATATTTCATATTTTGCAGGAATATACATTAACACAATACAAATTCATCAGGAGCAGATGTCATGGTTCAGATTTCAAATATGCTGATACCAGCGCTGATTTTCTATATCGTTGCGATGGGCTTGTCACAGAAAAAAGACATCTATGCCAGCTTTACCAAGGGGGCAAAGGACGGTATGAAAACCGTTGCCGGAATCGTGCCGACGCTCATAGGGTTGATGATTGCGGTTGGCGTGCTCAGGGCGTCGGGGTTTCTGGAATTTGCGGGGCAGGTGATTGGCGGAATCATCGCTGTTTTTTCTGACAATTTTCCAAATGAACTGATATCGCTTTTTGTCGTGAAGCTCTTCTCGGCATCTGCCGCGACCGGGCTTGCGCTTGATATTTACAAGGAATACGGCACGGATTCCTTTGCGGGGCTTGCGACATCGCTGGCACTTGCTAGTACTGAGACTGTATTTTACACAATGTCTGTGTACTTTATGGCTGCCAAAGTCACAAAGACGAGATGGACGCTGAGCGGGGCGCTTCTTGCCACCTGCTCGGGTCTGGTGGCGAGTGTGATCCTTGCGAGGATTCTTGCACCGTGAAAATGACATTTTTCGTGATTTTTGTACAATTTTCAGAACATTATTGATAAATATAGCAATAAGTACTATAATTTTCAATGTATCTAAATATCATAACTCTACAGGCAGCCAACGGATAAAAGATTCGTGGGCTGTCTGTAAATATATAATAAAGGCAATGATCACAGTATGAATAAAATATTGGTAATAGAAGCGGACGCGGTTTTGGCAGAACGGCTGTGCAGATCGCTTAGAGATACAGATACGCACGTATTTAGCTGTGGGACGCTTGAGGCGGCGACAGCGCTGATGGAGAAGGAACTGTACCAGCAGATTATCATTGACACCGAGCTGCCTGATGGCGATGGATATGATCTGATCTATGAGCTGGGACTTGGAATCTATGATTCCAGCAGTGCGCCGATCATTCTGATTGCCTCGAATGGCTGCCAGCTTGATCTGACAGAGCTTGGCAAGCAGGGAATTGCGGACTACATTACGAAGCCTTTTAATGTATCGGTGCTCAAGGCGAAGGTCTGCACACAGTTTAAGCGTCAGACAAGGGAGTTTAGTTTGCGCGCGATCAGCAGATTTGAGGCGATTGGCGCTGGCAGCAGGAGCAGCATCATCGGAGAGCCTGTCGTGGCGATTGACGATTATATTTTTAATTTTGACCTCGGCGAGTTTCGTGTCGCGGGCGAGCGGGTACGGCTGAACCGTTTTGAGCAGTGCCTGCTGCGCAATCTGGTGGAAAATAAGGGCGTTGTGCTCAAAAAGAAGGCGCTGGTCGAGAAAATCCGAATGGAGACCAGAGTGCTGTGTATTGATGAGACGCTGCTGACAGAGGCGGTGCACATGCTCAGCAATAAACTCAAAGCGCAAAATTATATTAAGACGGTGTACGGCATCGGGTATTTGTGGACAATGGCTGAAGATAAAAACAAAAGTGTATAATTGTGGAAAGGATTGCGATGAAAAATCAGAAGAAGCATATGCGGGAGTGGCTAGAGAGGATTGATTTGCGGAGCAGTACAAGGATATTGTACAGTGCTTTTTCGATTGTGGTGCTGGTTCTGACGGTTTTAATCTGTCTCAACGCCCCTGTGCAGCCGCATTTTAAAAATCTTAGAAATAATGATGTGTGGTTTGGAGAGGGCTGGTATTATACAGACAGCGCAAAGGACGCTGCAAATGCACAGCAAGTTGACGCCCAGTCCAAGCACTATTTGCGGCTGCGCACGCAGGGCGGCTATGTCTCCATCTCAAAGACGCTTGACTTTACGCCGCTGCCGGAGGAATATCTGTGTTTCCGCGCAAGGGCGCTGGACACGACAGTCTATGTCAATGGCGAGGTGTGGTACGAGCACCATTTTCGTACAGAGTACCGCTCGTACAGCCGCCGCATGTTTATGCTGCACCAGATGACGGCAGACGGGTTGAAGAAGGGAGATACCATTACGATCTCGCTGTACAATGAGACGGGCAGGGACAGTTCAACAGTACAGTTTGTGGCAGTCGGCGATAGATATGCGCTGGAGCGCTATATATTAGATTGTTCTTTGAACAGTCTGCTGGTATGTGTGGCGGCGGTGATTCTCATACTGCTCAATCTGATTGTGAGCCATTCTGCGATACTGGTTGACAAGCAGCATGATGTCCGCTCGCTGCGGTGCCTTATAGCCTTTTTGGCGCTGGCAATAATTTATGTGGGCACAGACAGCGGGTGTCTTGAGATTTTCGCAGAGAGAAGCTCCGTCGTGAGCTGGCTGAGCAACCTTTCGCTGGTGCTGCTTCCCATTCCGTTTTTATTATTCCTGAGCCATGCATTTTTCCCGGGACATAAACGCTATGAAGCGCTGGCATTTCTCTCGTTTGCCGTCGCTGCGGCGAGTGTGGTGTCCTTTGCCGTCTTTGCGCGGAATATCTCGGATTTTTATCCCGTGGTGCATTTTATCATCGGGGGCATTATTATAGCAGTATGTGTCAGTCTGGTGCAGGAGAAAATGGTCTTGTCACTGGAGGCGTTTGTGGGATTTTTGGCAATCAGCATCTCCACGGTCGCTTCGATTGTGTTCTACTGGCATGAGATCATCTATCCATGTTCTATCATTTTTGGCTATGGGCTTCTGGTTTTTGGCAGTTGTATGCTGGTATGGATTGTCAGAAACCGCAATGAAATTAACCGCATGAGGGAGGAGGCAGACTTTGTCCTCATGGAGAGGGACAAGGCAGCAGCGCAGGAGGCAAGCGAGCAGAAGAGCCGTTTCCTGTCGCATATGTCCCATGAGATACGCACGCCGCTCAACGCCATTCTTGGGCTGAATGAGCTGATTATGCACGAGACAGATAAGAGCAGCATCAAGAAGTACTCGGCAGATATTCAGAGTGCGGGCAGGACGCTTCTTGCACTGATTAACGACATTTTGGACTTCTCGAAGATTGAGACAGGGAAAATGGAGATCACCCCCTCGGATTACTCACTGTCTGCGCTGCTCAATGATGTCGTGGTGATGATACAAGAGCGGATTGACAGGGAAAAGCTGACGCTGCGCCTTGATATTGACGGGACACTGCCAGATATCCTTTACGGGGACGAGGTGCGGATTAAACAGGTGATGATCAACCTGCTGACAAATGCCGTGAAATATACCAAAGAGGGCTGGGTGGAATTGTGCGTCAGGAAACAGGAGGCATCAGAGTGCCCCGACGGGTCAGCGCTTCTGCTGGACATCAGGGTTTCGGACAGCGGCGTAGGAATCAGGAAGGAGGACCAGTCAAGGCTTTTTGTGGAGTTTGAGCGGCTGGACCGGCTCAAGAACAGAACCGTCGAGGGGACTGGGCTGGGGCTTAGCATCACGGCGCGCCTTGTCAAACTGATGGACGGCAGAATCAGTGTGGAGAGCGAGTACGGGAAGGGTTCGAGCTTTATCGTGCAGCTTCCGCAGAAAATAGTCTCCCAAGAGCCTGTTGGGGACTACAGGAAACGGTTCGAGCTTCTGAGCAGCCAAGAGGGCGAGGAGGTGCAGGAGAGTCTGGACGCCATGCGTTTTCCGGGCAAAAGAGTTTTTGTGGTCGATGACAATGAGATGAATCTGGAGGTCATTGCTTCTATTTTGGAGATGCTCGACATCGAAGTGGCGCGCGCAGGAGACGGGCAGGAGGCGATTGCACATCTGGACAAGGAGGCTTACGATTTGATTCTCACAGATGATATGATGCCGGAGATTACAGGAACAGAACTAATGCAGTACCTGCACAGGAATGCGGAGAGCGTCAGCCACAGCACGCCGATTGTCGTACTCACTGCCAACGCCATCACCGGCGCGCGGGAGGAGTACATGAAAAAAGGGTTTGATGAGTTTATGACCAAGCCGATTGATGTGGAAGTTTTGCAGAAAATACTAATGAAATACTTAAAATAAGTGCTTTTTTCGTGAAAAAGACGGTTTTTGGCCTGTTTCTAAAAAAATACCTAAAAAATCATTGACTTTTTCAGTGAAAAAATAGACAATAATACATGGTTTATATTACAAAATCCTTTTTCGAATTATGCAAAGAATTATTATACATAAGAAAGAATAACATTTTGCAATATTGCGCGCCGCTTTTGCGTCGCATGTAACATTAATCGGTCAAGCTAACGGAGGGATTCGGTGTGTTAAAGAAACAAGTTATGGTAAAGGAAATCGAGAAAAAATATGATCATCCACTGGCAGAGATTGTACAGATTGCCAGCCAGTACAAGAGTGAAGTCCTGCTGGAGTATGATAAGTATAAGATCAACGCAAAAAGTATTATGGGAATTATTGCCTTTAACCCTTCTGAGGGAATGAATGTGACGATTGCTGCCGACGGAAATGACGAAGGCGATGCCGTCGATGCGCTGGAGCGGTTCTTTATCTGCCAATAGTGGAGTTGCCAAGGCACAGATGCAGGTTCGCGTCTGTGCCTTTTCTAGTACAGCAAAACCGTTTTCCCAATTAATATTTTCAGAATAAATATACAATCTTTGAAAAGTGTGCTATACTGATTAAAAACTATTTTGTGAAGAGTGAGAAGGTGACAGAGGAATTGGAGTTTGGACGGAGAGTTGGACGCAATATTATCAAGCCTGTAAGAATTGCCGTCAGACCCGCTTACCGCAATGAATGGGATGATGCGATGGCGCTTGCATGGCGCACGTTTATGCAGTTTGAGGCATGTGACTGTACGCCAGAGGGCATCGAGAGCTTTCAGGATTTTATCACGGACGAAGTGCTGCACAAAATGTTTATGCTGGGTTCGTATCAGCTTTTTGGCGCGTATGACAATGGCAGAATGGTAGGAATGATCAGTCTCAGGAATGAGACGCACATATCACTCTTGTTTGTGGACGGGCAGTATCACAGGCTGGGGATTGGCAGGGGCTTGGTCGAGTATGTGAGCAGCTATGTACTGACAGAGGAGGGGCATGACAGCATCACGGTTGATGCAGCGCTCTATGCGACAGGCTTTTATCACCGTCTGGGTTTTGTGGATACCGACAGGCAGCAGACGAGGGACGGAATCCGCTATACGCCGATGGCGCGCAGGATTTCTACGAAAATATAGTAAAAATTAAAATACAAGGGGTGGAACTATGGCTGTAGAATATATTACAAGCAGAAATATGGTAGATTTGATTTATGAGACGCTGAGGCTGATGAACAAATCTATGGCACACCACAGTATGCGGGTGAGCTATATTATGTCAAAGATTTTAGAGATTCAGGGTACTTATGAAAAGTATGAGATTGCCGATTTTATGGTGCTTGCGCTGCTCCACGATATCGGGGCGTTCAAGACGGACGATGTGCGCAAACAGCTCACTTTTGAGGCGAAAAATGCGCTGCCGCACTCGGTCTATGGATATCTGTTTCTCAAATATTTGTCACCGCTTGACGAGCAGTCCAAAATTATCCTCTACCATCACACAGATTTTAGCAAGACGAAGGATATGGACTACCGCTACCGTTTTGAGCTTGAGGCGCTGAAAGTCGCAGAGATTATGGATATCTGGCAGCGCTCATTCGGGGCAAAATTTGACCATAAGTTAATCAACAATTACGCCGGTACAAAGTTTGATCCCAAGGTATGCGAGCTGTTAGACACCGCGGTGAAGGAGTTTGATCTGTTCACTAAGCTGAGGGACAAGACGTTTAAGGAGGAGTATGCGGAGAGCCTTGAGTATGTGCTTTTGTCTGACGATGAGAAGGAAAAGTATCTCAAGATGCTTATGTACTGCACTGGGCTCAAGGAGGAGCAGACGGTATCAGAGACGGTGGCGACCATCTACGTGTGCCGTGAACTTGGCAGAAAGCTGAAACTGAGCGAGCTTGACAAGAATGAAGTGTACTATGCGGCGATGCTGCACGATATCGGTATGCTTGCGATTCCAGTGGAGCTGTTAAATGCGCCGAGAAAACTCGGCGAGGAGGAGAAGAACCTCATCAAGACCCATGTGGACATTATGGAAAAAACATTGGAAAATAAACTGTCCAAGGAGATTATCAAGGTTGCGGCAGCGCATCATGAGCGCTTTGACGGAAATGGTTATCCCCGCGGGCTCAAGGCGAGCGTCATGGGGCAGAAGGAGGCAATCTTGCAGATTTCTGAGCAGGTGGTGAACTCGATGGAGCCAAAGCCCTACAGAGAAGCCCGCACGAAGGAACAGATAGTGGACGATCTCAACAACGGCATCATTTCAGGCAAGTACGAGGGCATTGTGGCGGACACGTTCTTGAAATATTATGACGAGATTATGGACAAGGCAAAGCAGCGCGCAGATATGGCGCTCGTGACGCACCAGAAGCTACAGCGCAATTATAACCAAGTGTACAGCAGCCTTGTCTGACGCGCACGAAATGGAAGGAGAAAGATTGAATGTTTAAACTTGACAGTCCGCTGATGAACTTTTTGAGCAAAGTGGCGGATATCATGCTACTGAATATCCTGATTATCGTATGCAGTATTCCAGTATTTACGGTTGGGGCGGCAGTCTCAGCAGCGTATTATATGACTTTTAAGATGGTAAAAAATGAAGAAACTTACATTGTTAGGGGCTTTTTTAAGGCATTTAAGGAAAATTTTAAGCAGGCGACGGTCATGTGGCTGCTTGTGCTGCTGATTATCGGGATTTTGTCCGTGGATTACACGATTATTGTCTACTCCGGCATTGAGTTTTCGCGGTGGATACGGCTTGCCATGGTGACTGTGTCGCTGATTCTGCTCATGGGCGTCGTGTTTATGTTTCCATTGCAGGCGCGGTTTATCAACCCTGTCAAAAACACGATCAAAAATTCGTTTTTGATGGCGCTCTCGCACCTGCCGACAACAGTGCTTCTGATTGCCGTGTACGCCGTGCCGGTGGTGGTATTTTACTTTGTCCCGCAGAGTCTGCCGATTCTGATTCTGCTGGCGTTTGGCACGATTATCTATCTAAAGTCCTGCCTGCTTCTGCGCGTGTTTAAACGCTATGAGGAAGCGCTGGCAGTGAACACCAATGCACCCGCAAAGAACCCTTCGGAGGCTGACAGCGGCATCTTTGCGGAGAGCGACCGCATTGAGCGGGAGGGCAAAATGGTGAAGGTATTCCGCAATGGAAAGTTTGTGGAAGTGCCTGAAAAGAGCCTGAATCAAGATAAGATGTGACAAAATAAACATATGGTTTTGTCTATAATGTACAGAATCAAAGTGTCCATTTGGACAAAGTGCTTACAGGATATGGCAAATTTTGGACTGCCTTATGCAGGGTAAGCAATTGTTACATAAGCCTGTAAAAAACTTTGTGGATTTATGGCATAGCATTTTTAAGCATTTTATTTTATACTAAGAACATGCAAAATAACTTGTTGAAAGATGTCCAGTACATTGTTCTAAATGGCTTATACTTTCAACGAAACAAAATATTCAATAATTTTCGGGAGGCATTTTAATATGGCAAGTTTATCTTTAAAGAACGTTTGTAAAGTATATCCTAATGGTTTTGAAGCAGTTAAGAATTTCAATCTTGAGATTGCTGACAAGGAGTTCATCATCTTCGTTGGACCTTCAGGCTGTGGTAAGTCTACAACACTTCGTATGGTTGCAGGTCTTGAGGACATCTCTTCCGGCGAGTTAAGGATTGGCGACAGAGTCGTAAATGATGTTGAACCAAAGGACAGAGATATCGCGATGGTATTCCAGAACTACGCTTTGTATCCTCATATGTCAGTATATGATAACATGGCGTTTGGTCTTAAATTAAGAAAAGTTCCCAAAAATGAAATTGATAAGATGGTTAAGGAAGCAGCTAAGATTCTTGACTTGACAGCACTTCTCGACAGAAAGCCGAAGGCTTTGTCAGGTGGTCAGAGACAGCGTGTTGCGATGGGCCGTGCAATTGTGCGTAATCCTAAGGTATTCCTCATGGATGAGCCTCTTTCAAACTTGGACGCAAAACTCCGTGTACAGATGCGTATCGAGATTGCAAAGCTTCATCAGAGACTCGGCACAACCATCATCTACGTAACACATGACCAGACAGAGGCTATGACACTTGGTACCCGTATCGTTGTTATGAAGGATGGCGTGGTACAGCAGGTAGATACACCGCAGAACTTATATGAGAAGCCACAGAACCTGTTCGTAGCAGGATTCATGGGATCTCCGCAGATGAACTTCATCGACGCATCAGTTGACTTAAAGGGCGATACAGCACACTTGAAGGTAGCTGGACTTTCAATTCCACTTCCTCCTGCAAAGTCAAAGAAGCTGATTGAAGGCGGATACGGCGGAAAGACTGTAACATTCGGTATCAGACCAGAAGATATTTATGATTCTCAGATGATGGTAGAAGCAAAGTCTGAGAGCACATTTGAGACAACAATTCGTGTATACGAGTTACTCGGTGCAGAAGTATTCCTGTATGCAGATCTGGCAGAGTTCCCGATCACAGCAAGAGTTGATCCCAGAACAACTGCAAGACCCGGCGATAAGGTAAAATTCGCAATTGATATCGAGAAGATTCACGTATTTGACAAAGAGACACAGAAGATCATCACAAACTAATTTGTGTAATATTACTGAAAAAATATACCCGGGTGGAATGTTTCACCCGGGGTTTTAACATCTAAGGAACTTCAGGAGGTAACTATGATTTCAAATCAGGTAATTCAGACAAGCATCGACGAGCTAAAGACGATCACAAGGATTGATTTGTGTGTAATTGATATGGAAGGAATTACAGTGGCAACCACCTTCGACAACCGGAATGTATCGCACGAGCTGGTGCGCAATTTCGTAGACTCCCCTGCTGACAGTCAGATTGTGGGCGGTGTCCACATGCTTAAAATTCTGGAAGATGGCGAAGTGCTCTATGTGCTGATTGCAAAGGGCGCTGGCGCAGATGCCTATATGATTGGCAAGGTGGCAGTGAGCCAGATACAGAATCTGGTAATCGCCTACAAGGAACACTTTGACAAAAATAATTTTTTCCAGAATCTGCTGCTTGACAATCTGCTGCTTGTGGATATCTACAACCGTGCGAAGAAGCTGCACATTGTGCCGGAGGCACCGCGTGTAGTCTATCTGGTGGAGGCGCAGAACGACAAAGATAACATTTCTATGGAAATGTTAAAAAATATATTTGAGGGTCAGCCGGGATGCTATCTGACAGCCGTGGAGCAGAAAAATATTATCTTAATCAAAGAAGTTGGCGCGCTTGATGCCTACAACGAGGTAGAGCAGACAGCGCAGATGATCGTAGACATGCTCAACTCGGAGGCAATGCTGATCACCAAGGTTTCCTATGGCACGATTGTGTCAGAGCTCAAGGAGGTGTCCAAGTCTTACAAAGAAGCAAAGATGGCGCGCGATGTGGGCATGATCTTCTACATGGAAAAATCCATCAGCGCCTATAATACACTCGGCATTGGACGGCTGATTTACCAGCTCCCAATTAATTTGTGCCGCATTTTTATGAAAGAGATTTTTGGAGACAATATTCCTGATGATTTGGATGATGAAATTCTGACGACGGTACAGAAGTTCTTTGACAACAATCTCAATGTATCAGAGACATCGCGCCAGCTCTATGTGCACCGAAATACGCTGGTCTACAGGATTGAGAAACTCCACCAGTCTACTGGGTTGGATATCAGAAAGTTTGATGATGCGCTGACCTTTAAGATTGCGCTTATGGTGGTCAATTATATGAAGTATATTGATTCGCTGGAATAAAATAGATATAAAATTAATTGCATGGTAAAGGCTGTCAGAAAATGAGTGCTTGTTTTCTGGCAGCCTTTTTATATACATGTGCACCCAAGGGAAAGATTTTAACGGAAGCTGATGGGCGCTGGATAGAACAGCCCCGTGCAGAGGAAAAAAGGCGCGAAAGCTGCGCGCGACCCGCATAAAATCCCAAACTTGGACATACATTAGAATAGCCATGATGAATGGAGGGGATTTCGTATGCAGTTTTTTTATATTGACTATATGAATAATGGAAAAAAAGAGCGGAACATCGGATTTCTGAGGGTAGAGAACAGCGGGTTTTGTGTGGGCTTGCGGGGGGTGCCACAGCAGTGCGGTGACCGCTGTAAGGTGTATGCTGTGGACAGTGATGATGAGAAAATCTTGATGGGAATCGTGCCAATCAAGGGCGGGTATGGCATGGAAAAGATCAAATGGACCCAGCAAGTGAACCTTGCGCGCTGTATGCGGGTCGAGATTCCGCTGTATGGCGCACGAAAGGGCGTCTGTGTGCTGCGTGACGAGTATCCAAAAACAGATCATGACAATAATGAGCGCAATGACATGAACACCAGCACGGAACTGGTTTCCAAAGAGACCCAAATGGCAAAGAGTGCAGAACAGTCCGTGTGCGATGCGCTTCAGGAGGAGATGTATGAGGAGATTCATGCGGATAAATGGCAGCAGCTTCGAAAAATATATCCAGAAATTCACATCTGCTCCGAGGCGCAGAGCATCTTGATTCGTCCGCGCGATGTGGTGATTTTGGCGGCAAAGTATCATGAGCTGGCAACCAACTCATTTGTTTTACATTCGTATTACAATTACAGGCAGCTTCTCTTGTTCCGGTATACACAGAAGGAAATTCTGTATTATCTTGGCGTGCCAGGCGTATATTATGAGAGAGAGCAGCGTATCGCACAAATGTTTGGTTTTGAGGGCTTTGAGAACGGCGAAGCGCGTATGCAGCAGGACGCAGATAACAAATTATATAAGGGCTGTTTCGGATACTATATGAAACGGGTAGAGATTTAGCGCTCTGGCGTGCTGTTGGATTTAAATGAAGCAACACGCTCAGAAAAATATTCTGCGAAGTGAACGCTATCCTCGAAGGTTTGTATTGGGTATAAATGGACGGCAGAGGGCCGCATAGGATTGCATGCTTTCCGCCGAGGGGGCGTGGAAGCCCGGAGTGAGTACACCAGTACTATCTACAAAAGATTGTAAATAATACGCATGGGCGCCCGCAATCCATCTGGCAATGGCGAGAAAGTCTGCTGCACTGTGCAGCTCCTCCACGACCGTTGTTCGAAACTCATAGGGGATTTTGTGCTGGTACAACAGTGTTTGTACAGACTCTTCTACCGCAGACAGATCTAATAAAGCTTCGCCGTTTTCATGACTGCCGACGGTCATTGCGTATTTTTCAGGTGCATTCTTGATATCCATCGCGCAGTAGTCGATCAGCCCGTCTTGAAGCAGAGTGCGCAGCATTTGCGGATTCGTACCATTTGTGTCTAGTTTTACCAGATAGCCGAGCGCACGAATGCGCCGAATTAAGTCAGGCAGGTCTGGATACAGGGTAGGCTCGCCGCCTGTGATGCACACGCCGCTTAGGACATGCTGGCGTCTAAGTAAAAAAGAGAATACCTCATCTTCGGATAGCGGCTGCATGGTGCTGTCTTGCAGAATGAGCGCGCGATTGTGGCAGTAGGGGCAGCGGAAATTACAGCCGCCAGTAAATAGCGTTGCAGCTACATGTTCCGGGTAGTCTAGTAAAGTCGTTTTGGTTAGGCCAAGAATCAACATGATCTCAAATCCTCCTTGTATTATTTGCGCGTTTATCTCCTCTTTGTATTATCTGTATCACTTATTTTCCTGCAATTCCTTAGGCATAAAGGTAGTATACCACAAATATTTCGCAGTGCAAACGAGAAAACGGCGGTTTTGAAGCCTTGCACGCCGCACAAAAACATGATATCATAGTCGGGTAGGGGAAATTCCTTGATTAGGAGGCTGATTGCCTCCTATATTTGTAGACAAGCGTGTTTCGTTGAGCCGCCACATGCGGGACGGGAGGATAGTGTGAAAAATAAACTTTTCACACGGCAAATTTGTGCTTACGCCCAAATTCGCAGATTTTGATAAGAATGGAGATTTTATGAAATACAGAGCACTGCCCATCGGCATCAGTGATTTTGCCGAAATGATTCAAAAAGAATTTTATTACGTAGACAAGACGCCTATGATTCAAGAACTGCTGGACAGCAAAGCGAAAGTCACGCTTTTCACACGCCCGCGCCGGTTTGGCAAGACACTCAACATGAGTATGCTCAAGTATTACTTTGAGGACGACAGGGACTGGCATGGAAACAGGCGGGACTGGTCTTACCTTTTTGATGGGCTGAAAATCATGGAGGCAGGAGAATCCTATCTGGCGCACAGGGGACAGTACCCGGTGATCTATCTGACATTTAAGGATTCCAAGCGGGAGAGCTTCGCGCGGTCATATTTGGAGATGGAAAGGGTTCTTGCGGAGGAGTTTGGACGCCACGACTTTATTCTTGAGCATCCTGAATTGGAAAAAAATAAGGAGAAATATTTACAACTCATGCGCCGGCAGGGCAGTCAGAATGACTATGAGACATCCATTTTGTTTCTGGCGCAATGTCTGGAAATCTATTATAGAAAGAAAACGGTTGTGCTGATTGACGAGTATGATGTTCCGCTGGAAAATGCATTTTCATGCGGTTTTTATAATGAGATGATCAATTTCATCAGAGCTTTGTTTGAAAGTGGATTAAAGGACAACACCAGTCTTGGATTTGCGGCGATTACAGGCTGTCTGCGCGTGTCGAAGGAAAGCATTTTTACAGGACTGAATAATTTAAATATTGTCTCCATACGAAATGAAAGATATGGTGAGTATTTTGGATTTCGTGTAGACGAAGTGCAGCAGATGTGCCATTATTATGACATGGACTATGTATATGAGACGGTGAAGGACTGGTATGATGGATATACGTTTGGGCAGACTGATATTTATAATCCATGGAGTGTGATACAGTATTTGTTCGATGCCCAGGCAAATCAGAATTGGCTGCCAATGTCTTACTGGGCAAATACTTCTTCGAACAGTATTGTCAGGACGCTGGTTGACCGCGCCGATGACGAGGATAGGGAAAAAATAGAAACGCTGCTGGCAGGCGGCTCGATCGAGATACAGATTCATGAGGATATCACCTACAAAGAGATTTATGACGAGGGGGATAATCTCTGGAATTTTATGTTTTTCACTGGATATTTCCGCAAAGTGAGGGAATGGATAGAAGAGGAGATTATTTATGCAAAGCTCACCATTCCAAACAGAGAGGTTCGATATATTTTTAACCAAAAAATACAGAAATGGTTCCATGAAAAATTGAAGGGAAGGGACATGTATCCACTGCACCATGCCGTGATCGAAAAAGACTGTGCTGTGATGACGGAGGAGATCAATGACATTTTTGAGGAGACAATCAGCTATATGGACCAGAATGAATACTATTATCATGGGATGATGGCAGGGCTGCTGACCGGGATCAAAGGTTACACCATACGCTCGAACCGAGAGGGCGGCAAAGGGCGCAGTGATCTGCTGGTGAAACCAATCCGGCGCAGCAGAGAGGCGTTTGTCATCGAATTTAAGATCACAAAAGATTTTGATGAGCTAGACCAGAAGGCAGACGAGGCAATTCAGCAGATTGTTGATAGACAGTACGAAGTGGAGCTTCGAAATGATGGCTATAAATTTATCAGCTATTACGGTATCGCATTTTGCGGGAAAGAGTGCGTGGTGCACTGCAAACCGTATATTTAAAAATGCAGTTTCCGCTTACAGCAAAGGCTGCTTCGCGTAGAAGTACGAAGACTTACACGGAAAAACGCCAAAGACAATCTTCGCGAAGCGAAATCATGGGGGTAGCATATGAAAAAAATAGTTTTAATCGGCCCTGTTTATCCATACAAGGGCGGCATTGCGCACTACACGAGCCTTCTCTACCGTGCGCTCATGAAAAGATTTGATGTCGAACTGATTTCATATAAAATGCAGTATCCTAAATTTTTGTTTAAAAAGGAGCAGAGAGATTACAGAAATGACATGTTCAAAGTAGAGAGCGCGCAATTTCTGATCAACACGGCAAATCCATTGAATTTGATAAGCGTAGCGCATAGAATCAAGAAGCTCAAACCGGATTTGGTTCTCATGCAGTGGTGGCATCCCTATTTTGCGCCCTGTTACTGGATTCTCGAGACCGTATTGGGGAAGAAAGTCAAAAAAATGTTTGTCTGCCATAACGTGTTCCCACACGAGCGCTTTCCGATGGATAAGCAGCTGACGAAGCTGGTTTTAAAAAAGGCAGATTCTTTCATAGTACATTCGAAGAGTGATGGAGAGGACTTGCGCACAATCAAACCAGATGCGCAGTACCGACAGAATCCTCATCCCACCTACAATGCATTTAAAATCCGCAATCTCACCAAAGAACAGGCACGACAGGAGTTATCGCGTAATCCAGATGAAAAACTACTGTTATTCTTTGGCTTTGTGCGGGATTATAAAGGATTGAGACATCTCATACAAGCAATGCCGATTCTAAAACAAAATTTAGAGGGCATTCGTCTTATGATTGTAGGTGCTTTTGGCCAAGATCAAGAAGATTATCTCAAACTGATTGAACAGTGCGATGTTCAGGACTGTATCGAGGTGATCGACGGTTATACGCCCGACAACGAGGTGGAAAAGTATTTTGCAGCCTGCGACTTGGTGGTGCTTCCCTATGAGTCAGCAACGCAGAGCGGTATTGTGCAGATTGCTTATGGCTTTGATAAGCCCGTAATCGTCACCAATGTAGGCGGTCTGCCAGATGTTGTGACAGACAAAAAGACAGGATACGTCGTAGCACCACAGAAACCGGATAAAATTGCGGATGCAATTATAAAATACTATCGGGATGAGATGGAGTCTGAGTTTGTGGCAAATGTGAGGAAAGAGGCATATCGCTTCTCGTGGGACAGGCTGACGGAGAAGGTGGAGGAGCTGCTGTAGAAAGAAGGAATTATTTTCATGCCGAATCAGTAGCAGCGTGGAGATTGATGAACAGGAACTGTCGGCATTGAGACGTGAACCGCTTGTTAGAGTGGACGAGCTGTCTGTGATAATGGAGGAAGTGCAAGCAGATGAAGAAACCAAAACCATTGATCAGTGTGATTGTACCTGTTTATAACGTGGAAAACTATATTGCAAGGTGCATTGACAGTGTTCTTGCGCAGACCTATCCAGATCTTGAAGTCCTGCTGGTGGATGATGGGTCAACAGATTTGTCAGGAGTGCTCTGTGACCAGTTTGCCCAAAAGGATGCGCGAGTCCGGGTAATCCATAAGGAGAATGGCGGTTTGTCCGATGCCAGAAATACCGGAATGAGGCAGGCGGCGGGAAAATATTTTGCGTTTGTGGACAGTGATGATTATATTGCGAAGGACTATATCGACTATTTATATGGAATGATAGAGAAGCATCACGCGCAGATTGCGGTCTGCGGATATCAAAAAGTGTACAGCAGTGATAAAAACACAAAAAATATCGCATGTAATTTAAAAAAACTTTGCAAAAAGAGGACACAAAACACCACATCGCAGTGCCAAGAAAAGCAGAACAGCGATATACCGATAAATAAAAACAATAGTTATAGAAATAAAGCAGAGAATCATAACAGTGCAGATTCCGAAAGTGTATACAATACAGAGGAAGGCTTGCGTCATTTATTATATCAGCGAGGAATGATATCATCCGCGTGGGGACGCCTGTTTGACGCATCACTTTTTACCTCCTCCATTGAGATTTTTTTTCCTGTAGGAAAACTGCATGAAGATGTGGCTGTGATGTATAAGTTATTTGAGGCTGCGGATGTAATTGTGCGTGGAAATGAGGCGAAATATTATTATTTTCAGCGTTCGGACAGCATTGTAAATCAGCAGTTTGACCGGCGCCGCATGGATTATATTACCTTTACCCGCGAGTGCATTGAATTTATGGAAGCACATTATCCCAAACTGTGCAGGGCGGCAGTTTCACGGCACTTTAGTGCCTGCTTTGAACTGCTGTCGTGCATAGATGATAACAAACGTTATGAAAAAGAGTACAGACAGCTTGCCAGTGAGATCAAAACGTATCGTTGTACGGTGCTTAGGGATTCCAATGCAAGATTGAAAAACAGGCTGGCGGCGGCGTGCTCCTGTGTATCCTTAGCATTGGTATGGAAATTGAGCCGCATTGTTTCGTAAACTGAAGTACACGGAGAAATGCCTGAAATAAGGTATTTCTCGTCTGGATTTGAGTCGCGGCAGAGCCTCGACATGGGGATTGGTGTGACAGACAGAAACGCAGATCGAGACCGAGACAGGAAGTTATAGAGACACAGCTCCGACAGATAGGGATATACAATGAAAGAAAATGAAAAAGTAAGTGTAATTCTCCCTGTATATAACGGGGAAAAATATATCAAAGAAACAATAAAAAGTATATTGCAGTCTGAGTACCGAAATATTGAGGTGCTGATCATTGACGACGGCTCTACAGACAATAGCCTGATATATTGTCAGCAGCTCCAACAGCAGGATGACCGCATCCGTATCTACAGCAAAGAGAACGGCGGAACGGTGTCGGCAAGAAACTATGGCATCTCAAAGGCATCCGGCAAGTATCTATGCTTCTGCGATCAGGATGACATTGTAGATAGCGAGTGTTATTCAAAGCAGATTGCGCGTATGGAACAGGATGGCAGTGAATTGTGCATGTGCAGTGTCGGGCGGAGCATTGACGGAAAGTGCTCTGCTTTTGAATTGTCTGAAGACGCCTGTTATGATAACGGTCAGATTTTAGAGGAACTATTGTATCCGTTGTTATTTAATGGATTTGCCCCTCCTATCAAAATGGGGCATAACAATCGTTATCCTCATATATGGTCCTGCATGTTCCGAATGCATTTCTGGAAAAAACATGATCTTCAATTCAGGGCCTATGTAAACTTTGAGGACGATCTGCTGGTCAAGACAGAAGCGCTCGCTAAGGCAAAACGTGTCAGCACCATCGCACACATAGGATATTACTGGCGTGTGAATTTAAATTCGGAAACCTATGCACATAAATATATAGAAAATCTGGCAGAAAAACAGCAGCTTTGCTTTGAGGATCTGTATCACAGTGTTGCGGGAAGCGTCCGCGACAAAGAGGTGCTTCGACTGCTAAAGAGTGCGGTTTTTTGCAAACAGTATCTCGAGGCGATTCATAACCTAACAAGCAGTGAGATCAGGAAAACAAGAAAGACCATTCGCCGATATTATGATAATACGATTTACGGGCGTAATTTTGAGGAGTGTATCACAGCTTCCAAGTATGTAAAAAAGGGAAAGATTAAACCGCAGATTATCTTAAAAATTCTGTCTGGTCGTCATACGCTGGCAAGTTATTATGCTGAGATAGTGCTGGATTGGATTTTATTGTTTACGCTGCGCTCGCAGACACTGACCAGATTGGAACGAATGCTAAAGGGGATTAAGGGATAGAGATGAAAGAAGGAATAAGAAATAATAGATGGCACATCATAGTACTTCTGCTGTTTGCTGGCAGTGTGTTACTTAGGTCAGCGCTGGGCGACTTTCCAAAGGCGCTGCGCATTTATCCTGATGAATTGAGATATGTGAGCATAGCAAGAAGTCTTTTTCAGGGACAGGGGTTACAAATACATCATCTGGATACAGATTTTCAAAAAATTTTGTATAGTATCAGCTTGAATAAGGGAAAAGTTATGTTTTGCTAAGCAAGGATGTGTTTTTAGTAAGAGTATTCGATAGTGTTTTATGAGAAAAATATAAAAATTTCTAAATATATAGAGACATCTAATAAAATATGTGTTATAATCAAAAAAAGAACATTCAAGTCATGGAAGTTTAAGATTAACTGTCTATACAAAAGATAAAACATGGCTTGAGTGTTTTTTTGATGGAAATGGATAGGGGACAAGCTGTGATTTGTTGTGTCCTATGATGGGGTGACTGAGAAGATGAATTTGAAAAATATACAGAAAAAAATTTTGCTTTTCATAAGTATTGCGATTGTGCTACTAATTTTTGTACAGCACCACTATATTTATATGTATTTTGATGATTATGGCTATGCCAGTTTGTCTTATGCAGGTTTTGACAATCATGCAGGAATGCAGTATGGGCTCAGTGATATTTTTCAGTTTTTGAAGTTCCATTACTTTAACTGGGGAGGAAGGATCTTATATTTTTTCTTCGAGATTGTCATACTTCGCATAGGAGGATTACCCTTAATTCAGCTAATACAGGCTTTGATTATTATTTCAATTATTATGGTGTCTGCAAAGATTACCGCTAATCTGACGAAGGCGTGCCTTTGCAAATGTACAGCGTTAGCAATGGTTTTATATGGTATGATTCATATAAAAACACTGCGAGATGGGGTGTATTGGTTCTCAGCAAGTGTATTGTATGTATGGCCAATGCTTTCTTTTTTAGGCAGTGTCTGTCTGTATTTAAATATTCAAGAACATACAACAAAATTAAAAAAGGCAATGTGTATTTTACTTGTATTTCTTGCTGCTTTTTCGCAAGAACAGATTGCAGTCATGACAATAAGTTTTTATGTTTTTCAATTAGTATTCGGCTATCTGAGAAAAAATTTAAAACATATATGGTTTAAATATGGATTGTGTATTAGTGCAATAACGGGTGGTGCTATTACGATTTTTGCACCGGGAAATATGATAAGAGCCCAATCAGGTATTTATAATGCATTTTATAACAGCAGTATTTTGTCAAGAACTACCAATAATATAGGTTATATAATTAATGATAATGTGGGACTTTATAACTGTGTTTTTATCTTCTTTCTCAGTATTTTTTGTGGAGGAGCAGCCGCAGCATATTTTAAGAGCAGGGCGGTAGCAGGTATAACGGCTGTATTTTTACTGTGCCTGCTGATTGAAGCAGTGGTTCCGGTTCCTAAGGAAGTGGGAGTAATCATTGGAGGGCTTTGGCTGGTTATATTTATACCTATTCTAGTGTTTTTTTATTATAGACGGGAAAACTATTATTTATTGTCTTTGCTTCTTTCTGGTCTATGCACGCAGGCTATAATGGTAGCATCACCTGCAATACCACTTCGGCTTCATACAATGTTTGAATTTGTGTTGCATATTTTGTTGGCAGAGTGTATTGTTTGTTTGTACAGAAACATGAAAGGATGCCAGAAAAATTTTGCCGGACTGGCTGCTAGTGTAACTATTTTGACAATCTATTCTGTTTGTAACATGGCGGTTGTGATGGCAGGATATAGGGCGAATTATGAAATAAACCAGCGAAACAATCAAATATTGATATCTGCCCAAAAGGAGTATAAAGAAAGCCAAACTGTTAAAACCGTTGTTTTGTACAGATTAAAGGATGATACTTATGCACAGATGATGCCTTATCAGGAAGGGTATGAATATATTGAAACATGGATGAAACGATATTATGAACTTCCAGACGAAATTGCATTTAAATGGATTTAACGCATTTTGTAGAGTATATAGTCGTCTATGGAATCATAAACCTCATAGCGTTCTGCAAGTACATCTGAAATGATTTCCGTCTCACCGGCGGTAATGATCCATTTTGCACTACCATTTTTGAAAACCGAGTGAATATCGCTTTTTACAAAGTCGCTAAATGATGCGTGCCATTCCTGAATGACAAAATATTTGTAAGATGGCGTTAGATTATATGCCAGATAAAGCTCCTTGAAACGGTTGTCGCCATACGCAATAAAGGAATCGGACTCGTCCTCTGGAATCTGGCATAGCAGGGATTCATAGCTTCCACGGGCATCTTTCAGATCATGGTACACATGGTACATGCTGAAAGCTTCAGTCATATTTCTTATAGAGTAGGCGCAAATTACCATGATAACAGGCAAAACGATTAGTGTAGCAATTCCTTTGACGGATTTTTTTATGTCGAGCGGGACTAGTTCGTTCAAAAGCAAAGTCACCTGTGGGACACAAATGGCAGGATATTGTAGGAAAAGCTGGCCGCTTAGAAAGAGATATGTCTCCAAGGCAAAAGTCAGAGTATAAAACAATGCAATGTGGTTTGCCTTGCGCCAAAATGCCAGAATGGCTGCAATTGCAATGCACCAATAAGGGAAATAAAACTTAAAGAATGTAACAAAGCTGCTAAAATTAAAATTTTTGATCCATGAGGACATTTCATGTGCGTACTCAAAATTATAAATGAATGTACCATAAATAAAATCGTGAAAACAATCAATCCATGTGAAATAGAGTGCAAAGGGAGCAAAAACTGCCATAAAACCGAGAAGGAATCCCAGTGCATTCCAAATCAAATTTATATATTGCTTTTTGAGGAGTAGCATTATTGATATTACAAGTACACCAGTACCAGCCATAACGCCGTTGGTGACTCTGGTCATTGCACATATTCCAAAAGTGATTCCATAAAATACTGCTGTATAAGGTGCATGCTGATGAAGTTTCTGATACAGAAATTTCATCTGAAAATAGGTGCTTACAACAATGAAAGGCAGACAATATTCCTCTACGCCATTTCCATCAATATAATTGCGTTTATATATGATCATGGAGATAACAATTACTAGAATAGCGTACCGGTTGCTTTTAAATCTGAGTTTTGCTAAATCAAAGAGACCATTAACTGTAATTATTGAAAAAATGGATTGGATAATAATAATGCCAAATTTGTTTCCAGTAATAATAAAACCGAGCATGTCAACAAAGAAAATAAAGGGACCCTTGTGATCGAACAGTTCTTTGTAGGGGATTTTTCCCAGCATCCATTCCTTGCCGATTGTAAGAAATTGTGCAGAGTCTCCGCCATAATAATCAGGATATAAAGGAGATGTACTATATGAAAAGAAAAATACAAACAGTATACCCAGTATGCTTAGGACTAATCTTATAAAATGTTCTTTGTATTGTACCATATAATATTTCATAAGAATCCTCCAATTTCTTTTAATTTTGAACAAATATGTTAGCATAAATATAGAAACTGCCTAATTTTATCACAAATTTTGAAATTTGAATAGCGTTTCTTAAAAAATTGTGATAGAATGCTTGTGAACACAACGCTTTAGCGGATAAGGCGATACTGCCGTAGAAGAACAAAAATCAAAAGCAGAGAATCATAAGAGAGGTTTTCATGACAGATACAAAATACGCAGTAGTGATTGTGACATATAACAGGGAAATCCTGTTGCGAGAGTGCGTTGAAAAGGTAGAGGGGCAATCCGCAACTCCTGACAGCATAATTATAGTAAATAACGCTTCTACAGACAATACACTCAGTTATCTTGAGGAATTAAGTAAAAAAGACCAACGCTTCGACATTATCAGTCTATCACACAATATAGGTGGGGCAGGAGGTTTTGCGAAAGGCATAGAGAGGTCTTTAGAAAAAGATGTCGATTGCATACTTATCATAGATGATGACGCAATGATTGCCGGAGATTATATGGAACAGATCTTGCAGGCAAGACAGCAACAGCCACAATACAAGGCATTTGCAGGGACACTCAGGACAGACGGAAAAATTGATACATTTCACAGAAGAAATCTGCAAAAAACAGGGCTCATGTCAAAAAACTGTACAGAACAGCAATACAGACAGCCCTGTTTTGCGTGTGACATCGCATCCTTCTGCGGGATGGTCTTGGACATGGATTTGGTCAGGCAGATCGGACTGCCCCAAGCGAAATATTTTATCTGGTATGATGATACCGAATATTCATTGAGGATTCATCAGTACAGCAGATTTCTTGTAGTAACCGCAGCAGAATTAGATCATAAAACAAAAAGAACATCTGTTACAAAACCCAGAAGATACGACTGGAAGGACTATTATGCCGTCCGAAACAGGATGCTGATGGTGGAAGAACATGGGAATTTTATTGACAAGAGCGTTAATTATCTTGATCTGTTTGTTCATGTGATTTTTAGAAATTGGTTGTTTGGATTGATAAAAAAAGATGGTTATGATTGGAAGTATGAAAGAAGACTGGTAAATGCAGCGATTCGGAATACACGAAGCGGCAAGCTGGAAAATGTTATAATTACACGGGAAAGACAGGGCTCATATGGGAAATGAACAACTTACTTTTATAGTGCCAGCCTACAACGCGGAAAATACATTGGCAACCACGTTAGACAGCATCGTGCGGCAGATAAGCCCGAGTTGGAAGATAATCATTGTAAATGATGGATCTACAGACAAGACAGAAGATATAGCACAAGAATATGTACGAAAATATCCGCTAAAGGTCAGATATCTGTATCAGCAGAATAAAGGACTTGGCGGTGCGAGAAACAGTGGTATGGATTTAGCAGACACTGCGTATATTTCTTTTCTTGACAGTGATGACTGGATAAAAGCAGACTATGTTAAGAATATTGTAGACCAAATACAAAAGTGTGATAAAGAGAAACCGGAGATAATTCTTACGCTTCCTGAAATTTATGATGAAAATAGCAAATGTGTGCAGCCGTGGTATGATGAGCCGCTCTTTAATAGTATATTTTCGCAAGACGGAATATGTACAAGTCCCCAGAACGATAAAAGGCTTTATAGGACTGATGTCAGCCAATGCCGAAAAGTACTACTGACTGAATTTGTAAGAAGGATTCGGTTCCACTTTCATGAACATGTAAAATGGGAAGATATCGCTCCGCATTTTTACCTGATGACACATTGCAGAAAGTGTATGGGAGTGGGGAGTGCTGGATTTTATTATCGTAAAGGCAGTGAATACCAAATTACAGCCTCAAGAGGGAAAGACAGGCTGGATTTAATTACAGTCTACAATGATTTGCTGCCATATTTGAACAAACCAGACAAAGAACTTATTTATGCAGTAATGCGTATTATGGTTAGCTTTGCGAATGAGGGAGTGAAGCTTGCAGATACGGAGGTGCGCAGGCAATTGGTGCTGGAATTGCACCAATTTTTTAAAGAAGTTCCAAGATCGTGCGATCGGATATTATACCATCATGCGAAAAGGTATCTGGTAAAATCGGAGGTACGACAATACTATATTTTCTTGTTTGTAATAAGACATAGACTGTTATTGAGGGTATTTTACGACTATCTCTATCGGGATGCCAGTGAACAGGTATTGAAAAAGATGATAAGAAAGTTTATAAGAAAATGAAGCAGTTTGAAAATTATTTATCACGGATGTCATTCGACGGGGTAAAGAGTGCAATAATTATGCCGTATACAGAAGATTTTTATAATATTATTCCGCTGTTGAAAAAATATACAAATGTGGAAAATATTTATTGTGTGCTGCCGTCAAGAACAACATTGACAAAATCGCATAGTATGTTATATTCTTACAAGGTAGAAATATGTAATATATTTGATGTTATGGAACGCAGTCTTTCGGTGGATATGCTTTTGTTAGACTATAACAGGGCAGATGATATTGAAAACCTGACTGGTCATCCTGTTAAGTATATTATTGGAAGAATGGCTGCGGAGGAGGATTACTTCTCCTTCTGGGAAAACCACAGAGGCAGTGTACAGCATATTTATATAGAATATAAACATGAGATCTTAGAGTGGAGCAAATTGACAACAGATATAGAGTTATCTGTTGTTTTGCCTGTTTATAATGTTGCGGCATATCTTCCAAAGTGTATAGAAAGCCTGATTCAATGGAAAGCGCGTTATGTCGAATATCTTTTTGTAGATGATGGCTCAACAGATGAGTCGGCAGCTATAATCAGCCAGTATGCAAAAAAAGATCCAAGGATTTGCCTCATACAGAAAAAAAATGGAGGCTGCGCGTCTGCCAGAAACAAAGGAATAGAGTCGGCAAAGGGACGATATATAGGTTTTGTAGATGCGGATGATTTTATCTTAAATAATATGTTTCGCAATCTGCTCAAGCGTGCGCTGCTTGGAAACTATGACTATACCTATTGTGGGTATCAGGAATATTATGAGGATATAGGGCAAACGGTGCCGGTCATAGCGGATTGTTTATCCGGCAGGTATCTTTTGGGCGAGTATAACCCAGTGCATGTACGCCTTCTTGCTGTCAGTACACGGGTTGCAATCTGGCGGGGGTTATACAAGAAATCTGTGCTGGACAGGCATCGTATCAGGTTTCACGAAGAACTGCGGATGTTTGATGACCTGCCATTTCGGACAGAATATCTCTTTGTGGCAAAAAGCGCAGTGTGTATACCGGAGTATCTGTACAATTATAGAATAGGAAGGCAAGGGCAGGACACATCATGTACTGATAACAGGCTGTTTGTGCATTTTCAGATATTTAAACTGCTTGATAAATTTACAGAGAAGTATAAAGATCAGATGTTGTGGGATATTCTTCAGGCAGTGAAGATTCAGACACATGCCTATGGATGTGCCCAAATAGAAAAGAAATATCGTAGAAAGTATGAAAAACTGGCCAGAAAGCAATTGAAAGAGCACGCTGGGTATATAAGGAACGTGGTAATCTGCCAGCTTTATGCAGGTAGGGGGAGTATAGGGTGGCTGACGAGGTTGTGGCTGGGATAGGCAAAATAAGGAGTTTGGGCAAGATGAGATTTTATAAAGAGATGAAACAGTATTGGAGATTTGCCGTTTATGCTGCAAGATCTGATCTGCGTGCCGAGGTAGCTAATTCTTATTTGAATTGGTTGTGGTGGATACTTGAGCCAATGGCCTCTATGGTAATATATACAATAGTGTTTGGTATTGTATTTAAGACAAATGAAGAATATTTTCCGATTTTTATTTTTATAGCAATAACTCTATGGGATTTTTTTAACAGATGTATGACTTCGAGTGTTGATTTGATTAGAGGGAATCAACATATTATATCAAGAGTTTATATGCCTAAATATATATTATTGATACAAAGAATGCTGGTCCTTGCCTTTAAGATGCTTATAAATTTAGGATTAGTTGTGATTATGATGATAATATATAAAGTTCCAGTGGGATTTAATATAATATTTATTATACCAACGCTGCTAGTTTTTTATGTCTTTTGTTTTGCTTGCGGAACAGTGCTTCTCCATATAGGTGTATATGTTAGTGATTTGTCTAATGCAATAAATATAGTATTAAACTTGTTATTTTATGTGACAGGTATATTTTATAATGTGCAGACAAGTATTCCAAAACCGTTTGGTTATCTATTACAGCGCATTAATCCAATTGCACACCTTATTTTTTGTATGAGAAAATGCATTCTTCATAATGAGATGCCCTCTTGTATTATGTTAGGAATATGGTTGGTTATATCTATTCTTATTGCTTCTTTAGGATTACATTGGATATATAAAAGCGAGAATGATTATGTAAAGATGATATAGGGAGAAGATATATGAATGAAATAGTGATAGAAGTAAAAAATGTACGTATTCATTATAAACTCATGAAAAAATTTTCTATACAACGCAATTTGCTCAAACGTGATGTGGATAAACCAGAAATTTTTGAAGCAGTAAGGGGAGTCTCATTTAATGTTGAAAAAGGTGAGATCCTTGGAGTTATTGGTAAAAATGGAAGTGGGAAATCAACACTTCTCAGGTCTATTGCAGGAGTATTTAGCCCGAATGAAGGAACAATTGATTTAAAGAATCATTCCGTTTCTTTATTGTCTTTAGGAGTGGGGTTTAAGGATTCTTTAACAGGCAGAGACAATATATTTTTGTCGGGAATGCTTTTGGGATTTAATGAAAGCGAAATAAAACAGAAAGAGGAGGCAATTGTAGAATTTTCAGAACTAGGGGAATTTATAGATTTGCCTGTTAAGACATATTCTAGTGGAATGTACTCAAAGCTGGCATTTGCTATTACATCTAATTTAGAGACGGATATAATACTCGTTGATGAAGTGTTAAGTGTAGGGGATGAGCATTTTCAAAAAAAGAGTATGTCGAGGATGGAAGAATTGATAATGGATAAAAGTAGGACAGTGATAATTGTCTCACACAGTATTGAGACACTTGAAAGATTATGTAATAGGGTTATATGGATGAATGAAGGTAGTATAAAAGAAATGGGGGACACTAAAATAATATTAGATCATTACAGAGAATTTATGAACTATTAATTTATTGTGTTCGGATTACAGTGGAGGAAAAAATGTTTGATATTATAAAAAGCTGCTTATACCTTTTTAGTATCTTGTTTGCTACTGTTAGTATTTTTTTGATTAAAAAAAATGACGAAAGATTGAATGCAGTATGCTATTTTTTTATTAGTATTTGGACGCTTATGTGTTATCAATTATCAATTGCTGTATTGGTTGATGTGTTAAATATTGGAGTATCAATTGTTTCAGTTGGAGTTATGAATTATGTACTTGCGTTTGGGTGCACTATTTACATGGTGACTAAAGGAGAAAAGCAGAAATATGAATTACATATTTTTGATTGTATAGTTCTGCTAGTTCTTGCAGGAATTGCTGTTTTTTGGGGAGTAAGCCAGTTTGGATGGAAGTTTGACTGTTTTAATTATCAGTCATCAGTTGATTGTTCAAGGCATTTAATGTTTGCTAGAGAAGTTGCAGTAAAACACGAACTGACATTTAATATGCCTTTCATGGCAGTGAATACGGGGCTTTTTTTTGAGGCAATGTATGCTTTTATTGTTCCATATAAAGATATTCATTTGATACTTATGACAGATGTTATAATGCTTTTTTTTGCGGGAACAATGTTTTGGATACTGGTACGGCAAAAATTAATAAATAAACTTTTGCTTGTGATGGGTGGGGTTGCGTCTGTATTTTATATGATGGGCTATCCTCTTAATAATATGGTATTTGGCACATCATATTTAGGTGCAGGAATGACATTGTCCGTTGTTATTTTCAGCTTAATATCGAGATATGAAAGTGGAGAAATCAAGAAATATTATTTTGGGACAACATTGTTTCTTGCATTATTTAGTCTATTGAAAACATACAATCTGTTCTTTCCTATTGTATTGATTAGTGTAGTTATTTACTTTGGCATAAAGAATATACCTCAAAAATTTCCTGGCATTATAAAGTTTATTCCATATATTTTGACTGGGCTGTTTTTCTCATGCCAGATAGCAATATGCATAATATTTAAATATTTTTATAGTAAAATACCTCCTTTAAGTGCTTTGGGACAGTGGGGGTATATGTATTGCAATTTTTTTGGGGATTTTGTTTTTCTGCTTCCATTTATTTTATATAGAATAATTACTTGTTATAAAACAAAAAAATGGTCGTTTGATTTTATAATGGGAATGTTTATGATTGCGTATATAGGAGCCTTTTTATATGCATGTTATTTAGGGAAGGTATCACCATACTATTACTATAAAAATTATTATTTATTTTGGGCGATAGCTTTTTACATGATGATAGAAGTGGTGTGTTCTTGCTCGAAGGAGAGACTGGAGTTTATTGTTACATATTGTATTGGCATTTTTGGACTTTGGCTTTTTGTATTTACTGGGATTGAGGCAGCGTTTGAAGAAAAAAGTGAAATTAATGGACAAACGTTAAATTACGAATTAAATGGTAGGTCGCTTTTTCGCTTGTATAGTTGGAATTTTGAACGTGCAAAAGAAGAAGCTATACCAATTCCAATGAATGATGATTTAGAGAGCTTTTATTATAAGGTGGCGGATATTACTTTGGCAGAAGGAGAGCAGATAAAATGTTTAAATAGCATTTATTTCGGGTATTATGAGTACTTTGCATTGGGATATCAATGGGAGGATCCAGATAAAAGTTTAAGTACACAAGATGCATTGAATCAGGCAGTGGATCAGTACAAATATGCATGTGTTATATATTATAATTGTTATGATTTAATGCCTGAAACAGTAGAACAGTTAAAGAATTACGAAGTAGTATTTGAAAATAATGCAGGCTGTATATATCGGCTAAACTAAAAATGAGGGGGATGATCATATGGAAATGAAATTACAAAATATTATTTTTCCAACTGACGAAAAATTTCAATTTCACTGGGGGTTATTTTACAAGGGGGACAGAAGCTGTCTTGACAGAGAAAATCAAATCTTGAAAATAGGACAGTATCAGACTTGTGATTTTGTAACATATTTGAATGGATTTTCTTTGGCTAAGTGGAAAACATATACAAATATAAAAAAAGTTAAACTTCAATTAGAGGTTCAAGGAGATTTTGCTATTACATTGCTTGGATATCATTTAGATGTATATTCACCAGATCGCAAAGAGTTTTCTACAACTGAATATCACACGAATGGAAAAGAGGCAATTGAACTAGAATTTCCAGATTCGGATGAAACAATTATTGGCTTTGAAGTGACTACGTCGGGAGCGACTATAATTTATGGAGGAGCTTATTGGGCAGAGTATAACGAAGAGGATAGAAGAGAAGTAGTGTTGTCAATTGCGACGACGACTTGCTGTAAGGAAGATTTTATTACTAGAAATGTAAATTTGCTCAGGAAGTTTTTGTTTAAAAAAGAAGATACAGATATTACTGAACATGTTTTTTTAAATATAATTGATAATGGCAGAACATTAGATCCTAAAGAATTTAGTGGACAAAATATTAAGGTGTTTCCTAACTTAAATACAGGAGGCTCAGGTGGTTATGCAAGAGGAATGATAGAATCGTTATATCAAACACCCGCTGCTACGCATGTTTTACTAATGGACGATGATGTAGCTGTTTTACCGGATAGCATAAGAAGAACATATATTTTGCTGACTCTCCTTAAACCAGAGTATCGGCAACATTTTATTAGTGGAGCGATGTTTTTATATGAAGAAATGAATGTGCAATATGAAGATATAGGAAAGGTAATCGGGGGAGGAGACTTAGGACCATTAAAACCAAGATTTTATCAACACAGTTTATATGATAATTTAGCAAATGAAGGTGAGTTTCCAGAGAAAAAAAATGAATATGCGGCATGGTGGTTCTGTTGTATCCCTGTTACGCAAATTACAAAAAATGGTTTTCCGATGCCATTTTTTATAAGATGTGATGATGTGGAATATTCTCTGAGATGTAAAGCTAAAATTATTACAATGAATGGAATATGTATATGGCATATGGGATTTACGAATAAATATAATGCTGCATATGACTTATATCAGAGATTTAGAAATTTTATGATTGCACAAAGTGCATCAGGGATCTTAAAAGATGAGAATATTTTTGGATTATGGAAAGAGTCATTCTGGAAAGAAGTGTACCGACTCAATTATGATGCCGCTGAACTACTGCTTCTGGCACTTGAGGATTATATGAAAGGTCCTGGATTTATTGCACAGAATAAAGGAGAAGAGATTGTTAAGGCAAATTCTAAAAAGAATGAAAAAATGATTCCTATTGAGAATTGTGAAGTTAAGGATATAGATTATTGGAATTTGTATAATGATTGGCCAAGAAAGTTTTTGGAGAAATGTCTTTTTTATGTAACTGCAAATGGACATAGATTTTGGCCTGAAAAATTGCTTAAACGTAAGCCGGCAGTTATTCCGTTTGATTATGGAATTGTAATTCAGAAAGAGACACTTAGAAGAAAAGTTATTTCAGTAAATCCACATCTCAAGTTATATGCTATGAGAACTATGGATAGAAATAGGTATAGTGAGATAGTCAAAAGATACAAAAACGATATGATGCATTATAAGAAAGAACATGTAAAAATAGAGGAAGCATATAGGAAGAAGGCAAGGTACTTGGTTTCAGAAAGATTTTGGAGAAAGTATCTTCATTTACCATGCCAGAATTAGGGTGAGACAAATGAAAAGTCTGAATATGGATAAAGTATGTGAAATAACAAGAAAAATGTTCAGTAATATTGGTTTTAAAATCGCATATATTTATACATTACTTCCAATTATTATTTTTCTGACAGGCTGGTGTAAATGGTATCTTGCATTAGGTGGATTTGTAATCTTAATATATTCATATGTAAAAATGTGTGGAAATATTCCTAAAACTTTTACAATGAAATGGACTAGGGAAAACACAGAAAAAGCAATAATTATATTAGGGTTTGTATTATTTTGGGTTTTTCTTTCAGGAATTGGAAAGTATGTATACCAGAATACGGATCATTACGCCAGGAATGGTATTTTTGAAACATTGGTTAATAATGACTGGCCAGTTATCAAGTGCTATGAAACAGAAAACGGAATGGTGTACAGAGGGCTGGTTTACTATATTGGATTTTGGCTTCCATCAGCCGTTATAGGAAAAATATTTGGTATAGGGGCAGGATATTTTTCTCAGTATGTATGGGCAGTAATTGGAGTTGTTATCACATATTATTTAGTATGTGCTGTAAGGGGCAAATTTGAACTTTGGCCATTTTGGATTTTAGTTTTTTTTAGTGGAGTAGATCTTATTGGTTATTATTTAAGAAATGGTGGTTTTCAGAATATGAGTGCGACTACCCATCTTGAGTGGTGGACGGATTACCAATTCTCCAGTTTTACAACACAGTTGTTTTGGGTGTTTAATCAGGCTTTGCCTGCTTGGGTTATATTTTTACTTATATATATTCAAAAAAATAATAAGCAAATAGTATTGATTTTATCCACGGCTATGTTGGTTAGTACTTTGCCTTTTGCAGGAATGATACTTTATGCTGTATATTTTATGATACGAAATATAAAGTGGGAAGGCAAACTAAAAACATGGTTTATCTATTTATGTAAAGATACATTAACAATTGAAAATGTTTTGGGAGGGGGGATAATTGCATTTATCTGTATGGCTTATTTGTTGGGGAACACTGCTGTAGATGCTAAAAGTACTTTAGGTGCAAAAGCGAATTTTAAATCCATAGTGGTTATTTCAGAGTATGAGACAGTATCATCAGAAAATACTATAGATGTTACCTATGAAAATCAGAGAAAACGAGAAGACACGGGGGCTAAGTTATTAAGACACATTATTTCATTATTAGTGGAGATTGCACCATACCTGATATTAGTATATCCTTTTTGCAAAAATATAAGTTTATTTTATTTGATGTGTGTAATGTTTTTGGTCTGTCATAGTGTTACTATTGGGTATTCAACTGATTTCTGTATGAGAGCATCAATACCATCATTATTATTATTAGCTTTGTTTACAATAGAAGCACTTGAAAAAATGTGGGAACAAAAGAGGTATTTTTATTTTGTTGTAATATTAGTTACACTTTCAATAGGTGCAGCAACACCAATTCATGAAATGCACAGAACGATACAAGAAACATGGCGGCGTTTGGAGTGTGGGGAACAGATTGCTGAAAATACGGCTTCAGAAGATTATATTTTACAGGGAGCTAATTTTTCGGGACCAGTTGAAAATAATTTCTTTTTTTATTATTTAGCCAAATAGTAATAAGGTTAAGAGAAAATAGGTTATAATGTTGTTGGATATTATATTTGCTCGAACGAAAGCTCACTTACCATAATTGCGAAACAATTATTGTATAATACTGTTATTTTATACAAATAATAGGAATATGGTGTTTTACTGTCGCTATTTGTGTAATCATGTGATATAATTTGTACGAAATATTAATATTGATAGATGTGCAAAGGAGATGAAATTGAAAACTGTAAGCATAATGATACCTTGTTACAATGAAATAGAGAACATTGAATTAATTAGTGAAGCTGTAGTGGATGTGATGACAGAACAACTTCCACAATATGACTATGAAATATTGTTTATTGATAATGCTTCTAATGATGGAACAAGAGAGCGGATTGAACAGATATGTGCGAAGAATCATAAGATAAAAGCTATATTTAATGTTACGAATTTTGGACAGTTTAATTCACCTTTTTATGGAATGTGCCAAACAAGCGGAGACTGTACGATACCTTTATGCTGTGATTTTCAAGACCCGGTGGAATTGATACCTGTATTTATAAAAGAATGGGAGAACGGACATAAGATTGTAAGTGGAGTGAAAGCTTTTAGCAAGGAATCTAAAATTATATATTTTTTTAGGACTGTTTATTATAAAATGATTAAAAATATGTCTTCTGTGAAAATGATAGAGCATTTTACAGGTTTTGGATTGTATGATAAATCATTTATTTCTTTAATTAAACAACTTGACGATCCTGTACCGTTTATCAGGGGAATTGTAGCAGAGTATGGCATGGGATTTAATATGACGGAAGTAATATATGAACAACCGAAACGCCGTGCTGGAAAGACACATAATAACTTTTACAGTCTCTATGATGCGGCGATGCTTAGTTTTACTTCTTATACGAAGGTAGGATTGAGGTTAGCGACATTCCTTGGCTTTGGAGCTGGAATTATCAGTTTTTGCGTAGCTGCATTTTATTTTGTATATAAGCTTACTCATTGGAATACTTTCCAAGCGGGAAATGCACCTTTGGTGATTGGTGTGTTTTTATTAGGATCTCTGCAGCTATTTTTTATAGGGTTTATGGGTGAGTACATATTAAATATCAATACCCGGGTTATCAACAGACCACTAGTAGTAGAAGAAAAAAGGATAAATTTTGAAGAGTTAGAATCTGAATATGGTAAGGAAAAATAGTATTATATTTTAGGAAAATGAGTGTGATATGGATTTAGTAAGTATTATTGTTCCTGTTTTTAATGTAGAAAAACATCTTAAAAATTGCGTTAATAGTTTAAAAGAGCAAACATATGAGAACATTGAAATAATTCTTGTAGATGATGGCTCAACGGATGGAAGTGCAGAGATTTGTGACCGATTAGCTGACAGCAATATTTCGGTAGTGCATAAAAGGAATGGAGGCGTCTCCAGTGCAAGAAATTATGGATTGAAAATTGCTAAAGGTAAGTATATTTTATTTGTTGATGCTGATGATACAATTCGTTCAGATATGGTTTGCAAACTTGTATATGCAATTGAAAAATCTGATGCCGATATTGCAGTATGTAGGTTTGAAAAGAAATTTAAAAATGGGAAAATAGTTACTAGCTGTAATAAATACAATGAAAAAATTTTTACTAATTTTGAAGCTTTAAATGAGATGAATAATGAGGGTATTATTAGTGCATCTATTTGGGATAAACTTTTTAGTAGGAAATTAATTGAACATATTGAATTTCCATTAGACATTATAATAGGCGAGGATTATACGTTTAATGTAAAGACATTTTTTGAGGCAAGAAATCTTATCGCCATTCCGGATATTTTATATCAATATAATCAAAATGAAGACAGTGTTACTCATAGAGGATTTACAGAGAAAAGTTATGAAGTTTTAGATAATTATATTGATACCTGTAATTACATCAGAATGAAAAACTTAGGACTTATACCAGGGGCTGAAGCGTATTTGATGCGGCAAGAGATGGCGGTTATAGTGTCTATGATAAGAGCAGAAGATTATGATTATGCGATGATTAAAAAGATTCAGATAGAAGTTAAAAGTGGACTTAGAAATTATATTTTAAATAAGCAGGTGAAGTTATATTTAAAATGTAGTGCATGTATGATTTCTGTTTGGCCTTATCTGTTTATTTGTTTGTATAAGTTGTTTATTAAAAGAATAAGGGATATATAGGCGATACAATGACAGAAAGGGGGATCAGGATTGTTATATCAATTTGTTTATGTGATTTTGCACTATGGAACATATGTGGAAACAATAAATGCAATAGAAAGTATTTTGAAAATATGTGAAAATAAAAAAAGTCTGATAGTTATAGTAGATAATGCTTCGCCAGATCAGAGTGGACAAAAATTAAAAGAAATATATGCCCAAAATGCCCGAGTGTATGTTTTGATAAATGAAAAAAATTATGGATTTGCGATAGGAAATAATATTGGATATAAATTTGCCAAGGATAAATTGAAAGCAGATTTTATCATAGCCATGAATAATGATGTAGAAATATTGCAATCGGAGTTTGAACAACAGGTTATAGATACATATCAGGAATTACAGTTTCATATTTTAGGACCAGATATTGTTACACCACAGGGAGAACATAGAAACCCTCATAGAAAGGATACATTTGCTAAGACAGACTTAAATCGGATTATACGTAATAGGTCTATTATATATTTTTATCTGAAAGTGAAGCATACTTTAGGATTGGATCAAAAGATACATTTTATAGAGGACTGGGATACTGTACGGATACAAAAGGAGAGAAATAGTTTACAAAGAAATGTGCGACAAACAGGCGTAGTTTTACAAGGAAGCTTCTTTGTCTTTTCACCTGATTATTTAGAAAACGAAAGTCAAGCATTTTGTTCGGAAACATTTCTCTATTTGGAAGAAGAAATATTGGCGTATCAGAGTAAACAAAAAGGATATACACTTGTTTATGAGCCAGGGATTAAAGTACTTCATAAGGAGGAGGTTGCTACAACGCAGATGACAGAACAGAAACAGTTTGATAAATATATGTTTTATACATACCATTTGCGAAATTCGGCGAAGGTAATGAAGAAGATAATTATGGGGAGAATATAGCGTGAAACGGAGTATGCTTTATGTAATGTGTGTTTCATGGGAATGGATTTATCAGAGACCACAGATAATAGCTGAGAGACTTGCAGAGGATTTTGACATGACTGTTGTGTATCCGCGTATGCCAATGGACTATTCCCCAAAAGTGAAGGACACAGAGAAAATAAAATTTCGCAGGGTTATTCACTTTCCATTTCAAGAAAGAACAAAAACAGTAGAGAAGATTTTTGTTAGATATAATCAGAAAAATGCTTTTAGGGATGTTGACAAATATGATTATATTTTCATTGGGCATCCGGTGTATGTTAGGTTTATTCCTGAATGGTATAAAGGAATAGTGATATATGATTGTATGGATAACTTTGAAGCAATGTGTGAATATAAAAGTTACCTTAACAATGTTAACCGTTTGGAAAAAAAAATAGTTGAGAGATGTAGTCTGCTTTTGGCAACATCGGATTCCTTAAAAAAAAAGATGGATGCTATTGCTGGTTTTTCTAAAAGTGTGTTGTGTAGAAATGGAACAGGAATCTCGGAAGTTTATCCGATTAAAGAACCTTGTGTCAAAAGATTATATAGAATTGGATATGTAGGGACAATATCAAGTTGGTTTGATTATGAGTTGGTATCTGCTACGGAAAAAACATTGGACAATATAGAGTATTATCTTATTGGACCTGTAATTAATAAACATACAGGAGATAATATTGTATTTGGAGGGGTAGTAGAACACAAGAGGATTTACGAACATATAAAAGATTGTGATTGCCTGATAATGCCTTTTCTGATAAATGATATCGTTCTCTCTGTTGATCCGGTAAAACTCTATGAGTATATTGCTTTTGGGAAATGCATTATAAGTGTGTATTATCCGGAAATAGCGAGGTTTGGAGATTTTGTATATTTTTATCATAATAAGCAGGAATTTATAGAACTCATACAGAGATTGTCATCTGAGGGTTTTCCCGTTAAATATTCTCAAAAACAAAGAAAAGATTTTCTTGGGCAAAACACTTGGGAATGCAGGGTTCAGGAAATTATGAAATATATTAAGTAATTAAGAAAAGAACAAAGGAGTATTACGAGGAGGAATAGAAGATGGTAAATGTGATTGGGATGGGATATATAGGTCTGCCGACCGCATTGATGATGGCAGCGCATGGGGTTGAAGTGATAGGCACTGATTATGACAAGGGGCGTATAGACAGATTAAAAAACGGTGAGATTGTTTTTGAAGAAGATGGTCTTGAAGAATTATTTAGTGAGGCTCAGAAAGGTGGTATACGATTCTCACATGAGTATCAAAAAGCGGATACGTACGTCATTGCAGTTCCGACTCCATATCTGAAGGCAAACAAAAAGTTGGATGCAACATATGTGGTGAATGCTGTGAAGAGCGTGCTTGGGGTAGCGCCTAAGGGGGCAATCATAGTAATAGAATCAACGATTTCACCAGGAACAATTAATAAGTTTGTTAAACCGATTATCTCAGAAAATGGATTGATACTAGGCGAAGATATACATCTTGCACATGCTCCGGAACGTATCATTCCTGGAAATATGATTTATGAATTAGAGAATAATTCTCGTACGATAGGCACGGAAGAGGCAGGTGTCGGACAACATGTAAAAAAATTGTATTCTTCGTTCTGTAAAGGCGAAATTGTGTTGACAAACATTAAAACAGCCGAAATGTCAAAGGTTGTAGAAAACACGTTTCGTGATATTAATATTGCCTATGCAAATGAACTCGCTAAAATATGCAGGGCAGATGATATGGATGTATATGAAATCATAAGAGTGGCAAATAAGCATCCAAGAGTTAATATCCTTCAGCCGGGACCGGGAGTCGGTGGGCATTGTATTTCAGTTGACCCGTGGTTTTTGGTAGGAGATTACCCCGGTTTGGCTAATATTATTTTAGCTGCCCGAAAAATTAATGACTCTATGCCCGAATTTGTCCTTGACAGGACATATCATATTATGAAAGAAAATAATATCACTGATTTAGGACAAGTTGGGTTTTATGGACTAACTTATAAAGAGAATGTAGATGATGTCCGTGAAAGTCCTACACTGCAGCTATTGGAATCTATGAAACGTCATCTTGCGGCATTACCTAGGACCTATGATCCATTTGTTAAAAAGAGAATAGTAGATAATCAGACTTTGGATTTTGAGGAATTTATACAAAAATCAAAGATTGTAGTAGTGATGGTCGGTCACCAGCATATAAAAGAACAGGCTGATTTACTTAATAACAGGATTGTATTAGACACAAAGAATATATTTACACAAGATGAAGTAAAGCAGTGTTATAAATTATAGGTTTAGAGGTTTACAATATGCAGAAAATTAAAGTACTAAGTGTTTTTGGAACACGGCCGGAGGGTATAAAAATGTGTCCTCTGATAAAAGAATTGCATTCACGTGAAGAAATTGAAAGCATAGTTTGTGTTACAGGACAGCACAGGCAGATGTTAGATCAGGTTTTGGATATATTTAAAGTGAAGCCTGATTTTGACCTGCAGCTTATGAAAGAAAGGCAGTCATTGACTACTATTACAGCAGGGGTACTGCAACAGCTTGAAGCGATATTGATAAAAACAATGCCGGACATTGTTTTGGTACATGGCGATACGACGACATCCGCATCTGCAGCGTTGGCATCTTTTTACCAGAAAGTACCTGTTGGGCATATTGAGGCCGGGTTAAGAACATATGATATTTATTCTCCTTATCCTGAAGAGATGAATCGAAAAATTATTTCTCAAATTGCAGAGCTGCATTTTGCGCCAACAGAAAATAACAGGAACAATTTGATAAAAGAGAATATTTACAAGAATGTATTTGTGACAGGTAATACGGTAATGGACTCATTTCAGTATACAGTCAAGGATAACTATCAGTACAAAGATGACGTTCTCAAAAAGGTTGACTATTCCGGGAAAAGGACAGTTCTCATGACAGCACATAGGCGTGAGAATCTCGGGAAACCTCTTGAGAATATTTGCAATGCGGTAAAAAGACTGGTTCATGATAACACAGATATACAAATTGTCTATCCAGTTCACCTGAATCCCGCGGTACGTGAAACTGTATATGGAATATTGGATGGTGTTGAAAGGGTATATCTTACAGAACCAATCGATGTGGAAGATATGCATAATGTCATGTCCGAAAGTTATATGCTAATGACAGATTCTGGAGGACTTCAGGAAGAAGGGCCTCATTTTGGAATACCTGTTATGGTATTGCGAAGTGAAACTGAGAGACCAGAAGCGGTTGAAGCAGGTACTGTATGTATGGCAGGCGTTCTTGAGGGCGATATCTATAAGATAGCAAGTGAACTGCTTCATGATCACAATAAATATATGGAGATGGCGAAGGCAGTAAATCCTTATGGGGATGGTCATGCATCTGGGAGGATAGCTGATGCAATCATTCATTGGAAAAAGGCAAGGTAAGAAAGACATGTTTAAAGCTGTTAAGACCGTTATAGTTGAAAACTGGGAAAATAGGAAGAGAATGCTGAGGTTGGCAAATTATGAATCAAGAGCGCAGAATAATGGTACTGTATTTGGCGCTCTTTGGAATATTTTGAATCCAGCGTTACAGATTTTTGTTTATTGGTTTGTTTTTTCTGTAGGATTGCAAGTGTCAGCCCCAAGGGAGGGGTATCCTTATATTTTATGGATGATTGTCGGGATAATGCCTTGGTTTTATATCAGCGCTGCATTACAACAGGGAGCGACATCAATTTATAATTATAGCGGTGTATTGAAAAAAGTGTATCTGCCATTGGCAATCATACCTGTAAAAACAGTTTTCTCGGGCTTTATCACACATTTATGGTCGATGATAGTAGTTTTTGTGATTATTTTTGCAAGTGGGTATTCTGTCAGTTCAAATATATATGAGATAGTGTATTATATGTTTGCAATCATATGTTTTTTGATTGGTTGGGGGCTTTTGGCTTCAGCAATCACTGTTTTGTTTAAGGATTTCCAGAAAATACTTTCTGCATTCATTAGATTGCTGTTTTATATTTCGCCGATAGTATGGGATCAAAGTAGCCTGCCTGATGGAATGGCAGACGTTTTCAAATATAATCCGTTGTCATATGTATTGCAGGGATATCGGAACTGCATTTTATATGGAATTTCCATCAATGAGGATATAGGTTCGGCACTGTATTTTTGGGGTATTACCTTAGCGCTGTTTTTGCTTGGAACATCCGTACATATGAAATTTAGGAAAAAATTTATGGATTTAATATAGAGGAATGATATGAAATCAACAGTAGCTGTAAAATGTAGCAGGATAATAAAAAAATATCCCATGTATACGGGGGATTATGACAGGCTGAAAGGCTTGTTGATACCAAATTATCATCCAAAGGAATTTGTAGCATTGAAGGAAATCAGTTTGGAGCTGCATTCTGGTGAGATTTTAGGTATTATTGGACTGAACGGATCGGGAAAATCAACATTATCTTCTATTATAGCAGGCATTACATATGCTGATGGCGGAGAACTCTCTGTAAAAGGAACTGTCAGCATGATGGCTGCTTCTGCGGGGTTGGATCCTTACCTGACAGGGATAGAAAATATTAAATATAAAGGTATATTATTGGGCTTTCGTAAATCAGAGATTGAAAATATGATTCCTGATATTATAAAGTTTGCAGATATTGGCGAGCATATCAATATGCCGCTTCGTACATATTCAAGCGGTATGCGTTCAAGGCTTGGATTTGCTATATCGGTTCACATAAACCCTGATATCCTGATTATTGACGAAGCCTTATCGGTTGGGGATAACAGTTTTACAGATAAGTGTTTGGCTAAAATGAATGAATTTAAAGAGGATGGAAAGACAATAATATTTGTAAGCCATTCTGTCATGCAAATGGAGGGATTTTGTGATAAAGTTATGTGGTTGCACAAAGGGGAACTGTTAGGAATAGAAAAACCGGAGAGGATATTATTACCTTATTGTGGATTTGCAAGGGAATTTAATTCAATGTCTAATGAGGAAATTAAAAATTTGAAACCAAGTCTTGCTGAATATCAAAAGAAATATTTGTAACCAAGGCAGTAGAGAGATATTTAAGGTATCAGGTAAGAAAAGTATACGGATAATAAATGAGAGATTATTAAGTATTGATATATAAAGAAAAAAATTATTGTAGAAGGAACAATGATGTAAGTTTTAGACAATTTGAAGTGGCGCATATGCAGAGTAGTGATTTTAAAGAAATGCAAGGAAGGAGAAAAATGGCAAACAACGATAGGATTTATGCGGCTTATATGGGCGAAATGGGGGAGACGTTTAAGCTACAGACAAGGAATAGAATAAATTGGATCTTACAGCAGGTGCGAGGGCGGAAAAAAATACTAGATATCGGATGCTCACAGGGAATTATATCAATTTTATGTGCGCAGCAGGGATCGAAAGTTACTGGTGTTGAAATACAAAAGGAGAATTGTGATTTTGCAAAGCATCTATTAGACACTGAATACGATATGTTTAATGATAGTGTCAGGTTTATTAATCAGGATTTTATGGAGTATGAAGAGAATGAAAAATATGATGCGGTGATTTTAACGGAAGTTCTTGAACATTTGCCAAATGCAGAGGAGTTTTTGACACATACATCACAATTTTTGAATGAAGATGGAATAGTAATTATAACAGTTCCTTTTAGTTATTGTGATCATCCGGATCACGTATATACTTTTTATCTTACTTCTCTAATGGAGCTAGTAGAGAGAGTATTTAAAGTAAAAAATATTTATTATGGAGGCAGATGGCTGGCATGTGTGGCAGGTCAAGAGCGAGAAACGTTAGAGTTAGATAAAGAATTATTTATGCAAGAAGAAATGGCATTTTTAGATATTCATAAGGATATGGATATAAGATTGAAGAGTTTGGCATCTAATTTAGCAGATGCCAATCAAAGATATAAGGAATCTTGTGAGGCTTATAACCGTATAAAGGAATGGCATAATGATGAGCAGCAAAAAAACGCCGAATTAATAAAAAAATTTGACCGCATGAAGGAATGGCATGAAAATGACATCAAGAAAATAGAGGCATTGAACGAAAATATAACCGCATTAAAGGGATGGCATGAGAATGACATCAAGAAAATAGAGGCATTGAATGAAAACATAACCACTTATAAGCAGTGGCATGGAAATAATTTAAAAAAAATACAGTCTATGCAGGACCGGCTTGATAAGGATAAGGTTGAACTGGATAAACTTGGAAAACTGAAAAATACGGCTGAAGAAAAGCTTACTGATATTATTTTGGCGGAGGAAGAACAGGTATTAACCTTGAAAAAAGCCAAAGAGCTTATACAAAAACAGCAAATTGAGTTGCAGTCGCTTCGGCAGATGAAAGAAGATTATATGGCGCTGCTTGAAAAGATAGATGGAAAATGGTATGGACAGTTGGCCATGAAATTATATCGCCGAATAAATAAAAAGTAAAATGATCAGGGAGAGAAATGATGGGACTATTGGAAGAAATCGATGAACAGATTGAGACTATACAGAAAAGAAGAACATCAGTGGCAGAATATTTTAAAGGGACTGGAAATACAAAAGCGGTAGAAAAAATTGAACATATTAGTAAGAGTGTAAATGAACAAAAGTTTTGTTTAAATACGAAAAGTTTAAAAGAGTTGAAAATGGCAGTAATTATGGATGGATTTACTCTAGCAAGTTATGGACCGGAATGCAGCCTTTTGGAATTGACTCCAGATGAATGGAAAGATCAATTGGAGATGTATAAGCCAGACTTGCTTTTTATAGAAAGCGCGTGGGAAGGCAAAGATAAAAAATGGTATCGGAAAATAGATCGTAGCAGTTCAGAAATATATGAGCTTACGACATATTGCCATGAGAAGCGTATACCAATCGTGTTTTGGAACAAAGAGGATCCTATTTATACTGATCAATTTATGACAACTGCTTCAATGGCTGATTATGTATTTACTACAGATATCGATTGTGTACAGAGATACAAAACAGAGCTTGGGCATGATAATGTATTTCATTTGCATTTTGCAGCTCAGCCAACTATACATAATCCGATTGAAAAATATACCAGAAAGGATAAGTTCTGCTTTGCGGGCGCTTATTATCATAGGTATCCAAAACGCGCTGAAGTGTTTGACAAATTTTCGGAGGTGTTTATAGAGACAAAGGGATTAGATATTTATGATAGAAACTATGGGAATGCGAGACCAGAGCATGCATTTCCCAAAAGCTATAGCAAATATATATTAGGTTCTTTACCATCCAGCCAGATTGATAAAGCATATAAAGGGTATGTTTATGGAATAAATATGAATTCGGTGCAGCAATCGCAGACGATGTTTGCACGCCGTGCATTTGAAATGCTTGCATCTAATACAATAACAGTTGGAAATTTCTCGAGAGGGATAAAAAATTATTTTGGGGATTTGACAATATGTACGGATGATAAAGAAACGCTTCAAAATAAGCTCGATACTTATTGTTCTGATGAGATTACTGCGGAAAAATATCGCCTGGCTGGATTGAGAAAAGTACTGAGTGACCATTTGTATGAGGACAGGCTTGATTACATTGTGGAGAAGGTATTCGGAGTCAGCCTTAAGCGAAAAAGTCCTAAGATTGCGGTTCTTGCCATATGTAAAAACGAGGAAGAGAAAGCTAATGTAGTGAAATCATTTAAAAGGCAACTTTATGAAAGGAAAGTTCTACATATAATTAGTGACACTGAGGAATCAGAAGAACAGCAAACTGATGGAATTGAATATATTAAGTCTGATATGGCAAAACTAAAAATATGTGGGGAATTGGATGCTGATTATATAGCAGTAATATCACCAGAGGATTTTTACGGTGAAAATTTTTTAGTGGATTTAGCGCTTACGCTTCGGTACGGTAATTTTAGTGTGATTGGAAAGGGGAATTTTTTTTGCAACAGTCTTGAGAATGAGATAACACTTGATAATACAGTAAAACCATATACTATAACGAAAGAATTATATGCAGTAAGGTCAATAGTAAGCATACAACATGTAAAGCATACAGAATTATATGAATGTGCTAAGGCGGATAGAAAATATAGTATGGATAATATGTTGTGTGTTGATTATTTCAACTATTGTAAAGGTTATCAGGAAGATGCATGTTGCAAAGTATCAGATCTTTCGATAACTGACAATGGTATTGAGGTGCGACGCATTTATCAAATTGCGGAACAGATAACCCCGCGGATTATATTGGATGAAAATATTATCCAGATGTCCGGAAGAGAATTATATAATTCAATGAATTCTACAAAAATGGTGCAGTTAACACAGGAGGGGAGCGACCTTAGCATTGATTCAGCATTGGGAGAAGATGTACATGAATATCTTTATTCGTCACGGTTGTGTGACATAAAGAAGATTACGAGTGAGAATAATATACAGGTTAAATTCACAATGGAAGGAAATCTGGATTGTATATGCGTCTGCGTGTTTAATGATATTGATGGAAAGAAACTTAATGCTTTATTTCCCAAGCCGAACGTCTCTGTGAAGCTGGAAATACCAAAAGATGCGGTGAGTATAAAGCTGGGAATACGTCCCAAGGGAAAAGGAAGGACAATATTACATAGTGTTGTATTGAGCGAGCAAATCCAAGGTTCTGATTCGATAGGATGCTTTCTGTCAAAATCAAATGTATTAGTTCTTACAAATAATTATCCTTCTATAAATAATCTTTATAGAAATATGTTTGTGCATAAACGAGTGACTTGCTATAAGGATGAAGGGTATTGCTTGGATGTTATGCGTTTTAATATTCAGGCAGAAGAAGGGTATAGAGAGTTTGAAGGGATTGATATTGTGGAAGGACAGGAATTATCCCTGATGTCAATTCTTGAAAATAGTGATATTGATACAGTGGCGGTTCATTTTCTGGATGCAAAGATGTGGAATGTGCTGAAACAGTATCATAAAAAATTAAAAATTTATGTATGGTGTCACGGAGCAGATATAGAACCATGGTGGAGAAGAACTTACAATTATCATACAGAAGCGGAATTGGAAAAAGCAAAGCAACAGTCTGCGGCAAGGATGGCGTTGTGGTCAGAGATATTTGAATATTTGGATGAATACAAAAATATTCAATTCGTATTTGTTTCGCAAATTTCGGCAAATGAGATTTTTGAGGATTATCATTGTGTTTTGTCTGATGACAGATATACAATCATACATAATTGCATTGATACGGATTTATTTTTTTATGCAGAAAAGGATGAGGAGCAGAGAAAGCATTTATTGTCTATAAGACCATATACCTCCCCCAGGTATGCGAGCGACCTTATGGTCCGGAGTATAGAACTGCTGGCAGAAAAGGAATTTTTCAATGAATTAAGGATTAAGATTATTGGAGACGGGCCGCTTTTTGAAAGCACCTTACAGCCGCTTCGCAAATTCCATAATGTGGAGATAGAAAAAAAATTTTTACGTCAGGATGCAATTGCTGCGCTCCATAAGCAATATGGTGTGTTCTTAGTGCCAACAAGAGGAGATACTCAAGGCGTATCAAGGGATGAAGCCATGTCAAGTGGACTTGTGCCTGTGACGAATAAAGTAGAGGCTGTGCCGGAATTTACAGATGATGGCTGTGCTATTTTAACATCAGGTGAAGATTATGAAGCAATGGCATTAGGGATTGAGCGTTTATATAAAAATCCACAACTGTTTAAGTCTATGTCAAAAAATGCTGCTGACAGAGTACGCAGGCAGACAGCAAAGGAATTTACCATAGACAAGGAAATAGAATTATTATGGGGACAAAAATAAAGATTGATATTTTTGGAAGTTGTGTCAGTCGTGATGTTTTGGAATATCAGAGCACTAAAGAATTGGAAGTAAATAATTATATAGCTAGGCAGTCTTTAATTTCTGCTGTATCAAAACCAGTCAGAATTGACGAAGAAGAGTTAAATATCGAATCGCCGTTTCAAAAGAGAATGGTCTTGCACGATTTTCGCAAGGATGCTTTTCGGATTTTGAGAGAAAATAAAGGCGATTATCTAATGATTGATTTGATTGACGAACGTTTTCCACTTGCTTGTATAGATAACTCTTACGTAACCTATTCTAATGAGCTATTGTTGAGTGGCTACATACAAACTCCGCATATCATTAGATGTACAAGAAAACAATATAATGGTCTGCTTAAATTAATATTTCGAAAGGAAAAGTGGTTCATTGAGCAAAACAATTTAGATGAATTTATCAAGATATTCTGCGATAATATTATAGATATTTATGGAGAAAAAATTATTATCCATCATGTATATCTGCAAAATCAATTTTTAAATAATCAAAATCAATTAAGATATTTTGATGATAACTCTATTGGATATAATAACAGAATTAATAGCTACTATAGATATTTGTATCAGAAATTAAAAAAGCAAATACCTGACGCATACAATATAGCAATATCTGATAAGTATTTTGCAGATGGAAAGCATAAATGGGGGTTAGCGCCTATGCATTTTGAAATTAATTATTATGAGAAAGTAATTGAAAAAATGATGAATTATATATTGAGAGTAGGGGAAGAGTAATGATGCAGTTGGATGTATATAATGAGCAAAGTGTGTTGTATGGAAAAGCAGTGGTATTCGGAAAAAGGATTTGCTTAGTATGGTAAGAACTGCCCGACGCCAACGACTAAATACAGGAAGGAGTTTATAGATGACAGGACAGTTTTGATGACACTATCTTATACAAAGAAGGGACAGACATTAAACTATCATAGACAAGGTGAGGCGTTGTTACACAAAGATTTAGAAAAGTATATCCGTTGGGGGGATATAGGCACAAAACCTGTGATTAGTACCAATGGAGTATTATTGACAGAGGACAGGCTCCGTAGTCTGTATAATGCCGGTTTAAGACATTTAATAATCACATTACATAAAAAGCAGTGGGTAGAAGCATTTCTAATGGCATGTCAATATTTTAAGAATGAGAAAGTAGAAGTCATAAATTTTAATCAGCGGTATAATAAGACAGAGTCCGATGTGATGTTTTTTATGGGTAAGATATTGGATTTTGAAGATTGACTCGGAAAATGAGAATGAATTGGGACATATAAGCAGGTTTGAAGATAACAAAATTGGTGATTTTGATTATTATGGTCTATGTAAATTCTGTGATGCGAACTGGCCTAATGGATATATGGAATGATTTTGACGACTAAAGCGTAGAAAGAAGTTTAATGGTCATAAGCAGGAGAGGAGAAAAATGTTAAGTAAAGAGAATATTAATTATCAGATTACAAGAGAAGAACGCTCTGTTTATATAGATATCTTTCTTGATAATACTAGTTCAAATAAATACGGGGGGGGGTATATGAATTTGCCTGTTATTTCTTAAAAGATGGGAATATAGTTGAAAAAAAAATGTATCAGTTATCGGGTAAATTCTTTTTTGATTTATTGGGTGAAGGAGAGTATTCTTTTACGATATTTGTAAGGAATAAAACAATAAACGATAATGAACCTATTATAAAACAAACAGAAAAAATAGAGATTAGACAGTATATTTTGGCAGCTGTTGCAGATGAAGAAGTTACAGAGATATGTTCATCCATTAATGGTCTTACACTTAATAAATATGATAGCATACTTGAGGATATTACAGAAAAAATTATTTTTTTGGATTTAATACATATGCTAGAGTGCATGCAGACAAAATGTAATGATGAAATCGTTATCATAATAAGCTCCGAAATGTCAAAATATATAGAACAACGTAAAATGGTTATTCTTTTTATCCGTTATATTGATGGCTTTAAGGAAGAACTTATAAAAAGGATTATTCAAGTAGGTATCAGATTAAATGTTAAACTAATAGACACGCATCAAATTTTTAAAAGAAATCAAAATGGAATAATAACATATGAGAATTATGATACATATTGTAGATCTTTAAGAAATCAATTAAAACCTTTATTAGAAGAAAGCAAAACAAAATTATTTGATTTAGATATTAAAGTAAATATAGTAAATGATCAGTTAGTATTTAAAATGACGGGTATACAGGATAGTTTGAATGTTTTATATAATTATTATATTTTGAAGGATGGGAAGGTTGTATATAAACATAAACTGTGGGAATATCAGAATGAATTTTCTTATCAATTGACCGAAAACGGTATATATATGGTACAGGGATTTGCGAAATACAATTTAGAGAAAAAAATTATTAAATCACATACAAAAGAATATTTTAAAGAATGCTATAAACAGAAATTTGATCGATTATGCTACGAAAGTAAATATACTCAAAAGAATAAGGCGGATTTTTTTGCAGTATCAGAACCTTTTGCAGATTTTGCGGTAATACAATCAAGAAACATTATAAATGATATAGATTTACAAGATTTTCAATTCTATGTACTGAATTCTTTCTCGGACAAGAAGAACTATCTTTTAAGTAATAAAGTGCCAGTAGAACAACATGGTAAGCTTTGGGTATGCTCTGGATTAATTTCTTCGCATCAAGAATTATTGTATGGAAATGAAATGCTTAAGACTGTCAATATATTAGATGGAAATAAAGAAACAGGACAATACTGCATAGTAGAGATGGGGGATAGTCGTATCTGTATTTCTTGTGATTATTTTACTTTTAACAGAATTTTTTACTATTCTGATTCTGATGTAATTGTATGTTCTAATCGATACCATTTGCTGTTGCTAGTGGTTGAAAAGCTTGGAATAACTTTGCGGTTAGATGTGCGAAAGGCGCTGATGACACTCTCAAGTGTAAGGCTTCCATATTTAACACAAAATATGTGTGCTAAAATGGATATGGAGGGAGTAAAACAGTGTTCAAATTCTTATGACATTGTGCTGGATAAAAATGGCTTGTCTTTTCAATTGAATGAATATGGTAAGGTATTGCAGGATATATCTACTGTTAATGAAAAAGAGTATCGTGAAGAGTTGGAAAAAGGATGTAGTGAAATTATAGAAAATATCAATACAATTGTGAAAACTGAAGAGAAGAAAAACTTTATTATTGATTTATCAGGAGGACTGGATTCACGAATTGTTTATTCTGCCGCATTGTGTAGTGAAATTAACAGGGGTAAGGCTGTTATTTACTCTAAAGATGTTAGTGGAAGCAATGATTTGAGTGTTGCAATAATGATTAACAATCTTTATGATTTACCTTGGGATGCGTTAACTGAAAGGCGAAAAAGATTTGACCAGCATTATAATGAAATAATGCAGAGAAGCTTGTTCATGGGACTATATTATTCGCATAATTTAATTGGTGGAACATCTGAGAATGACATGTGTTTGAGAATGACTGGTGCTTGCGGAGAAATTCTAATGAGACCATATACAGTTAGAAAATTTTTGAACACAAAAGCCACTAATATAACAGATAAACGAGAGTTTTTGGATTACATATTGAAGAATTACTCTGAGCATATTATCGTAGACTACACAGCAAGCGTTGAGTTTGTTGATTATATGTGTGAGGAATTTAAAAACTATGGTAATTGCGGATTTATGGAAACGATGGATAGAGTATATTTGGAGCATAGACATGGTTATCATTTTGAAGGTGGTTTAGATTACTGTTGTGGAATACAAAATTTAAAACCACTACAAAGTAAGACTCTTTTTAGGCTGCATCATAAAATTTTTGACCTGCATAAGAGTATAAAGCTGCAATTAGATGTACAAAACTATATTGAGCCGTATTTAGGAGCTATTATTTATGATTCAGAAGAAGATAATACAGATAGAGAGAAATTAAGGGATATATTATATTTTAAGAAGGAATATCATCGTTACCTCAAAATTAATGATTTAAATGGTGGACGAAATGAGTACGATGTAAGTGTTAGAGATAAACAAAAAAACATAATAAGAGAAAGAAATAATACAGAATATTTGCAAACCGATTTTTATTATGAAATGTTGGATGCATGGTATATGATTTGCAATTATAGTCCTTTGATAAAGGAGAAAATAGGAGTTGCTGTTTGGCATTATATACAAATACATAATGCGGATTCGGAAAGAAAAACATTAAGATATTTATATAATAAAATCATGTCTTTGAAAGATCAGATTGACATATTTCAAAATTAAATATATTTTCTGTCTCGAGAGTATCACAATAGCATTAATAAAATATTTGAGCAATCCTAATTTTATAGATATAGGATTGCTCGGATTTTATTGAAATAGATCGAATTTGATGGCTATATTTTGTGGTATTAATCGCTTATTGATTGTATTAAAAACAAAATCTACGCCATAGGCGCTAAGTAATGCAAGATAGGGTGTTATAATTAATTTATATCTGCTTTGTACCCCGCCTAAAACAAGGATGGCTATGTATCCAGAAACTGTTAGAAATAAATAGTATATATTTTTATTTTGGTATGTGCTGATTATTTGTGAAAACGCACATAATGAGATACAAATTAGAATTAATAAATAATATTGGTTTGATATAAAATATTGTTCCAATCCCAGCACGTCATCTAACTCATGCTTATATTCACGATCATCATTCCTGTTACTCCAATAAAATGTGTTACCTTCACTATTCATTGCATGGTTAAACTTACTGAGCCAAAGGATGGGGTACTTTGATTTGTTCTTCTGAAATTCAATAATTGCCATTTCTTTATATGCATTCATCTGTTCTTCAAGATCGTTATGGCTCCGATTTATTTCTTTTGCATTTTCATCTGCTTTCCGAGTATCCATTTTTCCGTCGCTTCCCATCACGTTTCCCACATAAAGATAATACCATGTAGAATCGACGACATCCTGTTGGATATAGTTTTCCACCCAAACTTCTAAGATTTTGGAACCGCCTTTAAAACATATTAAAAAGCTTACTAAGTAAATAGTACTAATAATAAGTATGTTTTTTTTGTTCTGTCTGTCATAGATAATTATGATATAAAATGCATAGACTAACAAAAACAGTATGACTAGAGGCTTAAACCAGTTGATTAAGGCGCATATTATTGAATGTAGACAAATCAAGAAAGCACAGAGCTTTATATTATCTTTATATTTCCATATTTGATACCAAAGGGCAGCTTGTATTACGAACAACAGCATTGTAATATGGTCAGGGCATGTTATATTAGTCCAGATAATGAGTGATGGCCAACAGCAATAAAGCAGGCTTGCTATATAAGCTACCCTTTTTGAGAAAAAGGATTTTCCGAGATAATATATACCTCCGCATGTCAGCGTATTTAAAAACGCATTTGCGTATTTGACTGCTTCAGTGTTGATTTCTCCATGACAAAAGAGCTCGTAAAAACTGCTTACCAGTCGCATATAAGGAAACCATGCGGGGAATTTTGCGTAATAATTTCCAAAGTATCTTAAAAGTGCTTCTGATTCTACCGTTCCTTTAGATTGAAAACATGCTACAGCATTGTGGACTGCTGCAAAATCGCTGACTTGCTCCGTTTTCATAATATGAATGCTAAGCCATCTTAAAATAAAATTTAATGCCATGATTAGAAACACACTTGTAAATTCTAAATGCCGTTCTGTTAGATTTTTGTTTGAAGCAAATAAAACAAAAAATATAAAGATGCAGGTTGAAAATATTGTTCCTAATATGTATTTGTCCATGTAACGCGGATTATATATTGTTCTAATACATAGAAATGACGCGCATAAAAATATTATGGTAAAAATAATGGAAAATGTAAAATACAACCAATACTTATACGATTTATTTTTCATATCTTACTGTACTCCTTTTTGGAAAATTTAAAACTATTGTCTGCTTATATGTTTTTAGCGTCATTAGTTGCAATAAGTATAAGATTCACTTTCGTATTTAAACGATTTCGTGCAAACAATGCTATTATTATAATGGTCTATGACAATTGCATTTAGAGAATTTTCACTTGGAAGATTCCATTGCTGAGAAACTTGTCCTTCGAGATTTAACAAAATTCCATTATCTGAATTTTCAATAAAAAACCTGTTTTTATCACAATTTATTCCCGAAATAGAATATAAACTGAAATTCTCATCTAATTTGAGAATTTTTTGTTGCCGCAAAAAAAGTTTATTTTCTTTTTTATCCTTCTCGTAAATATTTTTAAACTTGCCTGATGCATCATTGATAAGAAGCGTGTAATTTTTGCCAGAAATCCAATTAATAATTTGTAATATATCATTTTCGGCTACGATTGAAGAATTAAGAGCAGCTATCCGTTCAGCTGAAAACGCTGTATCTTTAAAATCAGCAGAATATATATCTCTAAGTTCATTACTAAATTTTAAAGCACCATGTGGATTCATATGCACCATATCAGAGAAATATTTTTCATCATAAGTAGGATACCAATCTATAATAATTTTAGGATAATCTGCTTTCAAGTCTGTATAATAATTATTAAATTCATTCATATAATTTTCTGTAAACTCTGAATTACTTGGCAAAGGTAATTTGATTATGTGTACTGTAATATTATTTTCTGTACACAAATCGAAGATTTTTCTATAATAATAATCAAAAAGTGGTGCAACATAGAATTGTTTGTATATTGTATTCTCTGATGGAACGTATTCTCTCATTTTGCCGATATAGCGCCCGTTATGTAATTCAACATAGTGCTGTGCAGCTAAATTATCGTCATATCGTTGATTAAAACCAGCATTCATCAAAGATGTGATATATTTATTGGGTAACCACAACTCATATGAAATAAAATCCATTATATAATGTTCACTGACAATAGAGGGCTCTTTATAAGCGATTGCTGTTTTTAGGATTTCAATATTTTGATTGAATTTAAATCTGTGTGAATACATTGTTCTCTTCCAAAAATAACCAGGTTTATTGAGGTCTCCATCAACAAAACTGATATAACATGTATCTGGAGCCTGATTGTTACTCAGCCAGTCTTTTAATACATAGTAATTTTCCACAGGGGAGGTTCCCCCAAGAGCTAAATTAATTGTGGAATCTGATAAAATTTCAGGAACATATGCTGCATTGGCAGTTGAATCTCCTAATATTATAGTTTTATAATGTTTTTCTTGAACTGTATTGGTCTTTTCTTTGTTCCATAAATAATAGGGAGCTTCGCTATCCATAAAGCTAAGTGGATTTGACCAAGTATATATCCATATTATTATAACGGGAAGCATAACAAAAATACTTTTATATGTAAGTTTTATTATTTCTTTCATAATTTAACCTTCTCATAATAATTAATTTAAAATTGAAAATAAATAAATTCCTGTCCAACAATATCTAAAGAAAATGTAATTAAAAGTATTCCTCCCCAGTAAATAAGAAATCGAAAAATAACATTTTGTTTAGATAACCATTTTAATACATCTATTTTTGCTTCTTTCATTAAACTAGAAATAGCCAAAATTATAAGTGAAAATGATAGTATAAACATATTTCTTTGGTCTAAACCCATATCAAAATGATTGTTGTTCATAAAGATTTCTATATTTGAAAAATTTATAGAGTTTCTTAATATTTGTATTGCAGATATCAGTGTATCTGCCCTAAAGAATACCCATGCTATATCGACTAAAATAAACGTTTTAATTATATGCATGAACTTCCACAAAAAAGCATTTGTATTTATTTTTATTTTATTTTTGATATAATTTCCAAAGGGTTCTGTTACTTCTCCGACAATTTGATACAGTCCGTGTAATCCACCCCAAATAATATATGTAATGTCTGCTCCATGCCATAAACCGCTTGCTAAGAAGGTTATCATAAGATTTGTATATTTAGTAATTTTACCTTTTCTATTTCCTCCTAGAGGAATATACAAGTAATCTCTCAACCATGAACTTAAGGAAATATGCCACCTTCGCCAAAAATCTTTTATAGATATTGACAAATATGGCTGGGAAAAATTATCCATTAATTCTAAACCCAACACTTTTGCAGAGCCTTTTGCGATTATGGAATAACTCCTGAAGTCACAATAAATTTGAAAAGCAAATAAGATATTTGCCAAAATTAACTGAAAACCATAATAAGAGGTATAATCTCCGTATACTATATTTACTAAAATAGCACATCGATCCGCGATAACTAATTTCATGAAGAATCCCCATAGCATGAGCAGTAATCCTTCTCTTACATTATTATAGTTAAATTGCTTAGGAGTTGATAGCTGTTTTAATAAATTTTTGGATCTTTCAATAGGTCCTGCTACGAGTTGTGGAAAAAAAGAAACAAAAAGCGCATATTGAAAAAAATTTTTTTCGGCACGAACATCGCCTCTATAAACATCTATTGAATACCCTAGTGCTTGAAAAATATAAAATGATATTCCAACTGGTAGTAAAATATCAAACTGAGGAATTTTTAAATCTATGAGAAAATATTTAAATGTTTTTAGCAATATATTTATAAAAAAATTTGTATATTTAAAATAAAATAATATGGCTAGGTTAAAAAATATGCTCAAAAATAATGTAAGCTTCCGCAATTTACAGGGGGGGGGTATATTCCCGCTCGCGTCTAAAAATAATCCGCTAATATATGTTATGATTGTAGAAAATAATAGTAATAATGCATACTTTGCATTCCAACACATATAGAAATAATAACTTGCGATGAGAAGCCATATGTTTTTATATTTTTTAGGAAAAATAAAATAAATTAATACTACAATCGGAAAAAAAAGTATAAACTGTAATGAATTAAATAACATATTTTTTACTCCGTGTTTCAAAACAAATTAGTTGGTTGTTAGGATTTTTTTAGTCAAACTGTATGAAATAAGTGTGAGTAAAATGGTATTTATCAATTTACCCCAATATTTATCAATACATAAAATTGATACCCATAGCCAAAGCATTATTGTATCAATGAGTAGAACACATATTTTCATAAATAAATAAAGTAATATTTTTCTAAAAGTTTCTTGGCGACTAGAATGTACACTAAACGTATATACCTCATTTAAGAAAAAGGAGATTATAACAGGTATAATGTACGAGACAATGTTAGAAAATATGTATGAAATTCCTAAATATTCTGAACATGCATAAAACAGTATGAATGTCAATAAAGTCATTAAACCGCCAATTATATTAAATTTGATAAATTTAATTAGATTATTCATATTGTAGTCCTTACATTTTGGGCCATATTCTATCAAAGTTAAAGGAAGAGTATATTAAAAGCAAGGGTAAAGCCATGCCTATTTTGTCAAGCAGGAATATGGTTTTGACTGCAAACTTGATAGAAAATCTCATATGCTTCGGTTGCTTTCCGCAAAGGAATTTGTTATGGATATATTCCGGAAAATAAGAAGAAAGATATTTTTTCATTTTTAAGTATTCATTCTTCATCTGCTTCCGACCAACGCCTGAACCGCTTTTGAGTATATGCCAACACATGGTTTGATATGCAAAATAAATATATAATTCATTATGCTCAGGCAGTATCTTTTTTTGATTTTCCTTTAAATATTTAATTTCTTTTTCTAATACACCTGTAAGAAATTTTTTCATATATGTTTGTGTTACTGAATTTTTGTTATATGTATATTTATATCCGTTTGATGCGCATAAGGATATCTTTGGATTTGTGCAGATGACCACAGCTCTAAACATTACGTCGTCAAGAACTCTGCCATATGGGATTTCAAGTTTCTTTTCTTTTAAATAGCTTAGCTTAAACAACTTCCCCCAGTTGGATATAGCTTGATATAATGCACTTTCAGCACTGGAATAATGTCTTGTATATAATACCTGATCATTCTCATCTACTTTTTGAAAACCACCAAATACAATATCTGGAAAATCATTATTTATAGCATTGTTAATTAATTGAGCAATATAGGATTCATCTATATAATCATCACAGTCACAGAAAAAAACGTATTCCCCAGAGGCATGATTTAAACCTTCATTTTTTCCTCCACCAGGCCCATTATTATTATCGTAAGTGAGTACTTTTACTTGATCAGGATGGTCTTCATATAGTTTGTGCATTATCTTTCTTGTGTTGTCAGTAGATGCATCATCAACTAAAATTACTTCAATATTTTTGTAAGTCTGCCTAAAAAATGACTCGACGCATTGTAATATATATTTTTCTCCGTTGTATGTAGATATGATAACTGATACTAACATATTACTACCTCTCAAATTGATTTTTGTCTATTGCATATAATATTGTGTCTGTCCATGCAAATGTGTAATGCCGTACATATAACAATTCACTTGGTTGAAACGTTATGATTTTATCAAAGTATTGATTATTTCTTTGGTCAGTTATGCCTTTTAAAAAGCTTCTGTTTAATGTGCATCTATAATTGATTATATTTTTGTACACAATCTTACTTTTTTCGTCTGACAGATAACTTACATTTTGCTCTATTTTAATCTTTTCTGAGGCAAAGTACTGTTGGCGTAACTTGTATTTATCTGCATTTGTTTTTCTTTCGGCATAATCAATCATGCAATTGAATAGCCTTGTTTCCATAAAACATTTACCAAATTAGATAATTGGAAATAGAAGTTTGATTCTCATTATATATTTCCAGATATTTATTAAATAATCTCTCATTGCACTCCCTCATTTCTTATGTATTAAATAAACAATAACCCTAAAAGCAATAGCCCAAATAATACAGTCAGCCCTAAAAGAATGTTATCAGCAAAAACCACATCGACAGGATCGCCCAATGAGTCGCTTTCAAGTATGAAGTTGTACCTCATGCATATGACCACAACGAAGATTGTTGTGTATATCATGTACTGATCCAGCGATAATGCCCAAATGGAGTAAAACACAACTCCAAGGGTAAGGCTCATGTACATATTCCTGTCCAAAAAGGTGTCCGAGTACATTTTCAATACTTCCCGAGTGTCGTTTTCTGTCTTTCTTTTTTCGTTCCTGCGTTTTCCAAGACCCATGTAAAGCGAAAACATGAATACTGTCAATACGAGCATGGCAGAAACTTCAATTCGTGCAATCGCACCTCCGTACAACACCCGCAGGACAAAGCCAGATGAAAGTATCACTACGTCGATAATAGTCTTATTCTTCAGCATGAAGCTGTACATCATGTTGGTGATGAAGTATATTATGCCCATGCCGAGCGCGGGAGAACCGCCGAGTGCGAAGCTTGTAGCCAGAGCGCATATGGACAACGTGAATCCGATGATTGCTCCTTGCTTGACGCTGATAGCGCCTGATGCGATTGGTCTCTTACACTTGGACACATGTAACCTGTCTCGTTCTCTGTCCTTTATGTCGTTAAATACATAAACGGAGGATGCTAGCGCGGAAAAACACAGAGTGCCTAGCAGTGCTCTCAAATAATCTTCTGCTGCTGTGGATCTGTAGAAGACTACTGGGAAAAAGACTAGGAAGTTTTTGATCCAATGCCGAGGTCTTAATAATTTTATATAGTTTTTCATTCTGATTCCTCGCGATAACTGTTATGCACGGTTGCGTAACTGTCCTTATTTTTTTAGAATAAAGAGGATCGTAACATAATTAAAAGACGTAGAAGTAATTATGTCGAAGTATTATCTGAAAATCCATTAAGCCCCTAGCAGAGCTGGGGAGAACGGAGTAAGTAGCAACGATACCGAAAGTACTAAAAATAAAACCTCTGTATTATCATAGATTTGGGTCTAGGCAACCTAATCTATGATAAACGGAGGTATCCAGAATGGATAAAAAATATCGGTGAAAAGTAATGTATGGAAAGCTTGGAAAAGAAATTGGTGAATTTTTAGCAATGGTATGTAAAATTACAGGAATCCAATTATAATTTCTCGGAATCTCAATAAATGAGATACCCACAGAAAATTGACAACTGAATATCGTGCAGAAAAAGAAATTGGCCCAAAATGGACATAAACATTAGACATAGCGGGGACTATGCCTTGAAAAATCTTTTGGAATGGCTTAAAATATCATTATTAGGCGGCAAATCCTAATAATGATTGTTGAAATGCCTCAGTTTATGGCATTTCCCAGGCATCAAGATGCTGTAACATCATGATGCCGTAGAGGCGGCAGTACCACATCTTCGTAGAGCGGTGCCTGCCGCCTTCCAATTATATTCCTTTTAGCATGCTTTAGAATCCCCTGGCGGTATGTTAAATAACCTTGGATTATCATCTGTAAAAATGTGCACGGTCCTGCCGTATTTAGCTGGTGAACAGGTCTGTTCACAGAAGCAGCCACATTTCCGGTTTGATTTCGGGCATCGGTATTTTGCCCGGTGTCTGGCAGCCTCGTATCCATCTTTATGCATACGTAAGCCAAGCTTACAGACTGGGACGCTATCGTTATCAATGGTGAAATCTTCCTTGTAAGTGAAATGTTCGGCATGTCCGGGATTCAAGTCGATAAAAGGCGAGATATTTTTCCGTCTGCAGTATTCATAGACAGCATAAGCATCGTGGGCAGAATCCAGAAGAAGTTTTTTGATGCGCAGCTGCGGAAGTGATTTATAAAAGTTCTTATAGTGAAAATAATCTCAGTTTTGAATATTCCTTTGAAGATGAGGGATGCTATTTTGCTAAAGTATATGTGCGGTCCGAGAACGGAAGATATAGAACATCAGCAATTGTTGCTGCAATTACGAGTAAGGAGAATGGTATTTTCGATGATACAACCAACGATTTTCCATATCTGAACTTAATTTATAGAAGTCAAAGTGTTGAAAGAGTTTCAATGAATAAATACATATTTCATATAGATTTTGACTACTCATGGAACAGACACGATATATAGCCATACATTTCGTAATTGTAATCACCTTTACTGACAGAAAAGTCACCGATATCCAGTAATTGCCTGACTCTGACAAAATATCCAGTATCTCCAAATTTAAGCAATATTTCATCATTGTATTCATAGACGATTTCCATAATTTCCGAAGTATGAAAAAGCTGCTCATATTTGTGTTTTTCATTAGAGACTAAATTGTCATAAATAATTATTGCATCACCAAGATTATAGTAATGTCTGTCAAAAGAAACCCGATTGTACATCTCATTAAAACCTAATACATAATCGTACATTTTGTTTTTTCGTAATCATAACTTCCGACTTTTCTGGTGTTTTCCGCAGTTACTGAATAGGTCTGCCTATCAACAGCAACGATATTATGCGCAAGAGGTGACACAAAATAATCCCTATCTGCATGTTTGTGTGTTTGCGAAGAGTATCCTGATTTAAACATTTGCCATGTTGAATCAGAATAGTCTACATTACTCCACTCGCTATGGCTGATATAGTATTCCGAACCTGCATAAAAAATAGATAGTTCATTAGGCATTTCCCCATCCTCTCCTTGCGTTGTCGCATAAGTCAAGTGATCATTTTCAAAAATAGAAAGCTTAGTATTTGTAATTACTGATGAATCGGTCCCTACGTTTGTATCGCCAATTTCGGTGACATAACCATTCGGCTTTGTGATATACACCATAAACTCAGCTGATTTCTTGACATCGTCATACTGAATTAAAAATTCTGCAATTACATGAAATAACTCCATAACGTCTTCCCATTCACATATCATCTTTTCTGCAAAATCTAAATACAATGCTTCATTTAAGATTTCATACGCTTTTGTCAAATACATAACCGGATTGAGACTTTATAAATATAATTGAAATGTATTCGGCGCAACAGTGTATTGCACATTCCAGTCAAATGCTTTCAAGTTTTCCAAATGCTCCAAAGTATCCAAAACCCATAAATGTCCGTCAACAATGTTATCCGCCATCTCCAAAACGTCATCATCTTTTGGAAACTTGTATGACCAGTTATACTGTTCTCTTGTGATTCCATAAGTTACCTGTGCTGGTGCACAACTGATAATACTAATCGCTAGCAATACAATTTTTATTAATAAACGTTTTTTACTTGTCTATTTACTATCATGTCCGCCTCCCCGTCAAAAATTTTTAAATTATGTATTAAAAAATCAAACACAATATCAATAAAGTTTCAAATGATGTTCATATACAAAGAATTTTTCACTCTACACGACCCAGTACCACTGCAACACAACCCCCTTTTTTTTAGAATAAGGACAGATTGCAAAGACTAAAATAACACGATACACGCATGAATAAATATTTTGTTAACATAACTAATAAGTATGCAAAATAGCTTTTTAAAGTTGAATGTTTATACAAGTTAATTTGATCTACTGATAAAAAATTGTACAGATTTTACGTTTTCGTAACATTGTATTCACAGTTTATTCATATGTTTGTTGAACTAAAATATTTGAAGATATGGATAAATACAGTAAAATGTGCTATGATATATTTATTCGTGAATAGGAGCAGAACTATGACTTTCGGAACTTTAGCAATGGAATGGTATGAAAAGAAAAAAATCTATTTAAAGGAATCAACAGCTGCCTATTATTTTTTTGAATTGCAAAATTATATACTTCCTGATTTTGGAGAAATCGATGTAAAAGATTTAACAGAAGAACTGATACAAAAAAATGTATGTAAATGGCAAACAGAAGGTAGTAGTCATGGCCGAATAATAAAAAAATCAACAATTTCAAACCTTGTTATGCTGATTAGACAAATTATCAAATTTGGCATTAAAAAAAACATTATAATGCCTTTTAATCCAGAAATATCATATATTCCGGAAGCAATCGAGACCAAGCTTAAAACCTTTACAGAAAAAGAGCAGAGTGAAATTATTAATGCAGTCGTTTCAAATTTGTCCTTTAAATCTTTTGGTATATTGTTAAGTTTAAGCACAGGCATTCGAATAGGTGAATTATGTGCTTTGCGTTGGGATAACTTTGACAATATACAAAATATTATTATTATACAAAATACTTTACAAAGAGTATATGACAAAAATAAGCAGCCACCAACTAGAATTATAACTGGATATCCCAAAACTGCAAAATCAATCCGATATATTCCTCTGTCAAAAAGATTACAGGAATTATTAGGTCAGTTACCAACTATTAATTATGATGGATATGTTTTGACTAATAATTTAACTTTCATGGAGCCGCGCACTTTTAGAAGATTTTACAAAAATTTTTTACAAAAAAATAATATAAAATATTTAAATTTTCATTGTTTGCGCCATAGTTTTGCAACAAGGCTTATTCAAAATGGTGCTGATTATAAATGTGTAAGTGAACTTTTGGGACACGCAAGCATTAACACTACTTTAAATATGTATGTCCATCCAGACTTGAAACAAAAAAGAGACTGTATTGAGCTTTTTTAAGAAATGCTCGATAAGATGTATGTTCTTCAAAATAAGAGTAGAATAACACAAGAATAAATATAATTTCCGTAAAATTTAAATAATTGCAGAAAACATCTTCGTGTACTGTCTATTCAATCAAAGCAAAAATTATGCTATCTTAGGCTTCTATAATAATTAAGCATAATAATTATTTCAGTTTTGTAACAAATGAAAAAAAGAAAATGTAATATTTCCCTATACAAATTGTAAATTTTATGATATTTTAATAATTGAATAATTAATGCGGTGTATATCTGTCCTTATTCTAAAAAAATAAGGACAGTTACGCAGCAATGTATAGCATCCACCGTGAGAAATCAGAATCAAAAAAAATATAAATTTTTAAGTGAGGCTTTATAATATGAAAAATTTTGTAGAAATGTCTAAGTATGCTGGTATGCGTGAGGACTTAGTTCAGGCGGGTGGGGGAAATTCCTCATACAAAATATCAAAAGACAGAATGGCGATAAAGGCATCGGGATGCCAGTTGGCAGATGTGACAGAAGAAAAAGGATACGCCTTAGTGAATCCGCAGGTAATTTCACAAGCATTTTTAGATAACGATAATATTGCGGAAATGACAGAAAAAGATTCGAATGAAATATTGAACAAGGCGTTTATAAGTGGAGCACGTCCATCTATTGAGACTTTTTTGCATTCAATATCAGGGACTTATACATTACATACACATCCTATTGTGGTAAATGCATTTGTCTGCAGGAAGGGCGGTATGGAAATGTTGAAAGAACTGTTTCCAGAAGCGCTTATTGTTCCTTATGCAACACCGGGCATGGAGCTGGCAAAGGCATATTTTGCTGCTTTTCAGGACAGTGATAAAAATACAGAAATTGTGTTTTTGCAAAATCATGGACTGTTGGTAAGCGGTAGAAGCGCAGATGAGGTAATTGATACGACCGAAAAGGTGGTGACAAAACTTGAAAAAGTATTGGAATTAGATATGTCCTACTACCATGCGGTTACAAAGATTTATCAGACTGTCGGCAAAGGCATCGTGTGGAAGGTTACAGATAAACATATACTGGATACATATAAAAGTATGGGAGGAGTATGGAAACATACTTTTTGTCCAGATTGTGTTGTGTTTTTGGGAAAACAGGTTCTTGTAGCTGACGACAATTTTGACAAAGAAAAGTTGCGTATATTTGAAGAAAAATATGGGACCCCTGTGGTTATTGAGTATCATAATACTCTCTATATATGCGCGGAAAGTGTCAAAAAAGCATTTGAAATTCAGAGTGTTCTAAGCTTTAGTGCACAGGTGATGAATATTAATAAAAATTATGAATGTAATTTGATTTCCGATTCAGAGCAAAACTTCCTTTTGCATTGGGATGCTGAAAAATATCGGAAGGATATGAAATAGGAGGGGTTGAATGAAGATTATAATACCAATGACAGGATACGGATCAAGATTTGTGGCAGCAGGATATAAAGACTTAAAACCATTTATAAAGGTTCAGGGTATACCAGTCATTGAATGGATTATAAAAGGAATGTATGCGGGGGAAACAGATTTTTTGTTTATATGCAGGCAGGAGCATTTGAATTCTATACCTTGTATGGTGGATACGCTCTTAAAGCTCGCTCCTGAAGCTCGGATATTTGCTATTGATAAATGGGTGAAAAAGGGCCCTGTGTACGATGTGCTCAGAGCATCTGACTATATTGATGATAGTGATCAGTGTATTATCAATTATTGTGATTTCTATATGACTTGGGATTATAATAATTTTGCAATGGAAGTGACGGAAAGAGGAAGCGAAGGATGTATTCCCTGTTATACAGGTTTTCATCCACATTTGATGATAGAAAAAAATTATTATGCCTCCTGTCTTACTGATGAAAATGATGACTTGATTGAGATAAGAGAAAAATATTCTTTTGAGAAAGACAAGACGAAGGCAAAGCATTCACCAGGGGTATATTATTTTAAAACAGGAGGTCTTTTGAAAACATACTGTCAGAAGTTGGTGGATAGTAATCAAAGCTTAAATGGAGAATTTTATGCGAGCCTTCCGTATAACTTTATGGTACAGGATGGATTAAAGGTGTGGGTGCCTGTAAATGTCAGAAAATTCTGTCAGTGGGGAACACCCGAAGACTTGGAAGACTATCTGTTTTGGACAGAGTGTGTTAGGAGGTTTCAGCAATGAACATAATAATTCCCATGGCAGGTGCAGGGCAGAGATTTGCAGATGAAGGATATAAAATTCATAAGCCGGCAATACCTACAATTGACAGGAAAAGTGGACGTAAGCTTCCTATGGTGGTCTGTGCAACAATGGATTTACCAGGAGTAGAAGTGGATGGAAGTAATGTTACATATATAGACAGGACATTCCACAAAACGGATGGCGTTGAGGAGGAGATTGCAAAACATTATCCAAAGGCATCATTTATTACAGTTGAAAATCTTACAGAAGGACAGGCATGTACTTGTCTGTTGGCAAAAGATAAGATTAATAACGAGAATCCGTTGCTTATTGCTGGGTGTGATAATGGGATGGTACTGGATAATGGGACTTTCCAAATATTAACAAGTGAATGTGATGTGATTGTGTTTACTTACAAGCATAATCAGGCGGTTTTGGAGCATCCAAACGCGTATGGCTGGGTGCTGGTTGATGACAGTAATAAGATTATAGGATTGTCGATAAAAAAGGCAGTTTCGGATACCCCTATGGAGGATCATGCCATTGTCGCAACCTTTTGGTTCAGGCACGGAAGTGATTTTGTAAGGGCAGCTGAAAAAATGATAACAGAAAATGATAGGATAAATAACGAATTTTATGTTGATGAAGTTATTAAACATGCTATGGAATTAGGACTTGATGCCAGAGTTTTTGAAATAGACAGATATATAGGCTGGGGAACACCGAAGGATTATGAAGAGTATATGCATACAATTATATATTGGAAAGAATTCGTTTCAGAGCAGAAATTTCTGGCAGGAGAATAAAGATGATATTCAATATAAAGGGAAATCAGGTACGCATTTATAAGTCGGATATACTTGTGATAGCTGTAACGATATTAAAGTTATTATTAATGGGTTTTTTTTCCTCAGACTATCAAAATGAGTTATTTATTCCGTTTACATTTTATTTTGTGGAAAATGGGGGGAATCCGTATCAGTATTTTTATGATATAGGAATGTTAAATGTGTTTCCATACCCTGTGTTTATGCTTCTCGTGCAGTCTATAGGTATTATAATAATCAAAATATGTGGAATATCATCAATTTTTATGACAAATTTGATATTTAAGATGCCAAGTCTTTTCATTGACGTTGTTGGTCTGCATTTTATTTCTAAAATATTTCCGGATAAAAGGAAATATGCTGCAGTATTTTATTATGCGTCGCCTATATCCTTATATGCTATATATATGCATGGTCAATTGGATTTAATACCAACGGTGTTGCTGTTGTGTTCGGTATATTACTTATCATCCAAAGATAAGCACAGATACTTTAAAGGGGGCATTTTGTTATCGTGTGCCCTTCTGTCTAAGATGCATATACTTGCAGTCCTTCCGATTATCTTCATATATCTATATAAAAGGGATGGGATTAGGGATGCGATAAAATTTGGCATCGGTGTAATTATTACTGTACTTGTTGGAATGATGCCATTTATGTCAGAAGGATTTAAAACAATTGTCCTGTTTAATTCGGAACAGAGCATTCTTACACAGGTAATACTTAAATTTTCTACGGTTGATATCTATATCCCTATTTTAGCAGTGCTGATTGTTTACTTGATGGCGTTTGGAATTAATATCATCAATAGGGATCTTTTTGTAAGTCTGTGTGGTGTGGTTTTTGCGGTATTTCTTGCGTTGTGCCCTCCGATGCCGGGATGGTATGTTTGGATTATTCCATATGTAACATTGTTTTTCATGGGCATAGATGAAGGAAAGTATAAAAATATATTGGTATATGTTTTATTGAACTGTTTATATATTATATATTTTATATTTCTGCATAATAGAAATGTTGTGGATTTGTATGTGTTAAAAACAGATATGTCTTTCCTAAAAATACATTGTAGTATTCTGGCCAATTTGTTTTTTACTCTGCTTGCAGGAACATTAATATATATAATTTTCGTAATGTATCATCTGGGAGTAACAAGCAGTTCGTTATATAAACGACGAAATCAGCCGTTTACTATAGGTGTTGCGGGAGACAGCGGCGCGGGTAAATCTACATTTATTGATATGCTGGTGTCTGTATTGGGCGAAAGCAATCTGTTGTTCATTGAAGGTGATGGTGATCATAGATGGGCGCGCGGGGATAAGTATTGGGAGGAGTATACACATCTTAATCCCAAGGCTAATTTTCTATATAGACAGGCACATGATTTGAAGCAGCTGAGACAAGGGGGGACTGTTAAAAGAGTCGAGTATGACCATGATACCGGAAGGTTTACAAGCGCAAGAAAAATAAAACCCCGGAAATACATAATGTTGTGTGGACTTCATTCGCTATATCTGCCACAGACACGAAAAAATCTGGATTTAAAAATATATATGGATGTTGATGAAACACTGAGAAGATATTGGAAAATACAAAGGGATACTTCATATCGGGGATACTCAAAGGAAAAGATATTAAAACAGATAGAGGACAGAATCACAGATGCAGTGAAATATATTCATCCGCAAAAATATTATGCGGATATAATTATTCAGTATTATGATAAAACACTTGTGGATTGTATGGAAGATGATCATAAATTGAAAATGAGTGTTCGTATAACCATGAGTGCAGCTATCGATATAGAGACTATGGTAAATGTTCTTGCGGGATACGGTGTACATGTAGTCTATGACTATTCGGAAGATTTACAGATGCAGATAGTGGATTTGGATGCAGATGAACTGGAAAATATTAAAATACCAATAGAAGCACCAGAAAAAATAATTCCACAATTAGAGGAAATAACAAGGGAATGTTTTAATGAAATGAGTGGAGTTGATGGAGTTTTAGAGTTGTTTATGCTTTTGCTGATAAGCAGCAAAATGAGAGGTGAGATATAATGATAAAAGCAGTAATATTTGATCTCGATAATACCTTATATGATTATGATGCAATTAATGAAAAGGCGGTGGAATATACCGGCAAATGGCTGTGTGGTGTGACAGGAATATCTTACGTGCAATTCCAATGGGCTTTTTCGAAAGGCAGAAATTTGACCCAAAAATACATGGGAGATTGTGCATCGCAGCATAATCGTATGATATATTTTCAAAAAACATCGGAATGCCTCGGGTTGAATCCCATAAAATACAGTCTTGAACTGTATGAGAAGTATTGGGGGTATATGCTTGACAATATGCGGCTTGAAAAGGGGGTAGGCAGATTGTTGGAAAGGCTTAGGAGTAGTGGTATTAAGGCTGCAATCTGTACGGACTTGACAACTCATATTCAGCATAGAAAACTCAGAAAACTGGGAATAGCAGATTATATAGATGTGTTCGTATCAAGCGAGGAAGCCGGTGTAGAGAAACCGAATGCTGCTATTTTTAATTTGGTAATTGGCAAGCTTGATATTCAGCCGGATGAGGCTTGCTATGTTGGCGATAGTTATGAAAAAGATATGATTGGAGCTGGCAATTTAGGCATGCATCCCGTTTGGTTTAATCCTCATGAGAAAACAAGGATTGGTGCAGAAATGAGCACTGTCCTGGAAATTACAGAAATGAGGCAATTGGAAAATTTTTTGGATTTGCAGGAAATAAGAACGAGAAAGGATATAAAAAGTGGCAAGCAAAACGTATAAAAGGAGTATTCAAATAGTATTTATATTGATAGCAATTTTTATGCTTTTTTGTAGTTTGGGAGAAGGGAATCCGGATTTATTTTTATATGATGATAATATTTCGCAATGGTTGCCTGTAATTAATAGCACATTTGATGGCTTTATAAAAACAGGAAAAATAAATTATTGGAATTATTATTTAATGGGTGGAATCAATATATTGGATACAGGAATTTATTCCATATTAAATCCACTTATGTTTATGGCATATATAATATACCAAATAGTTAACTTCTCAAATACAATTACAATATATATCTATTTGACAATGTCTATTGCTATGATTGTCTATAACGAGATTTTTATAAGATTAGGCATTAGCTGGAAAAAACGGGGCTGTTTACTGGTTTGTCTTTCCGGATGCTCAGCGTATTATTGTTTTGGATACTGGTATTATGTTTTTAACAATATTTTAATTGGGGCACTGATAATGGCTTTCTTTTTGTTATTTGATGAAAAAAAGAAATGCTTCTATTTTGCTGCTGGAGGAATATTAGCTTTTAGCATATATCTTGGGAATGTGCAATATACAATCTTTTGGTATATTACTTTTGCAATAATTTGTCTTGGACTATTTATACAAAAACAGTATCAATTTATAAAAATTTTCATTTCAAATATTGTCGTTGCATTACTATTTAGTATTCCTCAGATTATCATGAATTACCGTGCTTCGGTAAATAACTTTATATCTGGCGATGCTTATTACATGTATAATTTAGATTTGGGTAATTTTGTTATCCACGGCTTGATACCTGATGGCATTCTTTCAAAATTATTTCAGGAAGGAACATATGGTTATAGATTCCAAGGGATGTATTTTGTTGGGATATTGCCGATTGCTGCAATAGTGGCTTTATGTATGATTTATAGAAAAAGAGAGGATTATATAGAAAAACTATGTTTAGCATATGTTGTGCCTGCTTTGTTTTGGCTTTTTTATACGTTAGGAAAAAAGGGTATTGTTGCTGCTGTTTTACATCATTTTCCAGTAATAAACAATTTTCGATGTTTAAATAAATCGTATTTTGTATTTGTGCAGCTAGCATTGATTCCATTGATTTTTATATGTACAAAATTGAAAAAGCAAAAAACTTTATTAGTGATTGGAACCTGTTTGGCGGTAGTCAATTTAATGAGCGTTAAATACGGGGGGGGGGGTAGAGATGGCGTAACTTATATTAATAAGTGTGACGGATTGGATTTGGATAATTACAGGGTTATGGCAATTCTGAATGAACGTGAAAAAATAAATACTAATTTTGAAGAAAAGCTGGTATTGAGGAATTACCCTGCGCTTTTTAAGGTCTATTCAATAGGGGCATACAATTTGAGTTACTCTTCGGAACAGTATGCGCTAGTAAATCGTTTGATGAAAAATACACCTAGATTGAGTGAATACGCGTATTCTAATACTGCTTTTGCAGATTCTTTTGTGTTGGATGATGAAAGTACGAAACAGTTGGTGAAAAATTCAGTCAGATATATATTTACTGATTCTGAAAATATATTAAGTCTATTTGAGCAGAAGGGATTGCTGGCAGACATTTATGAAGTTGATAGTGGCATTTGGCTGTTTGAAATAGTTGGCGTTAAGCCATTGGCATTGAGCAGTGAAGGTGAGAGAGTATGTGTTGTAAATTTAGGGAATAGTCTGCTCTTGGACACTTCTAATTGTTTAAATGAGGAAAAAGATATAAGATTAAGTTTCAGTTATAATGAGAGATACAAGGCATATTATATTAACTCAGAGGGGGAAAAAGTGTTCTGTAGTATTTTGCCAGATGAGGATGGATATGTGATGATACATTTTAATGGAAATACAGCAGACAAGATTTATTTAAGCTATTCTGATGTATGGTCTGATTTGGTGATGTGTACCGCTGTTTTTGCTGATTTGCTGTTATTATATAGCTGTTGGTGTTTATTTGGTGTAAACATAATGAATAGATTTAAGTTGTTAAGTTGTTTGAAAAACAGATGTTCCCAACACTTTTTAACAAGGAGGTAAGTATAAAATGAAATTATCTATTGTTGTGCCATGTTATGATGAAGCAGAAAATATTCCATTGATATTAAAACGATTTCAAGAAGTAATCAAACGAAAAGATATTGAGGTTATACTTGTGGATAATGGCTCAACGGATGACACTTCACAGGTCATAAGCAGACTTTTGCCGGAATATCCCTTTGCAAAAACTGTACATATTGAAGTAAATCAAGGATATGGATATGGCATTGTTCAGGGACTTAAGACTTGTAGCAGTGACTTTATAGGCTGGACCCATGCGGACATGCAGACGGACCCTGTTGATTTAATTAAAGCTTTGGATATTATAGAGGAGAATGGTAATGACGAAAAAATGTTTGTGAAAGGAAACAGAAAGGGAAGGCCGTTGTTTGACCAGTTTTTTACGAGTGGTATGAGTATATTTGAATCATTGTATATGGGCGTAAAGTTGTATGATGTGAATGCCCAGCCAAATGTATTCAGCCGTAGATTTTTTGAGACGTGGACAAATCCGCCTAAGGATTTTGCACTGGATTTATATGCATTATATATGGCACAAAAAGCGAATCTAAAAATAAAACGTTTTGATGTTGTTTTCCCCCAAAGATTACACGGCGCATCGCATTGGAATACGGGAGTGGCATCGAAGTGGAAATTTATTAAAAGGACGGTTGGATTTAGCTGGAAGCTAAAGAAAGAGGGAATACAATGAATAATATGATTGAAAAGTATGAGAGATTTATCAATAATGAATAGCAGGATAAAGAAAAAGGAACTGATGCGATTTTTGATAGGCGGCGGCAGTGCGGTTGCTGCAGATTATATATTATATATGTTGTTCATTCATGCTGGTATGGAAATGTCAGTGTCCAAAGCTGTTTCATATGTTTTTGGCGCTGTAGTTGGATTTGTGATTAATAAACTTTGGACATTTGAGAGCAAGGGCTTTTCGAAAATGGAAATTAAGAGATATATATTGTTGTATGCGGTATCAGCCTGCGTCAATGCCGGAGTTAACAGGCTGGTAATCTTTGTGCTAAAAATGCAGCTGCTTGCGTTTTTGTGTGCAACGGGAGTAAGTACAGTGCTGAACTTTTTAGGGCAAAAGTTTTTTGTGTTTGTGAAAAAGGAGAACTGAAAAATGGAGTTTATAGCACATAGAATTAATACGTTAGTAGAACTGGAAAGTTTATCAAATGAATATGGTATAGAGTTGGATTTGAGGGATAATTTCTATGAAAGGATATACATTCAACATAATCCGTTTGAAAATGGTGAAGATTTTGAAAGGTATTTGGAAGCATACCATCATGGCACAATGATTTTAAACGTTAAAAGTGAGCGGATTGAACACAAAATACTTGAGATGATTAAAAATTATGATGTGAATAATTACTTTTTTTTAGATTCTACCTTTCCCATGATTAAGCTCTTGTCAGATATGGGGGAGAAAAATGTTGCGGTAAGGTATTCGGAGTATGAGGGGATGGATACTTTGCGGACAATGTCAGGAAAAGTGGACTGGGTGTGGGTGGATACATTTACGAAACTGCCAATGGACAATGCAATATATAATGAAATGAAACAGCTGGGGTATAAAATGTGTCTGGTATCTCCGGAACTGCAGGGGCAGCCGGAAAAAATAGGAATTTATGCGAAGCAGATTGTGAGTGAAGGTATAATATTTGATGCAATATGTACAAAAGCATACAATATAGATAAATGGAAAAAACTTTTATTAACAAGCTAGTGTGACTGCAGATAATAAGTAACTTAACAATAGAATGTCTTAGGAACAATTCCTTAGCATTAGAGGAGTAAGTATGATTAATAAAAATATTTTCAAGAAGTGTGTACAGAATCTTAAAGAAGCAGGATTTGTAAATATAGTTTATACATTAATAGGAATCTTTTTTGCTTTATTTTTTTCTTGCGGAGTAATTATATGCTTACCTGAATTGTGCAGTCGTCTTACATATTGGTATGTGCTTCCAGTCTTTTGGGCTTATGCACTTATATTTTTTATATATCTTCTTTTTAGGAAGTCGTTGCAACGTACCGAGGAAAAAAAGTTAATATGTTATCTTTTTTTTATTGCTTTGTTGCCGCGGTTGTTATTACTAATTCATAGGCGTTTTATTTTAATATCAGATTATCAAGCATACGTAAATATGGGAACATATATACTTACAGGACAGAAGGAATTAACTTACAATATTGTTAACAATTATAGAATTCCTAAGTACGGCGGGTTAGCAGTTTTTATGGCAATTATAGGCAAATTGTTTTCAACAAATTTGATTGGATATCAGATAGCAAATATAATCATGTCTGCTTTGATATGTGTGTTGGTTTATTTGATTGTTGTAGATTATAGTAAAAATGCAGCGATATTTGCTAGTTTTTTGATGTCTCTATATCCGGCAGATATTATTGCTTCACAAGTAGTTACAAATCGCGAAGGAGCTGTGTTGTTTATTCTTCTTGCATGTATTCTGTTAAAACGTTCCTTGAAAAAACAAAATATTATTTGCTTGATTGTCAGTGGGATATGTTTAGCAATTAGTGACTTTTGGCATCCGTCAGCAATTGTTCCAGTGATAGCCTTTTGGTGCTTTGGGAGTATTCCTTCATTTGTGAAGAATAGAGAAAAACGGCAATTGGTTTATTTTGAGTTTAAGAGCATAATTATTGTACTTATAAGTTATTTTATATTTGTTAATATAGGGCTTGGCATATTGAAAGCATATGGTTTGACAGATAATACACGAAGCGACTTTACATTGGCTAAATTAGTGATAGGATTTAATTATGAAACAAGAGGAACATATTCGGCAGACGATGCAGCAATAAGATTTTTGCCAAAAGAAGAACAAGAAAAAGCATATAAACAAATGTTCCTTGAAAGAATTATAGAAAAGTCACCTCAGGATATATTGCTTCTTATGAAAGACAAAGTGGCAACATTGTGGTTTGCTGAAGATGGATATTTTTATTGGTATCATGCAGCATGGCAACAAAATATGAAACAAAATTATAATAGTGGCATAATCTCAGAAGATGAGTATGCTAAGGTTATGACAGAATTGCGAATTACTGGTTCTTTTTCTAACTTTGATTGGATTTATTTAGGAATGTGTTATTTATTTGCAATTGTTGGAGTTTTAGTTCGAAATAAAGAATATTCTTGTTTGAATCTTGTATCATGGTTACTGCTTGGATGGATTATGATACACTTATTGATAGAAGTACAATCAAGATACAGAGATTTAGCCATGCCATATGTGATGATTTTTGCTGCAATTGGAGTGGAGTGGTGTAATAAAAAAATTTTAACAAATATATTAAAGAAAGCTCATAGTATTTTAGTTTAAATTGATCTTACAGCAAGCGCCGCAGTTAAGCGGCGCTTAAATTTTTGGTTAATTTTAGTTTAAGGCAGTTGAATAAAATGTTATTATTAAAATCAATATTTTATAAAAGAAAACATCGACAGACATAAAGAAAATGTGATAAAATGGTTGATAAGTGGAAAACATACAAGGGGAAATACGGGTTATTTACAGAAAAATAGGAGAAAACATGAAAGTAGTAATCCTTGCCGGTGGATACGGCACCAGAATTAGTGAAGAAAGCCATTTAAAACCAAAACCTATGATAGAAATAGGAGGAAAACCAATTCTTTGGCATATTATGAAGGAATACTCATATTATGGATTTAACGACTTTGTGATATGCTGTGGTTACAAGCAGCATATGATTAAGGAATGGTTTGCTAATTATTACTTATACAATAGTGATGTGACCTTTGACTTTACGAAACAAAATAAAATGGAGATACACAATAATGTGACGGAACCATGGAAAGTGACGCTGGTGGATACAGGTTTAAATACCATGACTGGGGGACGCATAAAGCGTATTCAGCCTTATGTGGGTGATAAGCCTTTTATGCTTACTTACGGTGATGGTGTTTCAGATGTAAATATTAGGGATGTATATGAATTTCATCAGAAGCATGGTAAAATAGTTACAATCACAGCTGCAAAGATTAGTCAGCGTTTTGGGATACTGGACATACAAAGCAATGGCATTGTAGAACAATTTAGAGAGAAGGACAGCGTGGATGGAACGGTAATCAATGCAGGATATATGGTATTAAATCCTGAAATATTTAAATATCTTAAAGATGACACCACAGTATTTGAGAAAGAACCAATAGAACAGCTTGCAGCTGAAAAGCAGTTAATGGCATTTATGCATAAAGGATTTTTTAAATGTATGGACACACAACGTGATATGTTAAAATTGGAAGAAAGGATTGCATCGGATAATGCTCCATGGATGGTATGGAGGCGAAAGAAGGAATAAAATGTTTAAAAATATGACACAGGAGCAGGCAAGAAAAAAAATATTGGATATGGTGGCAGTATACTGTGACACATATCACAATCAGAGAAAAACTTTTTCTGAAGGAGACAGTATCCCTTATGCGTCGCGTGTATACGGCCATGAGGAAATGTGTAATTTGGTGGATTCGGCATTAGAATTTTGGCTGACGGCTGGCAGATATACAGTTGAGTTTGAAGCTAAACTTTCAAATTATCTTGGCATAAAATATTGTTCCCTTGTAAATTCTGGCTCTTCGGCTAACTTAAATGCGTTTATGGCGCTTACATCACCACTTTTAGGGGAAAGGCAGGTACGTCCCGGTGATGAAATGATTACTGTGGCGGCGGGATTTCCAACAACAGTCACGCCTGCAATTCAGTATGGTGTTGTTCCTGTATTTATTGATGTAACGATTCCACAGTACAATATGGACATTTCACAATTGGAGGCAGCGTTGTCAGATAAAACGAAAGTTGTAATGGCAGCACATACTTTGGGGAATCCGTTTGATTTGAAAGCTGTACGGCAATTTTGCGATAAACATAATCTGTGGCTAATAGAGGATAACTGTGACGCACTTGGAACGACATATACATTAGACGGAAAGGAGCTGCTTACAGGAACTATTGGTGATATTGGGACATCTTCCTTTTATCCGCCGCATCATATGACGATGGGTGAGGGAGGAGCGGTTTATACCAATAATCCATTGCTTCATAAGATAATTCGTTCGCTGCGTGACTGGGGGCGTGACTGCGTGTGCCCTTCTGGAAGAGATAACCTTTGCGGACACAGATTTGACAAGCAGTATGGTGAACTTCCAGTTGGATATGACCATAAATATGTATATTCTCACTTTGGCTATAATCTAAAAGCAACAGATATGCAGGCAGCCATTGGATGCGCTCAGATGGACAGGTTTCCTTTCTTTGTGAAAAAAAGAAAAGAAAATTTTGACAGGCTTTTTGATAATCTTAGGGATTATGAGCATAAATTGGTTTTGCCTGCTGCATGTGAAAATTCGCAGCCAAGCTGGTTTGGTTTTCCTATTACTTGCCCAAAAGGCATAGATAGAAACAGGGTAGTTGCATATATTGAGGAGCATGGGGTACAAACAAGAATGCTTTTTGCAGGAAATCTGACGAAACATCCTTGTTTTGATCAAATGAGACAGGAAGGAAGGGGATACAGGATTGTTGGAGAATTAAATAATACAGACTGTATCATGAACAGTACATTTTGGATAGGAGTATATCCCGGGATGACAGAGGAAATGATTGATTATATGGCGAAGATTATAAAAGAGGCCGTGGGGAGGTAATTTATGCAACAGAGGCTTGCGGATTATGTGGCAGATTTTCTTGTAGAAAAAGGAATATGTGACTGCTTTACAGTGGTGGGTGGTGGTGCAATGCACTTAAATGATGCATTCGGTCACAAGCAAGGACTGCACTGTATTTATAATCATCATGAACAGGCGTGCGCAATGGCGGCAGAAGCATATGCGCGTATTGAAAACAGGATTGCGGCAGTTTGTGTGACCACAGGTCCGGGAGGCGCGAATGCCATAACTGGTGTGATGGGGGGCTGGCTTGATTCGATTCCAATGCTGATCATATCTGGTCAGGTCAGATATGATACAACAGCGCGGTATATGGAACGATTTACAGAGGGGCAGCCTCTTAGGGCAGTTGGCGATCAGGAATTTGATATTACAAATTCAGTTGCGTGTATGTGCAAATATGCGGTAATGCTCGAAAATCCTATGGATATAAGATATGTGCTTGAAAAAGCATATTATATGGCGATGACAGGAAGAAGAGGTCCATCATGGATTGATATACCTGTTAATTTTCAAGGGTGTTATGTTGAGACAGACGACCTTAGGGAATATTATCCTACGCAGGAGGATATTGCCAGAGAGCCACAGCCGATACATTTGGATACGGTTGCGGCGGTTATGGATAGGATAAGAAATTCCCAAAGACCCGTTTTATATGCGGGAAATGGAATAAGGCTTTCGGGTGGATACGCGGAATTCAAAGATGCAGTGGATAAGCTAGGTATTCCCGTTGTTACCTGCTGGGACTCCATAGATGCCATAGAGAGTAATAATCCGTTATATGTGGGCAGAGGCGGAATTATGGGAGACCGTGCAGGAAATTTTGCAGTGCAGAATGCAGATTTGATTCTTGCAGTAGGAAACAGATTATCTATAAGGCAGGTTGGATATAACTGGAAGACTTGGGCAAGAGAAGCTTATGTTATAATGGTTGATGCTGACCCGGCGGAATTGCGAAAAACTACGATTCATGTTGAAATGCCTATTTGTGCAGATGCCAAAGACTTTTTTGAAAAGTTTCTACTATTTTCTAAAGAGGAAACTTCCCCTGTTTTTAAGGGCAAGACTTGGCTTGATAAGTGCAGTTTTTGGAAATGGACATATCCTGTGACACTTTCTAGACATTGGAAGGAAGATGGCATATATGCCAATGTATATGCATTTATTAATTACTTAAGTGAAAGTCTTCCCGATGGAAATACGACTGTCGTATCAAATGGAAGTGCATGTGTCGTTGGAAGTCATAATTATATTATCAAGAAGGATTCGCGGTTTATCATAAATAGTGCTGTAGCAAGCATGGGATATGGTTTACCGGCAGCGATAGGAGCTTGCATTGCTAATGATAAGAAGGTTACTATATGTATTGAAGGGGATGGGAGTATCATGATGAACCTTCAGGAGTTGCAGACAGTAATTACAAACAAACTTCCGATTAAGATATTCATTATTAATAATGAAGGGTATCATTCAATCAGACAGACCCAAAACAACCTTTTTAGCGAACATGACAATGTAGGAATCGGTCCCGAAAGTGGAGACTTATCTTTCCCAAATTTTCGTAAGATTTCCGAGGCATTTGGATTTCGGTATATCGATGCACATAATAATATAGAAATGAAAAAAGTGGTAGACACAGCTCTTGCCGATGATGCAGCATTGGTATGTGAAATATATGTGTCGCCATCTCAAATTTTCGAACCGAAAAGTTCCACAAAAAGACTGGATGATGGCACATTGATCAGTCCGCCTCTTGAGGACATGGCTCCATTTTTGCCAAGAGAGGAATTATTAAATAATTTATTGATAAAACCTGTATAGGTTGACAGTTGATATGAAAAGAATAGTTTTGACAGGGCCGACTGGTGTTATCGGTATGGCGCTAATTCATTTGTGTATACAAAAAAACATAGAAGTATTTGCGATATGCCGCGAGAATTCAAGCCATATAAGCAGGATTCCAAAACATCCGCTTGTACATGTGCTGGAGTGCAGTCTTAACAGGCTAGGTTTTTACGATATATCTAAGATACCTAAATGTGATATTTTTTATCATTTAGCATGGGAAGCTACAATAGGAGCAGACAGAAATAATACATATTTACAGCTTCAGAATATATCATATACTCTTGATGCCGTAGAGTTGGCTGCCACGCTGGGATGCGATACATTTGTGGGGGCGGGTTCGCAGGCTGAATATGGTAAATATGAAGGTGATTTGAGTGGCAATACCCCTGCATTTCCTGAGACGGGATATGGGATAGCGAAACTTTGTGCGGGCCAGATGAGCCGCATAGAATGTGAAAAAAGAGGAATTAAGCATATATGGTGCAGGATTTTGAGTGTATATGGACCATATGGCAATGAAAAAACTATGATTATATCAGTAATCAGGCAGTTGCTAAAGAAAGAAAAACCATTGTTGACAAAGGGAGAGCAAGTGTGGGATTATTTATATAGTAGTGATGCAGCCAGTGCTTTGTATCTGCTTGGCTGCCATGGTATTAATAACAAGATATATTGTGTTGGGAGCGGTAATGCAAGACCATTAAAAGAGTACCTATATATGATTAAGGAAGAAACACATTCTGCGGCGCCACTGGGCATTGGGGAAGTGCCTTATTCGGATGGACAGGTCATGTATTTATGTGCAGATATTGGTGATTTACGAAGGGATACGGGATTTATGCCTAAAATTGGTTTCCGAGAGGGAATTAGACAGACAATAGAATGGGTGCGGAAGAATGAAAATGTGGACGGATATGGAATTTTACAGAAATAAAAGGGTGTTAGTAACCGGACATACAGGTTTTAAGGGCGCATGGATGTGTCAGGTATTGTACATGGCCGGAGCGGATGTATATGGATATGCGTTGGCTTCTCCTGCATCGCCAAATTTGTATGAATTATGTCATTTGTCTAAACATATGAATTCAGTCATAGGAGACATAAGGGATTTGGATCATTTGAAAAAGACTTTTGTTGAGATTCAGCCGGAAATAGTGATACATATGGCAGCACAGCCATTGGTACGGGAATCATATCGAAATCCTGTCTATACCTATGAAACAAATGTTATGGGAACTGTAAATGTTATGGAATGTGCCCGCCTTACACCTGCTGTCCGTTCAATAGTAAATGTTACTACTGATAAAGTGTATCGGAACCGAGAGTGGGAATGGGGATATCGTGAGAGCGATGAAATGGATGGATATGACCCATATTCAAACTCTAAATCCTGTTCAGAACTGGTAACTTCAGCTTATAAGAACTCTTTTTTTGCGCAGAGGGATATAGCAGTATCTACTGCGAGGGCTGGAAATGTTATTGGCGGAGGTGACTTTGCAGCAGAAAGGATTATACCAGATTGCATAAGGGCAGCTATGTGTTCTGAGGATATTTTGGTGAGAAATCCTGGTTCTGTCCGTCCATATCAACATGTGTTGGAGCCGGTTTTAGGGTATTTGATGATAGCTAGATTCCAATATGAAAATGCAGCCTATGCAGGTAGTTATAACATAGGTCCAAATGATGCAGACTGTATAACTACTAGCAGATTGGTTACTTTGTTTTGTGATGCATGGAACAGCCGTACAGGGGATAAGCTGGATTGGATTGACAAATTCGATGGTGGTCCGCATGAGGCAGATTGTTTAAAACTTGATTGTTCTAGGATGATAAAAACATTTGGATGGCATCCGCGCTGGCATGTTGATAAAGCTGTGGACATGGTCGCAGACTGGCAGTATAGATATGCTGTTTTGGGGGAGGATGCTGGTGAGATTATGCAAAATCAAATAAATTGTTTTGGGTCTTTGTAAGTTGTAAATAAAGAAGCGTTTGATAATATTCAAAAAGAATTGACATATTATGATATAATCAAATTGGAGATTTTATGGAATGTATTGGATACTTGGAAGAAAATAATACTCTGAGATTTGTGATAAATGATGAATGCCATGTAATACGGGGGGGGGGTATATTGTACGCCTTTTATATATTTCACAATGGCACACGCATTATAACAAGGTGGTATGAGGCAGCTAAGGAAATTAGAATACATATAATAGGTGAAGGGTTGTATTACGCAGTTGGATTTATTAAAAAGAACGACAGCGAACCTGCGATAATCACAAGCTTACCTGTTCAGGTTTTACAGGACAGGCAGAAATTTGAGTTGCCCACGGTATCGGTAAGTATTTTTGGCAGTTGTGTTAGCCGTGATCTAATGGAGTGTGCAGTGGCGCAGAGTTTAACATTAGACCAATATTTTGCAAGACAATCTATGATATCATCAGTATCTGTAAAGGTACCTGTTAAGAGTGAAGATATCCATCTTGATTCAGCTTTTCAGAAAAGACAAGTTTATTATGATTTCAATAAAAGCTTTATGGACATGCTCCAGATCAAAGTGAGTGACTATTTGATCATTGATTTGGTAGATGAAAGGTTTCCATTAGTTAAATATTTGGGAAGTTATGTGACAAGATCAGGTGCGTTATTGCAAAGTGGCATTATTGGTGAAAATGTAATCGGTATAGAAAAAGAAGAATATGTGGATGCAAGTGGTAAACTTTCATATAAAATAGAAGGAATTGATGTCAGGATATATATAGATAGATTTTGTGATAAAATTTTAGGGGTATATAAGCCTGAAAAGATTATTTTGCATGTGGTCAAAGGAGCAGAGTTTTATAGGGACCTTAATATGAATATAAAAAGATTTGAACCAAATACAGCAGGTTATTTTAAAAGACTGAATAAAATGTGGAGTTTTATGTATGAGTATCTTGGCAATAAATTTAAGGGTTGCATTTATATTGATATTAGTATGGGATATCTGGCAGATGAAGGACATGTATGGGGATTATCACCGATACATTTTCAAAAAGAATATTATGAGGAGGTTTGGTGGCAAATAGCAAGTAACATAAGAGATCGAGATGGCAGGTATTAATTTTGATACAAAATAATTATAAATACATCGGAACTATAGGAAGGTGGTATTGTTTAGATGCGATATATTGACAAATCTGTAAGATATTTTCTAGCTTTCATGATGGCTGTTATAATTTATTTGATATTATTGAGTCATGTTGATTATGTTTGCAAGAATGAATACTTACAATCAAATATTATATTATTAATTTTGGATTTTATTCTCTTTCTAATCATGATGAGAGGTGCTACTCTTGCTAAGAAAATAATTTCTGGCTTTGAATGTTATTGTGATAGATTAGTGTTAGTTATAACTATTTTCTTATTTTGTATTGAAATGTATATAGCATTTAATATTCACTTTATGACTGGATGGGATGCTGGTGCGGTTTGGGAGAATGCATATAGTATTGCATTTTCGGATAGTGCAAATCTGAATAACTATTATTATTCACAAAACCCCAATAATCTATTGATAACTTCAATAGGCGCACTGGTTTTAAAAATTAATTCTGCATTTGGTGTTTTTATTGGGGATGATCAATATCTTTCATTGATTTTTATAAATTGTGTGTTTATATCAACAGCATGCTTTATGGTGTATAAGATATTGAATTATTTTGTTAGTAAATTTTGGGCCTTTGCTGGATTTATTTTATCAGTGATATTGATTGGCTTATCACCATGGATGGTAATATATTATTCTGATACATTAGGATTACTGTTTCCAGTACTAATTATTTACATATTCATACATCCTGTTAACAAGAAATGGAAAAATGTAATTAAATATATTATTATATACCTTTTATCTTCATTAGGGTATTATATAAAGCCACAAATACTCATTGTGACTATCGCAATTTTTATTATCCAAATGTGTTATGGGATATTCAGCAGTAAGAAGGAAGTAATTATTAATATACTGATTATTTTAGGAATGGTGTTATGTTTAAACGTAGTTGGTCAGTGCTTGAATATAGTGTATGAAAAAGAAGGATTTTTAATAGATAATGAAGCCAGATTCGGAATGACACATTATTTTATGATGGGGTTAAATGAGGAACGAAATGGAGTTTGGGCAGAGGAGGATGTTTTTACATCAAGCAGTTGTCAGACAGCTAAGGAACGGAGAACAGTTAATATTGATATAAGTATACAACGGTTAAAAGACTTTGGAATTTTGGGGTATGCGAGGCATTTGTCAAAAAAAATATTATGTACATTTAATGATGGTACATTTGCATGGAGGCATGAAGGCAGATTTTTTTTAATGTTATACAATGAACCAAACACGCAAGCAGCAGCCATGTTAAGATCATTTTATTATGAGGATGGTCAAAATCTATTTAAATATATGACATATAAACAATCAATCTGGATATTTATTTTATTAATGGTGTTATTAGCATCTCTATGGTACAGGGATGCTATAAATGCAAGGAAAGTTTCTATAATTATGCTTAGCATTATAGGTATAATAGTATTTGAACTTTTGTTTGAGGTAAGAGCCAGATATTTGTTTGCATTTACTCCTCTTTTTTGTATTATTGCAATAATAGGTGCACGGGAAACATGGACAAAAATCAATAATTTTTTTTACAAATTGTCAGTCATATATCATCATAGACATACTAAAAAGACTTAAAATATATAGTGTACTATTAGGTGGGGATGCATAACCAATATGGAAATTGTTAGAACCTAAAATATAATTGTCGCTTTTTTTATATAGATATGATAAAATACGCTTGTATTGTCTAAGATGTTTATTTTATTCTATATTAATTTTTTCGTAAAATATAAAGAACTACAACGGAGTGAAGAAGAAAGGTTCAGTAAAAGGAGTGGTGACAAATGAAGGTACTAATCATTATTCCAGCGTATAATGAGGCAGATAATATAGTGAATGTTGTTGAAAATTTGAAAAATAATTATAATATATTTGATTATGTTGTAATTAATGATGGTTCAAAAGATGATACAGCAAGAATTTGCAGGGAAAAAAATTATAATTTTGTTGATTTACCAATTAATCTGGGATTAGCGGGGGCGTTTCAGACAGGTATGAAGTATGCAATGTATTATGACTATGATTATGCAATACAGTATGATGGAGATGGACAACATAATCCTATATATATAGGAGGAATGGTTAAGCGTGCTGAAGAGGAAGATTTGGATATTGTTATAGGAAGCAGATTTGTACATGAACGAAAGCCTGTTTCGCTTAGAATGTTAGGAAGTTTATTGATAGAAGCGTGTGTTTTGATTACTACTGGAAAAAAAATTAAGGATTCGACTTCGGGAATGCGTTTATATGGTAGAAGAATGATAAGAAAGCTTGCTACAGCAATGAATTATGGTCCTGAACCAGATACAATTGCTTTTTTAATACGATGTGGGGCTAAGATAGAGGAGTATCAGGTACAAATGAATGAGAGAACAGCTGGCGAAAGTTACTTGAATTTAACGAGAAGTATTAAGTATATGTTTCATATGTGCTCATCCATATTAATTGTACAATGGTTTAGAAAGAAGGGAATATAATATGTCAATAGCATTGAGAGTTTTGCTGCTTGTTGCTTCTATATTGACCTGTGGGTATATAGCACGAAAATTAAAAAAGTCTCAGGTACAAGTGATGGATACTGTGTTTTGGATTGGATTGTCAGTGTTTTTTATTGTTTTGAGTATATTTCCAGACATAGCAGTTTTTTTCTCCGATTATATGGGATTTCAGGCGCCGGTTAACTTTATTTTCATAATAATGATATTTTTATTGTTTATAAGATGTTTTTTATTGTCTGTCAGAGTGTCGCAGATGGAAGATAAAGTAAGGACTTTGGTTGAAGAACTTGCAATAAGAGAAAATGCAAAAAATCAACGTGTATAGATAGGGAAATTGAAGGTAAAAAGAGGAGTAATAAAGATGAAAACTAAAAAAATATTGATAACAGGGGCAGCGGGATATATAGGCAGGCATGTAGTGAAGGAATTTTTGAACATGGGGTATAAAGTGACAGCCAGTGATTTGGCCTATAAGGGAGTAGACGACAGAGCAGAATATTCACATATACCTATTTGGAGTGGGGATAAAGATATTTATGAACAGTTTGGCAGACCAGATGTTTTAGTACATTTGGCATGGCGGGATGGATTTATTCATAATTCGGAGGCGCATATGAAAGACTTGTCAAACCATGTGGAATTTCTGCAAAACATGATAGATGGAGGACTTCCGTATTTGACAGTAATGGGAAGTATGCATGAGGTCGGATATTGGGAGGGCGCTATTGATGAGAACACGCCATGTAATCCGCTGTCAATGTATGGAGTGGCCAAGAATGCGTTAAGGCAGGCACTCCTGCTCTATTCCAAGGGGAAAAATGTGAATTTTCACTGGCTTCGGGCATTCTATATATATGGAGATGACGCATATGGCAGTTCTATTTTCGCGAAAATAGTGCAGGCAGTGGAGGATGGAAAAAAAGAGTTTCCATTTACGACAGGAAAGAATAAGTATGATTTTATACATGTGTCCAATTTGGCGAAGCAGATTGCCAAAGCAAGTGTTCAGGATAAATATAATGGAATTATTAATGTGTGTAGTGGAGAAAAGATATCCTTGGCAGATCAGGTTACGAAATACATAGATGAACACCATTATGACTTGAAACTGAACTATGGTGCATTTCCAGACAGACCGTATGATTCGCCGGAAGTTTGGGGAGATAATACGATTATATCACAGATTATGAGGGAGTTTGAATGAAAAAGTATCATGATTTTCAGGGAAAAGATGTCACAGCTGTCATCTGTGCCTATAAGGAGTGTCCCTATTTAGAGGAAAGCATAAAGTCGCTTGTATCACAGACTGTAAAACCTAATATTTTGATTTCTACTTCTACGCCGAATGATTACATACAGAATCTTGCGGACAAGTATGGGATAGAGGTCAGGGTAAATCATGATGGAGGACAGATAAAAGATTATAATTTTGCGATGAGACAGTGTATTACACCGCTTGGCATGCTGTCGCATCAGGATGATTTGTTGGACAAGCATTATATAGAAAGATGTTTGGAGGAACTGAACAAAGCGAAAAAACCGATTATAGCATGTACAAATTATTTGGAAATGCATAATGACATTGTGGATTCAAAACCATCAGTTATGATACGGATAAAGAGGATTCTTATTTTACCGATTCAGAGTAAATGGCTTAGAGGAACTATTTTTGGAAAGCGGCTATGTATGCTTATTGGTAATCCTATCACGCATCCTTCCGTGATGTGTGTGATGTGTGAGATGCCGCGGACATGTTTTCGGGAAAAATACAAGGCTTCTATGGACTGGGATCTCTGGGAGCGCTTATCCAGACAAAGGGGTGATTTTGTCTATGTCAAGGATGTGCTGCTGTACCATAGAATGAATGACGACAACCAGACAGCAAGGTTGTTAAAAACTACAAGTGCGCGCTATGATGACGAATATGCTATCTTTTGCCGGTTTTGGCCAAAGCCGGTTGCTAAGTTTTTAATGTTATTTTATAGTAAGTCTGGAAATTATTACTAATGCATTATGCGAGCCGATGAAAGGGAAATTGTTAAAATGTTTTTGGAAGAGGTCTCAAGAGACAGAAATAATAATTTAAATTTTCTACGCCTCATTGCTGCTGTTTTGGTAATCATATGCCATGCATATCCACTTTCCTTGGGAAAAGATGCAATTGATATATTGGGCAGGATGACGGATGGACAGATTCATCTTGGCGGGATCGCGGTATGCATATTTTTCTTTTTCAGTGGATTTTTTCTGAATAGAAGTGTTAATAAAGGATATGGCGCGTATCAATTTTTTAAGGCGAGATGTATTAGGATATTTCCAGCTCTAATTGTCGTAGTATTCTTTTGTGCATTTATTTTAGGAAGTTGTATTAGTTCTTATGGTCCGGCAGAGTATTTTTCAAATAATCAGACCTATGAATACCTTTTAAACAGTGTTTTTATCTTAAAACACAATTTGCCGGGAGTGTTTGAGTCAAACATATACAATGCAACTGTCAATGGATCCCTTTGGACACTTCCAATTGAATTTGTATGTTATATAGGGTGTTATATTGCGTGGAAAATTGGTTTGACAAATGAAAAAGTAATGAAGTTTACAGTTCCATTCTTTAGCGTGGCATATGTTTTTCTTTATATCTTATTAAGGCAAAATCCCTTGATTCAAAGCGTGCTGCGTCCTTGTGGGATGTTTTACTGTGGGATGCTGTTTGATACATACCGAAGTAAAATACGAATAAGGATGCCATATGTATTTTTATGTTTGGCAGGACTTGTAGTTGTTTCTGTTTTAAATATTTTCGACTATGGTGTTATTTTGTTTCTGCCGTATGTATTGATTTATATTGTTTTTGGGACAAAGTGGAAGATGGGGCGGTTTGCTGAAAAACATGAAATTTCTTATGGCGTGTACTTGTGCGCATGGCCTATACAGCAGATTGTTGTGATGTTATCTGGGGGGAGTATGAATCCGCTATTAAATTTTCTGATTAGTATACCGTTTGCCGTGGCAACGGGATTTTTTCTGAACATTGCAGTAGAGAGGCCAATACTAAATTATTGTATGCGTAAGGAGTAAGTACAAAATTTAAGGTATATTGAAGAAGTTAGTATGAAAAACAATGAAAATGTATTAAGATCTAATTTTATATGGAATTCAATTGGTAATTTTACATATCTAGTATGTCAATGGCTGATAACCGTTATTATTGTGAGACTGGCAGATTATAGAGAGGCTGGTGTATTTTCTCTTGCAATGTCAATTACTAATACCTTTTATGCAGTAGCATCATGGGGAATAAGAACCTATCAGGTTTCAGATGTGGATAATAAGTATAGGGATAATGCATATATTTATTCTCGCTATATCACATGCATTTTGGCGATTGCTGCGTGTGGAGTTTTTACGATTTTGAATAGATACGATTGGGAACAGACTATCGTCATTATTATTTATATGTTTTTTAGGGCGGTTGAAGCATATATAGATGTCATTCATGGCATAGATCAGAAAGCAGACCGAATGGATATTATAGGAAAGTCTTTTTTGATAAGGGGAGTAGTTCTTTTGCTTGGATTCACATTTGTGCTGGTTATTACAGGGGGGGTATTGTGGAGTGTTGTTTTTATCACTGTATCCTCAGTGCTGGTGTGTGCGGTTTATGATATTCCAAAGTCGAGAAAGATGATGTCAGACTATAGCCAGACGTCATACAAAGAAATAAGAATACTTCTTTTGGAATCTTTGCCATTGGTGATATATACTTTTTTGACGACAGTAGTAAACTTTATTCCGAGATATTTTCTGGAAAAGATAGATGGAAGCGAATTGCTGGGGATATATGCATCTATAGCGACACCTGCTGTAATTGTCCAGGCTGCTGCATCATATATTATGGCTCCTTTTATTACACCTATAGCAGGGTACGTTGAAAAAAAGGATGTTCATGGTTATAATGCTTTGACTAAAAAGATGTTAAATTTAATGTTTTTTGCCTGTGTTGTGGTAATTGTAGGTGCGTATTTTTTTAAAGATATTGGTCTGAAGATGTTGTTTGGGGAAGAAATCTTACAATATTCGGGGTTGTTTATGCCTGTGATACTTTGTACGATAGCAACCGCATTTTCATGGTTTATAAATATGCTTCTCACAATATACAGGGATTTTAAAGGTTTGTTAATTGGTAATTTTATGGGAGTATTATGTTCGGTTATTATATCGTATCCCCTTATTACTATTTATGGATTAAATGGTGCGAGTATAGCATTATTAATAGCCATGGTATTGATTATTTTGATTTCCTTATGTTTTTTGGAGTATGACCAAAAGAAGAATTTTAAAAGTAATATAAATTAGAAGCAGTTCAAGAGATAGTTGTTCGGCTTCTTTTTTATCTCTGATATTTTATACTAGTTTTGTGCATAATTATTTTCTGGATGCTTTTCAGCCTATGTGCTATTTCAAGGACTTTGCAGTGAGTAGTAAAGTCTTGGGAAGAACTATAATGTTTGATAATAGGTTATTCGATTTAACTCTATACAAATATTCTTGTTTGTGATAATATAAATTTGGTTAAACAATTCACATATTTGCCTAATTTTTTATCGGTTAAAAGAAGAGCATTGAGATGATAAAGAAAGGAACGAGAAGATGTTTCAGAGATTTGAAGAGATATTTGAACAACAAAGAAATAATATTGAGTATGTCAAGAAATGTGGTTATCTACAGGAGATATCTACTGTGACTGAAGTGCTGGCAGAGACGTTAAAACACAGTAATAAGATACTAATTGCTGGAAATGGTGGGTCGGCAGCTGATTCTCAGCACTTTGCAGCAGAATTGGTTGCACGCTTTTTAAAGGAGCGGGCGGGTATTCCTGCAATTGCACTTACTACAGATACATCAGTACTTACCAGTATTGGAAATGATTATGGATATAACCGAGTTTTTTCAAGGCAGATAGAAGCATTGGCAAAATCAGGGGATGTGTTTTTTGGAATTTCTACGAGTGGAAATTCAGAAAATGTTGTTCAGGCAGTTCAGAAGGCAAAAGAGATGGGAATTGTCACAGTCGGATTGTTGGGAAAAAGTGGAGGTACTTTAAAAGAAATGTGCGACTATGATCTGACAGTACCGTTGGATGAAACACCTAGGGTTCAAGAATTTCACATTATGACAATTCATATGATTTGTGAGATGATAGAAGAATTAATGTTTTAGGAAGCAGGGCTATAAATAAATGGAGACAAAAAAAGAAAATTCATATAGTATATCTTCAGCTTTTTTAAAATGGAATCAATTTCTTTGGCAAAATGCTCTTTTTCAAAATATCCGTATTTTATTTTATGCTATAGATGGAATTATGTTGTTATTTTGTCCGCGAAAGAAGAAAAGACAAAGCGATGATTCACGTAAGAAAGTCTTAATCGTGTATAATTTGGCATTGGGAGATGGAATTATGTTCTATGGTGTATCGCAGTGCATTCGTGAGATATGGCCGGAAGACAAGTTTGAGATTTCGATAGCATGTCAAACAGCATTTGCTCCATTGTATGAAAGTTCTGGTGTATTTGAAAGGGTTCTCCCATTTGACTTTTCGGGTGCGGTTTTGAATCTGGGGAATAGAATGAAACTGTTTCGCCAGCTGCGTGCAGTTCAGTATGATTTTGTTGTTGATCCTGTAGGATGTGAGGACTGTACAACGAATATCTTTGTTACACGTGCAGCACTGGGGAAGAAAAAGATAGGTGTTTTGGATACTGCATTAAGAAAGCATCAAATGCCTAGATGGATGCGCAAGAAAATATATGATAAGGTAGTAGAAATCAATCAAAAGCAGATTCATCTAATTCAGTATTATGGAATGTTCTTCAAAATATTGGGTGCTAAAGAATGCAGGGTGAGACCCGCTGAGTTGCCCGATATTGAGCTTCCTTTTGAAACACCTGAACGGTTTTTCGTAGTATTTCCAGTTGCAAGTATGGCGGTTAAAAAGTGGCCAATTGAAAGATATGCGTATATTACGAAAAAAATATATGAGAAAACACATATGCCTTTAGTGGTATGTGGCACGAACCATGACAGGGCAGGCATTGAGGAGTTATTGTCTAAGCTTTCAGGGGTTGAAGTGATTAATTATATTGGCAAAACGAATATTATGCAGTTTACCGAATTGATTAGAAGGGCGTCTCTTGTCATCAGCAATGATACAAGTGCATATCATATAGCGGTGGCAAGGCAGGTACCAGTTGCTATGATATGTGGTGGTTACACGTACCATAGATACGCAAAGTATAAATATGCGGATGAGGGGTGTAAAGATCCGGTTTTGATACATAAAAAAATGAAATGCTTTGACTGTAATAATCATTGCGTGCACAGTGGTTTTGCGTGTTTTCCATGTATTGAGCAGATTAGTCAAGAGGATGCGTGGCGTGAGATAGAACGTATGATTGAAAGAGAGGCATTGGTGTGACAGTAGAGAAGTTAAAACGTATAAAGGATGTACGGGTTTTGTTGTTTGGGGATTTTATGGTAGATAAATACATTTATGGAAAGGTTTCAAGAATTTCTCCAGAGGCCCCAGTTCCAGTACTTCAGGTAACAAAAAAGCAGACAAAACTAGGTGGTGCTGGAAACGTAGTGAATAATGTTATGACATTGGGGGCAAAGGTCAGAGTTCTGGGATGCATAGGGAAGGATGCAGATGGGGGATGGATTATTTCAGAACTTGCAGAAAATGGGATTGAGACTGAACATATCCAGCAGTTTTCACATGTAAATACAATATCAAAGACAAGACTGGTATCGAAAAACCAGCAGTTCCTTCGGTATGATGAGGAAAAAATACAGGAAATACCAAGGGAATATATTGCGTATATGGAAAAGAACAAGCAGACAATATTTCAGGATATACAGGTGGTAATTATTTCGGATTATGGAAAAGGTGTAGTAACTGAGGAATCTGCCCAGTTTTTGATTTCTAATGCAAATGAAAGAGGTATTCCTGTTATTATTGACCCCAAGGGGAAGGACTATGGAAAATATGCTGGAGCATATGCATGTACTCCTAATGTGAAGGAACTAAGTGATGTCATCGGACATGAACTAACAACAGAGGAAGATTTAAGGACAGCAGGTCTGGAAGTAAAAAGGAACGCTCAGATAAAGAATTTGCTGCTGACTCGTTCTGAAAAGGGTATTTCATTGTTTGATAATGAAGGAACAGTGAAAGATTTTCCGGCAGTATCAAAAGACGTTGTGGATGTAACAGGGGCAGGGGACACTGTAGTGTGTATAGCAGCTTTAATGCTGGTGGCAGGTTTTTCCATGGAGGAGTGTTGTGTTCTAGCCAATATTGCTGCGTCGATTGTATGTTCTAAATTTGGAGCAGCAACGCTGTCATTGAATGAGTTGATGGAACAGATTGTAAATAGCGGCGAGTTTAAGCTAGTAGATGTCACAACAGCTAGATATGTATTAGACAGCCTAAGGGAAAAAAGGAAAAAAATTGTTTTTACTAATGGGTGCTTTGATATGTTACATGCTGGTCATCTGGCATCTTTTTTGCAGGCAAGAAAATATGGAGATGTTTTGATAGTTGCAGTGAATAGTGATCAGTCCGTTAGACGACTGAAAGGTGAGACACGTCCTGTTATAAATCAGAATGACAGGATTGCAATGTTGTGTGCATTGGAGTGTATTGACTATGTTATTTTAATGGAGGATGATACACCTATCAATTTGATAAAGGCATTGAAACCAGATGTCACAGTAAAGGGTAGAGATTGGGAGGATAAGAACCTACCAGAAAGACCAATTGTTGAAGAATATGGTGGGCAGGTGTGTTTTATAAATTTGGAAGAAGGGCTTTCCACGACAAATATTATAAGGAAGATAATGAATGAATAAGGCAGTATTTCTTGATCGCGATGGGACAATTAATGTAGATTTTGGTTATGTACATACAAAAGATAAGTTGGAGTTTGTTCCCGGAGTATTAGATGCCTTGGCAGAAATTCAGGTAGCAGGTTTTAAATTGATTATTATTACGAACCAGTCGGGGATTGCAAGGGGATATTTTTCACTGGAACAGTATAGAGATTTTGAAAATTATATGCTGGAAAAGATGGCAGAGGCGGGAATATTTATAGATGGTGTATATGTTTGTCCACATGGACCACAAGACCATTGCGGTTGTCGCAAGCCTAAAAGTGGGCTTTATGAAAGAGCTGCTAATGATTTTGACATTGATTGGAAAAGCTCTTATGTAGTTGGTGATAATGAGCGCGACTTGGCAGTTTGTAACTTGAAAGGGATTCAGGGAATATTTTATGGTGAGACAGAAATAGCACTTAATTGTGTAGTAAGATTTACTACATGGAAGGAGATTTCAGGGTACATTTTAGGGAAAATGTAAATACAGGGGCAGACTTGACTAATTAAATGGTCAATTCTGTCCCTTGTTCATTCTCAAGAAGCACTATATAATAAATAGCAATTAAAAAAGTTAAAAACTAGTAGAATTCAGCATGATATACAAATAGGATACAATTCAGTCATGATTATGAGAAGGTTATTGGACTGGTATAAAGTTTGCGGTTATCTTTAGAGAACAGGAGAGAAAAAGTATGGAATTATTACAAAAATTAACATTATATGATTTGTTTGGTTATACACTTCCGGGAGTAATCGCCTTGTTGTTATATAATGGAGATCTATCATATTTGGCGGATAATCTTACCCTAGGCGGATTAGTTCTGCTGATCGTTTTGGGTTATGTGGTGGGAGTGGTGTTTACAGAGTTGGCAGATTGTATAGTATGTCTACTGAACAAAGTGCTAGGCGATAATATGATAAATAAATATTGGAAAAATATTTGTAAAGTTTATGGGATTTCAGATGCAAAGGTAAACGTTGCACTCAAGAAGGCAAATTTGATAGAGAACACTATGAATGATAGCGCAGATGTGATGGTCAAAAGGTATATGACATATATGTACAGTGAAATACAGGCAGATTCACAATATAGCCGCCTGCACAATTATGCTTCCGCAGAACTGCTATATAAAAATATGGTGGTGGTATCTGTATTGGCGATGGGAATAGGGGTTGGACAACAAAGTATGACAGAAATTATAATAGGAGCGGTCAGTGTAGTGTTGTTTGTGAGACGTTGGATTCGTTTTGCGGAGAGGAGCAGAGGATACGCAATATGCTGGTTTGTACAGAAGTACGATAGATAAGGAGAAAAATAATGAATACAAATAAGATTGGTGCAAGAACTTTGACAACAGCGGAAGCTCGGCTTATTCTGCCAGCATATGATCAGGTTTATACTCAAATTGAACGTTTTCGGGCGGAAAAGGAAGTGAATTTAGAAGCTTTAAGTCAAAAAACGAATAATATCGGTATTATCGGTGTGAGGGGTGCCGGCAAAACATCTATATTAAAAACGATTAAGGAGAAATTGGAAAAAGAAAATATAGAAAGATTAGAAAAAGATATTATATTGCCAATTATTGTTCCAGAAAATATGTCTGAGCCGGGGACGTTGATGGCTGCAATCCTTGGGATGCTCAATGATGTAATCAATAAATATATGACAAGAAAGGGCGAAAAACAATGGTGTATTAATAAAGGAGAGCTTCGGGAAAAATGTGAAGATGTGATTCGTCAATACACATATATTCAGAAAGAATACCGGAATATTTTGCTCAAGGATTATACAACAGAAAATGATTATGTAAATCGTTCGGCAAAAGTGTTCAATTCGGACAATGAGTTTATTGAAAAGTTCAATGATCTAGTAAATGTGCTGGTTAATCCTGAACAAAGTAAAAAAAGTGAAAGCCTTTTATTTTTGTTTATTGATGATATCGACTTGAGTACATACCGATGTGCAGATGTAGTAAAAACATTGCTTTCCTACGTATCTAATCAGAATATTGTTACGATAATCTCAGGAGATCTTAATACATTCGAAGAGGCGTTGACGCTGGATTTTATTCGCAGAGAAAATGTGTTGGAAGGAGATTTCCTGCAAAGTCAGATTGGTGAACAGACATTGTTGGAAAGTAAAAAACAGCTTGCGTATGAATATTTAAAGAAAATATTGCCGCCTGCATATAGATACAATATAAAACAGTGGTCACTGGAAGGAAAGAAAAATTATTATATCGCAGAGTCACCAGAGAATCAAGGAAAAGGGATTCGGTTTTCTGATTTATTGGGAAAGGCATTGAATGGATGGATTGATCCATTTTATTTTGTCTATCAAGATGAGTCGGGCGATGATCAAGTTCTTCCCTACACATATCATTTGTTTGATGATACATCAAGAGGCCTTAATAATGTTTATAATGTATTAAATGATATTATTGCAAAAAGAGCCGCAAATAGTAAAAGTGAAGAAGAGACTAAAAGGGAGTATTTAGAAGAGAGAAAACTATTGCTGGACACAATTATCGCAGCAAAAAAGGTTTATAATCAGTATCGTGATGACATACAGAAGAAGATGTTTGTGGTCGGCGATTCTTGTGAAAATAGTACGGTTTTTTTTGATAATGTGGATACGATAATATATAGAGAGAACGAACATATATTCGAGAAAGGATACAATATAAAAAATCCTATAGAACGTTTTGCACTGTTTATTTTGAGTGATTTCGCCGCAAGACTTTTGTATGGAAACAGTAAATATGCAAAAATTACAAAAACAGATGAAAACTATACTCGTCTGAAACATAAGGCTATGCAAGATCTGTTTTTCAATCCGGAAATTGCAGAAAAAGTCATAGATGTTTCAACAAAGAGATGGAAAAATATCAAAGGACAGGATTTAAAAATTGTAAATTATGACGGGAATAACTTATACTCTTTAAACAAAACTTTTTTGCAGAAGGGGGATTTGGTATTGAATTTGGCGTATTATAAAAATCTCCCATTGGACAGAATCCTTCGCTTAGATATTGATGGTACAAATTATACAATACAGTTAGAGCGTGATGTGATCATTGCCTTTTGGCGTGCACTCTCAATAAGCGGCGGAAATGATATTACATCAAGGGCAGCAGATTTGTATGTTGAGTTTAGACTGGAATTTACACACATTCAAAAAAGGCTGTCAAGTTCAGTTGCGCAAAATGTGATAATGGAATTATTTGATCAAGAAACGCAGGATGCGGTTTGGCGGGAAAAATCAAATACTTTGGATAATATTGAGGAAAAGCAGCATATGAAGCGCATTTTGCAAAACACAATAGCGCAATTATTAAGGGAGCAGAAGGAAGATAAAATAAGAGAGGAATGGGTGATGCTAACAGAGGAAAATTTACCAGAAGAGGAAGAAGAGCACTCACCGAAAAAAACAGATGCTAAGGCAAGAATTGCTGTATTGAAAGAGATTGACACCAGAGGGCTCTGGAATGCAGAAGTAGTAGAGGGAGTTGTGATTGATTATATCAGAGGGGAGATTGACAATTTCTTAGTTGAAATCAGCAATGGTTTAAAAGAAAATATTTTCAATTATTTTGAACATGAGGAGGAATGGAAATTACAATCTAAAAATGTCGTAGACAGTTGGAAGGCATTTAACAGGGCATACGATGGCGTGAGCAAAACAAAGGCAAAAGAAGCGAAAGAGAATATAAGTACAGCTTTACGGAATGATACATTTGAAAACGGAATAACATTTGAAAGTTATTATGAAATTTGTCAGACGCTTCAGAAATTAGCTGGAAATACTCGTGTCCGTTATGGAAGATTTGAAGCGCAAAAGATGCTGAATGCAATGCAGGAAGTTTTTGCTTTCACAGATCAAGAGGGGACATGGACAAAACAATGTCCATACTTTATTTTTTTGCTACAATGTTTATATAAATATAAGACAGCATCTGTTACAGTAAATAATATGGTAGAGGGTGCGAAGCTGTTGGCAGAGATTAATAAAATATTGGTTGCTGCAAACGAGCGGGCAGATAAGAATGCAATTAATAACTTTATTGCAGCTTTGAATGAAAATCTTGTGGAGAAGGTTGATGCTGATTATTTTGAAACACTATTTTCCTAAGAGGGGGTACAAATGATCAATGATTCCATTAATCGGTTTTTAGGCGTTCTGTGTTATCCGTTTGCCTCTATGGATATGTTTCGTCAAGAACTGATCAGAGAATATATAGAAACTGTAAAAATGTGTGAATACAAAGCGGCAAAACAGATCTTGGATCGCTTGAGAAGTCGGCTGATTGTCTACATTCAGCAAAATTACAATATTTATTCCTATGATGAGATCTACCTGTACTTGGAGAAAAGTTATCTTTATGATGCTGAGGGTTATAGAGATGAATTAGAGTTGTATCAACATACAGTTTGCAGGATGGCAAGAGCCTTGATTTCTCATAGAGATGGAAAGATGGTTTTTAAGTATTGGAAAAATGAAGAAGATGAAAAACTGTTTGGCGGATTTGCAGGAAGCAATAAGGTGACACTATTTCATAATTTGAGCAGTCATATTCCGATGGATGTGGTTGCAATTGTTTATATGATTATGAATCAAAAGTGTCCAAATATAAATTGTCTTGATAATTTTTATGGAAATATAGAGGTAGCAGACCAGCAGCTTGCGCGTATATTGGAGACAGGCGTCGCTGAAAACCATCTGCACAAGGGAGTTTCCAGAACATTTCCTAGTATTTGGGATTCCTTGATGGAACCATTAACAGCAAAGAAGGGGAAGTATTTTCAAAATATGAAGTTCGTGAATGGCACAGAGGAACAGAATGCGCGCGTATTGTTTCACATATTGGGATGTGGAATTGTGAGAGCATATCTGATTTTTGCTATGACTGGAAAGGGAAACGAACTACTCAAAAAAGATATTCAGGACGAAGTGCTGGGGCTTGTGCATGATTTTCAAGAGGGACAGCCGTTTGATAACCGGTTTAAACTTGAATTTTGGCATGTGCAGTATAGTGCAAAGGATAACGAAAAAAATATAATTTCTTATTTTGTAAATTTGTGGAATGGCTTGACCAAAAATCTGCCCAAAGATGTTTTTGAGGGAAAATTCTGTACGTTGGTGCTGGAAAATGATAGTGAAATTCATACATTAGACGAAAATATATTTTTATATCATGTGTTGCGGATTTTGCTGGAAGCTGAAACAGACATTCAACAGCCAGTCAGCCAGAAAGATGATCAGAAGGAAGTTGATATAAAACGCTGTATCATGCAATATCTGCGTGTTAGAAATTATTTGTTTCATAAAAGTGTCCAGCAAAAAACGATTAAAGGGCTGGATTATTTTCAACAGGAGCATTATCGAGTAAATTCTGCATTGAATCATGCGAATATAAACAACTTTTGGGAGACAGCACTCAAAGAACAGCTACAGAACAGAGATTTGCGCAAGATTGAATTTCGAACATCTATGCCAGAGGCTTACAGCGAATTTAAAAAGGATGTTGTTCATTTTCTGAAGGCTTATCATAAAATCATTACAGAAGATTATTGTAATAATGGAGTGCCCTATAAGCGAATCCCGCAGGCAGGATTAGTAATTCATTTTCTGAAACGGGAGGATGAGACCGCTTTAGAGAAGTGTTTCCACAATGGGAAACTGGATTGTTCGTATTTTCAATTTGGACAGCTTCAACAGTCGTATAGAAAGCAGATCGATGCATTCACACAACTGCGTAGTGAATTTACAGAGTTGAGTAAGTATTTGGTTGGAATAGATGCAGCAAGTCTGGAAAACGCGACCCCTGTATGGGTTTTTGCGCCGATTTTTGAAAAGGCGCGAGACAGCAGCATTGACTTAATTGGCAGAAGCTCTAATGACAGGAATTATATGCAGAGTCTTGGTTTCACTTTTCATGCTGGAGAAGATTTTCGCCATATACTTTCTGGTTTACGCCGAATAGATGAGGTTGTAGAACACTTAAAGTTTCATGCAGGAGACCGAATTGGCCATGGAATTGCGCTTGGACTCAATCCGCAAAAATGGAGAGAACAGAATCCAGTAGTTATACTTCCACAACTTGAAGCACTGGAGAATTATCTATGGGCATATGATACATTGAGCAATCATTACAGCAATTTTCAGGCAGCAATACTTACTTTTATGGAAAAGCGGATTTATGAGCTTTCGAGAAAAATATATGGAGGAGATAAAGAAGGTATTGCGACAGAGCTGCTCATAGACGGATATCGTAAGCTGTTTTCTTTTAAAACTGATATCATATCATGTGATGCATTTGTGATGGCGGAGAGAGAATTGTGTAGAAAATTAGCTGATGAAGAGCCGATTCAGTGGAGACCTGAACTTGTAACCGCAGCAAGGCATTGTAAAGTGTTTGTGAAAAAGATGGAAAAGCCCATTCATTGTGAGATTACCCAACAGGATATACTTATCATAGAAGAATTGCAGAAAATTCTCAAGAAGAAATTAGGTCAAAAGGGAATTGTTTTGGAGGTGAACCCCTCTTCAAACACAGCAATTGCTGATTTAGATATATTGTATGAAAATCAGTTTTATCAACTAAATCAGTTAAATGATGAACAAAATATAATAGTTTGTATAAATTCAGATGATCCTGCGGTTTTTAATACAAATGTGTCAAATGAGCTGGCATATATTTATTATGGAATGCTGGAAAAAGGTATCAGCAGGGAGACGGCACTGCTCTGGATAGACAGGGTACGCAGGAATGGGCTGAACAGTTCTTTTATTCATCATGAGGAGTCAGATCTGGCATTAGTGAGAAATTTGACGGAGTTAATTGGAAAAATATAGTACATATTTGTCATGATTAACATTTTATGGAAGAATTATGTCGTTTTTTGTAGTAAAATATAGTATATAATTTTATTTTATTACAAAAGGAGTAAGACAGACCAAATGAAACAGGACACACAAAAAGCATTGAGAGAATCAGATCCAGCGTTTGCGAGCTTTTTACAGAGGGTGCGGAAGGAGCGGAATATTTTTCTTGAGCAGTTAGCGGAGGGACTGATGTCGGCAAGTCAGCTTGCAAGAATTGAAAAAGGGCAGCGCCCGGTTCACAAGAATATGAGAGACCGTCTTTTGGGACGGTTGGGGATTGCAAGCGATTTGTATGAAAATTTGCTGGATATTGATGATTACAGAACATGGGAGTGTCAGCGGAATATCATGCTGGCAGTAGAACAGCAAGAAACGATAAAAGCGAAGCAATTAATTGCAGAGTATGGCAGACAGAAATTGTCGAAGGACAACTTAAAACAACAGTTTTGCCTTGTAATGAAAGCGGAGGTATTAAAACAGCAGAATGCGGATTTGATGGAGATTGGGGCGTGCTATGAACAGGCGGTAAAGCTGACGGTACCCAATATAGAGCAATTAAATTTGGGTAAAAGCCTGTTGTCTATACAAGAAGTCAATATGATTTTGGAGTATGAATTTTATCATAAAGATGAAAATTTTTGCCAGAAATGTGTTGCATTGATGACATATGTCTCAGATTCCGTTTATGATGAACTGTCAAAAGTGAAGATTTATCCTAAAATAGTGTATTATTATTTGCGGGAAGTATTTTCAGGTTCCGTTTTATCATCACTAGAATGGGTTGAGGAGGGCCTTCAAGTTTGTAATTGTGCAATTGAGATGCTGCGCAATACTGGAAGAGCTTTTTATTTGATTGAGCTATTAGAGGCAAAATGCAAGTTATTTGAGATTATTGAAACAAATCAAGAGGAATATGAAGAAAACACAGAACTGGTCAAATTATTTAGGAAACTGTATTGTGAGTATGATGTTCCTGTATATATGCAGGATTGTGTGTATTTGTATCGGCAAAGATGGGTATTTTATATAGGGGATGTTTTACGGATTCGAAGGAAGATGTATGGTTTGACACAGGAAGAACTGTGCAAAGGTATCTGTGTTCCTAAGACGTTGCGCAGGACAGAGAGAATGAAAAGAAATATGCAGCAGAATATGTTGGGAGCTGTGATGCGCAGGCTTGGGTTATCCAAGGAATACCAGAGAGCTTGGCTTGTGACAAACGACCAAGATGTAGTAAAATTAAGTGAAGAATTAGCAATTTGCCGAAATAATTTTGAAATAGAGAGGGCCAGATGTCTATTAAGCCAGATAGAAAACAAAATTTCTTTTGAAATACCAGAAAATAGACAGTATTTTATTGAAGCGGAAAATTCATTGGACTGGATAGAAAGAAAAATTAAAAAAGAAGAGTTTGTAGCACGAGAGGAAGAAGCTCTTCGGTGCACATTAGATTCAGAAAAATTCATGAATACGGATGAAATATATTTGACAGAAATGGAATTGTCTTGTATTTGTAAAAGCATTAAGGTACTTGATATAGTTGAAAAAAAGAAATATATAGAATTTTTATTACGATATTTTAAACAATATGAGAATAAAAGAGAATTGTCAGATTTTGTTGTTATGTATGAGTTTGTTATGGTATGTATGGCAAGAGAAATAGGAAATATGGGGAACTATCAAGCTGCTAGTAATATAGATATGAAAGTGTTAAGAGAAATTTTAAGATGCCGACGAATCTGGGCAGTTAGCAATTTGTTATACGATATTTTATGGAATCAAAGAGAACAAGAAAAGAGTATAAATTTTCAAGATGAAAAAGAAATAATGACTGAACGTTTGCAAGAATGCATAATACTCAGTCATTTTTATCGACAAAAACATATTGAGAAGTTTTTATGTGAGAAAATGAATCAAGTATAAGGAAAGTCCTGCTCAGGAAAATCACTATAAGGCATCACACTTTCCTCAGAACCTACCTCACCAGCATTGCCAGTACTTTGCACAATAACTGCTCCATTTTGAATCAATACAATCAGCGCAAACAAAACCAGCCATTTTCTAAATTTAGAACTTTTCATGTTATAACAAACCTCCATTTCTTATGTATATACTCTAATGTTATCAAAGATTCCTAAAAAAACAAGGGACAGAATTGGCCAACCGTGATTTTGGGCAATTCTGCCTTTTGTTTTATGACACATAGAAATGCGTGTGTGTCCTGTCTCTTGTCTGTTACAAATTCGCACCAATTTTTTCTAGGAGTGCGCCCCGCAAACATAGCCACTGCTGGGACTGTGCAAGGACAGGCGGCATGTGGATTAAAAATTATCAAGTCTTTGCATACAATCCCCGAAATGATTGACTTCTTGGAAAATTATAGATATAATAATGTATCATAAGAAAAAATATGATACTGCGGTTGAGAGCCTGTCAGAAATAAGGGAAATTGATACAGGGGAGAGCGTGGTACAAAAATGATTTCATGGGGGAATGACTATGTCTAAGCAATGGGATTTTAAGGACAAAAACAGCCTTAGCCAAAAGATTATCACAAAGATGGCAGGGATTACGGCTGTTATTTTTTTGCTTACAATTATGATGTCTGCTTTGCTCTCTGCAAAGTCGCTGGTGCGGGTGAACAGGGAAAAGCTGTCAGCAGTTGCTTATGAAAATGCTTTTTTGCTGGTGAGTGATATTGAGGAGGCGTATGGAAAGGTGATCGGCTTTGCGGGCGCACTCAGGAATATTTCCACACTGGACCCAACTGAGCAGAGAGGGGCGATTGATACCGCTTTGGTGGGACTTTTGGAGGGCGGCGATGGATTTACGACCGCATTTGCTTATTTTGAGCAAAATGCCATTGCAGATGCTGACGGTATGCCATACAGTGTGCACAAAAAAGATATGGCGTATGAGGCAGTTGTGTATCCGAATGAGGAAAAGACAGGATATGTTTTCGAGAAGCATGAAGATGCTTTTGATAATTATGATAAAGAGTACTGGAAGCAGATCAAACAGAGTGGGGAACCGTATATTATGGACCCTTATGTGTATGAGCTGATGGGAAAGAACATTATGATGATCAGCATCATTGCGCCGTTGTGGGATGCGCAGGGCGAGTTTCTCGGCGTGTGCGGTGTTGATGTGGCGCTTGATAAGATGCAGGAGCAGCTTCTGATCAGCACGGATTATAAGTCGGCGCATCTGGTAGCGCTCGCGGAGGACAATACAATTCTGGTGGACTCTGCCGATAATACAACAGTTGGAAAAACTGCCTCCGAGGCGGGGTATAAGACCATGGAGGCGGATGTGCACAAGCTGAATGATATGCCCGAGGGAGAGCTTCGCAGCAGCCGTGCGCTGATTAAGGCAAGGAAAAATTATGGCACAAAAAAAGGCGGTATCTGTGTGACAATCCCGCTGACGGTGAATAACAAAACGCATTGGACGCTGCACATGACGGTCAATGGTATGGAATTTTACGGACCGATTATTGAGGGCGCCGGGAAACTGACGTTTATAGTACTGGTGTTTGGCTATTTGCTGCTAAGATCCATGAATCGTATTATCAGGCGTGCGCTTGATCCGATTCAGGTGATTACGGAAGGCGCTGGGAAGCTGGAAGCCGGAGATTTGAATATTCACATTGATATCCAGTCGGAAGATGAGCTGGGCCGTCTGGCACAGGCGTTCAACCACATTAGTACGATTATCAATAATTATGTGAATGATATCTCAGAACAGCTTTCGCAGATGGCAGATAACAATATGGATATCAATATCAGTCAGGATTACATAGGTGATTTTATACCAATTCAGATATCCATTAAGAAGATTTCTGAATCGCTGAATGAAACACTGCAAGAGATTGTTATTTCTGCCGATGAAGTGTCCGCAAGCTCTGAGAATGTGTCCTCCGGCGCTCAGATTTTGTCAGATGGCGCGACGGAGCAGGCATCGGCGATCGACCAGCTTGCAGCGTCAATTGAGAGCTTGTCGCAGGACGTGTCAGCAAATGCGAAGGACGCGCAGACAGCAAATAATTTCGTTTCCGAGGTGAACCGTCATATTGAGGAGAGCAACAAGGAAATGGAGCATTTAATACAGGCAATGTCGGAGATCAGCCATTCTTCCGGGGAGATTGAGAAGATTGTCAAGACGATTGAAGATATTGCCGCGCAGACCAATCTGCTATCTTTAAATGCCTCCATTGAGGCGTCGAGGGCCGGAATGGCAGGAAAGGGCTTTGCTGTGGTAGCAAATGAAATCCGTGAGCTGGCGGCAAAGAGTGCGCAGGCGGTCAACCAGACCGCGTCTCTGATTGCAACGTCCCAGAAGGCAGTTGAGAATGGTATGACTATTGCGGACAACACGGCAAAATCGCTGATGACAGTGGTAAAGGGTTCGGAGGAGATCTTATCTTCGATGGAAAAAATCAGCAATGCCTCACAGAATCAGAAGGGGGTACTAGAGCAGATTACAACAAATGTTGATTCGATCAGCAACGTAGTCCAGTCAAATTCTTCGTTTGCGCAGAACAGTGCAGCGACGAGTGCGGAGCTGTCAGACCAGTCCAAGCGCCTGCATGAACTGGTGAACCGCTTCCATTTGAAAAAGAACGCCTAATTTACACTTTTTGTTTGAATTTTCGCAATAAACCTGCGGTGGCAAGCATGACAGCAAGTACGCATAAGACTGTCAGCATGACCACCGCAGTATTTTGTTTGGGAACAATCCGTTTGGTGGTTTGTGAAGGGGACTGTATGGACTCGGCGGCGTCTGTTTCCGTTTGATCAAATTGCGCAGTGCCTCTTGCCGGCGCGCCGGAGGGATAGAGCGTATCAAAATCCGCGTCGGGTGCGTCAATGCAGAGCCAGACATTGCGCATGCCGTAATAATAGCCGACATTTCCCCAACATCTGTTCTTTTCATCAAGATAGACACTTTCGTATGACGGGAGGAAGTCGCCTGTCTGTATTATGTCATATGTCTCGGAACCGGGATATTTCCAGAGATAGATCTCCTTGTTCTGATACAGGGTGTCCAGAATGCCGGATTCAGAGACAATCTCCGCGGCGTATTCTTCGGCAAAGGAAATACTGTCATAGATCACATTCATATAATCCATTGGCAGCCAGCCTGTTTGGTCAGCGTTTTCATAAAAGCCCCAGAGGACGCCATCGGCGCTTTGATAGGTAAAGGAGATATGGGTTTGGGTGCCATTGTCTAAGCGGGTGATGATTTGCGGCGATTCGGGGCTTTGGTATACAATGACAACGCCGTCTGGACCATTTGCGGTGAACATACGGTTGATATGCGTGCATTCTCTGGCATGGCGGTTGTAGAAGTTATCATCGGGTTCCCAGATGATATCTGCCTGCACGGGAAACGCATACAGCATACAGCACAACAGAATACTGAGCACAATAAAACATTTTTTCATTGAGATACCTCCAATTTTTGTTCTCACGGGCGTTCAAAGTAAATAAGTCAGCAAAAGCTGGCGCACGCCCGACGCGGCTTTGACAGCTTTGTTGTAAACAGGAAACGTATTATAAGAGGAAGAACCCAGCGAGCCATGACCACGTATTTGCTGTTAGCGACAACAGTACAGGGTGCTGAAGCTGCCATTCTTTTTTGGTGGAGAAGCTATGATAAATCAATGCTTCTGCGAGTATAACCAGCAGTTCTAAACCAAGCTGTAGCCACAGATCAGGGAGTGCTGGCAGATAGAGGCTTCCCAGCCAGTGCAGCAGCACGGCTGGAGGATTTGTGAGGATATTGACAAGCACTACCAGCAGCAGCTTTTGGCGGGAACGGATTTTGCATAAAACTGCCACCGCCAGCTCGATAAGGAGGGTAAACAGCAGGGCAGTGCCAAACATTTTTAAAAGCCAGTGTGTCATAAAAACCTCCTTAAAAGCCAGTGTAATGCTTTATCTAAAAATTACCGAAGCTTTGGGCGGATTCCAGCGTATAAAATAATCAGGGAGAGTACGCTGCCCACGCAGGCTGCCACGTGTCCGTCTGAGCTGGCGGAGAGTCCAAAGCAGGCGGGAAGGAAGCCAAGAAACAGTCCAAAGGTCAGAAAGCCAAAGGAAAATCCCGGCATATTGGGAAATTGGCAAATCATGAGATATAGTGTAATGGGCATTGTCATATTAAACAAAAACAGCGCAGCAACGCCAAAGGGCATCAGGTGCGCCCCTAAGTATGCGATGGCTGCCATGAGTAAGGATATGGTTGATACCTTCACAATGCCGTACCGCGCAGCCAGAACACCACCGGCGGCTTTTCCGAGGACAACAGCCAGCACGGCAGCCAGTCCGCCCAGCATGGAAGTTTTCCATGAAAAGGTGACTGTCATGCCAAGATACGAGCGCAGAAGCACAACGAGCAGGCAGCACAGCGGCAGAATGCCTGCCATTTTTGGCTGCTGTGGATTGTCCACAATGCTGGTTTGGGCGGCAGCAGTGTGTGGCTTACTTTTTGCCTGCTTGCAGGCAGCGGCGCAGCATGTGAGCATCAAAATACAGACAGCCCACAGCCAGTATTTTGCAATTCCATTTTTGGCTGCAAGTGTTCCGAGGTACAGGCCAAGTGCCCCCGGTGCGACAAAGATGCCGAGTCCTTTGCCGCACCAGTGCTGTTCGTTGTCCTCATAGATTGTGCCGACACCGCCGCCAATATGAAACAGGGCATTGCCCGTCCCCAGCACAACCGGATGGGTGATTGTGCCGAGGAGGGTGCACAGGACACCGAGGACTGCCACAAGACAGGACACGGTGTTTTTGGCTTTGGGCGCTTTGCAGTCCAGCAGAACGCCAAGCGGCATTTGCAGTGCAAAGGCGCAGAAGTTGTACAGCAAAAAGTCCATTGGCTGATTTTGAGAGGTCAGGAAGCTGCCAAACATGGCAAAGGCGCAGACGCCGTCCACCATGAGATGCAGGAGTGAATACCACCGCGTCATGTGGCTGCCTTCTGTTTGCGGGTCTCCCATTTGGAGATGGTCTGGCGGCTTACACCCAGTTTGTCTGCGACCTCCTCCTGTGTCAAGCCGCTTTTTTTGCGTGCGTCAAATAAACTGTTTCCTAATTTCATATAAATCCTCCTTGCGCGTTGCTTGGTTGTTAGAAGCTTTATTCAGTATACTGCCTGCTGGCTGGAAACACCACCAAGGAAATTATACAATTTCGCGCGTTTTCCTGACATGCTTTTCGCCGCATATTTTCGTTTTGTGGGGCTGTGCATAAAAGAATAGAGCAGCCATTTTCGTCTGCTCTGATAAATCAATTTTATATTTCGACACAAAACATGAGGCGCCTGTGCAGGAATAGTTCCTTACATTTATAGTATACGCCTAAAATCACGAAAATGAAAGTCTGTTTTTATAGAAATTCTGGGTGTATACTTGGCATATGCTGTCAATTAGTATACTGATTTCAGAATACTGAAATGAATGACTTGTCTGTTTTCGAAGCAGTGTACTGTCTTTTCAATGAGAGGAATGGATACATATGAGATTATTAAAGAACAAATCGTTTCGGCTTCTGGTCTGGACTACGATCGTATCGTCGTTTGGTGACAGCCTGTACGCGCTGGCAATTACCTTGTCAGTCTATGAGTTATCGGGTTCGCTGGCAGGCGTGGCGGGAATGTGGCTCATCAGGGCGCTGATTCGGATTCCGTGTCAGTTTGTGTCGGGCGTGATTGTAGATCGTTTTAATCGCAAGAAAGTGAGCATTTATGTATATTTGCTGAGTGCGGCGTTGATGTGCGCATTTGTTTTGACAAATGGAAAGTATATGCTGTTTGCCTATGTGCTGATTTTCTTGCTACAGGGCATGAGCGATGTGGACAATATGGCACAGATGGGGCTGATGTCTGAGCTGGTTGACAAGAAGGATTTGATGGAGGCCAACAACCTGTTTTCTGTCATAGGGACTGTGATTTTGCTGGTTGGTCCCGGTGTCGGCGGTGTTTTGTACAGCGTGTCGGGCACACAGATGCTGTATGCGGTTGACGCGGTGACGTTTTTGGCGGCGGCAGTGTTTATGTGGCGGCTGCCGTATGAGTATCAGAAGAAGGAGGCGGAAAAGGCGGAGTTTACGCTGTTTCGGTTTGCGAAGGAGGGCATTGCGGAGGTTCGAAAGCTGCCGGTTGTCATGATTGTGATGCTGACCAGTGTATTTTTTGGTATTTTGGGACGCTTTTATGAGATTGATAAAATCTATGTCGCGGATCAGATTTTGGGAATCGGCGCCGGCGGGATTGTCTACTTTACCTATGCGATGGCGATTGGGAGCCTGCTTGCGCCGGCTGTGACAAAACGATTGTCAAAATCAAGGCTGGACGATGTGGCAAAGTATGCCCTGCTGTGTATTTTATTGATTGGAAGTTTTGTGCTGTGGGGGAATACGCCCGTTTTTGTGGTCAGCTTTGCTGCGAATGTGCTGATTGGTCTTTTTAATACAGGATCTTCGATATTTGTCAATACGATTTTCCAGAGCAGAGTTGACAAAAGCATGTTTGGGCGTGTCATGGCACTGCGTCAGATTGTCGTGGTGCTGAGCGCTGTGCTTGGCATTGTGACAGCACCGGTGCTGGTTGAGATGGTCGGCGTGGGATACTCGATGACGGGGGTTGGGATTTTGGCGTTGGTGTTTGTGGTTTGCCTGCTTGCCGCTGCGCGCGGGAAGGCGCAATGAAGAAGAGAGGCATGATTTTTGGTCGAAAAAGAATTGAAAATGAAGTATAATTTCCAGCGGGGAGGAGAGATAAAATGAAGTCGGGGCAGTGGATAATATTGAACGACGGGCGCAGGATTGTGTTAGAGGATAAAGAGGAGATTTGTCTCACGCTCTATTCCTGTGCGGACGCAGGACAGACTTTTTTGGTTCCATATCCGTCAGCGGGGTATGGCGGCGGAAGCTTATGGCTGTCATTATCAGAGAAATATCTGTTGTTTGCATACTACTCAGGGGAGAGCGAGGAGGCATATTGTTTATTCAGAATAGAAGACGGTGGGTTAAAGCTGGTGTATGAGTCTGGATACCGCTGTGGAGAGGGGGCGAGTTATGCTTTTGCAGACAATGAGACGTTCTTGGTTCAGGCGCTGCCTGCAAGTGTGGGCCCTTGGTATTTAGAGGAGGCTTGCACAGATGCAGATGGCAGACGGTATTTTGCATATGGGGAACTCAATATTTTGGACATACAAAAGGGTACAATGGAGAGACATTTACTCCGCATAGTTCCCTCTGCGGATTGGGATGAACAGTTCGCAGAGGCAGAGGCGTTTTTTATTGATGGAAAGACATCGAAGGATTTGGTTTATCTTGCAATGCCATGGGGGGAGGAGGCACTTTCGCTTCCATTAAAAGAGACCGTCATATTTTCACAATAGCTTGAGTGCGTCCTCAATCTGAGGCGCCCTCCGCTCATACACGGCGATAATCTTTGCAAGCTCATCTGTGGTAAGCTGCTTTTTACGCTCAGCATACAGCGCAATAAAGACCCAGAGCATGTGCGCCTTGGCAATGCCGAGCAGCAAATGTTTCGAGAAGCTGTAATCCTCAAAGATATCCAAAAAATTTGTATAAAGATAATACACATAATACTGTTGCAAGAACTCGTCAAGATTTGGCAGCTTTTGATACAGGTTTTGCTTTAACTGCGCAAGTTTTTTGTCGGCGGCAGCGGGATTGCGCTGGCTCAGGCGGTAGAAAGTGCGAATATATTTCTGGCATAATTGATTCAGAAAGGGAAGCACCGTCCGCAGGCTTGGGTGGTAAAAGCCTTTGTAAAAAAGGGTGTTGAGCTGTTTTATTTGCATTGGATAGCGCTTGTCAGAAGTGTAGTCCAGCGGGCTGGGGAGTGGTGTCTGGTGGAGGCAGGCATTTTGCGCGTCGCGCCCATAATCGAGGACTGCCATGCTGTCAAAGGCAGTTTTGCCATACAGCAGCGCGGCAAGTTCGTCTCGTGAGCGCAGCAGATAGTCAAGAAATTCCCTGTCATCATTGGTCGTGTTGACCTCGTATGCGGGGATATCCTCAGTCACAGTAAAGTCAAAAGGTTTGTGCTCGGAGACGGACACCAGAAAAAGCCTTGCCGCCTCGGGACAGGCAAGGTAGAGCGTCTCCTCGCAGAAAAAGTCAAGGTTGTAGAGCTGGCGCGGAAACTGGATACACACGGCGGGCATATAGTCTGTACCGCGCTTTTTCTGCATTCTGCACAGGCGGTCAAATCCCCAGAACGGGCAGCCGTGCAGTGTGCTTCGAAAGGCGGTAATATCGCCGCTTTGATGGATTGCGCAGCGCAGCAGGAAGCCAAAGAAGCCTTTTTCTTTTAAATATTTTAAGTACATGCTGCGGTCGATGGGAACTTTCCAGCCGCGGCAGCAATTGACCGGGCACGCGGCGTCGGTGCAGTGAAATTCATTGTAGAGTGAAATTCTTTTTATTTGCCTTTTCGTTTGCATATTGGTACCTCGTCTGTGGCAGCAGTTTCTGGAAAAGTGCTTGCTCAATATTTCCTAAGTTTAAATCAATATGGGGGATTATGCAAGGGAGAAATCATTAAAAAGTCTTGTTTTAGTTGATTTTGCCTTCTTTTTTCGATATACTTTTATTATTATCTGCAATAGAGAACTATTTATAAATTAGTGTGCAGATATGTATACAGATGAGAGAGCGCGTGCAAAGAGTGCACAGATACGATGGAGTAAAAAATTATGCGGTACATTAGAATGAGCGATGCAAAGCCGGGCATGTGTCTGGCTTACAACATGTACGATGCCGACGGACATACACTGATATGCAGCGGCAGCACCTTGTCAAAGTTTTATATCAAAAAGCTCAATGAATATGGATTTGACGGCGTTTATATCAATGATGATCTGTCGGAGGATATTGAGATCGAGCCGGTGATCAGCCCGGACTTGCGGACAGAAGGACTTGTGACTGTCCGCAACAGCGATGTTGACGGCTGTAAGGGCGTGGCGAAGAAGATTGTGTCCCAAGTGCTGCACAAGGGAGAGCTGTCACTGGATTTGACGGATTTGCGGTGTTTTGACGGATATACTTATGCACATTCTGTCAATGTGGCAGTGCTGGCGTGCATTATTGGGTTTGGGTTGAAAATGAACGAGGCTTCGCTCGAACAGTTGGTGATGGCGGGGCTTCTTCACGACCTTGGCAAGCTCGTGATTCCGCCGGAGATTTTGAACAAGCCGGCGCGTCTGACCAATGACGAGTATGAGGTTATGAAACGACATGCAACACTTTCCTACGAGATGATCAAGGAGCGCTGGGATATCTCCGCACAGGTGAAGGCGGCAGTGCTGTATCATCATGAGAATGTGGACGGCAGCGGCTATCCGCAGGGTATCGACGGTGACAATATGACGATTTTCACCAAAATACTGCATGTGGCGGATGTGTATGATGCGCTGGTGTCACGGCGTCCGTACAAGAATCCATACTCTCCGTTTGAGGCGTGTGAGTTTCTGATGGGCGCGGGCGGCATTATGTTTGACAGGCAGGTGGTGGAGGCGCTGTTATTGTACGTCCCATTTTATCCCAAGGGAACGCAGGTGGAGTTGTCAGACGGGCGGCAGGGGATTATTGTAGAAAATAAGGGAAACCGTAATTTACGGCCGCTGCTGAGGCTTCTGGACGGCACAATGATGGATATGCTCGACCAGAAAAATTTTAATATGACGATTTTGCATGGCGTCAATGAAGAGATCATGGACCCTTGCGCGGAAGAGTCTGAGCGCCGCAAGATGCTCACGCCATTCAAGAAGTACCGCATTATGATTATTGATGATATGCTGATTAATTTACAGACCTTTCGCGGATTTCTGCAAAATGTATACGAGCTGAGTATGCTGACTTCGGTAGGACAGGCATTGCTGCAATTAAAGCGCCAGCCAGAGCCAGATCTGGTGATACTTGACATGGATATGCCTGAGATGAACGGCATTGACGCGTCTGCCAAGATTCGGGATTTCACAGGAAATACAGTGCCCGTCCTCTTTGTCATAGACAGCTATGACAAAAGCCTTGTCGCGCGCTGCCGTAAGGCCGGCGCAGCAGGATATATCGTGCGGCCCTATAAGCCCACTTATGTGAAATCGGAAATCAAGCGCATTCTTTCAGGGCAAAAAATTACGGAATAGAAACGGAATAGAAATGCAATAAAAACAGAACAAAATAACAAATAAATATTGACTTTCCGACTTTTTAAAAATATAATGAATGAGTTGATTAGAAAGCGCATGCTTTTACGCATGCGCTTTCGTTGTGTGTAAAAACAAAAGGCGCACTGGCGCGAAAGGAAAGTATTATATATGGAAACTTTACGATTTAACGAACTGAATTTAAGCTCTGAGATACTTCGGGGCGTGAAGGAGATGGGCTTTGAGGAGGCCTCTCCCATACAGAGCAAGGCGATACCCATCGCAATGACCGGCGCAGATATCATTGGGCAGGCGCAGACGGGAACTGGAAAGACGGCGGCGTTTGGCATTCCTGTGCTGGAGAAGGTCAGAAAAGAAATCAAGCATCCGCAGACGCTGATTCTCTGCCCGACGAGAGAGCTTGCAGTGCAGGCGGCGGAGGAAATCCGCAGGCTTGCCAAGTACATGCACGGTGTCAAGGTGCTGCCAATTTACGGCGGACAGGATATCACCAAGCAGATTCGTGCACTCAAAGGAACACAGATAATCATCGGTACGCCGGGGCGCGTGATGGACCATCTGCGCCGCAAGACCATTCGCTGTGACCATGTGGACACCATCGTGTTGGACGAGGCGGATGAGATGCTCAATATGGGATTTCGCGAGGACATCGAGACCGTGCTTGAGTATATTCCAAACAAGGAACGGCAGACGATTTTATTCTCCGCGACGATGCCGCAGGCAATCTTGGATATTACCAAGAATTATCAGAAGCCGGATGCGAAGATGATTAAGGTGGTCAAAAAGGAACTGACTGTGCCTAAAATCGAGCAGTATTATCTTGACGTAAAGCGAAAAGATAAGGTTGAGGTGCTCTGCCGCCTGCTGGATTATTATGAGCCGAAGCTGTCGCTGGTATTCTGCAATACAAAGAAGATGGTAGATGATCTGACAGAGGTTTTGAAAGGCAGAGGGTACTTTGCGGAAGGGCTTCACGGAGATATGAGCCAAGCGCAGCGCGACCGTGTGATGAAGAGCTTTCGAACTGGCAAGACCGATATTTTGATCGCGACAGATGTCGCGGCGCGCGGTATTGATGTCGATGACGTGGAGGCGGTATTCAATTATGATATTCCGCAGGACGATGAGTATTATGTGCACCGCATAGGCAGGACAGGGCGCGCAGGGCGGACAGGGCGTTCCTTCACCTTTGTAAAAGGAAAGGAAGTCTACAAGCTAAAGGACATCATGCGCTACTGCAAGACGAAAATCTATGCGATGCCAGTGCCGTCCCTCAACGATGTGAACCAGATTAAAATTGAAAAGGTTATGGACAAAATCGGCAATGTAATTGAGGAGGAAGATCTGACTGCAATGATCAACACCATCGAGAAACAGATCAACGAGTCTGACTACACGGCGATGGATATTGCGGCGGCATTCCTCAAACTGTATATGGGACAGTTAAATGAAGGCAGTGACACCGGCGTAGAGTACACGTTTGACAATACGGGTGCAGAGGAGGAGGGCATGGCGCGCCTCTTCATCAATATCGGCAAGGCGCAGAAGGTCAAGGCAAAGGATATCCTAGGCGCGATTGCGGGCGAGGCGAATATCCCGGGCAAGCTGGTGGGGGCGATTGACCTCTATGATAAGTACACCTTTGTGGAGGTGCCCAAGGAGAATGCAGCGGACGTGCTCGCGGCGATGAAGAATGTCAAAATTAAAGGGAAGACGATCAATATCGAGCCTGCAAATGCGAAATAGTGTATTTATTTTCATGGGGGAGACAGAATGCTTGAATTCGTAAAGGCTAGTACATCAGATGCCTTGGTGATCAATGGGATTTCGAAACGTTCATTTGACAGTGATGTTGCGGTAGGGGCACCTTGCAAAGGAGGACCTCCCGGGTATATGTCGGTACAGTTTCACACAAAGATGGCAAGAACCAATCATCTGTACAAACTGTTGCTTGACGGACTTATTATAGGCGCGGCGATTCTTTTTGTGGATGGGGAGAAACTTCACGTGGGAAGAATATTTATTAGTCCAGAATATCACAGAAAAGGATATGGTGTTTATATGATGCGGGAAATTGAAAGAATGTTTCCAGAGGTAAAAGAAATGTATCTTGACACGCCTGTTTGGAATATTCGCACCAATTCTTTTTATCCCAAATTGGGATATACAGTGTATAAGAGAGACAGTGAGTTTGTGTATTATACAAAAATAGTAGAATAAAACCAGAGCGTATAAAGTAACAGAGCGCATAGAGACTGATCAGATCAGCCTATGCGCTCTCTTTGTGCACACGGACGCGGAGAAGGTCATTTCCCTACTCGATTGCACACGGGTGTCCGGCGGCACGAATAGGGGAATGGATTTTCCTCCACTCGATTGAATAACAGCACTTTATTTCCACAGTTTTTGGTCGAGCCGGTTTATCACTGGCGCACTCAGGTAAGGTGAGATTTTCTCGAACATGGTGTAGTTCAGAACGCCGCCCTCGTCAAGATAGTAATTCAGACAAGTCTCAATCTGGGAATCATCTAAATAATAGATCGTTTCTGAAAATACATCGTAAAATTCCTCTACTGGGAGGGTCATGAGCAGCTTGACGCAATATTCTTGTTCCAGATAGGGCATCAGTGTTTTGATGGTATCCGCGCTGAGCGGCTCGATGGTGCCCTCTTGGAGTGCCTCAGTCAAGTACTGGCTGGACAGTTTTTCGTCAGAATAAATCAGGAACGTTTGGAGTTCATCGGGCGTAAAATCCATTCCTTTGCGCAGCATGTCATGAAAAATTTCACTGGCTTCCGCTGGCTCCATGATGTGCAGGATATTCATGATCTCGTCTTTCTGGTAAGGTTTGCCAGACAGTATAGTGTCTTTTATGAGTGGTATTTTTTCCTCCTCTTCCGATCGAAAGACACTTTCAAATTTACTGGTTTTTATGCTAGAAAAATCTATGGCAAGATTTTTGAGCTTTGCGCCCTGACCGACCATTTTGAGAACATTTCTGCCTTTTTTCATCGTGATGGTCTGTGTAGACTTTTCCCCTGTCTCGTTGAGCGTAATAATATTTTTGTCCGGTGTGACATAGATTACTTTGAATCTGCCGTCAACACACTCAAAGGAGGTCGTTATGCTGACATCAATCTCCTGATCTGCATAGGCGATGAGGAAGGAGTCCGTGCCGTAGAGTATAAAACCAGATGCGCTGATTTTGTTGTTGCCTCCAGTGTAAACACGGGCATAAAAGTTTTTGTGGTTGTCGTTTCCCGCGAGCAGGCTGTCATCATCATAGGCGTTCCATTCATCTCCTGATTGGCTGGCGGCGGGAACATTATCCAGAAAGCTGTCTGTGGAAAGCATGGAAGTCAGAATCTGTGAGAAGATACTATCATTGTCAGAGTCTGGTTCGCTTTGCGGTTCTTTGGCAGCGGCGTAATCCTCTTGGGAAATCCAGATGGTGCCGCAGGCGGTAAACGTCAGTGCGATCATCAGCGTACAGGCAGAGAGCAGCAGCCGGAAGCGGGATATTCTCTGATAGTGTACGATGTGAGCAAGACGCTTTTTTAAGTCTTTTTTATTTGTATAGAATGTGGTGGCAAGTGCATTAGTGCGGTGATTGACAGCCCGTTCTGCGGTGTCCAGAAGCACGTTGCCGTACAGTTTCTTGCCTGTATCGGTTAGTTGTGGGAGAATCTGCTCGTCGCAGGAGAGTTCACAATCACTGTCGATCTGCTTGCCGATGCAGTGCAGGAGTGGATTGAACCAGTGGAGACAGAGCAGAAGCTGATAAACCCATTTGTACAGCAAATCTTTTTTCGCGACATGAATCAGCTCATGGTGGAGGATAAGCTGATACTGGGGAAGCATTCGATCGTCGTCAGCGGTCTGTGGCAGGATAATAACTGGGCGGATTAGTCCGATCGTCAGCGGACCCAGTATAGACGGGCTTTCATACAATACAGGAGATTTCTGTATATGAAGCCTGATGCATAAGCTGTTTTTGAGGCTGGTCACGCGCCAGTCTGTAATGGGAACGCAGTTTTTTTTGACAGCGGCTTTGAAACGAAGATAGTTTACAAGCTTGATAAAAAGAAGGAGTATGGCAGCAAGAAACCACAGGTATGCGGCGGCAGTCAGCAGCTTTTGTGCAGTAGTGGCACCTGAGAGACTCCGGTCTAGGAGGTTATCAGAAAGCCTTGTGATTTTGGAAGAGGCTGTGCTGTCTGCTGGCGGGCTGCTGACATTTTCGCCGTGAGATTGCGTCAGTCTGACATTTTCGGCGGGTGTTTGCAGTAGATTGTCATCTCTGGTGTGAGATTGCGTCAGTCTGTTGTCTGTAGCAGCTATATTTTCGGTGTTGCTGTTGTGTTCCATCATGCTTGAAGTCGGGCTTGGGCGCATATCGCTGTTTGTGTCTTTCGAATATGAGTTTACGTTTGCCAATTCAGACAGTTGGATATCTGTGTGAAACTCGGAGTCAAAGTGAAATGGAAGCAGCAGCCGCACGACGACGAGCAGCCAGATATAGTAATTCCATTTGGCTGAAAAGTATTTTCTGGTCAGGGGGCGCAGTGCGATGAGAAAGAATCCAATCAATGTCCCCGACAGAGATAGAGACAGGACCGTCAAAAATAGCTGACTTATTATAAGGTGTTCCATAGAAATCCCTCCATTTGCGTTTAATATAAGTTCTGGTTAAAAAAGTCGCGCAGCTCCTCGATGTCCTTTTTGGTCAGGGCGTCGCTGTCAACTAACGCCGCGGCCAGACTTTTTGTTCTGCCCTTGAAAAATTTGTCCACAAAACTTTTGGTCTCAGCGCGGACATATTCTTCGCGCTTGATACAGGGAATGTAATAATATACTTCGCGCTTTTCCTGAGCGACGGCGCCTTTTTTGACTAGGCGGTTTATGAGTGTCAGAATGGTGGTGCGCTCCCAGTTTTTATGCTCGTTTAAGATATTTCGGATTTCTGCGGCATTTAAGGCATGATCTGCCGCCCAGAGGACCTCGAGTATTTCCAGCTCGGAATCGGATACGGTAATGTTTGGGCTCATACAATTTTCTCCTTTATTTGATAGAATGTGTTTTGGTGTCTGTTGAACTCGTAATCATTTTGTGCGTTCGCATTGAAGAAGCGCTGACTACTTGTGTAGACAATTATAGTTTACGACTGTAGACAGAGAATGTCAAGAGGGGGAGGGAAATTATTTTATTTCGCCTGAAACTTTTAGGCAGCCCCAGCGGTCTAATCATACAGAACGAATCGAGGAGGTGAAAAGAGTGCACATATTTTCCCGTAAACATACGAACCAAGAGCTCATCGAACAGATGCTTCTCGACAACTACAATCAATACTATCGTCTCGCATACAGTTATGTCCACAACGAAGCAGACGCCTGTGATATTGTACAAAACGGTGCATACAGGGCGCTGCGCAGCAGTCATACGCTCAAAAAGACGGAATATGCCCAGACATGGGTCTACCGCATTATGCTGAACGAGTGCTTTCGGTCCCTGAAACAGCCGCAGCATCTTTCCTATGAACAGATACAGGACGAAATGGGAAACGAGCCATTCTACACGGAGGACGGCAGTACCAATCTTGACTTGCAAAGGGCGCTGGATGCGCTGCCTGAGCAGGATAAGGCAGTTGTGATATTGAGGTATTTCGAGGAACTGAAGCTAGAGGAGATTGCCGTGATTTTGGAGGAGAATTTAAGCACTGTCAAGAGCAGGCTGTATCGCAGCATGAAGAAGCTTCGCGGGGTGCTTGGGGAGGAATTGTAGATGAAAGCGAAAAACAACAGCCACAATGGATAGGAGGGGTATGATGACGGACCAAAAGCATCGCTTGCTGGAAGATCAATTGCAGGGACTTAAAAAAGATTACATGAAGCATCAAATGTCGGAAACGCAGCTCGAACAACTGCGTCAAAAAATGAAGGAGGCGAAAACAATGGATAAAACAGTGAATAATACAAGGAACAAACGCAGGCAAAATCACACGAATCCCATAAAATATGCAGCCATCGCAGCCGCAGCGCTCATAGGGCTCTTTGTCATTTTGCCAAACACCTCAGGAAGGATTGCACATGCGATGGAACAGCTTCCGCTGATTGGGCAGCTTGTGAAGGTGGTCACGTTCCGAAACTATGAATATGAAACGGACCGCAATATGGCAGATATTGAAGTCCCGGAGATTCAGGCGGAAATAAAACCGGACGAACAGCCAAAGGACAGCGCTGTGCAGGAGAACTTAGACCGCACCACTGCGGAAATCAATGCAGAGATTCAAAGCATTACCGAAAATTTAATCCAAGAGTTTGAGAATAATTTGAAAATGGAACAAGGCTATCAGGATGTGGTTGTAAAGAGTGAGGTACTTGCCACAACACCCGATTATTTTACATTGAAACTGCTCTGCTATCAGGGAGCAGGCAGCGGCTATCAGTGGAACTATTTTTATACCATTGATTTAAAAACAGGTGAACGGTTACAGCTAAAAGCGCTTTTTCAGGAAGGTGCGGATTACATCACGCCAATCAGTGAGGAAATCAAACGCCAGATGCAGGAGCGGATGGATGCCGACGAAAATGTATATTATTGGCTCAACGATGAGATTGAGGAGTGGAACTTTCAGGCAATCACAGACGAGACAAACTTTTATCTAAATGAGAAGGACAATGTGGTTATCGCATTCAATGAGGGCGATGTAGCGCCTATGTACATGGGAACCGTCGAGTTTGAGATTCCAGCGGAGGTGCTTTCGGCTATCCGCAACTGATATTTCATATGAAAGCGTCGGTGGCACGGAAGTGATATAAAACAAAACGTTTGTATGCAAAGGCATCTTGCGTAACGAGGAAAAATGTCTCGTATTCTTGACAACCGGGGGCAATCATGTTTATAATGATACATAGTTCCCGGTTGTTATGACGTGTAAAGCATTGCAGGAAATGACGATGCTGTGCGCAGAAGCCTTCTTTGAGAAGTCTTGGGCAGCGGGAATTGAGAATAGGTTATAAAGACGATGACGGAGACAGTACATAATTTCAGAAAATCACAGAGAGCCGGGGCAGGTGTGAGCCGGCATGAGTATGGGATTGTCGAAGATCACTCCTGAGTTTCAGTCCGAACTGTATTGTTTGTTTGATGCGTATTAGTACGTATTTGGTGCGCTTGGTGTGAAGGCAGTATTGATGCCTTGGAAGTGTATTGGACCAGACATAGTAGGCGCTGACGTATTTCCTACGTTACAGGGGACGTGTATAAAAGTTTCGGGTCTTTTTGACATGTCGTGTTCAGGCAAAAGCACGCGAGACGGAGTACGATGTAATTAGGTGGTATAACGATTGTAAGGCTCTCGTCCTATTTACAGGATGAAGAGCCTTTTTACATTTCATTATTTTTTGGAAGGAGGCTGCGATGGATGTTATCTCAGAGATTTTTGATATGATTGGTGATATTTTGGAACTGGTTATCACGCAGTTCATAAAACGGAAAGAAGCAAAGGAAAACAAGCAGGACAATAAAAATGAGAGGAGTAAGGAAAAACGATGTACAACAAAGTAGACACCAACCTGAACTTTGTGGACAGGGAAAAAAATGTAGAGAAATTCTGGAAGGACAATGACATTTTCAGGAAAAGCATGGACAGCCGTAAGGAGGGGGAGACCTATACTTTTTATGACGGACCGCCGACGGCAAACGGCAAGCCGCACATCGGCCATGTGCTGACGCGTGTCATCAAGGACATGATTCCGCGCTACCGCACCATGAAGGGATATATGGTGCCGAGAAAGGCAGGATGGGACACACACGGACTTCCTGTGGAGCTTGAGGTAGAGAAGCTTTTGGGCTTGAACGGCAAAGACCAGATTGAGGAGTACGGCATGGAGCCGTTTATCAAGAAGTGCAAGGAGTCCGTCTGGAAATACAAGGGCATGTGGGAGGATTTCTCAGGAACCGTCGGCTTCTGGGCGGATATGGACGACCCCTATGTGACGTATGACGACAATTTCATCGAGTCCGAATGGTGGGCGCTAAAAGAAATCTGGGACAAAAAATTATTGTATAAAGGTTTTAAGATTGTGCCGTACTGCCCGCGCTGCGGAACGCCTTTGTCCTCGCAGGAGGTGGCGCAGGGCTATAAGACCGTAAAGGAGCGCTCCGCGGTTGTGCGCTTTCAGGTGGTTGGCGAGGACGCCTATTTCCTCGCGTGGACGACAACGCCATGGACACTTCCGTCCAATGTGGCGCTCTGCGTAAATCCCGATGAGACATACTGTAAGGTAAAGGCGGCGGACGGCTGTACTTACTATATGGCGGAAGCGTTGCTCGATAAGGTGCTCGGCAAACTGGCGGAAAATGAGGGCGACAAGGCGTATGAGGTGCTGGAAACCTACAAGGGTACGGATTTAGAGTACAAGGCGTATGTACCGCTGTTTGACTTTGCGGCAGGCATCATTGAAAAGCAGCACAAAAAGGCGCATTTTATCACTTGTGACACGTATGTCACAATGACAGACGGTACCGGCATCGTACACATTGCCCCTGCGTTTGGTGAGGATGATGCCAATGTCGGCAGAAAGTATGAACTGCCGTTTGTACAGCTTGTCAACGGAAAGGGCGAGATGACAGAGGAGACCGCCTACGCTGGCGTTTTCGTGAAAAAGGCAGACCCGATGATTTTGAAGGACTTGGAGGAGAAGGGACTGCTGTTTGACGCGCCGAAATTCGAGCATGAGTATCCGCACTGCTGGCGCTGTGACACGCCGTTAATCTACTATGCGCGCGAGTCATGGTTTATCAAGATGACAGCGGTAAAAGAGGACTTGGTGCGCAACAACAACACAGTCAACTGGATTCCAGAGTCCATCGGAAAAGGGCGTTTTGGCGACTGGCTTGAGAATATTCAGGACTGGGGCATCTCGCGGAACCGTTACTGGGGAACGCCGCTCAATGTGTGGGAGTGCGAGTGCGGCCATCAGGAGTGCATCGGTAGCAGGCAGGAGCTTGCGGACCGAAGCGGGAATCCCGATGCGGTAAAAGTCGAGCTGCACAGACCTTATATTGATGAGGTGACTTTCAAATGCCCGGACTGCGGCAAGGAGATGCGCAGGGTTCCAGAGGTTATTGACTGCTGGTTTGACTCCGGCGCCATGCCGTTTGCACAGCATCACTATCCTTTTGAAAATAAGGAATTGTTCGAGCAGCAGTTTCCGGCACAGTTTATCTCGGAGGCGGTTGACCAGACGCGCGGCTGGTTCTACTCGCTGATGGCGGAATCCACGCTGTTGTTTAACAAGGCACCCTATGAGAATGTCATCGTGCTTGGCCATGTTCAGGACGAGAACGGGCAGAAGATGTCCAAGTCAAAGGGCAATGCGGTAGACCCGTTTGAGGCGCTGGAAACCTACGGGGCAGATGCAATCCGCTGGTATTTTTACGTCAATTCCGCACCTTGGCTTCCGAACCGTTTCCACGGCAAGGCAGTGCAGGAGGGACAGCGCAAATTCATGGGAACACTGTGGAACACTTACGCGTTTTTCGTACTCTACGCAAATATTGACGGTTTTGACGCGACGAAGTATACATTGGAGTATGACAAACTTCCGGTGATGGACAAATGGCTCTTGTCAAAGCTCAACACGGTTGTCGGCGCAGTGGACAATGACCTTGAAAATTACAGGATTCCCGAGGCGGCGCGCGCATTGCAGGAGTTTGTGGACGAGATGAGCAACTGGTATGTACGGCGCAGCCGTGAACGGTTCTGGGCAAAGGGCATGGAACAGGACAAGATTAACGCATACATGACGCTTTACACCGCACTTGTGACCATTTCCAAGGCAGCGGCGCCAATGATTCCGTTTATGACAGAGGACATTTACCGAAACCTTGTTTGCAGTGTTGATTCGTCCGCACCGGAGAGCATCCATCTGTGCGATTTCCCGTCAGTTGACGAGAAGTTCATTGACAAGCAGCTCGAGACGGATATGGAGGCAGTGCTAAAGACCGTGGTGATGGGACGCGCGTGCCGCAATACGGCAAATATCAAGAACCGTCAGCCAATCAGTACCATGTTTATCAAGGCACCGTTTACACTGGGTGCATTTTATCAGGAAATCATCGAAGACGAGCTGAATGTCAAAAAGGTGGTGTTTACAGATGATGTGCGGGAATTTACGACCTACACCTTTAAGCCGCAGTTAAAGACTGTGGGACCTAAGTACGGCAAGCAGCTTGGCGGCATCAAGGAAAAGCTTTCCACGATTGACGGAAATGCGGCGATGGATGCGCTGAAAGCAGACGGGGTCATTGCGTTTGATGTGAATGGAACAGAGGTGAAGCTTGCCGAGGAGGACTTGCTGATTGACATTTCCCAGAAAGAGGGCTATGTGACAGAGGCGGACAATACGGTGACGGTCGTGCTTGACACGAATCTGACAGAGGAACTTGTCGAGGAGGGCTTTGTCTACGAGGTCATCAGCAAGGTACAGACCATGCGTAAGGATTCCGGTTTTGAGGTGATGGACCATATCAAGGTATACATTAGCGGAAATGACACGATTGTCAGTGTTGTGCAGAAGAACGAGAAGGCAATCGGCGAAAAGGTTCTCGCAGATGCGTTTGTATATGGCGAGGACAATGTGCCCAATGCAAAGAACTGGAATATTAATGGTGAGAACGCTACAGTGGGCGTGGCGCGTTGTTAGTGTGCGGACTTACGCCGGCGGTCTGTACACTGGGGTTTTAGGAGAGATTGAAATATGAAAAAGAGTCGCCGAATCATAAAGATTGTATTGATTGCGTCGGGTGCATTGCTCTTGATTTTTGTCATTGCGTCGTTTATGCTGATCAATCATTTTATGAAGGAATATTTTAACCGGAGTGAGCAGAAGAAGTATTCCGAGTATATGCGCTGGGCGGATTTTGAAGATTTTCCGAGGGAAACTGTGACATTTGCCTCCGGCAGTGAGACGTTGACAGGCTACATCTACGGCAAAGACAAGCCGGCAAAAGGGCTTGTGGTGATTTCGCACGGGCTGGGCGGATATTCGGAGGGCTATATCAACGAGACAAAATATTTCGTGGACAATGGGTTTATGGTATTTGCCTACGACAATACAGGCAGTGGCGCATCGACGGGCGACAGTTGTATCGGGCTGGTGCAGTCGGCGCTCGATTTGGACAGTGCGCTGACTTATGTGGAGCAGAATGCTGTCTTTGACGGGCTGCCCATCTGCCTTTACGGGCATAGCTGGGGCGGCTTTGCCACGACGGCTGTGCTGAATCTGGACCATGATATCGCAGCGGTTGCCAGCCTTGCGGGGTACAACGACAGTATACAGGAGATGACATATGTCGGAAAAAGTCTGATCGGGTCCTTTGCCTATGTGGAAAAACCGTTTATATGGCTCACGCTGCGCCTCACTTTTGGGGACAAGATGAATCTCACTGCGGCAGAGGGCATCAACCGTGCAGTCAACACGGCAGTTATGATTGTCCAAGGAGATCAAGATGACTTTGTGGGATTTGACGGACCGTGCATTTATGCCAATCGCGATAAAATCACAAGAACCGATGTGAAGTATGTGCTGCTGGAGGGCAGAGAGCATGGCGACCTCATGATGAATTACAGCGAGGAACGTCTGGCATATATGGAAAAACTAGATGCGGAGTATCAAGAGATGCTCGAGCAGTACCAAGATGAGATTCCAGATGAAATTCTCAAAGCGTGGAATGACACGATTGACAAAAAGCTGACCTCGCAGTTGAACACTGAATTGTTTGAGGATATTGTGGACTTTTATATGCAGGCGATTGCACATCGAAAGTAAAAGCGATGTTGGGTGTGAGCCATAAAAGTGTAAAAAAGCGCTCTGGCGGGACAGCGCGCGAAAGATTGTAATCAAGAGGGCTGTCTGAAAAGGAGACTTGCCCGCACCGAATGGAGGTGACTGGAGTTTGTCACATCTATATCGTGCGGAGTGGGAATGCTGATCGGACAGTCTTTTTCGTACAGGGTATTCGAAGGAACAGATAAGGGCGGGTTAGCAAGAGGGAAATAAGTTATCAAAATTTCATAAAAGATTTGTTGCATGAACCGATATAAAATAATAAAATAGAGACAGGAAAGTATGAATTGTGGAAGAAGAACTATACTAAAGTCTGTAAGCAGACTTTAGTCATGTACTAACAAAGGAGGTGTTTCTTATGGCAACTTCAAGTATCACAAAGAATTTTGTTATTTCCGGCAAGGAACAGGTGGAGATGTTTATCAATGCGATTGAAGAATCAGCCCAAAACCGCCCTATCCGTACACCTGTGGCTGCAAGGCAGATCAAAGGGGAAGAGGAACTGAGAAAATTTGTAAGGGAAAGGAAAGCTGCGAATGTCGATCAAGGATAGTTTTTTCTATATTAACATTCGTGACTATTTGGCATTAGGAACTGATGATGAAGCAGGGGAACCGGAACTTGTCAGGACGATTTCTGAGTTCTCCTGTCCCCAAAACCCGGATGTGGAGCGTTTTTTAAAGAACAGTGCGGTAGAATTTACCAAAAAGAGCCAGTCAGTCACATACCTAGTGTTTTCTGTGGAAAGTAAGGAACTGCTGGGATACTTTACCCTTGCATTAAAGCCTTTGTCAGTCAGGGGTCAAACCATAAGCAATACCATGAAAAGAAAACTGCTGCGTATCAGCGAGCTGGACGAGAGTTCAGATACATATACTATGTCAGCCTACCTGATTGCCCAGCTTGGAAAAAATTATACAAATGGTATAAATCACAAGATTACAGGAAAAGAGCTTGTCGAATTGGCATGGACTGTGATAGAAGATGCGCAATATATGCTTGGCGGCATCGTGACATTTTTGGAAGCTGAAAATGAGGAAAAGCTGTTATCTTTTTACCGCGACAATCGTTTCTCGCAGTTTGATACCAGACAGACCACATCAGATACAGATGAGCCACATGAGCTGGTACAGCTTTTAAGGCTGCTCTAATATATTCCCGCCGCACTAAAAAGTATGGATTTTCCTGTTCTGTCTGTTTGTGTGTGGCGCTCCTTTTAGAATACGTCCTGTAATGGAGGATATTCCCCATTACCTGAGGTTGATGGAACTTGGAAATAGAAAGTAGAGCCGGGGAACTGCCGATAATAACTGACTATTTGGAACACAGCGCCAGAGCATATAGAAAACAAAGGATTTCATATATATTCCACATTGATATGGTATACTTGAAAGGCTAGGAGGTACTTATATGGCGGTATTACTGATTGTGGAAGATGACAGAAAAACAAATGAGGCGGTATGTGAATATTTGAGATCAGCAGGTCATGAGATTATTCCCGCTTATGATGGCGGCGAGGCATTGCGGATATTTGACAGGGGGAACATTGATCTTATCGTACTCGATCTCATGCTCCCCAAAGTATCTGGGCTTTCCGTCCTGCATGAGATACGCCGGAAAAGCGCAGTCCCTATCCTTATGCTTACGGCGGTTGAAGATGAACATACGCAGGTGGCAAGTTTTGATGAACAGGTTGATGATTACATCACAAAGCCGTTTTCTATGGTTCTGTTGGGCAGACGTATCACAGCCCTTTTGCGGCGGAGCGGGAAAGGTGTGATAACGGATATCATGACTTTTGGGGAGGTAACGGTCAACTTTTCCGGCTACACGGCAAAGGACAAAAATGGCAGGATTGACATTACCCCGAAGGAGATAGACCTGCTAAAGCTGCTAGTGGAGCATAAGGGGCTGGTGCTTACCCGCTCACAGATATTGGATGACCTGTGGGGAGATGATTGCCTGATCATTGACCGGACAGTTGATACCTATATTAAAAACCTGCGCAAGAAGCTGCGGCTTGACTGCATTGTCACCGTTAAAGGCATAGGCTATAAATATGAGGTGGAGCAATGAAACAGATGAAGATATTCCCGAAAACATTTCTTTACACGTTAGGGCTGATGCTTTTTATTGTTGGGATTGCCCATTTACTGCTCTATACATTTACGAAACCGGAATGGCTGGTAATCTCAGTCAGTCCGCACGATGAATTGTCTTTCAACACAAGCCTGAATGTGGCAACGTATGTCACGCAGACCGTCCTGAGAGCACTGCCCATATCTTTTGCCTGCTGCGTGATTATTTCCATAACCTGCTCCTTTGTATTTTCACGAAAGATCACAGTTCCCATAAAACAGATCGGGGCGGTGACGGAACAGATGGCGCGTATGGAAAAGGGTGCTGTCTGCAAGATTCACGCCAATGATGAAATAGGCATCTTAGCGGAGCATATCAATCATTTATATAAGAGCCTGCTGTCGGCTATTGAGAGCCTTGAGATCGAGAAGCAGCGTGTCAGTGAGATCGAGAAGTCAAAGGTTGATTTTCTGCGGGCTGCTTCCCATGAATTGAAGACGCCAGTTACCGCGCTGAATGCCACGCTGGAAAATATGATACTCGGTGTCGGGAAATATAAAGATTATGACACGTACCTGCCGGAGTGCAGGGATATGACAGGACACCTCGCGGACATGATACATGATATCCTTGAAACCTCAAAGGCAGGGCTGTCCGCAGAGAATGAGGGCGCGGCGGAAATTGACTTGTCAGCGATGCTTTCCTCGTTGTGCGAACCGTATATGCTGATTGCAAAGGCTAAGGGCATCAACTTCTGTCTGAAATTGCCGGACAGCTTTAAAGCGGTACTGCCGCCGCAGATGTTTGGAAAAGCAGTGTCAAATATCCTTGCCAATGCCGTGGCATACACGGAATCGGGAAGAACAGTTTCTGTGTATTTCGACGGGCGTGATATTCTGATAGAAAACGAGTGCGTGCCTATACCCAAAGAGGCACTGCGGCATATCGCGGAGCCGTTTTACCGCCCCGATTTTGCTAGAGACCGCGACAGGGGTGGCAACGGGCTTGGGCTGTATATAGTAGATACAGTATTCAAGACAATGGACATTTCTTACTCATTCTGCGCAATGGAAGAACCACAGGGAATGAGATTTACAATTCATTTATAATAAACTCTCCGGCGGACTGGGGAGTTTTTTCTATTTCATTTCAATTTTACATACGTTTCATAATAGCTCCACATTGGGGGTGTACGATACCAGCGTCAGAATCAATCATAGAAGAAAATGGAGGTATCAAAATGGGAACTTATAAACGGGCGTATCTCTACGTCACACGAAAAAAGGGAAAAAGCATTCTGCTCTTTTTCATTTTCCTTATTATGGCAACTTTTGTATTGGCTGGGCTTTCGATTCAGAAAGCATCACAGGCGGCGCAAAAAAATTTGAGGGAGGCTATAGGCGGCAAATTTTGCGTTTCAGTTGAACTTTCAGAGAGCAACCCATATTTCAGGAAGGAGGATGATGGGGAAGGCGCTCTTGACCTTTACACGGAGCTTCCTGTTACACAGGATATGATCGATGCCATTATGGAGATCAGCGGCATTGAAAAATATGATGCATCAGCCCAGACACTTGTCTCTACAAGTCTCACGATCTTTCCCGGCAATGTTCCATTAAAAGGGGATCTGAATAACAAGGTATATGCTAGGACTGTTGCCAGTACGGAAAATAGCAGCTTCTTTCAGTCCGGGGTAATGGAACTAAAAGAAGGGAATCATATTACAGGAAATGAGCGTAATGCAGCGGTTATCAGCAAAGATATAGCAGATCAGAACAACTTGAAAATAGGCGACACCATTTCCTTAAAGGTCGATGAGGAGACAGAAGTTCAGGTTATTGGTATTTATGAAATCCTTAAACCTGATTCGCTATTTGAAAGTATTGTTACGTATGAAAAACTGGAAAACCAGATTTTTATTGATATAGATACCTTACAGAACTTATTCGGGGATATGCCAGTGGGATTTTATGAGGTGGTATTTACTGTGAATGATCCAGCACAGCTTGACAGCATGATGTCAGCAGTAAAAGGTCTTTCTGCTATTGACTGGCGTGCTTTTGCAGTTGCAGCAGATAACCAGACATATCTGGATGCTGCCGCACCATTGCAGAAATTACAGGCTTTGATGTCATCTATAATATGGGTGATCGTATTGGTAAGCATAGTCATCCTCTCGCTGATTCTTGCCATGTGGGGAAGAAGCCGCCTCCATGAAACGGGTATACTCCTTTCCGTTGGAATTGGGAAGACAGAAATAATAGGACAATATCTCACAGAGGTTTTGATGATAGCGGTGGTTGCTTTCGGCTGCGCTTATTTTACGAGCAGCGCAGTTGCGGGACAGATTACAGACGGATTCTTGCAGCAGGACATTTCGGTCAATGAGGAACAGACAGACGATGATATTGTCGTTTATGTAAAGGAAGGGTATGGAGAGGATATCGCGGTCAGCATAAAGGAGGATTCTGCCCTGTCGGATGTGGCTTCCGGTCAAGATACCGCCCCGGAAGTAGAAGTTTCGATAGATGGGGCAGAGGTGGACGCGGCGCAGATTGGCGTTAGGATTGATTTTTTCAATATGTTGCAGCTCTACATTATAGGTATTACCGTTATCATTGTCTCAATGGGTGTTTCCTCACTGGCGATAATGCGTCTGAAACCCCATGAAATCTTATCAAAAATGAGCTAAAAAGGAGGATGATAAAATGGTTGTTTTGGAAATGAAAGAGATCTGCTATGCCTATGAGGAAGGCAGACCGATACTGTCAAACGTTCATATTGAATTTGAAACAGGGAAAATGTACGCTATCCTTGGACCGTCCGGTTCCGGCAAGACAACGCTGTTGTCATTGATCGGCGGGCTGGATATTCCGCAGAAGGGTGAAATCCTCTTTGAGGGTGAAAATATTTCACAGTGCGGGCTTGCCTGCCACAGAAGGAATCATGTCTCACTGATATTTCAAAGCTACAACCTCATTGATTATATGACGCCGATTGAAAATGTGGCATTGACAGCAAGACAGGATCCTCTTGCGCTGCTTTTGCGGCTTGGGTTGACGGCAGAAGAAGCAAAGCGCAATGTGATGAAGCTGTCCGGCGGGCAGCAGCAGAGAGTGGCAATCGCCCGCGCCCTAGCTTCTGATACGCCTATTATATTGGCAGATGAACCGACAGGGAACCTTGACGAGGACACGGCGGGCGAAATCACGGATATATTGAAGGAAAGTGCACATGAACTAAATAAATGTATGATAGTTGTCACCCATTCAAATGAACTGGCAGCAAAGGCGGACGTTGTTATGAACTTAAAGTGTGGCAGTATTCATACGGCATAAAAATTCTGTGCTGCATTTCTGCCTTTCGTTCCCGAAAAGTACCCCTTTCGTTCCCAACGCCCGAAAAACGGAAAATTTCTGCCGATATAAAATAATAGATACATGGATTTGAGGTGATGGATTTTGGAAATCGCAGTGGTAGATGATGAAAAAGCAATCAAGGAGCATATCTGCGCCCTGATTGAAGAACAGCAGCCGGGGAGTCATATAGAAGGCTATGCCACAGGGGAGGAGCTGCTTGCGTCGGGGAAACGGTTTGACATAGTTTTCCTTGACATACAGATGGAGGGCATGAACGGTATAGAAACGGCAAGAAATCTGCGAAAACAGCAGGAAGATACCGTTCTCATATTCATCACGGGTATCAAGGACTATGTGTTTGACGCGCTTGACCTTTATGCGTTTCAGTATCTGCTAAAACCCATAGACGAGGGCAAATTTGCACAGGTGCTGGAAAGGGCGGCGAGGGAGGCTGCAAGGAAGAGAGAGCGCCGCGTGCTGTTTATCAAGTCGCGGAACCTTACGCTGGAGCAGTCAGAAATCCTGTATATCGAGAACAGGGCTAAGAAGGTGGAGATACACACCACAGGGGCGGCGCAGACCGTAGAGATTTATGCGGCGATGGATGAACTGGCGGCGCAGCTTGGGGAGAATTTTTACCGCTGCCACCGTGCGTACATCGTGAATATGGACTGCATCGCGGAATATGACAGCGAGAGCATAACCCTTACGAGCGGCGACAAGGTGTATCTGGCAAAAAAGAAGTACGGCGAGTTTGTGAAAGCTTATATGTGGCATTTGCAGAACGGAGGTGTGTCCAGTGTTTAAGGCAGTCGATGTGTTCTATGCGGCGCTGACAGTGTTTCAGGGGTACTGCCTGCAATATTTTTTAGGAAGCTTTCTGGAAACGAGGATCAAAAGCAGATGGAACGGGCTGTGTGTGGTGGGGGTGTATGCGGTGCTGAGGAGCGCCGTGGTATGGTGTTCTGCGCCGGGATATGAGGATTACAGGGTGGCAGCAGGAAGGCTGGCATTGTCGCTTGATATCCTGTCAGCCCTTGCCATGTGCTTTTATAAGGCATTCCGCCCCGTCACGGTTTTCCTTGTGGTATCGTTTCAGGCATTGTTGGATATTAGTTCTTATGTGGCAGTCATTTTGGTTGATAAACCGGGAAACAGATTGCCTCATTTGTGGAACTGGTGCGTCAGGGAGCAGATCATCACATCAGAGAAGAGCCTTGTTCTGATCGTCGGGATTGGAACCATTGTTGTGTTAGCGCTCCAGCATTTGTTCATTGTGTTTTTGTTATATTTTTCTATAAAAAAGATAGTACAAAACTTCCACGAAAAGAACTATGGCATCAACAAGACAGAGCTGCTTTTTATCCTTACCCCGTCGGCGGTGGGCATGATGATCTGTATGCTCCTGCGGATTATCATGATTACGGTGGAGGACGGTATTCCTACAATGCTGTATGAGAGATATCCGATTTTGGTTGTGGTGATACCCGCCATTCTGCTCCTGTCGCTGCTTTCGATTCTATATGGAGTGAAGTTGTTTCAGGACATGATTTGCTGGAACAGGGAAAAGAGCGGCAGGATCGTTCTGGAAAATCAGATAAGCAGCTTGCAGGAGCATATGGAGGAGATGGAGCGCATCTATTCCGGCATACGGGGCATGAAGCATGACATGAAGAATACCCTTGCTGTCATTCAGCGCCTTTCCGCAGGAGACGGGAGCGGGGCGCTGCAAGAGTACCTGTCGGAGCTGAACAAAGGGCTTGAAAGGTTAGAGGTGCGGTTCAGGACGGGAAACACAGTGGTGGATACTTTGCTGAACATGAAATATCATGAGGCGGTGCGTGATGTGCCTGATCTAAAGATGAATGTGGATAATCTGCTGTTCCCGCAGGGGATTGAGATACACAGCTATGACATAGGCGTTATCTTAGGAAACGCAGTGGATAATGCAATCGAAGCCTGCCGGAAGCTGAAAGCGAAAGAACCGACGGCAGATGCCTTTATCCGTATAAGTTCTCTGCAAAAAGGGAACCTCATCATACTCAAAGTGGAAAACAGCTTTGACGGGAGAGTGGTGAGAAAACCACAAAGTGAGTTCCCTGTGACGGATAAATCGGACCGAAAATCTCACGGGATTGGGCTTGCAAACATCAAAAGCACGGCGGAGAAGTACCAAGGGGCAGTAGATTTTAAGGTAAGCGGCAGCGTATTCATTCTGTCAGTGATGATGAAAAATGAAAGGAGAGAGGAGGGTATTATGGCAATTTCAGGGATTGGAAACAACTACAACAACATGTACAGCGGTACATACGCAACGCAGAAAAGCGATGCAGTAACGAAAGCAAAAACGAAAGAAGCTGCGCCTGCACAGACAGGAAAAGCAAAGGATAGACAGAAGGATTATGACGGTATGTCCAATGGCAACGTGAGCATATCCAGTGTATACTTAAACAAATGTTCAGAAGATTCCGCAAAAGCGAAGGAACTCGAAGATTTCCTGAGAAAGATACCAGAGCTTGAAAAGCAGGGATATGAACAGCTTTCCGCGCAGAACAAGGCTTTGGGCGGGACAGTGACATATTACCAGCAGACATGGATGGTCAATCAAGACGGCAGCATACAGAGTACTGTATACTCCGTAACCGAAACAGGAATGACCAATGCAGAAAGAATGAAGAAGCGCATGGATGAGCATTTGGATACGCAGAAGGAGAAGAAAAAGGAAGAAAAGAAAGCAGAAGAAAACAAAGCAGAAGAAAACAAAGCAGAAGAAAACAAAGCGGAAAAAACAAAACAGGCTGAAAGGCTGGAGGGAGGTACGGAGAAGATTACCATGCTGGAAGCAGCGGGAAAGGAGATCACGGTCAAGTATGTGGAAGCAGAAAATGAGCTGGCGGCAAAGGCGATGATGCAGAAGGAAAAGCAGAAAGGTGTGTCCTGATTTGTACGCCTGCATTCTGGTATGTATATCAAAAGAAAAGCGCAGCAGAGAACTACCATGGAACTATGGATTTTAAGGCAAAGGACAGGGGGACACCTGTCAGTGATGGTGATAAATGAAAGGAGAGAGGAAGATGGATTTCCAAGTGACAGGTCAATTGGGCGGATACGATCTGGTGGGGCAGTACTGGAAAAATGCGGCGGTTGATAAAAGTGGGGGCGTGCGTTTTGCGGAGCTTGCGGCGGCAAAGGCTGCGGGGCAGTCGGACGTGCAGGGCATATGTTTTCAGGATATGTGGCAAGCAAGGTTTCAAGGAGCTTACTACAATGTCATGGATACGTCCAAGATTGACGGCGCCATGTGGGGGAGGAATGATTATCCGTGGGATAAGTATTTCAGCCATCATGCGGATAATTCTGTTCTCGACTGGCAGCCATCGGGGGCGGAGCCAGCCATGCTTGATGCGAAGGTGCAGGCAAAGATTCATTCCACCATTGGTAAGAAAGCCATTGTTGTCTCGCCGGAATTGGAAGAAAAGATGAAGAAGGAGCCGAAACTGGCAAAGCGTGTCATGGCAAAGGTGGAGGAGTTTATAACGGAACAGGATCTCATGAATCCAAATCCGCGCAAAGGCTATCTGATTGCATTAGATGAAAACGGGGAGATCGCGCACGCCTGCGTGACAAGTGAAAAGATGTCGGTGTCATCGGCAGAATTTATAGAAGCCCGCAAAGCAAGGGAAGAAAAACATGATGCGTATGAGAGAATGCAAGAGGAAAGCATCTTAAAGCAAAAGCTGAATTTTAATAAAATTAATGATATTCGTTAATTTATTATTGACTTTCATTTATTTCTGCTCTATAATATGCTCTATAGGAGGGATAGGAAATGAAACCAAGTCAAGAAAAAATCAGGAGCATGAGTAAGATAATCAGCATTGTACTCAAGGTAGGATTTATTGTATCAAATGTTATCGTACTATTGTCCTTAGTGGCAATCGGCATTTTAGTGTTTTCGGGAGAAGATACGAAATCATCTTTTCTGGCGGCATTCAATGTTACAGCGAATAATGGCACTACAATCGGGATTGAGGCACGGTCACTTTTGAATCTGTTTGCATTTATGCTGATTGATACAATACTGATCTCTCTGGCAATATTTTTTGTTTCTGCCATTTTTGATGAAATCAGAAAAGGCTATACGCCATTTACGTATGAAAATACTGCCCGAATGAAAAAGATTGCAATGATAACGGCTGTTTTGAGTATAGTTGGAAGCTGCTCCGATGCATTGGTGGATTATTACACCATTGGAGAATTAACATGGCGTGTTCATATCATTGGCATGATCGTGGCGCTTATTATTTACTGTATTTCTTTGATATTTAGTTATGGCTGTGATTTGCAAAGAGAATCAGATGAAACGTTGTGAGGTGATAATTTGCCAATAATAATGAGATTAGACAGGGTGATGGCAGATCGAAAAATGTCTTTAAAAGAATTATCTGAAAAAGTAGGCGTTGCGAATGTCAATCTATCCAAGATGAAAACAGGAAAAATTAGTGCAATCCGTTTTTCGACTTTAGAAGCAATATGTGATGTTCTGGATTGCCAGCCGGGGGATATTTTAGAGTATAAAAAAGGTGATTGAAACTTGAAAAGTCCCCCTTCAATAGATTTTGGTTATTTACCTTATCTACGCAAGGGGGATCAGATCACTGCGTTCTGACGCTGTGCGGCTTATTCTATTGTGATTGTGGTGGAAGTTTACCCTTTAAATAAGTATCAATATCCTTCCGCAATTGTGAACGTTTTCCAGTTCCCGTAAAAAGTTTTTTTAAAGGCTCAAGAATTAAAAGAGTGCCATATACTGTCTCATAGGAAAGCCTGATATGAAAATAATTGATTTGTTCTATTACCGCCATGAAATACAGTAAAATGCCAACAATGATTCCAGATAAATCTTCTTTTTTAAGAACCGCAATCATCATGATTGGCAGATAGGCTGCTAATAATATTACATTGATCCATCTTAATTTACTGTAAATCCTGCCAATTTCAAAATTACTGAACGCCGTTTTTCTTTTCACCATTCTCAATTTATTACGCCAATAGAAGCTGCCCTCTACTACGATGACAGAAAATATGAACAATGGATAGAACGAAATCCAATTTAATTCAAACGCGTTCTCTCCTAAGTCCATATCAACAATATACTTTGCTGCGAAATAAATTCCGACAAACATGAACATGCCGTATAGTTCAAAGTCAGCCAAAAATTTCAGTTCTTTTTCAATGGGTCTTTTCTTTAGCTGTTTTGCCATATCGTGTGGTCTCCTTTGCAACTTCGAATTTTTGCCATTAACAGAATACCACAATCACACTTATATTTCTACCAAAATTCTATCAAATTGAATTTCTTTTTATTGTCTTAATGCTCAAGCTGATAGTCTTCTAGTGGCATTGTAAGGTATCTGCCATCATCGCTTACCCCGATTACAATTTCTTGTGAGTTGCCAATTTCGATAATATCACCAGCCTTCACGGTGCCAATCTCAGTAGAAAAATTTTTTTGTTCTGAGAAAGTTTGATTGGTAGTAACAGAAATTTTTTGACCGTCTATCCCTGAAAAAATTACTGTCTCAGGTGTATCCTTTAAAACAGCGGTATAGTGATTGTGGTTTATATGCAGTTCATAATCTTTCCCATCTATTTCTATGACAGTGCCATCGGAAAAACTGTCTGAAGGAAGTCTTTCATAGGAAACTGGGTCAATCGGTATAAAAATACGAGTTTCAGACTGATCTATAAGTTTGACAGCTTCGTAGTATCCGGCTGTATAAATCGTTTCGCCATCTAACACGTAATCTTCTGAAAGATAATAATAATTGTCCCCTTTGCCGTAAGGCTGCATATTGGGAGCCGCAAACACGGACGCGTTCTCATCAAGCGGAGCGGGTGTGCTTCTGGCTTGCGCAGAAGTGGCAAACATTGTCATGATTCCACCAACGATCAAACATGCAGAGACAAACGACAATTTTGTTGCTTTTTTCATTTTCATAATTGCTGTAATCCTTTCCTCAATTGCATTTTGGCTGAAATTCGTGCAAAATGGAAATAAGCCACTTTGCTTTTCTTCCATGTTAATCAGTATCAGGGAGTAAACTGCTTTTGATTTTTCACCAAATTGTCGTACAACGCACTCGTCACACGTCAATTCAACATCTCGGTTAAAAAGTAAGTACATTACCCAAACCATAGGATTGAACCAGTGAATACAAAGTACAAGGGTGGCGATTATTTTTTTAAGAATATCCAAACGGCAAACATGTATATACTCATGTGAAAGCATATAGAGCAGATGGTTTGTATTATTCCAGTCTGTTTCCTTTGGCATTAATATCACAGGGTGAAAAATGCCATAAGTTAAAGGTGACAAAATTCTGTCTGACTGCCGAATGGAAATAGATCGTTTTATGGAATGTTCTCTCAGCCATTGTGCTGCATAATCACTGTTTACAGGTAAGGATGTCTGAAATTCAACCCGGCAGCTAAGATAAGAAACGATAAAAAATAATGAAAAAACGATCATTCCCGTACACCAGACCACAAAGAATATAGAAGAAGAATCCGGTGTTTGGACGCGATGTTCCTGTACCCAAGCAGTGTTTGCCATATTCGCAGCTGTTCCTATGAATGTGGTATCGGACGTTATCCGGTGGAGCAGCGTATAGATACTAAACACAAATGGTATGGAAAATGGAATAAGCAGTCTTAAAAAGGCAATCTCCCATAAAATAAGGAACGTTTTCTTCGGGATTTTGTGAATCAGCATCGCTCGAACGACAACAACTGCGATGATGAGAACCGACCCTTTAAAGCTCATATCAAGAAGATTCATAAATGCCACCTCATTCCAAATCCTTTACAATCTGCTTTAATTTTTGAATCTGTTCCGCAGAAAGTTTTTTCCGGCTTATCAGAGCAGCAAACAGCTTATCGACAGAACCGTCGTAGATTTTGTCAATCAGTTCGTTGGTTTCTGCTTCCTGCACCTGCTCTTTTGGGATCAGCGCATGGCACATAAAATGTGGTTCAGAACGCTCAATGGCACCTTTCTTAATACACCTTTTAATCAGTGTATAGGTGGTGTTCATGTTCCAGCCAACCGCTTCATGAAGAACATTGGAAATGTGTTTTGCAGTAGAGTCACCTTCAGACCAAAGTACATCCATTACTTTTAGCTCCGAGTCGAAAAGTTTCACGTCCATTGGTAAATACCTCCTTTCATAAAATTCACAAGACCACAGTAGTGTGGTTTGATTACAAACTACCACAGTCGTGTGAGAATGTCAATATCTTAAAACTAGAAAAAATTACAACCTATCGAAGAAAAAACGTACTTAATGATAGAGAGGGCTGATTTTAGAAAAAACTACAAGCAGGAGGGAACCGCATGTGGACGATTATAAAATTATAGAACTGTACTGGGCGCGAAAAGAGATTGCAATTAAGGAAACTTCTATGAAAATACGGGGGATTATGTACCCGTATTGCCAAAAACATTCTTTTTAGCGATGAAGATAGTGAAGAATGTGTAAACGACACATACTATGCCGTCTGGAATGCCATTCCAGACCAAAAACCAAGCATATTTTCTGCCTTTATTGGCAGGATAACAAGAAATTTGGCATTAAAAAGATATGAATATATCTCTGCGGCGAAAAGAAATCCTGCCGCAACCACATCTTTTGATGAATTAGGTGATTGTGTATCAGGGACAGATAGTGTAGAATCCGAAGTTGAGAGCAGACGAATCGAAAGATTGATAGATAAATTCCTCTGGAAGCAAAAAGAAGAAAAAAGAAATGTGTTTATCAGGCGGTATTGGTACTTTGATTCTATTGAAAGCATTTGTCGTAGCACTGGATTTTCTCAAAGTAAAGTTAAATCCATGTTGTACGAAATGCGTCGGAAATTAAGGAAATATTTAGAAAGCGAGGGTGTTGAATTATGAACAAAGAGCAATTTTCGGAGCATATTGGAAATATTGATGACAGGCTTATAGCGCAAGCAGATCAAATTCCTGTTTCTACAGTGCTGCGCCGTCACAAAAGAGTCAGACAGTTTTTGACAATCGCTGCTGTGCTTGTTCTTATGGTTTCCAGCTTTCGCGTTGGGGCTATGGCTTACGAGCGTGAAATCATTGTGGAAGTGCTAGTCGAGCAAAAAACTTTGGAATTGGAGGGAATTGACCTGACATTAATTTTGCCTGATAGCTGGAAAGATCAATACGCAGTAGAAAAGAATGGAGAAAACTTTGTTGTTTACATACCTCAAATCAAGGAGAAAAAAGCTGGATTTGATGGTATTCTATTTACTATTGTATGTTATGGAGAATCTATGACAGAGGAGCAGTTTATTGAAAATGGGCTTGATTTTACTGCATACCACTATATTTTCGCAACAAGTAATAAAACATATATTCTCCATTATGCAAGTGATGTGCAATACGACCCAACAGATCAAGAGCAGGAAAGTATATACCAAGCAATGATGTCAGAAATTAAGGATATTCAATTTGCTATTCATAATGTGTTTGAAAATATTACAGACAATGCTGTTTCCAATGATATCATAGAACCGGGTATGCTGGCTGATGATGGGAAAAGTTTTGTGTGGGAAGCAATGTCTGAGAGGGAAATTGACGGAGACGTGTGTCATGCATTTGAGTTGAGATATTCCGAAGATGAAACCATTAACGGAGAAATGGCAGGACGGCTTCTTGGCATTTACGCTGTATCAAAGGACGGAAAGAAGTTTTATCAATATAACATGGCGAATGATACATGGGAATAAGCCGATTCAGCCTTTACAGGCGAAGCCGGGCGCAGGGAAGATAAAACTTCCCTGCGCGAATGACTATTTCTCCACCCCATTCAAATTCACGTGCTCGTCCTCCTCCATCGGAATCATCAGGTACTTCTGCCCGTCAATCGTATCGAACTTCACCCGCTCTGCCTTCTCAGGCTTCATGCGCAGAAAGACCTCTGCCCAGTTTTTGGCCTCCTCGGGGTCAAGCGGCGCCTCCATCTTGACAAGCGTTTCGATCTGCTCTGTTTTTTCTTCATTTTCCTGCTTGGTGTCCTTGAGTTCTTGCTTTAAGGAGGCAACCTCTTCAAGAAGTTTGATTTCCTTCTTTTCCTTGTTGTTTTTCTCGATGGCTTTCTCGTTGACCAGATTGCGCACGACGGGTGGCTTGTCGCTGAACTCCTCTGTGAAATGATCTTGTATCTGCATCACAGCGGCGTCTGGGAGTTTGGTGTCCGCAAACACTTCCTTGATAATTTCCGTTGTGAGGGTAAATTCCTCCGGCTCTACAATCACAAGATCTTCCATCGCCGCCTCGTGCTCCTCGGCAATGTCGTTTAATTTTTCCTGAATGTTGATGAGCATCTCATCGCTGTCTTCGATGATGGGCGCGATGGCGGTCTTGACGATGCTGCGAAAGGCGTTGTGTTCCTCCGTGGCGGTCCGCTTCGCACCGCAGCCAAGCGCCGCCTCGATAAAGTCGCGGTGCGAATCCTTGGCGTCGCGCACATAATATGTAAGGGAATGAATGTCGGCGGAGCGCTCTACAAAGGAGGGGAACAGAAAGCCGACATCGGGCGCAGCAACGACCCAGTCCTGTATGCGGATACCGATGCGGTTGAGGTCGGCGCGGTAGCCAAGCCCCGGCTTGGACAGATTGACCGGACAGATCGCGCACAGCAGGTAGGTAAAGACCTCCTCGGATTCATCGAGTTTGAGGTCATCGTTTGTCTTGGTGATGACATCGTATGCATCGTGGAACACGAGGATTAAATAGTTGCCCACGTAGTCGTAATTTTCGATAATTCTGTCGTACAGGTGCGCTAATAATTCCGGGTTTTTGAGCCCGCTCTCGCGCAGTCCCAGCAGATACTGCTGTTTGCCGCCGGGTTCCTCCTCCTCGCTTGCAAAATGCAGCTCCAGAAGGTTGTTTCCGATGGTGCCTGAAAGCGTTTTCTTTGCGATTTCGAGGTACTTAAAAAACTCTTCATCCTCCAGATTGAGGAAGGTTTCGCTTAACTCCACAACCTTATTTTTGCTGGCATCTACATAGCAGCCGCACATTCTGGTGATGGTGCAGTTCTCTTTCTTGAAGCGTCTTTTTAATTCTAGGATATCTTTGTTGCGTAACATATGAAATTCTCACTCCTATGCTTAGATTCTGTGGAAATCATTTATAATACACGTAGTGTATCATATTTGGATACAGGCTTCAATACGCATTTTCATATCTCCTTTTCAAAATCTCCTTTTCAAAATAAGTATGATGGAGTGGCGCTCTGAAATGTTTTGTGATAAGATAACAGCATAGGGCATTGGAAAGAGAGGGGGCCTTACAAATTTCGCTTGCCAGTGAGCATAAAAAGGGATTATGATAAAAAAATGAAGATCAGTAAATGAAAATGAAGCAATATAGAAAGGACAAACCAATATGATGAAGCAGGCAGATCCAAGAAACCTGTCTATGGTCATGGACTTGTACGAGCTGACCATGGCAAACGGTTATTTCAATGACGGCGATATCGAGACGCGTGTGGCGTTTGATGTCTTTTACAGGAAAAATCCTGACAGGGGCGGATATACGATTTTTGCAGGGCTTGAACAGATCGTAGAGTACATCGAGAACCTGCATTTCTCAAAGGAGGACGTGGCGTACCTGCGCTCACTCAATACTTTTACAGAAGCCTTTTTGGAATATCTGAGTACCTTTTCGTTCCATGGGGACCTCTATGCGTTCCCGGAAGGGACGATCATGTATCCCAACGAGCCAGTCATCACGGTAATTGCGCCGCTGATTGATGCGCAGCTTGTAGAGACGGCAATTCTTGCACAGATCAACCATCAGTCGCTTGTGGCGACCAAGACCGCGCGCATTGTGAAGGCGGCGGAGGGGAAAATGGTGTCAGATTTCGGCGCGCGGCGGGCACATAATATGGACGCGGCAGTGTATGGCGCGCGCGCTTCCTACATCGGCGGAGCGGCAGGGACGGCGACGGTGCTTGCGGGGCAGATGTTTGGGATTCCAGTGAGCGGCACGATGGCGCATAGCTGGGTGATGTACTATAAAGATGAATACGAGGCGTTTAAAAATTATGCAGTCAATTATCCTGATAATACAGTGCTGCTGGTGGATACCTACGACACGATTCAGTCCGGTATTCCCAATGCCATTCGTGTGGCGCATGAGATACTCGAGCCTAAGGGAAAACGTCTCAAAGGCATTCGTATTGACAGCGGGGACTTGGCATACCAGTCGTCAAAGGTCAGGAAAATGCTGGATCAGGAAGGGCTGACAGACTGCAAGATCATTGTGTCAAACAGTCTTGACGAGCACACGATCTCGTCTTTGAATGTGCAGAAGGCGTGCATTGACGGTTACGGCGTGGGAGAGCGTCTCATCACAGGCGCTACCAGTGATTACTCCGATGATACGCTGGCGCTGCTCGGCGCGGTGTACAAGATTGCAGCGGTGGAGGAAAACGGTGTATTTACGCCGCGCATCAAGATTTCCGGCACCGTGGAGAAGATCACAAACCCCGGCCTTAAAAAAGTGTACCGCATTTATGACCAGAATGGAAAGGCAAAGGCGGATTTGATTGCCAAGGCGGACGAGGAGATCGACATGAGCGGCATGTTCCGTTTTGTGGACCCTAAGATGCCATGGCGGAATCTGAAATTTACGAACTGCACCGCAAAACCGTTGCAGGTGAAAATATTTGAGAATGGAAAGCGTGTGTATGAGCTTCCCGCACTAGAGGAAATCAGAGCGTATGTGAGAAAGCAGCTAGACGAGGAAATCTGGGAGGAGGAGCAGCGTTTTATCAATCCGCATGAGCACTATATGGACATGACCCCCGATTATTATGAGCTCAAGATGGGGCTTTTGCACGAGAGAGGCAAGCTGGGTTAACAATCCGTTTCGGTTGGTCGATATACTATATGTCAATATTTTAACAAATGACAAAAATATTAAAAAAAAAGAAAGAGAGGTGTAACAGAATGCAGATGAACATGAACATGATAGACAATTACCGCAGTTTTCAGGTGCAAAAGTACAATCCTGCCGCGTTAATGCGCGGAAAGGTACAGCAGACAGCAAAGGCGCAGGACGTATTTGGCGCACAGTGCAAGGTGACGATCTCGCGCGAGGGCAGGAAAATGAGCGAGGAGGCCAAGACCGGAACAAAAGGTGTTGCGGCTGGCGTCGCAGAACGGCGGCTGCTCAGAGCACAGGAGCACAAAGAGAACGAGCAGAAGGAGCACACCAGTATACTGGAGGAGATTTCCAGTATGATGAGCGATGTCCAGAGTAGTTTTTCGGCCGGCGCAGACGAGGGAGCAATGGAAAAGAAGCAGGAAGCACTGCAACGGCTGATTGACTTGAAAGCACGTCAGGAGGAGGAGAACAAGCAGCAGGTGGAGAATGCAGCGGACAGTGCCGCAGCCGCCTCAAAGGGGCAGGAAGAAATTGACCAGAAGAATGCGGACCTCTATATGATGCTGAAAAGCTTTGAGGAGGACGACGGGGAGGGCACTGGCGAGGGCGCCGCTGACAAGCCGTCTGGCGCTGCGCAGGAGGAGAAGCTTGGCAATGCCGATCAGTTCGACCACACGGCGACGATGCTTGGCGTATCGGCTGCAAGGCGTGAGTTACAGGCAGCCGCAGTGATTGATGAACTGATGAATGACGGATATGACAAGATTAACCAGTCGTATGCAATGATGCATGAGGTTCAAAATGAGCTTGCTCTCGCGCAGGAGGCGGCTGGAAAAGATCATCTCAGCGATGAGGAGCGGCGGGAGCTGGTCAACGGCCACTTAGCGTCCGCAAATGGTATGAAGTTGTCAAACGACAGGGAGATGACGAAACTGCGCGAAGCCGGCATACAGGAGACGAAGGCTGCGCGCGAGCTTGAACTCAAACACATTAAGCTCACGCCACTCGACGGTGTGGACAGGGCAAGGCAGTCAATCTTAGACAGCGGCGTCGATGCCGCGCTGAACGAGGTGTCGCAGGGCACCATCGAGAAGGCGTCTGACGAGCTTGAACAGCGGGTACAAGAGCTGATTGACAAGCGCAATGATATCACCTCCAGCACAGAGGAGACCGAAGAGACGCAGGAGACAGCGGAAAAAACCGACGAAATCATCATGGGCAAGGACGAGGAACAAAAGGCAGAGGACGAAGCTTTGCTGGAAACAGAGTGAACAGGAATGAAGAAACTGATACAAAAAACGTGATTTTCGAGAATTAATTGTTTAAAGATTGGACATAGTGTGCTATAATTATAAAGAATGAGAAAAAAAATTAGATACTTTTAAGAAACAGGGCACAAGGAAGAAGGAGAGGTAAAGAAATGCCAAAAAAGCCAATAATTGACAAAGAGATGTTTAAGAGGAGCGTATTGTACAATGTAAAGACACTGTACAGAAAGACGCTGGAGGAGGCGACAGATCAGCAGATTTTTCAGGCGGTAGCATTTGCTGTAAAAGATGCGATTGTGGATCACTGGCTCAAGACACAGGAAGCGTATGAGGAGAAGGACCCCAAGACAGTCTACTATATGTCGATGGAGTTTCTGATGGGGCGTGCGCTTGGCAATAATATGATTAATCTGATGGCATACAAGGAGTTTTCAGAGGCGCTGGAGGAGCTGGGGCTTGACATCAATGTGATCGAGGATCAGGAGCCAGATGCAGCGCTTGGAAACGGCGGTCTGGGACGGCTTGCAGCATGTTTCCTAGACTCGCTTGCGACGCTTGGATACTCTGCATATGGATGTGGTATCCGCTACCGCTATGGTATGTTCAAGCAGGAGATCCGCGACGGATTCCAGCGTGAGGTACCTGATGACTGGCTGCGGGACGGCAATCCGTTCGAGCTGCGCCGTCCAGAGTACACGAAGGTGATCAAATTTGGCGGAAACGTGGCGTGCAGGGAAGAGGACGGCAGACTGATCTGGTATCAGGAGAATTACCAGTCTGTCAAGGCGATTCCATATGATCTTCCGGTTGTCGGTTATGGAAACGGCATTGTCAATACACTGAGAATCTGGGACGCAGAGCCGATGGACTGCTTTAGTCTGGATTCCTTTGACAAGGGCGATTACCAGAAGGCAGTAGAGCAGACCAATCTTGCGAGAAATATCGTGGAGGTGCTCTATCCGAATGACAATCATATTTCTGGAAAAGAGCTTCGCTTAAAACAGCAGTATTTCTTTATCTCGGCTTCCGTGCAGACGGCAATCGAGAAATATATGTCCAAACATGATGACATTCATAAATTCCATGAGAAAGTAACATTCCAGCTAAACGACACCCACCCGACAGTGGCGATCGCAGAGCTGATGCGCATTTTGCTAGATGATTTCCATTTAGAGTGGGACGAAGCTTGGGCGATCACGACAAAGACCTGCGCGTACACGAACCATACAATTATGGCGGAGGCGCTTGAAAAATGGCCTGTAGATTTGTTCCAGAGACTGCTTCCCAGAATCTATCAGATCGTGGAGGAGATCAACCGCAGGTTCCTGATGGATATAGTCAACAGATATCCAGAACCGGCTGACAAGATTAAGAAGATGGCAATCATTGCAGATGGTCAGGTTAAGATGGCGCACATGGCAATCGTTGCTGGATACAGTGTAAACGGTGTGGCAAGACTTCACACAGAAATTCTCAAGAATCAGGAGCTCAGAGACTTTTACGAGATGTTCCCGCAGAAGTTCAACAACAAGACAAACGGCATCACACAGAGACGTTTCCTGCTTCACGGCAATCCGCTGCTCGCAGACTGGGTGACTAAGAAAGTAGGAGAGGACTGGATTGTAGACCTTCCTGTGATCGAGGGGCTGGTGAAGTATGTCGATGATCCTGTGGCACAGAAAGAGTTCATGGAGATCAAGCGCAAGAACAAGGTGCGTCTGGCAAAATATATCAAAGAGCACAATAACGTGACCGTAGACCCGGATTCCATCTTTGACGTGCAGGTCAAGAGACTGCACGAGTACAAGAGACAGCTCATGAACATTCTGCATGTGATGTATCTCTATAATGAGATCAAGAAAAATCCGAGCATGGAATTTTATCCTAGAACCTTCATCTTCGGTGCGAAGGCAGCAGCGGGCTACAAGAATGCAAAGCTTACGATCAAACTTATCAATGCAGTGGCAGACAAGGTAAATAATGATCCTGTTGTCAAGAACCGCATCAAGGTCGTATTCATCGAGGACTACAAAGTTTCCAATGCGGAGTGGATCTTTGCGGCAGCAGATATCTCCGAGCAGATCTCGACCGCTTCGAAGGAGGCGAGCGGCACCGGCAACATGAAGTTTATGCTCAACGGTGCGCTGACACTCGGTACAATGGACGGCGCAAATGTGGAGATTGTCGAGGAAGTCGGCAATGAGAATGCATTTATCTTTGGTCTGAGTTCCGACGAGGTCATCAACTATGAGAATCACGGCGGCTACAATCCAATGGATATCTACAACAGTGATGCGGAGATTCGCAAGATTGTAGACCAGCTTGTAGATGGCACGTATGCCGATGACAGGGAACTGTTCAGAAGCCTTTACAATTCTCTTTTGAATACGCTGGATACGGACAAGGCGGACCGCTACTTTATCCTCAAAGATTTCCATGCTTATGCAGATGCGCAGAAGCGGGTGGAGAAGGCGTATACGGACAAGACAGGCTGGGCAAGGAGCGCGATGCTCAATGTCGCAAAGGTTGGCAAGTTCACTTCTGACAGAACCATTCAGCAGTATGTAGATGAAATTTGGCATCTTGACAAGGTAGAACTAGAGGGATAAAATATATCATATAAAACGCATATCTCAACAAACCGGGGTATGCGTTTTCGCATTTAGAACTTATATGTTAGGCAGATTACTCCTGCGCGGACGGGAATATGGAGATTGAAGTATGAAGAAAAGTTATCAGAAAATCATATTTTTACTCATTAGCATTGTGGTGGTCAGCACTTTGAGTGGCTGCACATCGGACAAAAAAGTCAAAAATTATCTTCAGGCGCTCTTAGATGCATCTTACAAGAATGATGCAGCAATCTTTGTGGATATGAAGCTGGGGAGTGAGGAGGAGGCGCAGGAACTCTATGCGCGGGGAATTGATACCGGCGTAGGGGTGTTTTGCAGCAAACTTGGCGTGGCTGATGCGTACAAGGAATCGTTTCGGCAGGTGTATATGGACATGCTTGGAAAAGTCCGCTACACGGTAGACACCGCCGAGAAGCAAAGCGACGGTTCTTATGTAGTGACGGTGACTTATGAGAAAATGAATATTTTCAAGCCGGCGCTCGAGCGCTACCAAGAAGCGGTGGCGGCGATGTCAGCTTCTTGGCAGGAGGCCGAGGAGCCACCCACGGAGGAAGCGCTGGCGGAGAGCGTGTACATGGAATTTAAAAACAGTATGGAGTCCGTGCTCTCAGAAGTACAGTATGACGAGGCTGCCACAATGACAGTGCGGATTGAGCTGCTGGAAAATATCTATACGCCGAACACAGATGATATTGCGGAGCTGGAGAAGGCGCTGTTTGACGGTGAGTGAAGGGAGGAGCATTCTTGGGAAATCTGGTAAGACTTGAGGAAATCAAGTGTCCAAGCTGCGGTGCCACACTGAAAATACCAGAGAATAATACGAAGTTTATCAAGTGTGAGTATTGCGGCAGTGAGTTTGTTGTGAATATGGAACAGGAAAACAATACGATGCCGCCGCCAAGACCAGACTGGGTGCCGATGCAGCCTGTTGAAACTGTGCCATCAAGGGTTCCGATATGGGCGCTTGTCGTGACGGCAGCCTTTGTGATCGGCTTGACAGGGGTAGGCGCTTTGCAGACCCGCAGGGCACTGAGGCAGGAACAGAAGCAAACAGCACATAAAAATTCTTACACGGTGCCGAGTATCACTGCATATGAGGAGGAGGAAGCATTTTCAGGAATGCTGGGAGAGATGGTATCCATCGTGTTTGGCAAGGAGGCCGGCAGTGTGACGGAACAGGAGTTTGCAAAAATCCAGTGGATTGCGGACCGCAATGACACGGAGAACTGTTATTTGGGCTACAGCTTTGAGAATCCGATGGAGAATCCCGATGCAGAATTGGAATGGCTTACGTTTCCGTATCGGACGAGTACAGGTTATGAAAATCTGTACAAGTTTACAGGCTTGAAGCGGCTGGATACGGTCAACCGGCTTTCGAGCTGTAATCTGGAAGGCTTGCAGCTCGAGGGGGTGACAGCCTATTTTGACTCCTTTGAGGAGGAGGCAGCTGCGCTGTCCGATCCCGGTACAATCCGTGAACTGGTGGTCAAAGGCTCGATTGAGCAGCTCGACGGAGTCGAAGCGTTCTCAAATGTTGAGGTGCTCTCGCTGTCCGCTGGAGAACTGGGGGACGTGGACGCGCTGGCTGCCCTAAAGCAGCTTCGCTCACTCACGCTCACCAGTGCGGACGCTATCAGTGATTTCTCTGTTCTTGCCACTGCCGGGAAGCTCGAAGAGCTGTCGATCGACTCGGAGTCCCTCAAATCGCTGGAATTTTTGCAAAGAATGCCGCAGCTAAAGGGGCTTGGGCTCAAAGACGGGGAGTTTATTCATCTTGGCGGAATAGAGGCATTAGCGCATTTAGAGCGGCTCTCGATAGAAAATTGCGATGAACTGATGGACCTTAGCAGTGTCGCCTCACTTGCTTCACTGAGAGAGCTGACACTTGACAAGCCGTACAAATGCCCGGAGCCGTCTCTTGCAGAGCTTGTGAACTTGCAGCGGCTGACGCTAGAAGGCTTTAACTCCTGTGAGTTTCTGCCGAAACTGACAAACCTTGAGGAACTGGTACTACGTGGCTGTAATCTGTCCTCTGATTCCAGTCTTGACGGGCTCTCCAAGCTGCGGAAACTGACATGCACCTCGTATGGCTCGGACCGGTCGCTAGCGTTTATCAATCACCTGACGACGCTGGAAGAATTAAATCTAGGCGGCATGGTGACTTATGAGGATGTCTCTGGTATTTTTATGCTGCCACAGCTAAAGAAGCTACATATCAGCGGCATGGAGTGTGAGATTGATTTCGACAAAATCACCGACAACCCTTCCTTGGAATCGCTGGAAATGGCAGGCATCAAGCTCTACGAAAATGTAAAGATTGAAGGCGGTTACGGGATTGTGAGTATCGACTGGGATAATGTATATCTGGCTGACCACACGGACTTTGTGGCACATTTTCCGAACCTGAAAAAGCTGGACGTGGCGGATAACAAGCTTGAGAACATAGACTTTGCCGCAGCGCTCATGAAGCTCGAGGAGATTGATCTGTCAGACAATTATGTGACAGATCTGCATGCGCTCGCAGAGCTGCCCTCACTGCGGGAGGTAAACTGCAAAGGAAATCCCGTCAGCAATCTGCGCGTTCTGGACGAGGAGAAAGTTCATATTATCAGCCAATAAAAGCGACCGCATGTGCGGTCGCTTTTATACTGCCATCATCTCATCAATATTGGAGAGAATGCCCTTTAAAGCATTGTTGAGATCGGAGTCAATCGGGAACTTGATAAGCTCGTTTAAGATGGTCTTTGCCTTGTCCGTGTCGTATGCTTCAAGTGCCTGAAATGCTTCCTGAAGCTGCTCGCCCCATCTCTTGAAGGTCATGTGGTTGCCGTCCTGATCAATGGCATCATTTTTTAGCCCGAGAGATTTCGCATATTCATTCAGGATACTGTATGCCTCGTCAAGCTCAAGCGAGAGCTTTTTCCAGTTGGCGCGCACCACGTCATAGCAGCCGGCGTATGCCTCGATTTCATGGAAAAATGCGGTGTCTGTCAAGGTTACAAGACCTAGCTCGTTTGCCTTGAGGCGCAGCGTGTGCGCGTTGGCGCCGTAGCGCAAAAGCGTGTCAGGCTGCATTAAGTCATACAGGGAATCTTCGTATTTATCGCTGTTTTGCAAAAAGGCTAACACCAGTTCATTGTAGCGCTCGACATTGTGCCCCAGCCGAAGCATCGCATTGTCAATGTCGATGCCGTGCCGTGCAAGATAGCGCATTTTGATTTTGCTGTCTGTGAGCAGGGTGTCGGGAATCTGCCGCTGCAAGTGCTCCATGACCTGTTTTGCGTGGTAAGCCATCATGGCAATCTGCTGCTTCTGGGCGAGAATGCGCGCTTTTTTGTGGTAGTAACCCACAGCCGCCCACAAAAAGAGTGCTGTCGGGAGAATCCACAGCAAAGCCCACAGCGCCGCGCGCGGCAAGGCGCCGAGCAGGCAAAGCAGAGCAATCAGAAGCGATACGCCTCCCATAGCCGTCAGCCATATAAGGGCAGAGCAGTCAATCAGATGTTTTAGTTCCTCGAAAATGCGGTTTTCAGTATGGTTCATATCAATATCCTTTCGCGCCGTCAGCGTATTATTTCGTATGCTTTCGTACTTTATACTCCTATAGTAACACATTTTGTCGTCTGAAAAAAGAGGGAAAGCGCATTCGGCAGAAAAAGGAAGCGAAAATAACTATTTGTCACCACGGTATTTTCGAAACTCCGGCATACTGAGAAGCCGGGACACAAACGTGAGGGTGAAAAACAGAATCATCGTGTCAATTGGCAGCATAATCATATTTTTAAGGACGCGCGCGGGCAGAATTGCCATAAAAGCGTTTCCGTTCATGACAGCGAGCCACAGCGTGTTGAGTCCGCAGTTTACGATCGCTTTGACCAAAAGTTCTGCAAGAAAGATGCGCCAGATTTTCACAGGCTTTTTGTACAGGATTGAGCCGTAGAGTACCCCAGCCACCATGACGTTGAAGGTATAGCCAAAGAAGAAGGCGCCGCCGTCGGGTTTTAGCAGATATTTGAGAATATCGAGCGTGGCGCCAAAGATGGCTCCGACGTATGGGCCAAATAGATATTCGACCACGCGGTTTGGCAGACCGGAGAAGCCAATGCGGATATTGGGCGTAATAAAGATAGACGTGGTGTAATTCAGCACGACTGCCAGCGCTGCCATCAGCCCGCAAAGGACGAGGTTGTGCGTGACTTTGAGCTCGTGAAAGCCGCCTGCGTACCGCTTGGAATAAAGTTTTGAGTAACGTTTCGTGATTTTTTGCATAAAATAAGCCTCCTTTATGCAGCAACCTGAAACTACACAAATGAGACGTAAGAATCGTAAGAAAATCTTAGCAGCCAAATATGTAGCAGCGGGATGCGAACCTCGTATCGCAAGACAAAATGACATGGCGTCTGGTCTCTTTCGTCCCTGTGACAACTCCCTGTTCACAAGGCACTGTAAGGAATGGTGCTTCAATGCTTCCTAACGCACGCGGTTCTACTCTGCATGATGAATGAAATTGATGAAACAGTGTCCAGCACACAGTTTCAAGTAACAATCGAACTATACAATATTTTCAAGAATTTGTAAAGAATTTTGGAGAAAAAATAACAAAAATCCTGAAACAGCTTGCAGAACTAATGTTTTGTATGATACAATAAAGAATATTGTAAAATAGATGGACAGACAAACTTCATGAAAAAAATCGTGATACATTCACGAAAAAGTCTGTCAAAAGGTTCATAAAAAAGAGTCACAGATGAGGAAAAGGTTATGGAATCACAAATAATGACAGAAGTGCTGGAATTGTTGATCATCATAGCGGGGATTGTGCTGGTCGTGGCAGTGGGCGTGTTGGTCTGCAAGCGCTATCGGAAATATGCGTGGACGCGGGAACGCGACCACATGGACGGATTTGATTTTGAATATTATTGTGCCGATCTGCTCGCGGCAAATGGTTTTGTCGATGTGAAGGTCACGCGCAGCAGCGGGGACTATGGCGTGGATATTCTAGCGGAGAAGGACGGCGTGACCTATGCGATACAGTGCAAACGCTACACGGGGCTTGTGGGCATCAAGGCGGTGCAGGAAGCCTACTCAGGCAGGGATTACTATGACAGAATGGTCGGCGCGGTGCTGACCAACCAGTATTTTACCAAATCCGCCGTGCAGGCGGCGCGCAAGCTCAAGATTCTCTTGTGGGACAGGGATTACTTGCAGTCGATGGAACAGTGAGGAGCAGACAAAGATGAATCAGGCGACAATCAATCGAAATAGGCTAAATCAGCTCGTGGACAAATACCGGAAATACCAGACGTACTATCACGACAACAAAAATGCATACAATGAGACGGAGTGCAGGGACGAGTATATCAGCCCCTTGCTGGAATGTCTGGGATGGGATGTTCAGAATGCGAGGGGGACACTTCCGCAGTACAAGGAAGTTGTGGTAGAAAAATTTTCCAACAGCGCAGAGCGGCCTGATTACACACTGACCCTGAATGGGGTGTCGAAGATCTTTGTCGAGGCAAAGAAGCCAAGTGTGAATATTCTGATCGAGACAGAACCCGCTATGCAGGCGCGCAGATATGGATGGAATGCCAAACATGCAATCTCAGTTTTGACGAACTTTGAGTACTTGCTCATCTATGACACGACGAACCAGCCGCAGGAGAGCGATGACGCGAGAACTTCCCTGTACCGCAAATACCATTTTGAGGAGTATGTCGAAAAAGTACAGGAGATTGGAGAACTGATCTCCCGCGAAAGTGTCTATAGCGGCTGCTTTGATCAGCTTGTGGAGCAAAGCTTTGCGCGAAGCGGCAGACACAGCACAGAGATTGATGAGACGTTTTTAAAGCAGATGAATGCATGGCGGCTACAGCTTGGCGTGGAGCTTTATGCGAAGTACAAAGATCTGCGCGTGCTGAATGACATCGTTCAGGATTTTATTAACCAGATCATTTTCATACGAATCTGCGAGGACAGAAAGCTGCCGCTGTACAAACGCTTATATGAAATGATTACGGACAAGGCGCAGTTGCAGAAGGCTTTGACGGATACGTTTCAGGAGGCGGATAAGAGATACAACTCGGGACTTTTCAAGAATAAATATCTGAATGAATATTCCATTTTTGATTTGAACAGCGACAGCATTTATGATATGATTGATTCACTGTATTATCCCAAGACGCCCTATCTGTTTACGATCATCAAACCAGACATCTTAGGAAAGATTTATGAATCGTTTTTGACGGAGCGTCTGACTGTGTCAGAGGGGATGGTTTGTCTTGCCAAAAAGAGTGAATACCAGTATAAATCAGTTGTCAGTACACCGGTCGAGATTGTGAAATATATGGTAAAAAACACACTCGAGCCCATTTGCATAAACAGGAGCCCGGAGGCGCTCAGACAGCTGAAAATTATAGATATTGCGTGCGGCTCCGGGGTGTTTTTGCAAGAGGCGTACCAGTATTTGATCGATTACAGTGTGAGATGGTATGAGGAGCATGATCCAGCCTATTTGCTCGAATTGGACAATGGCAGAAAAAAGCTGCCGCTCGAGGATAAGAAGCGGCTGTTGCTGGACTGTATATTTGGCGTTGATATTGATCTGCATGCTGTGGAGGTGAGCAAGTTCTCGCTGCTGCTCAAACTGATTGAGGATGAGACGCTGCCTTCCGTCAAGGGGGCAAACCCCATTTTGCCGGATTTATCTGCGAATTTGCAGACAGGCAATGCACTGATTGAGCGGGCAGACCTTAAAGATGTGGCGGTGTCCGTCGAGGAATTGATTGACATGGCGCCCTTTGACTGGAGTGACATCAACCACGGTCAAAAGTTCGATGTGGTTCTTGGGAATCCGCCGTATGTCAAGACGGAGGATATGCACCTCCTGTCGGGTGATACAGAGTTTGCACTCTATAAAAACAAGTATCAGAGCGCCTATAAGCAGTATGACAAGTATTTTTTATTTACGGAAAAGGCACTGTCGCTGCTCAAGGACAATGGCGTGCTGTGCTATATCATTCCAAATAAATTTTATAAGATTGCAGCGGGACAGGAGCTTCGGAAACTGCTCTGTCAAAACGTATATTCGATTGACGACTTTGGGGATGCGCAGCTTTTTCCAGATAAGACGATCTACAGTGCGATTGTGACCGCGGGGAAACAAAAGTGTACAGACCTGCGATATTCGCATATCAATACGGCGGCGGATCTGTGGATTGGGAAGAACGTTGAGAGTATTGTCCTCAAAAATGAGGATTTGTCCAAGGAGCCGTGGTGCCTGTCGTCGGACATCGGATTTATGCGGATGCTGAACAACATACAGAAGAAATCGGTGCCGCTGTCCGAGGTGGCAGAGGTATTAAATGGCATTCAGACCAGCGCCGAGAGACCAGAGCGGTTCTCGGATAAAAAGGAAGTCTACTGGTTTTCCAATGCGTGCATTGAGTCGGAGGATGATTCCTTCCTCTACATCAACCGGTATGATCATCAATACCGCATTGAGAAGTCGATTCTAAAGCCGTATTTTAAACCGACGAAGGCGGCTGAAAAAGGAATGGATACCTATTCTTTATTAAGTACCGATAAAAGGATTATTTTTCCCTATGATGCAGAGGGAAAATTGTATGATATCCAGCTCATGAGAGCGAACTACCCGGGCACGTTTGCGTATCTTTCGGACTGCTATGACAGGCTGGTGCCAAGATGCCTGAACCATGGCATTGGAAGGGATGTGCCCGATGCGACGCCCGATACATGGTATAAATATGGGCGGACACAGGCTTTGACAGCGTTTGTCAACACGCCTAAGCTGATCGTCCGCGTGCTGAGCAAAGAGCCAATGTATGCGTATGATGACCAGGACATGCTGATCGCGTCCGGCGGGACCGCAGGATACTGCGCGGTCAAGCAGTCTGCAAAGAGCTGCTATGCGTTGGAGTACATCCAAGCGTGGCTTGCACATCCATATACTGAGCGGATTTTTCAGATACAGGGCAGTGATTTTGAGAATGGATTTACGGCGCGGGGGACGTTTCTGCTCAAAAAGCTTCCTTTTGTCCTGCTGGACTGGGCGGACGCAAAACAAAAAGAACTGTATGAGGAAGTGGTTGCAGATGCGCGCAGGATTTATAAACTCAACCAGGAGATACGGCTGCGGCCGGATAAGACTTCCAGGACAATCTTGGAGAAGGAGAAGCTAAAGTTAGTTCGAGAGATTCAAGCGCTGATCACGAAGGTATATGAACAGGATTTTTAGGGGACAGTATGAAATTGAAAAATGAGACTACCGAGCAAAAATTAAGGGGGGCGTACTATACGCCCCTGCCGTTAGCGGCGATGATGGTGAATATGTTTGGCGGGGACCCGTCGATCGAAACGGTCTTAGAGCCTAGCTGCGGCGACGGGGTGTTTCTGGATGCTCTGGTAGACGCACCTGGGTTTGAGGGGCTAAAGGCAGTCACCGCCATTGAGATTGAAGACGGCGAGGCCCACAAATTGAGCCAGAGAATGCGTGGGTATGAACATATCTGTGTGATGAACCAGGACTTTTTTGATTTTTATGAGGAAAATGCCGGGCAGAAAAAATATGATTTGATTCTTGGCAACCCCCCCTATGTCCGCTATCAATATCTGGAGGAGACACAGCGGGAGCTGATGGCGCGCATTCTGACCGCACAGGGCATGAAAGCCAATAAACTGGTAAATACCTGGGTCGGCTTTATGGTGGCATGTGTCAATCTGCTGTCGGATACAGGAAGACTTGCCTTTGTGATTCCAGCGGAAATCCTGCAAGTCGTCTATGCGCAGGAGCTGCGTCTATTTCTGGCAAACCAGCTTTCAAGCATCACGCTGATTACTTTTGAGGAGCTTATTTTTCCAGAAATCGAGCAGGAGGTTCTGGTATTTGTCGGTGAGAAGCGCGGAGAGGAAAAGGGCATTCGTATCATAGAGCTGGACAATTTAGAGGACCTAAAGTCGTTTGACATGGATACGGATGGATTTCAGAAGCTACAGCATGTGCATGAGAAATGGACAAAATATTTTACCGATGAGGAGGAGAATGCGCTGGTTGCAAGGATTCGATCGGATGCACGTTTTCAGAAACTATCGGACACAGCGCTGATCAATGTAGGCATCACAACAGGAAATAACAGGTATTTCTCTGTCAATCAGCAGACTGTGGCGCAATATGAACTGAAAAATGTGGTGCGTCCTCTGATTGGGAGGAGCGCTCATGCAAATAGCGTGTATTTTAGAAAGGCGGACTGGAAAAAGAATGTGGATGCAGGAAAGCCGGCGTATTTGATTGACTTTCCAGCGCAGGACTACGAGACATATCCCGCAAAGCACAAAGAATACATTGAACTTGGCGAGGCAAAGGAGGAACACAAAGGATATAAATGTTCGATAAGAGATCGGTGGTACCGCATTTCCTCAATCTGGATTCCAGATGCATTTTTTTTGAGAAGGAATAATTTATATCCGAAGTTTGTGTTAAATTGCTGTGATGCTGTCTCCACGGATACCATGCACCGGATCAAATTTTATGACGGCGTCTCGCACGAGAGGATTCTGCTGTCGTACTACAACAGCATTTCGTTTGCCTTTACGGAGCTGTGCGGCAGAAGCTACGGCGGCGGGGTGCTTGAAATATTGCCGAGCGAGGTTGGCAATATCATGATTCCCAGACTCGATGCGGTTCCGATCGAGCAGGTGAGACAAACTTTGAGACAGATTGACCGAATGGTCCGCAGGGAGGAGAAGATTGAGAAGGTGTTAGACCTTGTTGATCAGGAAATTCTTGCAGACTGTCTGGGATTTGAGATGGATTTGTGCAGGCGCGCCAGAGGGATTTGGAAAAAGCTGCAAGCAAGAAGGTTGAGGAGAGGATAACAATGGATGCAGAGGAAACACGGTTACGAAAACGTCTCGCCGAGCTGGCGGACAAGGCATACAGCAGCAGCCAGTACTTTTTTACCAGCTTCTTGTCAGCGGCGGAGCTGAATGTCTATTATCAGATGGAACGTGAGCTGTCCTATGTGCCTGTCACTGTATTTGGCGGGACGGCGGACTGCGAGCGCGTGATGCTGCGCTTTGGCAGTGCAAAGCTGTGCGGATATGAGGCGGCGTTTCCGATTCAGTGCATCGAGATTTTGCCGCTGGTTGAGAAATTTGGCGAGGAGCTGGGGCATAGGGACTATCTGGGGGCGCTAATGAACCTCGGCATTGAGCGGAGTACGCTGGGAGATCTTGTGATCAGCGGAAAACATGCCTTTTTGTTCTGTACAGAGAAGATGGCGCCCTATATCTTGGACACGCTGGACAAGGTGCGCCACACGAGCGTCAGATGCCAGCTTGCAGCGCAGATTCCAGAGAGCACCGTCACGCGTCTGGAGAGAAAGACCGTGCAGGTCAGTGCGGTGCGGCTGGACAGCGTGATTGCAAAAGCCTATAATCTGTCGCGCAGTGACAGCGTTGCGCTGTTCCGCGCCAAAAAGGTTTTTGTAAATGGCAGGTTAAACGAGAATAACAGCGGCCAGCTCAAGCCCGGGGACAAAGTGACCGTGCGGGGATTTGGCAGGTTTTGCTATGTGGAGACTGCCGGGGAGTCGCGCAAAGGGAAGCTGAATGTTGCGCTAGACCTGTACTGTTAAGTATGCTGTCTGGACACAATCTTGTATATTTCGATAGAAAATTCGTATAAAAATATCTTTTTTAAATTACCCCATTGATTTATTTTGCATTCGTGATATGATAGCAGACAACGCACTGGAGAAAGAGGGGTAATATTATGGAAAAGAAGGCAGTGTACAGCATGACAGAGGGAAGCCCGGCAAAGCTTCTGCTCAGGTTTACGATTCCGATGCTTATCGGAAATTTATTCCAGCAGTTTTACAATATGGTCGATTCGATTGTGGTCGGCCGCTTTGTGGGTTCGAATGCGCTGGCGGCAGTGGGCGCTACAGGCTCTCTGAATTTCTTATTTTTTGCGATGAGTTTTGGCATTGCGGCAGGTGTGGGCGTTGTGGTTTCGCAGTATTTTGGCGCAGAGCGGATGGATATGGTCGAGAAGAGTATTATAAACGGCATGTATCTGCTGGCGGCAGTCTCTGCCCTCATGGGGGTAGTCGGGATTGCCTCGGCGCGGTGGGTGCTGGCGGCGCTCGACACGCCGGAGGTTATTCTGGAGGACGCAGTGACGTACATGCGTGTATCCTGCGCGGGCATTCTGGCGATTGCGGCGTACAATGGCGTCGCGTCCGTGCTGCGTGCGCTTGGGGACTCCAAGACGCCGCTTTATTTTATGGTGGTGGCTTGCTTTATCAACATTGGGCTGGATTTGTTGTTTGTCATTGGGTTCGAGTGGTCTGTGTTCGGCGTGGCGCTTGCGACGGTAATCGCACAGATGGCCGCGGCGATTGGGGCGTTTGCATACGCACTGTACAAGATTCCATACTTTCATATTAAAAAGGAGAACCGTCCGATTCGCCGGGATATCATCTCGCGCTGCTTTACGCTGGGGCTGCCCATCGCGCTGCAAAATGCGTTGATTGCCTTTTCATGTATTTTCTTGCAGAAGGTGGTCAACGGTTTTGGCGAGAGCGTGGTTGCGGCAAATACGGCGCTGGGGCGGATTGAGCAGCTTGTACAGCAGCCTTACAATTCACTGGGGGCGGCGATTACCACATACACCGGCCAGAATATTGGTGCAGGCAAGATTGACAGGGTAAAGCAGGGGTACAAGGCGGCATTTTGGAGCGTGGTGGTCTTTAGCATCATTATGTTCGTTCCGTGCCAACTGTTTGGAGAACAGATTGTGGGCGTTTTTGTGACAGAGCCGGAGGTGGTGGCAATCGGTGCCAAAGGGCTGTCCATCACGAGCTTTTTCTACTTTTTCTTGGGAATGATCTATGTGGCAAGGAGTGTGCTCAACGGAGCCGGCGATGCCGCGTTTGCCATGATTAATGGTCTGATGGAGGTAGCGGGGCGCGTGGGATTTGCTGTGCCGCTCACCAAAATACCGTTGATTGGCGTGTGGGGAATCTTTTTCACGACAGGTTTTACATGGGCGCTGACGGGGATTGTCAGCATGGCGCGTTACCATAAAGGAAAGTGGGAATTTAAAGGAATCTCATAAGAATTTCATAAGTCTTTACTTCTAGGCGAAATGCGTGTACAATGGAAACGGATGAACAGAAAGGATTATAATGAATATGTATATAGTAATGCGCAGAAGGCTTTTTGTCTGTGCGGCGCTGGTGCTTGGTCTCGTCCTTTGTTCATGCGGAAGTTTTCAGAATATGCAGCAGTCCAAAATGGGAAATGAGACAGAGGCACAAGCCGCAGACAAGGTACAGGAAGCCGGGCAGACAGAAGGATATGGGACGCTGCTCGCCTCACAGGGGATTGCGCTTCCAGTGAGCGTGCCGAACGTCTATGTCAATGTGACGGGATATGTCACAGGCAGGGAGAAAAAGGTGTTTTTTGCGGGGGACAGGCATGGCAAGGTGTTTGAGGTGGTGCGTAGTCAGGAACATGAGGTTGTCTACACAGGGCGGATTTTGAGCGGCCAGCAGGACCCAATCAGCGGGAAAATGCTGAGCATGGGAGATTTCACCTCGCTGGACGAACCGGGGATATACTATATCAGAACTGATGTTGGGGGACAGTCCTATCCGTTTGCAATCGCGGCAGATACGTATGAAAAAATGTTCTTGAACCTATTGCGGAATGTCTCGGGCGCAGAGATGCAGGAGAGCCCGGAGGGTGTCTGCGATGTGAGCTTTGGCATGCATGTCATGATGTATGCGTTGCAGTGTAACGGCGCTTTATTTGAGGCGGCATACGAGCAGCTTGACAAGAGCGAGCAGGACAGGCAGCTTGTCACGCAGCTTCTTTATATGGGAAAGTGGCTGTGCGCAAAACAGCAGGAAAATGGCAGTCTGTATGACGACTATGAGGCAACGGCAGCGTTCTGCGGTATTATGTCGATGAGCCGTGATATGTTTGGACGGTATGAGGCGCATGTGGGTGAGGAGTACCAGAAGGCAGTGACGGCGGCGTGGGAGTGGCTCGAGCAGCAGCCGTGCACTACAAAGAGTGCGCAAAGTGCGCGGTTTTATGCGGCGGTGCAGCTTTTCCGCTCAGAGGGCGGCGAGACGTACCAGACGATTGCGGAGACCTTTTTGCAGGAAAAGAAAGAGGACTACACCAGCGAGCGCTTTGTTTTTTATGGCGTGCTGGCGTACATCAGTGCGGAGAAGAAAACGGACAGGGATTTATGCACTTATATGATGCAGGACATTGTGGATAAGGTGAAAGCAGACTGCGAGGAAATCGAGAAGGATTATTTGTTTGGCGTCGGCACGAGGTCAGCGGAGGAAAATATGTCGCATATGCTCTATCTGAGCTTTATCAATTATCTGACGCCCAGCAAGGAATATACCGCCATTATTGAGAATACCATACAATATATGGGTGGGCTGAATGAGCAGGGCATCTGTTATGTGGGCGCGGACGGTGTTTGGAGTGACACAGAATCCATACAGGGACATCCGTTTGAGTGGAGTGGTATTTTGCTCTTGGGCATGAGTGATATGCTTGGCAATTTTAGTGAGGTTTAGGAAAGGTATGGTCATAAAATATGAAAATAGTAGTTTTGGCAGGCGGTATCAGTACGGAGCGTGATGTGTCGCTCGTCACAGGCTCCATGATCTATAAGGCGCTCAGAAAAAAAGGACATAACCCGGTTCTGCTCGATTTGTATCTTGGCTGTGAGGACGCCGCCGAAGATATCTTTGCGCTGGAAAAAGACTGGAGTGAGAATTTCGGCGCGATTTCTGAGCAAAATCCCGACATCAGTGCGGTGAAGGCACTCAGAAAGGACAATCCGGCGTGTGTGGTCGGACCGAATGTGATTGAAATCTGTTCGCAGGCGGATATTGTCTTTCTGGCGCTTCATGGCCAGAATGGTGAAGACGGCAAGATTCAGGCAATGTTTGACCTGCTGGACATCAAGTACACCGGAACGGATTACCTGTCAAGTGCGCTTGCCATGGATAAGGCGATATCCAAAGAGCTTTTTCGCAAATACAAGATTCCGACACCCAAGGGAATCACGGTCTGCCGCAAGGAACAGCAGATTATCGAGGCGTGGAATATCTTCCCGTGCATTGCCAAGGTGAACTGCGGCGGCTCTAGCGTAGGGGTCTATAAGGCGGAGGACAGACAGCAGCTTGACGCGGCACTTGAGAAGGCGTTTGGCTTTGAGGACAGGGTGATTATCGAGCAGTACATCGAGGGGCGCGAGTTCTCGATTGGCGTGATTGACGGCGAGGCACTGCCAGTGATTGAGATTGCGCCCAAAGTGGGCTTCTATGATTACAAGAATAAATATCAGGCGGGAACGACAGTGGAGACTTGCCCGGCGGAGCTGGATAACAATGTGGCAAGGGCGATGCAGTCCTGCGCGGAGGCGGTCTATCGGGCACTGCGGCTGAAAACCTATGCGCGCATGGATTTTCGCATGGACCACGCGTCGCAGTTTTACTGTCTGGAGGCAAACACGCTGCCGGGCATGACGCCGACCTCCCTGCTTCCGCAGGAGGCTTGGGCAGTGGGCATGAGCTTTGAGGATTTGTGCCAGCGCATTCTTGACAGTTCGATGGAAAAGTATGGGAAAACGGAGGCGTTGGCATGAAAAATATGACGTTAAAAAATATTGCGCAGGCAGTCGGCGGGACACTTCACACGGAGATGATGCCAGCGGGGATTTCGGCGGACCATACAGAGGCGCAGTGTGTCGTGCACGATTCGCGGCAGGCAGTGCGGGGCGGTATCTTTATCGCAACGCGCGGCGAGCAGGTAGACGGGCACAGTTTTATCGGCGACGTGTTTGCCGCAGGTGCGATTGGCGTGATCTGTGAGGAGGCGCCTGCGCAGCCTGAGGGGGCATACATTGTTGTGGAGAACAGCTTTCAGGCGCTCAAGGACCTTGCAGAGTATTACAGAAGCCAGTTAGATATCAAGGTGGTGGGCATTACAGGCAGTGTTGGCAAGACCAGTACCAAGGAGTTTGTCGCGAGTGTGCTGTCACAAAAGTACCGTGTGCTGAAAACGGAGAAAAATTATAACAACGAAGTCGGGCTTCCGCTCACGGTTCTGCAAATCCGCGAGGACTGTGAGGTTGCAGTGCTTGAGATGGGAATTAGCGATTTTGGCGAGATGCACCGGCTCAGCAAGATTGCAAAACCAGATGTGTGCCTGATTACGAATATCGGGCAGTGCCATCTGGAAAATCTTGGCACGCGCGATGGGATTTTAAAGGCAAAGACAGAGATTTTTGACTTTATGCAGGAGGGCGGTCAAATCTGCCTGAATGGAGACGATGACAAACTTGTTACGATTCGGGAGGTTCAGGGGAGTGTTCCTGTATTTTTTGGCGGCGGGAGCAACAATGCAGTCTATGCGGACAATTATGAGAACCGGGGGCTGATTGGCAGTAGGGCACGGATTCATATGAAAGATTTCGCAGGGCATGACGCGTGCAGTTTTGAGGTGGAAATTCCGCTTCCGGGTGAACACATGCTCTACAATGCACTCGCTGCCACGGCGGCAGGTATGCTTTTTGGGCTGACGGCTGAGGAGATTCAGACGGGAATCCGCGAGGTGAAGGCGGTGGACGGCAGAAGCCACGTGATTCACACAGAGCGGTTGACGCTGATTGACGACTGTTATAACGCAAATCCTGTCTCTGTGAAGGCAGCGCTGGATTTGCTTCATATGACAGAACTTTCACACGTTTTGGATATCTCAGAGGACACCGCCCATAAGAATCAAACCATGCGCAAGGTCGCAGTTCTGGGCGATATGTTTGAGCTTGGCACACAGGAAAATGCACTGCACCGCGAGGTCGGTGTCTATGCGGCGCAGAAACAGATTGACGTGCTGGTCTGTGTCGGGAAATTATGCAAACATATGTATGACGGCGCGATGGAAATGCATTCGGATACGCACTGTTATTATTTTGAGGAGAAGGAAGCGTTCGAGACGCAGATGGATACCATTATCCAAGACGGTGATCTTGTGCTTGTCAAGGCATCTCATGGAATGCACTTTGAGGAGCTGATCAAAATACTGGGTGCTCAAAAGTAAATTAAGTATATTGTAGATGTTGGAGAAAAAATGGCTGCCGATTCTTGGCAGCCATTTCTTTTTGTGCAGTGTGTCCAGCAAAGCTGAACCACACTTGCCGGTGTAAGTCCGGTCACGGTAATCGCCAGTGAGCCGTGTAGCTA
>ERZ808028.31-NODE-31-length-179321-cov-11.077425_pt1 | contig 179321 bp, 168 predicted proteins | sample MGYA00380184_ERZ808028 | MGnify/ENA primary metagenome ERZ808028 (study PRJEB31490, sample SAMN06133397) | mouse gut metagenome | isolation source: J8_1 | host: mice | place: China: Chengdu | collected 2015-05 ...
ATCGCTTGCTATCGTAACTTCAAAATCGCTGAGTTTGATGTTCATTCCGGTAAGCTTATTCACCGTAAAATTTCAAGACTGTAATCTGTTTACAATCATCTTACTCTCTTGTTTACCTTCATACTCTTGACACGCAATTCGCCCCTACGGGTTGTGCGTTGTTTTATACATACCGTAGGGACAGCCCTTGCGGCTGTCCGCTTTTTCTATAGCACGATGTGATTTGATACGCGCGTAGGGGTCGGCGAAGATTTCCCTATTCGGGAAAATGTCGCGAAGCGACAAAAGGTAATGTCGAAGCCGTAACCCCGACGACCCACGGGTGAACGCAGTTTGCCTCTACGGGTTGCACATCACCGTTAGGTGGTACAAAATCCGACCGTACTCGGGGCGCCGTGGTCGTCGCCCCCTACGGTCAGCGTATTAACCTTGATTGCGTACAAATTTCAAGTCTGCTCAGGCGGGCGTGGAAACCCGCCCCTACGGGATTTGTGCACCGCCGTTCGGTTTGTGTGTGTCCGTTCATCGGCGCATATTTACAAAATCTCCGCCAAGACGGAGTTGGACAATAAAAACCCTTGTTTCGTCAGGCGGATGCCTGCGCAGTCGCTTTCAAGCAAGCCGTGTGCGGCGAGGAGGTACGCCTTTCTGCGCATTTCTTGCGGAATTCCGTGCCCGAACCGTGCCTGCACAGTGGTTTCCCGCAAGCCCTCACGCAGGCGCAGGGATAACATAGCATATTCCGTAAAATCCCCGCCCGTGCCGTCCGAAATCGGCGGTGCGCCGTTTAAAAATGCCGACAAATCGCGCGGAAAATAAAACCGTTTGCCGTTCAGAAACGAATGTGCCGCAGGCCCCAGCCCCAAATACTCTTCGCAATGCCAATATTTTAAATTGTGACGGCTTTCGAAGCCCACCTGCGCAAAATTGGAGATTTCATATTGCCGAAGTCCGCCGTTTTCCAAGGTTTCGCACATTTGCAGGTACAAATCCGCTGTGCGGTCCTCATCGGGAAAATCATACTGTGCACGGCGTTTGTAAAAAACGGTATTTTCTTCTAACTTTAAAATATAAGCGCTGATGTGCGGCACACCGAGCGACAGGCAAAAATCGAGCGTCTCGGCGAGACTTTTTTCGGTTTGTTTTGGAATTCCGAGCATCACATCGAGCGATATATTTTGAATTTCTGCGCGTTGCGCCGCGCGCACGACGGATTCGACCTCGGCACGGGACGACAAACGCCCCAAAGCACGGCGTTCCGACTCCACTGCGGACTGCAAGCCCAAGGAGATGCGGTTCACGCCGATGTTGTGGAGCATTCCGAAAAAATCCGACGGCAGCTTATGCGGATTGCACTCCACCGTGATTTCCGCATCTTCGGTCAAAAAGCTCTGTTTCGCTTGATTTATTAAGCTTTTCAAGCGTTCTGCACCCAATACAGAGGGCGTACCGCCGCCAACGTAAAGTGTATCGGCTTTACATTTATAGTCTGTTTGTAAAGCTGTGTAGCTTTCCTTTATATCCCGACAAAGCGCCTCACAATACGCATCCATTTCCGCTTCGGTACTGCGTACGGAATAAAAATCACAGTACGGACATTTGGATTGGCAGAACGGCACATGTAAATACAGTCCTATCGGATTCATACTTTGATAAACCGCACGGTATGCCCCGTGCTCTCTATGTATTTCTGCACATCCGAAAAGGACAAAAATACGGTTGCCGTATTGTCATTCGGATGAAAGCCCAGACGCGGTGCATTTTTCAAATCCTCGTCAAAATAAACCTCGACTCCACTCGCGGTATCGTTGATTAAGCCCAGCGGCGAAACCGAGCCTTTTTTGACATCCAAAAATTTCGCCAACCGTTCATCCGATGCAAAACTCAGTTTTGAGGAATCCACCTCGCCGCGAATCAACTGTAAATCCGCGTGCTTGCTGCCCTTTAAAACGACCAACATGTGGCGCGTGCCCTTGTAGTCGCGCAGGAACAGATTTTTACAGATTTCATCATTCGGGTTAAACCCAAGCGCATTGTATTCGTCCATGGTGAATGCGGGCGCGTGCTCCACCAATTCAAACGGAATTTCCAAAGCGTTTAGCTTTTCAAAAATATTTTCACGACTATTCATCTAATTTCAACACCGCCATAAACGCCTCTTGCGGCACTTCTACCGTGCCGAAATGGCGCATACGTTTTTTGCCTTCCTTTTGTTTTTCCAACAGCTTCTTTTTACGCGTAATATCGCCGCCGTAGCACTTCGCCAAAACGTCCTTGCGCATGGCTTTGACGGTTTCACGCGCAATCACCTTGCCGCCGACGGCAATCTGAATCGGGATTTCAAACATTTGACGCGGGATATTCTCTTTCAGCTTTTCGGCGATTTTTCTCGCGCGCGCATAGGCTTTGTCGGAATGAATGATAAACGACAGCGCGTCAATCGTATCGCCGTTTAAAAGCACATCCAATTTCACAAGCTGCGAACGCTCGTAATCCTTAATTTCGTAATCAAACGACGCGTAACCGCGTGTGCGTGATTTCAACACATCGAAAAAGTCATAAATAATTTCGTTGAGCGGCAAAATATATTTGATGTCCACACGGTCAGACGCTAAATAGGTCATTTCCTTGTAAACGCCGCGTCTGTCCTGGCACAAATCCATAATCTGCCCGACGTATTCCGGCGGTGCATAGATGTGCGCCTCGACCATCGGTTCTTCCGCATAATCAATCACCGCAGGGTCGGGATAATTGCAGGGGTTGTCAATCTCGACAACCGATTTGTCGGTCAAATGGATTTTATAAACCACACTCGGAATGGTGGTAACCAAATCCAAATCGTATTCGCGTTCCAAGCGCTCCTGAATGATTTCCAAGTGCAAAAGTCCCAAAAAGCCGCAACGGAAGCCGAAGCCCAATGCGCCCGAGGTTTCGGGCTCAAAGGACAGCGCCGCATCGTTTAAGCGCAGTTTTTCCAGTGCATCACGGAGATTTTCATAATCCGCACCGTCCGCAGGGTACACACCGCAGAACACCATCGGATTGACCTTGCGGTATCCGGGGAGCGGCTCGGCAGCAGGTGCAGTCGCCAACGTCACGGTATCGCCCACACGCGCGTCGGAAACCGTCTTGATAGAGGCGGTAATGTACCCAACCTCGCCCGAAGAAAGACCTTTGGTCGGCTCTAACGAGGTCGCACGCATATAGCCCGTTTCCACGACCGTGAATTCCGCGCCCGTTGCCATCATACGCATGGTGTCGCCGGGCTTTATCGAACCGTCCATCACACGAACATACACAATGACGCCGCGGTAACTGTCATAAATGGAATCGAAAATCAGTGCGCGCAAAGGTTTATCATCGTGATTTTCGGGCGGCGGCACGAGTTTTACGATTTCCTCGAGCACCTGCCCCACATTTTCGCCTGTTTTTGCCGAGACGCGCGGTGCTTCCATACAGGGCAGTCCGATGACATCCTCTACCTCTGCCGCCACGCGTTCGGGGTCAGCGGCGGGCAAATCGATTTTATTGATAACGGGGACGATTTCCAAATCGTGGTCAAGTGCCAAGTAGGTATTGGCAAGCGTCTGCGCCTCAATGCCCTGCGACGCGTCCACAATCAGAATCGCACCCTCGCACGCGGCAAGACTGCGCGACACTTCATAGTTAAAGTCCACGTGACCGGGCGTGTCAATGAGATTCAGCGCATATGTATTGCCGTCCTGTGCTTTGTAGTCGAGCTTCACGGCGTGTGCCTTGATTGTGATGCCGCGCTCGCGCTCCAAATCCATATTGTCGAGCAGCTGCTCCTCCATATCACGCTTCATCACGGAATCCGTCAGCTCCAAAAGACGGTCGGCAAGCGTGGACTTGCCGTGGTCAATGTGCGCGATAATTGAAAAATTGCGGATGTTTTCTTTCTTTTGCATAGGTTACCTCTGTTTAACAAAATCGGTTTACGATTTCTATAATCTCGTTTCCGTATTTTCGGCATTTGACTGCTGCAAAGCCTTTGACCTGCATCAAATCCTCAACGGATTTCGGACGCACGGCGATAATTTCTTCCAACTGTGTATTATTAAATATGTAATACGGCTTTATGCCCTCTTTACGGCTTGTATACAGTCGGTATTCTTTTAAAGCCGTATATATTTTTGTATCTGCATCTTCCTCGGTCTGCGCCGATTCAGCTTGCGGTGTTTGTTCCTGCCCAAAGACTTTGTACTTTTCGGTATAATCCTTCGGATTTTCTTTGTGCATATCCAACAGGCTGTCGCATACTTTTTTCAGGCTGTCGTTCCGAAATGAAAACACATCCGCATTGCTTTTCGCTAAGCTTTGCATATATTGCTTTAATTGGTCGTATTTAATGATTTGCGATTTGATTTCTTTTTTCGCATATTTATCACGAATCACCGATTTCGGATTCGCAACAACCACCACAGATTTCACGGCGAAATCCCATAACTTCGGATTGGCTTTCGGAAAAATCTGCGGCAACACCTGTTTTAAAATGGCGCAGTGCCGCTCATTTTGTACAATCGGACTGTATATCCCCTCTCGGTTCACAGTGCGTCCGTCAGCCGTTTTAAATATACGGATAAAATCCCCTTTCGAGGTGATTTCAATATCCCCGAGCAACTTTTTGCATTCGATAACCAATATAAAATTTTTGTGGATAACCAAATAATCCATCTGTGCGGTTAAATCACGATATTCTAAAAACAAATCGTGAAAAATATAAATCGGCATAAAGCTGGATTTCAATTCATATGCAACATTGTTTTCCCCGCTGATGCCCGCCCGCAGTAATTTTATATCCCGCTGAATTTGTATGTAACACGGTGCGTCGGTCGGTGTCTCCGAAAGCAACCGCTCCAAGCTTTCCAACTGCTGTACAGCAGAAGTATCCTCTTTGATAAAGGTCGGTTCTTTTATAACATCTTTTTGAAAAAAATCAAAAACAGACATATTGTACCTCTTTTATCTTTGTTTTTCGTAAAAAAGGGACAGTCCCTTTTTTACAGTCCGTAGGGGAGCTTCACAATGCTTCCCTTGTGAATAGGAGGGGGACCGCGGAAACGGCGGAGGGATTCATCGCCCGCCAAAGTCTGCTAAAACCTCGCGGAACAACACAGAGGTTGTTCCCTACACCACCTGTAGGGACGCTTCGCGAAGCGCCCGCAAAATCAGCACAGTATAGCGCCGATATACGCACCCCGTAGGGGCGAACTGTGTTCGCCCGCGAAAGTCTGCTGAAGCTTACGGGCGAACACAGTTCACCCCTACGATTTTATTTGCAACTTTACAAATTCTCTGCTTTTCTTCGGAAGCCCTCGCCGAGGATGGCGGCAGTTTCTGTCACGACGATAAACGCGTCTCTGTCAAGCGTGCGCACTGCCTTTGTCACGCGAGACACATCGTTGGCGCGCGCGGCGCAAAACAGCATTTGCCGCCCTTCGCCCGAATACCCGCCGCGCATGGGCAGTACGCTCACCCCGCGGTCGAGTGCCCGTGTGATGGTTTCCACAGCAGACGTGCCCTCTTTTGTAATGATAAACAACAGCTTGTCGTGGGAAAATCCCGACAGCACCAAATCAATTGACTGGGCACTGACGTAAATCACCACAAGCGCATACAATACATTTTCCAAACTGCGGTACACCGCAAACGACACGGCAATTACAAGCAAATCCAAAAACAGCACCATACGCCCCATGGATGCGGCAGGAAACCGCAGGCGCAAAAGCTTTGACAGAATATCCGTACCGCCCGTAGTCGCCCCGCGCAGAAACACAAGCCCCAAACCCGCACCGCTTAAAATCCCGCCGAACAGCGCCGATAAAAGCTTGTCCCCGCGATATACGGGCAAAATCGGGGCGAGCAAATCAATCAGCGCCGACATCAAAAAGGTCGCCGTGACGGTTTTTATAATAAAGGAAAATCCGAATTTTCTAAAGGAAATCAAAAACAGCGGAATGTTCAGCACGAATACCGCCGTGCCGATGGGAAAGTCAAACAGACGGTTTAAAATCGTTGCAATCCCCGTAAAGCCGCCCGGCAAAATGCCGTTCGGCGCAGTAAACATATTGACCGACAGCGCATACAGTGCGCCGCCTGCCGTGAAATATAAAACGTCAAAAAACAGATTCCCGATTTTCTGAACGCGCGTCTTGTGCAAAATCCTCGTCCCCATCGTCTTGGATTCTATCAAACAGCGCCCGAAGCCGTTCCTCTGCGCCGTGCAGATACAACCATCCGAACAGGGCTTCTAAACCCGTTGCACTGTGATAGTCCCCTTCCGACTGGTTCTTCGGCGTGTGCCCCGGGTGTGCGTTTCTGCCGCGTTTGTAAACCGAAAGCTCGTCTTCGGTGAGCATCGGCAGAATTTTTTGTGCCGCCTGTGCCTGCGCACGGGCATTGACCGCCTGCACGGAAAGGGTATGTAATCGGCGGGCGGGGCGATTCGCCGCAAGCAGCAACCGCTCGCGCACCAAAAGTCCGTAAACCGCATCGCCGAGGAACGCAAGCGCCAAAGGACTGTATGTATTGGGGTTTTGTATAGGGATTTTAGGCAGCATCAAAGAAACAGCTCCTTATTTGCAGTCTGTAGGAAACGACCCAAGTGTCGTTCTGCGGAATTTCAGCAGACTTCGGCGGGTCGCCGAGGGTGCGGGTCTCCGGTGGAGACCTCTGCATACGAAAGTATGCAGAAGCACCGACCGAGCCGGCAGGCGAGAACAGCGCCCCCTACAGGGTGCGTGCAGTTCCGCCGGTTTTGTTCAAATTTTCAAATTCGCTCGGGCGATTCGTGAATCGCCCCTACACGGTCAGTGCGTTGCCATTCGTTGTGCGGACTTCGTCTCTCCCTCCGTCACACGCTTCGCGTGTGACACCTCCCTCGTCAGAGGGAGGAATCATGCAAACCTGCTTTCTGCCGATTTTGCAAAGATTTTTTCGTCAGATTTCGTTTTGCCGATGAAGCTGTATGCATATACTGCGAATCGGCAAAACGGAAAGATGGAGAAAAAAGATTGCAAACCGATTTCGAGTGGATTTTGCGAGGATTTTTTTCGCGAGACAAGGCACAGATGTGAAGGCGTATGCCGATACGCCGAGGGCTTACAACGCAACATAACGAAAAAGATTGCAAAATCAATTTCGAGTGGATTTTGGTGCGAAACAAGGCAAACGGGCGCAGACATATGCCGATATTTCAAGCCCGTTTAACGCAGTTTCGCGCCAAAAGGCGCCGAAATTATGGGACGTAGTCGAATTCAAGGTCGTATATACTCACTGTATCGCCCTCTTGAATGCCTTTTTCCACGAGTGCATCTAAAATACCGCTTGTTTGCAGGACTTTTTGGAAATATTGTAGCGACTCATAATCATCCAAATCGGTTTTGCAGAGAATGCGATAGAGCCACTCCGCCTCGACGATGTAAACATCGTCCTCCACAGTCACAGTGAAGCCTTCGGATTTTTTCTGTTCCAGCTGTTCCATCGGAATCTCTTCGCTCTCATACTGTTTCACAGGCGGCAGGGTTTGCAGTTTTGCCGCCACGGCATTGATAAGTTCTTTCGTGCCGTGCTTTATGGGCGCAACAATTTCAAAGTATTCCAAGCCCTTATCCTCTATATATTTGCGGAAGCGCTCCAGCTGTGCATCCTCGGCAAGGTCAATTTTATTGCCTGCCACAATTTGCGGACACTGTGCCAATTCGGGATTGAACTTTACAAGCTCTTCGTTGATTTTTTCAAAATCTTCAATCGGGTCGCGCCCCTCGCTGCCCGCAACATCCACCACGTGCACAAGCATTCGGCAACGCTCCACGTGGCGCAGGAATTCGTGTCCCAAACCCACACCCTCGGCGGCGCCCTCAATCAGTCCGGGAATATCCGCCATCACAAAGCTTTGTTCGGGTCCCATGGTGACAACGCCGAGTACGGGCGTGATGGTGGTGAAATGGTAATCGCCGACAATCGGTTTGGCTTCGCTGACCACCGAAATTAATGAGGATTTGCCGACGTTCGGGAATCCCAAAAGGCCGACGTCCGCAATCAGCTTTAATTCAAGGGAAACTTCCCATTCTTCACCGGGCGCACCGCTTTTCGCAAAGCGCGGGGTTTGGCGTGTAGCGGTCGCAAAATGGGAATTGCCCCATCCGCCGTTGCCGCCTTTTGCCGCTACAAACGGCTCGTCCGAGGACATATCCGCCAGCACCGCGCCGCTTTGCACCTCGCGAATCACTGTACCGCGCGGGACACGAATCGTTAAATCCGCACCCTTTTTGCCGTTACAGCGCGCTCCGCGTCCGTTTTGTCCGTTATCCGCTTTATATTTGCGTTTATAGCGAAAATCCGCAAGCGTGGAAAGATTATCGTCCACCTGAAATACAATGTTCCCGCCGCGTCCGCCGTCGCCGCCGTCAGGCCCGCCCGACGCAACATATTTTTCGCGGTGAAACGCAACCGCGCCGTCGCCGCCGTTGCCCGCCTTAATTTTAATTTTTGCAATGTCTACAAACATATTCGTTTTACCTCAAATTTTTTACATCCGTACAGAAAATTGCATCCGTCATTTATAATGATAGTATTATACCAAATGTCTATTAAAAGTCAAAGCATGACCGTAAAAAATGTTTTGCCTTTTTCCTGTTTTTTCCGAACAAAATGCTTTCGCCGTTTGCATTTTGTTCTTTTTTAATTGTGGTTATCTGTATTGACATACACAATATATTGTGGTATTATATGGGCGTAAAAAATTTTTTTGAAAAAAGTTTCCTGAAAGTCCGTTTTTTGGGACTTCTGTAAAAAAAATTCGAACATTTGTGTTGACAAATAAAAAATACCTGTTATAATAAGGGTACAACAAAAGAAAACAAATGTTCGGAATATATGGAGGTATTCTTATGACTGCCGCAATCGCTGTAAAATCCGCACTGGAGCTTATCGGTATCTGTCTTTTAATTTGGGGTCTTTTGCATGAGAAGAAGCTGATTGCTTTTGAACAAAAGGTTTGGCGCATTCTGTTTGTGAACTACAAACGCTATCAGCGCAAAAAGAGATATGCAAAAATGCAGAAAAACCGTGATTTCCGCGTTGTAGACGGCAATACCGCCGCACTTGCACCGCGCAAAAGAGATTGCAAGCCCTCGCATGTGGCTTAAGTCTTTTCCGCGCATATTACTCTGTCTTTCCTATTTTACCATCTTTCTATATTCACACAACACACAGCGGGGTGCGCCTTTTTTCGGTGCACCCCGCTGTGTGTTATATTTGCGGTATTCTCCCTCTGGCAAGAGATGATAATCGGTTTATCACGCTTAATCCGCCGTATATTCGCGCACACGCAGAGGTATGCCCATTTTTTCGGACAATGCCCTGCATGCGTCAATATCCTCTTTTGAAATGACATCAACCAAAGAGAATTTAAGCTGTGTGCCTGTCCCCTTACAATCCTCGGCAAAACGCAGAATCGCATCGAATGATTTTTCTCCGAACGAGGGCCGGCACAAATCGTTGTATTTTTCTGCCGTCGGGGCATTCAGCGAAATGGAAACGGTATCAAACCATTTGCAAATTTCCTTTGCCGTCGGCTTTTTGTTGAGCAAATCGGAAAGACCGTTGGTATTCAGCCGCAATTTCAGACCTTTTGCTTTCAGATGCGCCGCAGTCTTCAACAAATTGTCATATGCGCAGGTCGGTTCGCCGTAACCGCAGAACACAACCTCATCCGTGTAGCCGTCAAAATCCCACGCATCCACTGCCGCCTGAATTTCTGAAAACGTCGGCGTATGCGCTGTAAACCAAAGCGATTGAGCCTCGCCGACGCTGTCGCCGTTGTTGCGAATGCAGAATTTGCATTTGCACGGGCAGGCGTTTGTGATGTTCAAATAAATTTTGTTTTCAAAGGTATAAACAATATCTGCCATAAAAAGAACTCCTCTCGTTCAGAATATATTTCTTATCGCCTGTGCAGACGTTTTTTAAGATGCACCTTGTCGAGCGCCGCCGCCGCAATGTAATAAATGACCGCACTGCCCACTGCCTGCACACAACTGATGGGCACCGAGGGCAAAGCACCTGCAAACGTGAATAACAGACCTTCTGCCAAAAAATAACCGAAAACCGTAATCAAGCCTGATACAATCGGCATAAAAGCCGTGGTTTTGTTCAGAATCTTCTGCGGAGCATCCGTCCGTTTGCAAACATACGCCAAAGCAAACGGCAACACATTCAACGCTTTAATTACCGCTGTGAACGGCGCCCATATCGCCGCGCCGCCGAGAATATCGGCAAGCGCACCGCCGATGGCCGCCGCCGCCACAGCATAGGGTGTCGGCAAAATACACGCCGCTAAGTATATCACACTGTCACCGAAATGCAAATATCCTTCGTTAATTCCTGTTTTTATGCTGACATACGCCGTAAATACCGCAATCAGCGCGGCAAACACCGCCGCAATTACTAAATTATACAACTGGTCTTTCGGGTTTGTCTTTCTCATCAAATAACATCTCCAAATGATTCTGAAAATTCACACCGTCATTGCGGTCTGTGCCGCACACATAGGACTCGGAAATAGAGGCTTCCAAAAAGCGAACAGCTTTTTCCACAGCGTACTGCGCAGGCTTTCCGCGCACCAACTCACCCATCAGCACAGAAGCGAACAAATCCCCCGTACCCGAATAACTGCCGCCGAACCGCTTACTGCACACCGCGGAAAACCCGTTTTCCGTTACAATTAGATTGCAGATTTCGTCCTGTATGTGTATCCCTGTCACAACGGCGGTATGCACACGGCCGCACAGCAGACCCGAGGCGGTATCTGCAATTTTCTGCATGTACGCCGCGGACTTGCTTTCGTCGGTGAGCATTTTATACGAAACGCCTGTCAAAATACACAGCTCCGTCAAATTCGGCGTGATTACATCCGCTTTTCCTGCGAGCATTTTGATTTTTCCGCAGAGCGCATCGTCATACGTATCATATACTCTGCCGTCATCCGCCATGACGGGATCACAGACATAGAGCGTATTTTCGGTTTTGAATTCTTCTAAAAAAGCAAGGATTGTATCTGCCTGCCGAGCAGAAGCAAGATACCCTGTCAAAATACCGTCAAAATTTATCCGCCGTTTCCGCCATTCGGCAATGTAGGCTTCCATTTGTCCGGTAAAATCCGCGCAGAAAAAGCTGTCGTAGCCCGTTTGATTGGAAAGCACCGCCGTCGGCAAGGGACAGCATTCCAATCCCAGCACCGAAAGCACGGGAATTGCCGCCGTTAACGAACAGCGACCCAGACCCGACATATCGTTTACTACCGCAATTTTGCGCACGGCATTCACTCCTTTGCACTGCACCTTGCATACATGTATGTTTTCGTATATAATATAGCAAAGTTGTCATTGTGAAAATACACAAATTCACATTTTTTTAAGGGGTCAGTTTATGAACACACAAAATTTTGCGGCGTTTTCCCCGCTGTTGAATTCCGACATTCCGCTGTATATGCAGATATATACCTATTATAAAGCATTGATTACAAGCGGCAAATTGCCGCCGAACCGCAAACTGCCGTCTATTCGCCGCTGTGCGGAATCCCTGTCTGTCAGCCGTACCACTGCGGAAGCGGCATATTTCCAGCTTTGCGCGGACGGCTATATTGTGTCCAAACCGCAAAGCGGCTATTATGTAACCGATTTGTATTTCCGTCCCCCCGCAAAAAAGCCGTCTGCCCCCGCCGAACAAACCCCTTTTGTGCGCTATGATTTTTCCTCGCTTTCCGCAGACCCCGAAAGCTTTGACTTTGATTTATGGAAACGGTATTTGAAAAGTGCGCTTCGGCAGGATGCGCGCATGCTCTCCTACGGCGAGGTGCAGGGCGAATACGATTTGCGTGCGGCAGTGGCGCAATATATTACCGAAAAACGCAATGTGATTTGTACCGCGGAGAATATCGTGATCGGCGCAGGCGTGCAGAGCCTTTTGCACATTTTGTGCGCGATTCTGAAAGAACAGCACACAATCGCTTTTCGAGACCGAGAATTTGCGCAGGGCATGGCCATTTTCCGCGACCACGGTTTCGGCATTACAGAAGCAGAAAGTAAGGCTGATGTACTTTATATATCGCCTTCCCACGTGAACCGCCACGGCGACGTTATGCCAACGGAGGCGCGCATTGCACTGCTCAAATCCGCCGCCGAACACGGTACGCTGTTGATTGAAGACGACTACGACAACGAATTTGCCTATTTTGGGCGTCCAGCCCCTGCCTTACAAGGCTTGGACGGCGGACAGCATGTAATCTATCTCGGCACATTTTCCCGCCTTTTACTGCCTTCCATCCGTTTGAGTTTCATGGTATTGCCCGACACACTTCTGCACCAATACCGCGAAATTGCCGCCCTCTACAACCAAACCGCCTCAAAAGCAGAGCAGATTGCGCTGTGTCAATTCATTCGCGACGGGCACTTGGCAAGCCAAATCCGTAAAGTCAGACGGCTTTACGAACAAAAAACTGCCGATTTGGAATCGGCTGTGCGCAGTGTGTTCGGCGCACAGGCAAAACAAATCAGCAAAACAGGCTTTACCGTGCGTGCGAATATACAGACGCCGCTGTCCGCCGCCGCACTTATCCGCCTTGCCGCCCAAAAGGGCATTGCCGTGCGTGCCGCCGACACAGAAAACGGCTGTCTGCTGTTTTTATCGTGTTCGGGTGTCCGCAGTACAGCAGTTCGGCAGGCACTATATCTTTTAAAGGAGATTGCAAAAGCATAAGAAAATTCTCCGTGCATTGTGCAATTTTTGTCAATTTTTGCTCTGTGTTCCGCTATTTTGCCGAAAACGTTTGAAAAATTCAGCGAAAAATGCAAAAATATACAAATCAGTAACAAAATACTGATTTGTTTTTTGTAAAAAATGATAGATTTTTAACATAGTCTCTGTTATAATACACTTGTATGCGCATGCGGTGCGTACGGCAAGGTTCGCCGTACACAGCAAATAGGCGCTTTCAAGGAGGAAAAACAGAATGCTCAAGAAAATCACTTCGATTCCGTTTCACGGCACACCTGAACAGGAAGCCAAGTTACAAGCGGTAATTGAGGAATCCAAGAGCGATAAAAGCCTGTTGATGCACGTGATGCAGGAGGCACAGGAGATTTACGGCTATCTGCCTTATGAAGTGCAGGTTATGATTGCCGAGGGTATGGATGTGCCGCTTGAAAAGGTTTACGGCGTATCTACATTCTATGCGCAGTTTTCGCTCTCCCCCAAAGGGGAAAACAACATATCTGTATGCTTGGGAACCGCGTGCTACGTGAAAGGTTCACAGCAGATTCTCGACCGTCTGACCAAAGAACTCGGCATTGAGGCGGGTGAGTGTACGGCGGACGGTATGTTCTCTCTCGAGGCTTGCCGCTGCATCGGTGCGTGCGGTCTTGCACCCGTAATGACCGTCGGCGACGAGGTTTACGGTAAGATTACCGAAGACGACGTGCCCGATATTCTGGCAAAATACAAGGCTTGATATGCGCGAGCTGTCTTTAAACGTACTCGATATTGCACAGAATTCCATTACCGCAGGCGCGGCGCTGATTCGCATTGAGGTGCTGGAGAATACGCAGGCGCACACGCTGACCGTCGGCATTTATGACGACGGCTGCGGTATGACAGAAGAACAGGTTCAAAGTGTGCTTGACCCGTTTTATACCACCCGCACCACCCGCAAGGTCGGTATGGGCGTGCCGCTGTTTAAAATGGCGGCGGAGCAGACGGGCGGCAGTTTCACAGTTTCTTCCAAGGTCGGCATCGGCACAAACGTGCAGGCTGTATTCAAAACCGACAGTGTGGATTTTACGCCGCTCGGCGATATGGCTTCTACCGTCACAACGCTTATCTCTATGAATACCGACCGCGAGTTTTTGTACCGCCGCGGGTTGGACGGAAAAGACTTTGTGCTGGATACTTCGGAAATCCGTGAGATTTTGGGCGGCGTGCCGCTTTCGGAACCTGCGGTTGTGCAATGGATGCGTGCATTTATAAATGAAAATACGGAAGCTCTTTACGGAGGTGTAACTCAATGAAAACGATTGAAGAATTGATGGCGATTCGCGAGAACGCCAAAAAGAAAATGACCGTGCGTGAAGATACAGGCGACGAAGCCGTCCGCATCGTGGTCGGTATGGCGACCTGCGGCATTGCGGCGGGCGCACGCCCTGTTTTAAACGCGTTTGTTGATGAAATTGCAAAGCGTGACTTAAAAGGCGTAACCGTTTCGCAGACCGGCTGTATCGGTATGTGCCAATACGAGCCGATTGTCGAGGTCTTAGAACCCGGCAAAGAAAAGGTTACCTATGTAAAAATGACCGCTGAAAAAGCGGTAAAGGTCGTCAATGACCATATTGTAAACGGCAACCCGATTGTGGATTTCACAGTCGGCGCAGCTACAAAATAAGGAGGAAAAACAATGTATCGTTCCCATGTTTTGGTTTGCGGCGGTACCGGTTGTACCTCTTCAAACAGTCTCGCGATTATTGACGCTTTAGAGTCTGAAATCGCGAAAAAGGGACTGCAAGAGGAAGTCAAAGTCGTCCGTACGGGCTGCTTCGGACTTTGCGCTTTAGGTCCCATTATGATTGTCTATCCCGAAGGCAGTTTTTACAGCCAGGTTAAGGTCGAAGATGTTCCCGAAATCGTAGAAGAGCATCTGTTAAAGGGTCGTTTGGTCAAACGCTTGCTGTATGATGAGACCGTCACCATGGACGACGTCAAATCCTTGCAGGAAACCGACTTCTACAAAAAACAGCACCGTGTTGCACTGCGTAACTGTGGCGTTATCGACCCTGAAAATATCGACGAATACATCGCGTTTGACGGTTATATGGCGCTTGCAAAGTGCCTGAAAGAACTGACGCCCGCGGAAGTGATTCAAATTGTAAAAGATTCAGGTCTTCGCGGACGCGGCGGCGGCGGGTTCCCGACGGGTCTCAAATGGAGCTTTACCGCGGCAAACGAAGCAGATCAGAAATACGTGGTCTGCAACGCGGACGAGGGCGACCCCGGTGCGTTTATGGACCGTTCGGTTTTGGAAGGCGACCCGCACTGTATCGTGGAAGCAATGACCATTTGCGGCTATGCAACAGGCGCGACCGAGGGTTATGTGTATGTCCGTGCGGAGTATCCCATCGCGGTGAAACGTTTGAAGATTGCGATTGAACAGGCGCGTGAATACGGCTTACTCGGCAAGAACATATTTGACAGCGGCTTTGACTTTGATTTGCATGTGCGTTTGGGCGCAGGCGCGTTCGTCTGCGGCGAGGAAACCGCGCTGATGACCTCGATTGAGGGCAACCGCGGCGAGCCGAGACCCCGTCCGCCTTACCCCGCAGTCAAAGGACTTTTCGCAAAGCCCACCACGGAAAACAACGTGGAAACCTTTGCAAATATCCCGCAGATTATTTTGAAGGGCGCGGATTGGTTCGCCTCCATGGGTACAGAAAAATCCAAGGGCACCAAGGTTTTCGCGCTCGGCGGCAAAATCAAAAATACAGGCCTTGTCGAAATCCCGATGGGCACGACGCTTCGTGAAATCATTGAGGAAATCGGCGGCGGTATTCCGAACGGCAAAAAGTTCAAAGCCGCACAGACGGGCGGTCCTTCAGGCGGATGCATTCCCGCTTCGCTTATGGATACCCCGATTGACTACGACAACCTGACGGCAATCGGCTGTATGATGGGTTCGGGCGGTCTCATCGTTATGGATGAGGACAACTGCATGGTAGACATCGCGAAATTCTTCCTGAACTTCACCGTCGATGAATCCTGCGGCAAATGCACCCCCTGCCGTGTCGGTACAAAGCGTTTACTCGAGATGCTGGACAAAATCACCGCAGGCAAGGCAACTATGGAGGACCTCGACAAGTTAGAGGACCTTTGCAACTACATCAAAGCGAATTCCCTTTGCGGTCTCGGACAGACTGCGCCCAACCCCGTGCTTGCAACCCTGAAATTCTTCCGCGAGGAATATTTGGCGCATATTCAGGATAAGAAGTGCCCCGCAGGTGTCTGCAAAGCGCTGATGACCTACTCTATCGAAGCAGATAAGTGCCGCGGCTGTACCGCGTGTGCACGCAAGTGCCCCGCAGGCGCAATCGAAGGCAAGGTCAAGGAAGTTCATACCATTCATACCGATAAGTGCATCAAGTGCGGCGTCTGCATGGAGACCTGCAAATTCGGTGCGATTGTGAAGAAATAAGGAGTGTGCCCCATGGAAACTGTTAACATTCAAATCAACGGCATGCCCTTGAGCGTGCCCAAAGGGAGTACCATTCTTGAAGCCGCGCGGCTGGGCGGCATTGAGATTCCCACCCTTTGCTATTTAAAGGACATCAACGAAATCGGCGCATGCCGTATCTGCATGGTCGAGGTCAAAGGCGCCAGAAGCCTTGTGACCGCATGCGTATATCCCGTCAATGAGGGAATGGAGATTTTCACCAACACTGAGCGTGTCCGCCATTCGCGCAAAACCACGCTGGAGCTGATTCTTTCCACCCATGACAAAAAATGTCTGTCCTGTGTGCGCAGCGGCAACTGCGAGTTACAGCAGCTCTGTAAAGAATTCGGCGTAGACGACCCGAATGCGTTTGCAGGTGAAACCATTCACTACGATTTTGACGACTCCGCCGCGCATATGGTGCGTGACAACAACAAATGTATTCTTTGCCGTCGCTGTGTTGCGGCGTGCGATGCGCAGGGCATTTCGGTTATCGGTGCGAATGCGCGCGGCTTTGACACGCACATCAGCTCCGCATTTGATAAGGATTTGGCGAATGTCTCCTGCATTTCCTGCGGTCAGTGCATTGTCAACTGCCCGACAGGCGCCATCGTCGAAAAAGACGATACCGACAAGGTTTTAGAAGCAATTAACGACCCCGACAAATTTGTGATTGTAAATACCGCACCGTCTATCCGTGCTACGCTCGGCGAAGCGTTCGGGATGCATATCGGTACAAATGTTGAGGGCAAAATGGTTGCGGCGCTCCGCAGACTCGGCTTCGACAAGGTATTTGATACCGACTTTGCCGCTGACCTTACCATTATGGAAGAGGCGCATGAATTCCTCGACCGCGTGCAGAACGGCGGCGTACTGCCGATGATTACGTCCTGCTCGCCCGGCTGGATTAAATACTGTGAGCACTACTATCCTGAGCTGATTCCGCATCTGTCCACCTGCAAATCTCCGCAGCAGATGTTCGGCGCTACTATGAAAACCTGGTATGCGCAAAAGCTCGGTATGGACCCGAAAGATATGGTCGTGGTCGGCGTGATGCCCTGCACGGCAAAGAAATTCGAAACCAAGCGTCCCGACCAGGCGGCATCCGGCTATCCCGATGTAGACATCGCCATCACCACCCGTGAGCTTGCTCGGATGATTGAAAGCGCAGGCATCTACTTCCGCCACCTGCCCGATGAAGAATTCGACAGCCCGTTCGGTGAATCCACAGGTGCGGCAACCATCTTCGGCGCAACAGGCGGCGTTATGGAAGCGGCCCTGCGTACCGCGGTCGAAACCCTGACGGGTGAAACGCTCGAAAGCGTAGACTTTACGGAAGTGCGCGGTATGGAAAATATCAAAGAAGCGGCTTATGATGTTGCAGGCTTGAATGTCAAGGTTGCTGTCGCAAGCGGCACAAAGAATGCCAAAGTCCTGCTTGACAAAATTAAGGACGGCACTGCCGATTATCAGTTCATTGAAATTATGGGCTGTCCCGGCGGCTGCATCAACGGCGGCGGTCAGCCGATTCAGCATGCGGTTGTTCGCAACTTCGTTGACTTGAAATCGAAACGTGCCGAAGCGCTGTATAAATCCGATGCGGATAACGCGAAACGTAAATCGCATGAGAACAGCGCAATCAAAGAGCTATACGCAGAATTCCTCGGCGAACCCGGCAGCCATAAGGCGCACGAAATCCTGCACACTTCTTACGTTGCAAGAAAGAAATACGAATAATTTCTTTCGCAGGATGTAACGGCAAAATTGGCGAACAGCAATTCCAAAATTACAAAAACGGACAGTGTCACGCTGTCCGTTTTTCATTCGCACATTTCGTTAAAAAACTTTCGCACACCGCACCGGTAACAAAAAGCGCACACCTTACGGTGTGCGCTTTCCTGCATAATCTGTTTTAAACAATGTAAAAACTTATGCCTGTTCCTTCATCTTTGCAAAGCATTCGCTACAATATACCGGACGGTCGTCACGGGGCTGGAAAGGAACTTTCGCTTCGCCGCCGCAGGATGCGCAGGTTGCTGTAAACAGCTCTCTGTCGCCTCTGGACGCATTCTTTCTGGCATCACGGCAGGGTTTGCATCTCTGGGGCTCATTTACAAAGCCTTTCTCTGCGTAGAATTCCTGCTCACCTGCGGTGAAAACGAATTCGTTTCCGCAGTCTTTGCAAATGATGGTCTTGTCTTCGTACATATTCGTACCTCGCTTGAAAAAAATTTTACCCCGAGCGGGTTCGCACCGCTGCATAGTGTCAATGCTCTCCTTGCCGAGAAAGGGCGTATAACAAATTGAATCTCTGAAAGGTTACCCTTTCAGCTTTTGCCGAACCCTTTGAAGCGCATTATCAACGGATTTGGGCGCGATGCCGAGCGTCTCCGCAATTTCACGGTATGTTCGGCCGCTTAAAAATAATTTCAGTACGGTTCGCTCGGTGTCAGACAAGCGTGTTTCCACCAAAGACAGCAGTCGCGCACATTCCTCGCGCAAATCCTGCCGTTCCTCCAGAGACAATGAAGAATCCGGCAATGCACAGTCCGCAAGCGGTACTGTAGACGCGGCATGTACGCGCATCCCCCCTGCTGCGCGGCGCAATGCGGACAGCATGCGATTTTGCACACAGACACCCGCATAGGTCAAAAAGGAGGCCGCCGCTTCACTGCGGTAAGTATGCACCGCGGAAAGCAGCCCGAGCATTCCCTCCTGCGTCAGGTCGTCCGCATCTAAAAATGCCACGGACAACCGATTGGCACGGCGGCGCACAGACGGCAGCATTTCCGCCGCCAAACGGGCAAATGCCGCACTGTCACCGCTTTGCGCGGCGAGTACCAGCGATTCCAAATCGGCGGACTTGTCCGTCGGGATTGCCAAAGCGCTCACCTCACAACAGGGAATACGAACACAACTAAATCATACAAAAAATATTATAACAGATTTTCACATTTTGTCAACTTATTTTTTGTATAAACTGTATAAACGCTCGAAATTTGTCAAATAAATCACAATAATCAACAAACAAAGCGAGGTTCGTTGTATTACGAACCCCGCTTTTTCGGTTACATATTGCCAAGCATACTGCCCAAAGCACTCACGCCGCCGCAAAGTATCAACACAGCAAGCACGATTGCAATAATCCGTATGGCGGCTTTGTTATTAAACATTGTTTTATATCCCCTTTATACACCGAGAATTTTTTCCATATCCGCCGCAATACGGTCCGCTTTTGCCTGTGCCGCTTCACGCGTCGGTGCAACAGAAGTAATATACACCTTGATTTTGGGTTCTGTACCCGACGGGCGGACAATTACGCTGTCCGTACCCTCTAAGCGATACTGCAAAACATTGGATTTCGGCAGTGTAACCGCCTCTGTTTCCCCAGTCTGCGTATTTTTACGCACGCTTTCTTTGTAATCCGTGATTTCCCGCACGGCTTCCTCTGCCACAGACTTCGGCGGCTCTGCTCGCAGGGCGTTCATCATATCCGCCATTTTCTGCATGCCCGCCGCACCCTCAAACGAGAAGTTCAAAAGCGTATTGAGATACATTCCGTACTTTTCATAAATGCTCTGCATAAAGGCATACAGGCTCATTCCCTTTGCCTTGTAATATGCCGCCATTTCGCAGATGAGCATTGACGCAACAACCGCGTCCTTATCACGCGCGTGCGCACCGCGCAGATAGCCGTAGGATTCCTCCATGCCGACAACAAAGCGGTCCGTCTCGCCGTTTTTCTCCAAATTGGTAACCAATTCGCCGATGTACTTAAACCCTGTCAGCAAATCCGCAGTCTGGGCGCCGTAGTTTTCCGCAATCTTCTCAACCAGACGTGAAGTGACAATGGTTTTCACCACAATCGGATTTTCGGGCAATTTCTTCTGCTCTGCCAAAGAGGACAAAATATATTCGGTCAGCATCGCGCCGACTTCGTTCCCGCTCATCAGCTTGTATTCCCCGTCGTCAAGCACCGCAATGCCGACGCGGTCACAGTCGGGGTCGGTTGCCAACAGCAAATCGGCTTTTTTCGTTTCCGAAAGCTTGATTGCGCATTCGAACGCCTGCCGAATTTCCGGATTCGGATACGGGCAGGTCGGGAAATTCCCATCAGGCAGTTCCTGTTCAGGCACAACCGTCACATCGCGAATCCCGATTTGCTTGAGGATTTCGCGCACGTGCAAATTGCCCGTACCGTTCAAAGGTGTATAAATTACCGACAAATCGGTATTTTCACACACATCGGGATTGACCTGTGCTTTGCGGACTTCGCTGTAGAAATTCTCGAACACCTCGCGCTTGATATATTCGATTGCGCCGCTTGCAAGTGCCTCATCAAAGTCCACGGTTTTTGCGCCTGTGAACATATCCACCTTTTGTATATAGGCGTAGGTCTTTGCCGCCGCTTCGTCCGTCATTTGGTAACCGTTCGGGTCATAGCATTTGTAGCCGTTGTATTTGGACGGATTGTGGCTTGCGGTAATGATAATACCCGAGCTACACGAGAGCGCACGCACCGCGTAAGAGAGCATGGGCGTCGGCACCAATTCGGGGTACAGATACACCTTCACGCCGTTCGCCGCCAAAACGCATGCAGCGGAACGCGCAAACACATCGGATTTAATGCGAGAATCGTAGGCAATCGCAATCGAGGGATTCTCAAAATCCGAATTCAGATAATCCGCAAGCCCCTGCGTTGCCTGATTGACGGTATAAATATTCATACGGTTCGTACCCGCACCGATCACGCCGCGCAAGCCCGCCGTACCGAATTCCAAATTTTTATAAAAACGGTCTAAGATTTCCTCTTCATTTCCCTGCACAGACTGCAGTTCGGGCAAAAGGTCGGCGTCCGCTGTCGCTTTTTCGCACCAAAGGTCATATAACATATGGATGTCGTTCATAGAAAAACCTCCCAAAGCCGTTCGGCTTGTCGTTTACAGATTTTGTAAATACAGTATACTACAAACTGTGCGGAAAAGCAAATCGAAAAGAGGCGATTGAAGAATTCTTCGTTTTATGCTAAAATAAACCATATTTCACGGGGGAGATGGTTTTGTGTTTGCAAGCGTGCACAGTGTGGGGTTACGCGGATTAGAGACGTATACCGTATCGGTTGAGGCGGATTTGTCCGCAGGACTGCCGCGCTTTGATATGGTTGGACTGCCCGATGCGGCGGTTTCGGAAAGCCGTGAGCGGGTACGCTCGGCGATCCGCAATTCGGGTCTGGATTTTCCCGTTTCGCGCGTGACCATCAATCTCGCGCCCGCCGACATCCGCAAGGAAGGTCCGATTTACGATTTGCCTGTGCTTATCGCGGTCTTAAAAGCGACAGGGCAGTTAAAGTGCGATACAGAATCACGCGCGTTTATCGGTGAGCTTTCCTTAAGCGGTGAGGTGCGCCGCATCAACGGCGTATTGCCGATGGTGATTCAGGCGCGCAAGGCGGGCTTTCGCGAAATTTATATCCCGCACAAAAACCTTGCCGAGGGTGCAGTGGTCGAGGGCATCTCTGTATTTCCCGTCAAAACGGTTGCGGAATTGCTTGCGCATTTGCGTGCGGAAGCACCGCTCTCGCCCGTGACTGCCAAGGATTACAGCGAATACACCCAGCCCTTGGATTTGCCTGATTTCGCGGACGTAAAGGGACAGCACGAAGCCAAGCGCGCCTTAGAGGTTGCCGCCGCGGGCGGACACAATGTAATGATGATTGGACCGCCCGGCTCAGGCAAAAGTATGCTCGCCAAGCGCATCCCCTCGATTCTCCCCGATATGACCTTTGACGAGGCGCTCGAAACCACCAATATTTATTCTGTAGCGGGTGCGCTCCCGCCTGAAATTTCGTTGATTCGGGCGCGTCCGTTCCGTTCACCGCACCATACCGTTTCCCCTGCGGGGCTTTCGGGCGGCGGCACAGTGCCGCACCCCGGCGAAATTTCTTTGGCGCACAACGGCGTGCTGTTTTTGGACGAACTTCCCGAATTCTCACGCACGGCAATGGAAATTATGCGCCAGCCGATTGAGGACGGCAAAATCACGATTGCCCGCGTGGCGGCAACCTTCTCCTACCCCTGCTCGGTGATGCTTGTGTGCGCGATGAATCCGTGTCCGTGCGGTTTCTTCGGGCATCCGACCCGAAAATGCACCTGCCCCGCGGGTGCGCCGCAACGGTATCTTTCGCGCGTATCGGGACCTTTATTGGACCGTTTGGACATTCACATTGAAGTCCCGCCTGTGGATTTTGACGATTTGTCGAAAACCGAAAAGGCGGAATGCTCTGCGAATATTAAAGCACGGGTAGACAAAGCCCGCGCCATACAGCAGAAAAGATTACAAGGCACGGGCATTTCGTGCAATGCCAAAATGGATGCGGCGCTCACGCGGAAATTCTGCACGCCGACCCCTGCCGCTTCGGCGCTCCTCAAAAATGCGTTTGAAAAGCTGGGGCTTTCCGCCCGTGCCTACGACAAGGTTCTGCGCGTTGCGCGCACGATTGCGGATTTGGACGGCAAAGCGCAAATTGATGTAGCGCATATTGCCGAGGCGGTACAGTACCGTTCTCTTGACCGCAAGTTTTGGAAAGGATAAACAACTTATCCGCATTAGAATTACATCATAAAATATGATCCGTTTGCTGTTTTTGTCAATACAAAATATATTTTGTACATTTAGACCGGATTCAGCACAATTCTAACCGAACAGTTTCATGCGCTCAAGCGTTGACTGCATGTCTGCAATTATAAAAACGGAATTTTCTGTATTAGGAGTGATTCTCACCCCCTATACAAGAAAATTCCGTTTTTTGTATCCTTTCAGTTTCCGTATTATAAAGCGAACTTAATATTTTGCAAGAAAAGCATTCCGCAAAATCCAACGTATCTTTTCGGAACAACATAGAGGTTGTTCCCCACACGTATGCAGACGGATGGGGACATCCGTCCCTACGCGTATACGTCGGGGGCAAGTTACAGCTTCGCCATTACCCTTTTGTCTCACGTTGCTCGACATTTCCCCTTTTAAGGGAATAACCCCGCCCTACGATTGGTCAATTTACGCTGTGTTGCGGGAGATTCTTCGGCTACGCCTCAGAATGACAAATTTGTGCAATCCTAAAAAACGGACAGCCACAAGAGCTGCCCCTACGGCTCAGAATAACATACAATTGGATTCCACCGAAATCACATACTCTCCGGTGCGGAAATTTTAAAGGCGGTCAAAAGATTGACCATGACACTGCGCACGGCAAGACAGAGATTCAAGCGCGCCTGCATCAGTGCCTCATCCTCCACAGCAATTTTGCAAGCGTTGTAATACTTGTGGAACAGCGTTGCAAGGTTGGTGGCATACCGTGTAATTTTGGCGGGGTCATAGTTGTTTGCCGCCAAAATAATTTCATCGGTCAGCGCGGCAAGGTGGCGAATCAGTTCGTGTTCCTCAGGCGCAGTCAGACGCTCCAATTCCGCAGTCGTGCAGGTACGCGGCGTGACGCCGTCCGCCTGTAATTTCTTCAGAATACTGCAAATACGCGCGTTGGCATACTGACAGTAATACACGGGGTTCTGCGAATCCTCGCTGACAGCAAGCCCCAAATCGAAATCAATCGTAGAACCAGGCTCACGCACATTGAAGAAAAACCGTGCGGAATCAATCGGCACTTCGTCCAAAAGGTCAACAAGCGTGACGGCGTTGCCCGTCCGTTTGGAAACCTTGACGGGCTTTCCGTCTTTCATCAGGTTCACCAACTGCATCAGTACAATATCCAAACGTCTGCCGTCCAAACCGATGGCGTCCAGCGCACCCTGCATACGGGCAACATGTCCGTGGTGGTCTGCACCCCAAACGTCAATCGCCTTTTTGAAACCGCGTGTTTCCAGCTTGTTTCGATGGTAGGCAATATCCGCCGCAAAATAGGTCGGATTGCCGTTTTGTCGAATCAGCACGTCATCCTTTAACTCTAACTTATCAATCTGCTCCTGCGTTTTGCCCTGCGCCAACAGCTTTTCGGTCTGCACCTCGATATTTTTATACCACAGCGCACCATCCTTTTCGTAGGTCTTGCCGTTGGCAGTCAAAATATCAATCACTTCCTGAATCGCACCCTTGTGCAATTCGCTTTCATGGAACCAAACGTCATACTGAATGCGGTATTTGCCGAGTGCATCTTCAAGTCCCGCAATGTTTTTCGGCAATGCGAAGGCAACCAAAGCCGCACGGCGTTCCGCTTCGGATTTTTCAAGGTAGCTGTCACCGTATTCTGCGGCAAATTCCTTGGCACGCTCTAAAATATCCGCACCGTGGTAGCTGTCCTCGGGCAGTTCTACCGCGTCCTCGCCTTTAAAAATCTGCTGATAGCGAATATCCAGCGACAGACCGAATTTGTCAATCTGATTGCCCGCGTCATTGATGTAAAACTCGCGCGTCACATCGTACCCCGCCATTTCCAGCACCGCCGCCAAACAGTCGCCGAGTGCGCCGCCGCGTGCGTTGCCGATGTGCATCGGTCCCGTGGGATTCGCGGACACAAACTCTACATTCACCTTTTCGCCCTTACCGTAATCACTTTTGCCGTAGTCTGCGCCCTTCTCGAGGACGTCCGCCAAAATATCGGCATAGAATTTGTCATTTAAACGGAAATTGATAAATCCCGCGCCTGCAACGGAGCATTCCGAAAAATAGCTATCGCCGAGGTCGATGTATTTTTGAATGGTTTGCGCAATTTTCACAGGCGCGGTACGGAACACCCGCGCCCCCACAAACGCCGCGTTGACGGAGTAGTCTCCGTTCGCTCTGTCCTGCGGAATTTCCACATTGAACGGCGGCATGGCGGCGGCAGGCAGTTCCCCTGCGGCGGTGGCTTTGCCGATGGCTTCCAGCACCAGTGTATGCAGTGCATTTTCAGTTTCTTTTACAAGCTTAGACATCTGTATATTCTCCTTGCGTTTCAGTTCTTCCTGTTCACTTTGGTGAGACCGTCAGCGTCATACGGTTGTCAATCGGCGCCTGACTTTGAAAATCGGTAGAATAGCAAAACCGCAATCGCCCGCCGTCGGCACGCAAAGCATTTTCCACACTTTTAGTATATAATCCCATGGTCAGCGTACCGTAAGGCGTCCCATACACAAAACTGCCGCGTTTGCCCGCCTCAAACAGCATTTCACTGCCGAAATTGCCGCTTCGCGTAACCGAAACGGTATCCTGCCCTGTCACGCGCACGGTAGTGTCACAACGGTTCGTTTCCTCGTCATATTCCGTATAGGTCAGTAAAAATCCGTCTTCGGTTTGAGACAATTCCCCGACAACATCCATTTCAATCGTTTCGCTTTGCCCGTCCATCGTCTGCTGATTGCAGATATGAATGAATGCATCCATTTTTTTTGCCATTTGTTTTATTTCTCCTGTGCGAGTTTTAAAAGCCTGTCTAACAGCTTCGGATACGGCACACCGCTTTGCTCCATCAGCTTCGGATACATGCTGATGGAAGTAAATCCCGGCAGGGTGTTTATTTCGTTAAACAGCACGCGTCCCGTATTTTTTTCTATAAAGAAATCCACACGGGAAAGCCCGCGGCAACCCATGGCGGTAAAAATTTTCAGCGCCGCACTGCGCACCTCTTCCTGCGCTTCGGCAGAAATTTTTGCAGGAATTTGCAGTTCGCTTTCTCCGTCAATATACTTTGCCTCATATGTATAAACTTCTTCGCTCGGCACAATACCGCCGACCACCGATGCCATCGGATCACCGTTGCCGAGTACGGCACACTCGACTTCTAATGCATTGATTGCTTCCTCTAACACGACCTTATCGTCCTCACGGAACGCAATTTCCATTGCCATATCTAATTCCTGCACCGTTTTCACCTTGGTAATGCCGACGGACGAGCCCGCATTCGCAGGCTTGACAAACAACGGCAGACCGAGTTGCCCCACTGCATACTGTGCAAAACGAACGGAATCCTTTTTGTACGCGTACTCTGCAACAGAAAGCCACTTTGCCTGCGCAACGCCTGCGGTATCCGCTACAAGATTGGTGACAGCTTTATCCATGCACATTGCGCTTGAGCAGGTATCACACCCGACATACGGTATCCCCGCAATTTCCAAAAAGCCCTGCACCGTACCGTCCTCGCCGTTTTTGCCGTGCAAAACAGGGAATGCCGCATCGATGTGAATCAATTCCGTTCCCGATTCACGGAACACCAAAATTCCGTGGTCACTTCTGTCAGGGGAAAGTATGGCTTTCACCAACACCTCGGGCTGTTCCGCCCATTTGTCCGACTCCGAAATGCTTGCTTTCAGAACGGACGGGTCACCCTCATACAAAAGCCACTCGCCGCGCTTTGTAATACCGAGCATATATACATTATAACTGTCCCGCGGTATGTTTGCAATCACAGATGCCGCCGATACACAGGAAACATCGTGCTCGCTCGACACACCGCCGAATAAAACAAGTATGTTTTTCATTGGATTTTCACCCCGTATTTCCGAAGATTCCGGCGCAGAACGCCAAAATATACATATACAAATAAATTATACTATATACCTGTTTTTTTCGCAATCACAAATCCGAAAAAATTTTAATGACAAACGAAGGATTCTATGCTATACTAAAAAAGATTACAGACAGGGAGGCAAAACCCAATGACGCAGAACGATGCAATTTCTAAAATTTACGCAGGTATCGGCGATGCACTTTCGGAAAACGGCTTTTCCGTGCGCACCCCCGAACCAGCAGAAAAAGACGCGCTGCCCCTTTTCACCGAGGGTGAGCGCACATATATGGAATTCACAGGCGAAAAAGGCACAATGCAGCTGGAATTTTCAGGCGCACAGGCAGCTTTGCTTTACGAAGATGACGCAGAAGCTTTTCAAAAGCTTTCTGTCAATTACTTCGACCCCGAAAGCTTTGACGAACGCGATGTGAAATCGCTTTGCAACGAGCTTTCAGACAGCATCCGCCAAAAATACACCGCAAAAAAGGGAAACAAAACGAAAAACAATAAAATGCCGACGCCCGTCTCCCGCTCTGCGGCGAAAAACGGCACACAAAGCTACGACGGCAATACGCTTGCCAACCGCTTAACCTCTACCATGTATCCCGATTTGAAGGAAGCCTACCGTGCCAATTACGAAAAGTACGGCGAGTTTTTGGCGGAAGAATTTTTTGTGAATTACGGCACGGCACGCGTAATCGGCACTATCAAAACGCGTGAAAAACAGAGCCTGAACAAGCTTTTCAAAATCCTTAACGATATTTACGAAAACGGCTCCAATGACACGCAAAGCCTGATTGCCGTCACCATTTTAGGCGAAATGAACAACGACGCGCAAATGTGCGAAATCGCGGCGGAATATATGTGTGACGATATGCGTGAAACCGTGCTTTTGGTCAACAAATATCTCGCGTCTGCAAAGGGCAAACGCGCCAAAGAAAAGATGAAAAATCCCCCTGCCTATAAGCCCAAAAAGGAAAAGAAACCGGGCATGTTTGCACAAATGATGGCAGGCGGTCAGGGCGGCATGCCGCCGATGTAAGCGGTAAAAGCAAATAGATAGAGATTCGGACAGATAAAAATCTGTCCGAATTTTTATTACATAAATACTTGACAAATCTGTTTCTACTGTATATACTGTTTATATACAGTAAGTAAGGGGAGGCGCGGCATGCACATATTTATTGACAACAAAAGCGGCATACCGATTTACGACCAGATTTATACACAAATTAAAAATCACATCATCAGCGGTGCATTGCAGACAGACGAGACCTTGCCGTCCATACGCAGTCTTGCAAAGGATTTGCGTATCAGCGTCATTACCACCAAGCGTGCGTATGACGAATTGGAAAAAGAGGGCTTTATTTATACGGTGGCGGCAAAGGGCTGTTTCGTTGCGCCGAAAAATGTAGAGTGGCTTCGGGAGGAAAACTTAAAGAAAATCGAGGCGCATATGCAGGAAATTGCGCGGCTTGCCGCCTCGTGTCAACTTACAAAACAAGAAATTGCGGATATGGTTTCCGTCTATATGGAGGAATTGTAATGCATGCTTTAGAAATCAAAAACGTAACCAAGCAGTATGATGGCTTTTGTTTGGATTCGGTGAATCTGTGTCTGCCGTGCGGCTGTATTATGGGCTTAATCGGTGAAAACGGCGCGGGCAAAACTACGCTGCTGCACACAATCTTGCAAATGCGCAAAAAAGACAGCGGCACGGTCACCGTGTTCGGGCAGGATGCGGATACTGATTTGTGCGCGGTCAAAGAGAATATCGGTGCGGTGCTGGATGAGGTCGGTTTTCCCGACTGTCTGACTGCTTTGCAGGTCGGACGCGTGCTGAAAACCGTTTACCGAAATTGGGACGACAGCTTGTTTCAGTCTCTTTTGCAAAGGCTTGCCGTTCCGCAAAATAAAATGTTCAAGGCGTTTTCCCGCGGGATGAAAATGAAGCTCGGCATTGCCGCGGCGCTGTCACATCATCCAAAGCTTCTTGTGCTGGACGAGGCGACCAACGGGTTAGACCCCGTTGCGCGGGAAGAGATTTTGGAGATTTTGCGGGAATTTACGCTGTCGGGTGAAAACGCTGTGCTGATTTCCTCACACATCGTCAGTGACTTGGAAAAAATCTGTGATTACATTGCATTTTTGCATACGGGAAAGCTACTGTTATGTGCGGAGAAAGACCGCTTGCAGGAAGAATACGGTATGCTGCAATGCAGTGCCGAACAGCTTCGGACCGTAGACCGAAGCGCAGTGTTGGGCAAGCGCATCTCGCCCTACGGTGTACAGGCGGTTGTACACAAAAAAGCGCTGTCCGACAATATGAATGTCGGCGCAGTGAATTTAGAAGAACTGTTTCTGTTTATGATTCGAGGTGAAAACGAATGAAAGGATTACTCTTAGCGGATTTGTATATGGCGAAAAAGTATTGCCGTTCGTATTTTTTGATTATGACGGTATTTATCGCGGTTTCATTTTGGGGAAACGACAATACATTTTTGATTATCTATCCTACCGTTTTAGCAGGAATGCTGCCCATCACCCTGCTCGGGTACAGCGAACGTTGTAAATGGAACGTATACTGTGAAACATTGCCGCTGACACGCAAACAGGCGGTCACGGAAAAATACTTGCTGACGGGGATTCTGCTGTTCGGCACATTTTTGCTGATTGCGGCAGTGCAGGCGGTTCGTTTGTCGACGGGCGGCGGCTTTCACGTGTGGGAATACGGCGCACTTTTATCCCCGTTGCTTGCGGTGGGCTTGCTGAGTCCGAGTATCACCTTACCTTGTATGTTTAAATACGGTGTCGAAAAGGGCAGAGTCGTCTATTATGTCGTTGTGGGACTTGTCTGCAGCGTGGCGGCTGCAGGCGCGTTCCTTTCGGATGAGCCGAATCTTCAGTTTGAGATACCGCCGCACACTGTTCTTCTGCTTCCGCTGTTCGGCGTCGCAGTGTTCGCCGCATCCTATTGGATTTCCGTCAAAGTGTATGCCAAGCGGGAGATAGATTAGTAGAAAACGCTGTGAAAATAAATTTGTCATTCTACGCGTAGCGAAGAATCTCCCGCGCCGCAAAATAAATTTGATGCTCGCGTAGGGACGGACATCCTTGTCCGTCCGCGGGCGAACGCAGTTCGCCCCTACGGAGTTGATACGGAAGTATGCAGAAGCATCAACCGAGCCGATAGGCGAGACCTTGCTCCCGCCGCAACATTTTCAAAATTATTGTTGAACCGCTATGGAAGCAATATAAATCCATAAAACAAAAATGCGATAAAAGCCCTCTCGGTGACTTCTATCGCATTTTTATATTATATATTATCCGAATTACACATCCTGTTTTTTGCGTTTCACAACTGCACCCGCTGCAACGGCGGCAGCGGCAACAACCGTTGCCACCGCACCGACAGCGATATATTTGCCTGCGGTGGAGGGGATTTTTTCATCTGTGGGCGGGGCGTCCGTCAATGCCGTATCAAACGAAGCACTGTCGCCGAAGCCCAAATCCATAACGGCATCTTTGGAATCGGTTGCGGCTGTGTCCTTAAACGCGAATGCCGCTTTACCTGCCGCGCCGTCTTTCACTTTGAATGTAATTGTTGCAAGCGTTGCCGCATCTGTCTGCGAAGCCGCCCAAACCATAAACAACCGCACTGCACCCGCTGTATCTTTGTTGGCGGTGGTCATATCCCCCGCGCCGTACACGACGTCGGTCAGTTCCAGCTTTGCGGCGTCATATGTAAGCGTTGACTCCAGCGTTGCAAGGTCGGTGCCTGCGGGAACGGAGATTGTCAGGGTTAAAACGCCGGTTTCTTTGTCTAAAACGGTTTTGACCTCAGCCGTCACAGAATCGGCGGCGAATGCGGGAATGCACACCGTGAACAGCAAAAACATGCTCATAAGAACGGAAAGAACTTTTTTCATCTTCAAACATCCCTTCAAATCGGAATTTTATATTGTTATTCTATCACAAAAATCCTGTATATGTCAATTGAATTTGTAAAGAATGCAAAAAGCGGCGATGCATAACAGCTCGTATTCGGTTTTGAAGATTTTGTTTATATTTTCTAAAAAATCTTGATATTATTGACTTTATTGGAAAAAAGCGATAAAATATGAAAACAGAATATGGTTCAAAAGCCGTTTTTTACAAATCGGCGGAACAGAAACCGGAGGAAGAGAAAGGTGAAAAAATCATTGAAGGTCTTTTTGATTGTTTTGGCAGTCCTGATTGCGGTGCTCGGCGGATTTTATCTGCTGATTACACACGATTTTAAGGATGATGTCGTGGAGGTTGCAGCGGTCAATACCGCAGAAAATGCGCGCAATCCGTATATTGTGCCCACAGGCGAAACGATGATTTCCGCACACCGTTCGGGCGGCGGCATCGCCCCCGAAAATACGATGATGGCATTTAAAAACTGCGTTGAAAACGGCAGCTTTGCGATTGATATTTTCGAGTTTGATTTGCACATCACCAAGGACGGCGAATTGATTTTACTGCACGACGGTAATTTTGACCGTACCAGCGATTCCGTGGAAGCCTTCGGCAAGGAAGAGGTTCTGCCGAGCGAAAAAACCTATGAGGAGCTTCGCGTGCTCAATCTCGGCGAAAACTTCACAACCGATGCGGGCGAAACGCCGTATAAGGGTTTGCGCGGTGCGGACATTCCCGAGGATTTAAAGGTCGTGCGCTTGCAGGATATTTTCGATTACCTCGCACCGTACGGCGATTACAGCTTCATTATTGAGATTAAAGACGGCGACGACCTCGGCAGAAAAGCAACGGACGCGCTGTATACCATTTTAAAGGACTACGATATGCTGTCCCGCGTGGTGGTCGGCACCTTCAACGGCGAAATCAGCGAATATATGGATGCGCAGTATCCCGATATGCTTCGCTCGGCGGGCATTAAAGAGGTGGCTGGCTTCTATTTCGACAGCCTGTTCAACAGAGAGCGCGAAGACGGCTATTATAAATTCAAAGCCCTGCAAATCCCCGATGACGATTATGTTTTCAATCTCGGTACCTCGCGTCTTGTAAATTATGCGCACAAGCACAATATTGCCGTGCAGTATTGGACGATTAACGACCCCGAAGATGTAAAGCATTTGGCGTCTGTCGGCGCGGATGCCATTATGAGTGACAACCCCGATATGGCATACGAGGTTCTGCGCGGAGATAAGGCGTAAACGTCTGCAAAGCGCATTTTGAATTACAGAAAGAAAGACAGCAGAGAACGACTTTGCTGTCTTTTTTGCAATCTTGCAGGAATGAAATGTCGTAGGGACGGATGAAGATTCCCCTTTTAGGGGAAATGTCGCGAAGCGACAAAAGGGTAATGGCGTAGCCGTAACTTCATCCGCCCGAGCACGTTTGGATTTTCGCGTAAGCCCACGATGAATCACCAACCCGTAGGGGCGAACTGCGTTCACCCGCAGGCGGACAGCCGCAAGGGCTGTCCCTACGGTATGTAAAACAACGCACAATCTGTGTAGGGGCGCTTCACGAAGCGCCCGCGGGTCGCTGAGGTCAGCGACCCCTACAAATTGTGAATCCAATTTGCATTGTGCCCTATGAACTTCTCTGCCCCACACCCCCAAATGGCAAATTTATGCATTTTTTAAATTTGAAAATTGCCAAAAAATCCACCGTTTTCATATGTTTGAATCTGAAAGATTTGCGTACACTAAAAGTACAAATTTTGAAGGAGGAAAAACAATGAATACACCTATGAATTCCGCAATGAAAGCTGTCGGTTTAAGTTTAGCGGTTGGCTCTGCTGTGGCCATGGTCGGTTCTGCTGTAAAAGGCACCGCCACTAAGCGCAAAGCCAAAAAAGTGGCTAAGAAAGCCGCAAATACCGTCACAAACTTCATGGACAATATGCAATATATGATGAAATAAAGGCGAATACGTTTCTGCCTGATTCCGCATCCCGCAGTGCCTCGCCCTGCGGGATTTTGGATATTTTTTCGGTACTTGGTGATTTTATGAAAAAAATATGTATTTTTGCGCTTTGCCTGTGCCTGACCGCGGGGCTTTGCGCCTGCGGCACAACACAGGGCGAAAACAGTCCGAATATCACGGAAATGCCTTCCGCATCCACGCCTCTGCCGAGTATGGATGAACCTGTTTCGGATAGTTCTGCGGTTCCCCTGCCCGTTGCGGCGGAAAATCCTGTTTTGCAGGACGGCAAGACTTACACAGGTCTGCCCGCACTGCCGCTTCAGGATTTTTCGGTTGCCGACCCTGAAAACGCAAAGGGTCTTTCCATCGAAAAGCACGGCTACAGCTACGGTGTTTCTAAAGACGGACAGCCGCACGCGACCTCGGTTGCCAATCAAAAATACTTTGAGGAGCACGGCTACAAGGCGTTTTGCTTAGATACCAAATCCACAGAAAAGGTACTCTACCTGACCTTTGACTGCGGATATGAAAATGGGTACACCTCGAAAATTTTGGATACCTTAAAAGAAAAGGACGTTCCCGCCGCGTTTTTCTGCACCCTGCCGCAGGTGAAGGATTATCCCGACTTGATTGCGCGAATGATTACCGAGGGGCACATTGTCGGCAATCATTCCGTCAAGCATCCGTCGTTCCCGACGCTGACGCGTATCCGTATGGCGGAGGAATTGCAGGGAATGGACAACTACCTGCGCACCAATTTCGGCTACAGCGAACCGTTTTTCCGTTTCCCGATGGGCGAATATTCCGACTGCGCGCTGGATTTAATCGGCTCACTCGGCTACCGCAGTGTATTTTGGTCGGTTGCCTACGCCGATTGGGATTTGGATAAGCAAAAGGGCGCGGATTACGCCTTTAACACCGTAACCGCACGTTTGCACCCGGGCGCTGTGATTCTTTTGCACTCTGTGTCCCCCGACAACGCCGAAGCCCTCGGCAGAATCATAGATTGGGCACGCGGGGAGGGCTATACCTTCAAATCCCTGCGCGATTTCCCGAATTGATTTTAAAACCTGAAAACAAAAAACGGCTGATGCAAGAAAAGCTTGCATCAACCGTTTTTTAACCTTTAGGTGATTCTGTTTCGGAAAGACCTAAAATATAATCTGCGGAAACCTGATAAAATGCGCACAGTTTCATTAAATCTTCAATTTGCATTTTTGTGCGTCGTTTTTCATATTTGCTGTAAGCACTTTGTTTAATGCCGAGTACTTCAGCAACCTCTGCTTGGCGAATATCGCGGTCGATGCGCAGATTTGTCAAGCGGTCAATATAGTCCATACGCTCACCTCATTCACATTATACAAAGTCTTAAAAAGACTATTGACAAATAGTCTTAATCAGACTATTATAAGGATAAAATCTGATTGTATACGGGAGAGCACTATGTTATCTATTTTGAGAGCGTTTTATCAAGGCAATATTAAACCTGTGGACCGCGATTATCAACAAAACGAAAACAGCAAGCAATTTCGTGTATGGCTGCAAGAACAGAATGAAATCAACGATCAGCTTACAGCATTTTTGAATGCGGAGCAATTTGCAATGTTTCGGGAATACTGTGATTTACAGGCGAGAATGGACGTAGCAATACAGGAGGATTTGTTTTTATACGCCTTTCGACTCGGTGCACGCTGGGAACGTGAAATCTTTTCATCACGGAACAATGCGGTTTTAGAAGAGGATTTTTAGAACACTGTTCCCGATTCTTCCTTTGGCTAATGTAAATTTTCTTGCATCAGCCCTGTTTGCGTGCAGAAGTCGAGATAAGCTTGCGGCGTATCGCAATCCGTAGGGGCGGATGCCTTCATCCGCCCGAGCAATTTGAAAAATCCACACAAAGCAAAACGGCGGGGGCAAGCCCCCGCCCTACCGATGGTTCCAACTACTTTGTGCCGTGGAAGATTCTTCGCCTGACGGCGCAGAATGACAATTGTTTATGAATCCGTAGGGGTCGGCGTCCTCGACGACCCGAGCAAGATTGGATTTTTCGCAAACCCTACGGGTTGCGCATTGTCTCGAAATCTTTTTCTGTTCTCTCTTTTGACGCACATTCGTTAATCCGTACAAAATTCTCGCAAAAAATTAAATATTTTTATAAAATGCTTTACAAAACAGCCTCCCGATGCTACTATGATTGTGTAGACCTACAGTCTGTTCTGTGTCGGTAATTAACCGCAATGACTGTAACCGCATTCGCATTCTATACGGTCACGCAAAAAGGGGGCGATTTTTTGAAGGGCTTTAAATACATAATCTCTCTTTTGCTGTTTTGTATGATTGCGGTTTGCGTGGGAGAGTTTTATCAGGTGCATATTTCTTCGGAAGCCTCTTTTACCAACTTTTTTATCTTGGCACCGATTTCTGCGGAAGACAGGCAGAGCTGCTACCGTGATTTACTGCAAACCGCCGAAGAAAACAATGTTTGTATTTGCTTTTCGGATTTGGAAAATGATGCAAACTTCGCAAAAACGGACATTACCTTATATGCCTCTGATATGCGGATTTCGGAATATATGGACGAGGTGTACGGCATTCGGGAGGGAACGTCCAAAAGCATATTTCTGTCGCAGGGGCGTGTGCAATTTAAAGATTTGCGGCAAGAGGAAAATTTTCAGGCGTTTTCCGCGTTCATCGGCAGAACGATGAACTTCGGGATGATTGGTGCCCCCGAGGATACACAAAGCTTTCTGCGCACAGTGGAAAGCCGTTACCGCTTGGAACGGTGCAACACAGGTAATCCTGACTGGAATTTCTACACTTCTCTGACGTTCTATGTTCAACTCGTGCTGTGGCTGATTGCCTATGCAATTCTATTTACCGTCAGTCTGTATGATATGAAGCTGATGCAAAAAGAATGGGCAGTCCGCGTTTCTTTAGGCGAGCGCAAAGGCGTTCTGTTTGCAAAAAAGGCTATTTTTGACGGTCTGTTTTTCACTGTCGGCTTTTTCGCCGTATTTTTAACCGCTTCCGAATTTACGGAATCGCTGTTTTGCTTTCCGTTATCCGTCTTATTCTTCATCGGATTTCTATTGATCAACACACTCTCGGTCACTTTGATTTTCACCGTTGATATCAAAAAGGCGTTCGGCGGGAATGTCGCTTCCAAATCCGTTTTATCGGCAAGCTATATGCTGAAAATTTTGACAAGTATAGTGTTAGTCATCATTTTGGGCGTTGGCATCGGGCAGTTTTCTAAGTTGCTCACACTCAAACAGCAGGACAAAGTCCTGCAAAATTACAAGGACTATTTCTTTATAGACGGAATATCCTATGAGGATACTGTCGATACGCGGGATACGCGCACGGCAATGCTTTACAAGCTGCAAAAAGAATATTTTTCGCAAAGCGCTCTGCAATCCTCCTATATAGACGACTGTCAGCTGCACGACGGAAAAGTGCACCAAGGCGTTGTTTGCAGTAAAAATTCGGAAAAATACTTGCGTGAAATCCTCCCCGAATTGCAGGAGAAACCGCTCGGTGAAAAAATGTATGTGTTTACGCCGCAGTATGCGGGCTGTGAAAACGATTATGCTCATTTAAGGGAATTAGTACAGCCGAATTTAAACGGAGATAAGGGATATGTATTTTGTCACGAGTACGACGTGGAAATTGTGCCGTACACGCAGGATGTATCTATGGTTGTTTTTGATTCGATGGAAGCCTCGCGGACACTGACCGTGAAAAATCCCGTCATCTTTTTCAGCGGATTGGAGGAATCCGACCTGCACATTGCAGATATTATCGGTACAGTGGAAAGAAAGTCAGAGGGCATCGGCGTTTCCGAGCATTGGACGGGTGGCTTGGCACCTGCTCCCTACACCGGGAATTTGATGCTTCGGATTCCGTCGGAAGACTTGTCCGTCTTCGCCGCAGAAAATCATTTCAACTATACGCAGTTAAATGTGTATGAAAACTATCGGCAGTCCGTGACAAGAGCGGAAAAAATTTGTCTGATAACAGGGTTTTTGGCAATCGTATTCTTCGTGATGGAAGCGGTTTTGATTCAAACGGTGGTGCGGCTTGAATACAGTATCCGCGCAAAGGAATTGGCGGTCAAAAAGATTTTGGGCTACAGTATTTTAGAAAAGAATAAAAAAATCCTTCTGACGACACTGCTGGTCATTGCCGTATGCTTCCTCGGCGCGGTGGCGGCGTGTATTGCACTGCACATCGCAGTCGCCGTCATATTTCTCCTGCTCGGCTGTCTTGTGCTTTCGGTATTAGAGGCAGGCGTGGTTGTACACAACATTGTGCGCACAGAAAAAACAGAGGTTGTGAAAATTTTAAAGGGGGACAGCTTATGATTCAGGTAGAACATCTTTCCAAAGCCTTCGGCAAATTCAGGCTGTTTGACGGGTTTTCTATGGAAATCGCGGACGGGGAATTTATCATCATCGAGGGCGCGAGCGGATGCGGAAAAACGACGCTTTTGAATATATTGGGTTCTCTCGAAAAATTTGATTCGGGACGCGTCATTGTGGATAGCATAGACATTTCCCAAAAGAAAAATCAACGGAAATATTTGCAGGAAAAGGTCGGCTTTCTGTTTCAGAATTTTGCGTTGGTCGAACAAATGACCGTCGAAGAAAATTTAAAGCTCGTGAAAAATAATTGCCGTTCCGGGGTTTCTATAGACGAAGCCCTGAACGCTGTCGGGCTTCGCGAGAAAAAGAACCAAAAGGTGTACAGCCTTTCGGGCGGGGAACAGCAAAGGGCCGCACTCGCAAGACTGATGATAAAGAAATGCGATTATGTGTTTGCCGATGAGCCGACAGGCTCTTTAGACCGAAAAAATGCCGATGCCGTTTTCTCTATCCTTGAAAAAATCAACGAAAGCGGCAAAACGGTGATTATGGTGACGCACGACGAAGCCTATCAGCAAAAAGGAAAACGGGTAATACGGCTGTGAAAGAAAAAATCCAAAAGGCAGATGGGGTCAAACGCATATTGTGCATATTACTCAGTGTGGGCATATTCGCCTTTGTGCTGTATAACATATTTTGTTATGATAAGGAATCAGAGATGTATACCCGTTGTCGCGATATTATGTTCCGCAATGGGGAAGATTTTTAAATGCAGACGCCTATTTTACAACGGGGTTTCAAACATATGCAACAAATATGTTTGCTTATTGTGCAAACAATCCGGTAAATTCATCCGATTTGTATGGATATCGGGACAAAGATGATCATAAGTCTTGGACTAAAAGCACTGCGTTACAATTGGACTTTTGGGGTTCTATACCCGAAAAAATCGGGGATGGAAGCAGAAGTGTTGATATTGATATGTCAACGAATCCACTCCGCACACTGACTAAATGGAAATATAATCAACGTTATCATTTTAACAGGAAAAATTTTTGTGATAATGTTAGCAACGGGGAAGATACCCGTCTATGCTATTACAGTATTTATTTTGATAAAGCTATTGCTGCAAAAAACAGCGGCGATATAGATGGTGCATACGATGCACTTGGAAAAGCCATACACTTTATGCAAGATGTTTTCTCCCATGGTGAAATTGGAGTCAATAGTTCTTTTGCTTCTCATGTTGGGCAAGAAGGCGTTGATGATCCGCATTATGATTGGCAGAGCAGTCAGCAAATATCCGTATATAAAGTTCCTTCTAATTACAAGCTGGATGATTGCCCGCAGGGCTATGGAAATCGGTATAGAGATACGATGTTTATAACAGCAGTCGCACTGATTGCTTACCAAAAATAATTTGAGGAGATTGTATATATGATAAAAATTTTTCCAACCGGGATGGGTGCTTTTGTTTTTGCTTTGAGTCTTGGTTTCATTGCGGGAATGATTCTTTCAGCAAAAAGAAAGCAGAAAAAAAGTGCAGCGGTTTTCGGGACTCTTACAGCTATATGTATTTTGTATTTGGTGATTGGCGTATGTGTTTTGTTTCGACCGCCGTACGGGGAAACGGGAGCTATATACCTTTCTGCCGATATTGCTCAATCGGATATACAGACATATTTTGAAAAATATGAACTTCACACGGATACAAATCTTGGAAAGGATTTGAATCCGGATGCGGAAACATACAACACCAAGCAGATTGTATACAAAGACGGTTCTTTGTGTACATTGGATTTTCAAAGCTCGACAGCTTCCGAAAGCCGTATAGAACAAATTTTATACACCTATGAAGATGAATCCCGCGCAAGAGCGGCATATACAGAACAGAAAAATATTTTAAAAAAGGATTATGCAGAGCAATATCTTATGCAGGATAATAGATTTGTGGAAACGAAAGGCGAAAACTACGCAGTATGCGTGTTTCCTATTGTATATGACGGGACGGACTGGTTGCTTCCGCTTGCAGATGCAGACGGAACGGCTTTGCACATACTTGTTCACTACGGAAATCAATATCTTGAGATTCGGGAAATTAGCGAAAACAGGAATCTAACATTACCCGGAAAAATTTTTAAAGAGTTTTAAACCAAAAAAGTGAATATTATTATACTTTATTGCGCTTATCCTACAAGAATTTATTGAAAAATAACAGTATAATATAAAAAAACAGCATTTTTTTATATTTTATGGATAAGGAGAATTCACTATGCAAAAACAGAGACTCATCGGCGATTATCCCGTCATCGGCATTCGCCCGACAATTGACGGCAGACGCGGACCTTTAAAGGTGCGCGAATCCTTAGAAGAACAGACCATGAATATGGCGAAATCCGCCGCAAAGCTGTTTGAGGAAAATCTACACTATACAAACGGTGAGCCTGTAAAGGTGATTATTGCCGATACCACCATCGGCAGAGTCGCGGAAGCCGCCGCGTGCGAAAACAAATTCCGCAAGGCGGGCGTGGCAATCACCTTAACGGTGACGCCCTGCTGGTGCTACGGTTCTGAAACCATGGATATGGATAAAAATACCATCAAGGGCGTTTGGGGCTTTAACGGCACGGAGCGTCCGGGTGCGGTATATCTCGCCTCGGTGCTCGCGTCGCACGCGCAAAAGGGTCTGCCCGCATTCGGCATTTACGGCAAGGATGTGCAGGATATGGATGCAACCGAAATCCCCGATGATGTACGCGAAAAGCTTTTGCGCTTCGGCAGAGCGGCGGTTGCGGCGGCAACCATGCGCGGAAAATCCTATTTGCAAATCGGTTCAATTTGTATGGGCATTGCGGGTTCGATTATCAACCCCGATTTCTTTGAGGAATACCTCGGTATGCGCGTGGAATCCGTGGACGAGGTGGAGATTATCCGTCGTATGACCGAGGGCATTTACGACGAAGCCGAATTCCGAAAAGCGCTCGCGTGGACAAAAGAAAACTGCAAAGAGGGCTTTGACAAAAATCCCGACTGGTTCAAAAAATCCGATGCCGAAAAGGAAGAGGCTTGGGAATTCGTTGTCAAAATGATGTGCATTATCAAGGATTTGTACGGCGGCAACCCGAATCTGCCTGAGGGCTGCAAAGAGGAATCCGTCGGACATAACGCCATTTGCGGCGGCTTCCAAGGGCAACGGCAGTGGACGGACTTTTATCCGAACTGCGACTATCCGGAAGCGCTTTTAAACTCCTCGTTTGACTGGGAGGGCGCAAGAGAAACCTATGTGCTCGCTACTGAAAACGATACGCTCAACGGTGTTTCCATGCTGTTCGGCAAGCTCCTGACCAACACGGCGCAGATGTTCTCGGATGTGCGCACCTATTGGAGCCCCGAAGCCGTCAAAAAGGCAGCCGGCTATGATTTGGAGGGCGCAGCGAAAGAAGCAGGCGGCTTTATTCACTTAATCAACTCCGGTGCATCGGCACTGGATTTCTGCGGTGAGGTCAAGGATGCACAGGGCAACGGTATTGTGAAGCCGTTCTGGGAAATGACCGAAGCAGACCAAAAAGCCTGTTTGGATGCAACCACATGGAACGCGGCGGATATGGGCTATTTCCGCGGCGGCGGATTCTCTTCGCGCTTTGTAACACGCAGTGATATGCCTGCAACCATGTGCCGTTTGAATATCGTAAAAGGCTTAGGCCCCGTCATGCAGATTGTCGAGGGCTACACCGTAGAATTGCCCGAAGAGGTTTCCGACAAGCTGTGGAAACGCACAGACTACACTTGGCCGTGCACCTGGTTCGCGCCGCGTGTAACAGGGAAAGGCGCGTTTAAAACGGCATATGACGTGATGAACAACTGGGGCGCAAACCACGGAGCCATCAGTTATGGGCATATCGGTGCAGATTTGATTACACTTTGCTCCATTTTGCGCATCCCTGTGTGCATGCATAACGTGCCCGAAGAAAAGATTTTCCGTCCCGCAGTTTGGAACGCATTCGGTATGGATAAGGAAGCACAGGACTTCCGTGCCTGCAAAAACTTCGGGCCGATGTATAAATGAGTAACGCTATGAATCATACAAAAAATTTACTCGCCTTTGACTTCGGCGCGTCCTCAGGGCGTGCCGTGTTGGGGCGTTTTGACGGCGAGAGACTGACGCTCGAAGAACTGCACCGCTTTTCGAACGACCCTGTGAAATTGGGCGACACCCTGTATTGGGACGTCCTGCGGCTGTTTCACGAAATTAAGCAGTCACTGTTAAAGGCAAAAGCGGTTTGCACGCCCGACAGCATCGGAATAGACACCTGGGGCGTGGATTTCGGTCTGTTGGACGCGAACGGACATTTGCTCGAAAATCCCGTGCATTACCGCGATGCACGCACAGCGGGCATATTTGACCGTGCCTTTTCCCGCCTATCTAAAGAAGAGCTGTACCGTATCACGGGCAATCAGTTGATGGAAATCAACACGGTTTTTCAGCTTGCGGCACTCCGTGAAGCGCGTCCCGCGCTGTTGGAACAAGCCCAAACCCTGTTGTTTATGCCCGACTTGTTTTCCTTTATGCTGACGGGCGAAAAGCATACGGAATACTCCATTGCTTCCACTTCTCAGCTGTTGGACGCACAGAAACGCACATGGTCGCCTGAGGTTTTAGAAAACTTTGGGATTCCCGCGCACCTATTTCCCGACATTATACCGACTGCAACACCAATTGGTAACCTTCGGGCAGATTTGTGTGAAGAATTAGGAATCTCCGCCTCACGCGTGATTGCCGTTGCGGGACACGATACCCAATGTGCACAGGCAAGCGTGCCCGCAAGCGAAAAGGATTTTCTGTTTTTAAGCTGCGGCACTTGGTCTCTGCTCGGCACGGAATTGGACGCACCGCTTATCAATGCACAGACTGCCGCCTGCAACATTACCAATGAGGGCGGATACGGCGGCAAAGCCTCGTTCCTGAAAAATATCATCGGACTGTGGCTGATACAGGAAACACGCCGCCAGTGGCAAAAGGAAGGTGAAAATCTTTCCTTTGCCGAAATGGAAAAACTCGCACTTGCCGCGCCCGCATTTCAGTGCTTTATTGACCCCGATGACGCGTTGTTTGTGCCCGCAGGCAACATCCCGAAGCGGGTTCAGACATATTGCCGCAAAACCGTACAGAAAACACCTGAAACAAAAGGTGAAATTCTGCGCTGTATTTATGACAGCCTTGCGATGAAATACCGCTATGCCATTGCACAAATTGAGCAGTGCACAGAAAAGCAATACAGCACTCTGCACATCGTCGGTGGGGGCGTGAAAGATACGCTTCTGTGCCGTCTTACGGCGGATGTCTGCGGTAAGACCGTGGTTGCAGGCCCTGTGGAAGCAACCGTTTACGGCAATCTGATTTTACAGCTATTGGCAACGGGCGAAATTGATACGCTTGAAAAAGCGCGCGAAATCGTGCGGCATTCGGACAGCGTGCAAACCTATCTGCCGAATGCGCAGACAAATACGGAAGCGGCATACAAAACATTTTTAGAGGTGACAAATTTATGCTGAAAGGGATTCCGAAAATTTTACCGCCCGAACTGCTGAAAACACTTTGCGAAATGGGACACGGCGACACCTTGGTAATTGCCGACGGGAATTTCCCCGCCGCATCCATGGGCAAGGATGCGAAAGTCATCCGTATGGACGGACACGGCGTGCCCGAAATCTTGGATGCGGTTCTCCGACTGTTTCCGCTGGATACATACGTGGAAAAGCCGGTTTCCCTGATGGAGGTTGTACCCGGAGACACCGTAGAAACACCGATTTGGGATACATATTTTAAAATCCTGCAAACGCACGACACACGCGGCGCACAGACGGTAAACTATGTGGAGCGGTTTGATTTTTACGAACGGGCAAAACAAGCCTATGCGATTATTGCCACGGGCGAACAGGCGCTGTATGCAAATGTGCTTTTGCAAAAAGGCGTTGTAACAGACTAAGAAAAGGAAGAAAAATATATGCAATACATGGAAACACGCGAAATCATGTGCGATATTTGCCACAAAATGTGGCAGCTCGGCTGGGTGGCGGCAAACGACGGCAATCTGTCCGTCAAACTGCCCGATGGTAATTTTTTGGCAACCCCCACGGGCATCAGCAAAAGCTTTATCACACCCGAAAAGTTGGTGATTATTGACAAGGACGCCAATGTGCTGGAGGCAGAAAACGGCTACCGCCCGTCCTCTGAAATTAAAATGCACCTGCGCTGTTATAAGGAACGTGACGATGTCGGCGCGGTACTGCACGCGCATCCGCCGACAGCCACAGGCTACGCTGTTGCACATGTACCGCTTGACCGCTACACGATGATTGAAACCGTTGCCGCCATCGGCTCAATTCCCGTCACCCCCTACGGCACGCCGTCCACCTATGAGGTGCCCGATGCGATTGCACCGTATTTACAGGAGCATGACGTACTTTTGCTCGCCAACCACGGCGCGCTCACCGTCGGCTCCGATGCAGTTACCGCCTATTATCGCATGGAAACCTTAGAGCTTTTTGCAAAAATCAGTCTGACGGCGCATCTTTTAGGCGGTGAAAAGGAAATTTCCGAAGAAAATATCCAAAAGCTGATTGATTTGCGGAAATACTACGGCATTACGGGCAAGCACCCGGGCTATAAGCATTACCGCGAGGATTAACCGATGCAGAAAAAACCGAAGGTGCCGCTGAATTGCCTGTTTCAGGGATGCTACAACCCCGCGTTTGAAGCGGAAATCCAAAAAGGCAAGGATAAATGCTGGAAATACAATCAGCTTTCGCCCAATGACCGCACAGGACAGCAGGCGATTCTTGAAGAACTGATTGGAAAAATGGGCAAAGAGGCTGTTTTCACACCGCCGTTTTGGTGTGATTACGGTTACAACATAACGGTTGGAGATTATTTTTATGCCAACCATAATTTGGTCATTCAGGACGGTGCAAAGGTCACGTTCGGCGACCATGTGTTTATTGCACCGAATTGCTGCTTTACCACAGCCGAGCACCCCACTGACCCCGAGCAGCGCAAATCGGGTCTGGAAATTGCCAAACCGATTACCGTTGGCAACAATGTTTGGATTGGCGCAGGTTCCACCTTGCTTGCAGGTGTAACCATCGGTGACAATACCGTCATCGGCGCCGGGAGCGTGGTTACAAAATCCATTCCCGCAAATGTTGTAGCCGTCGGCGTACCCTGCCGCGTCCTACGGGAGATTACCGAAGCGGACAAAACCCGTTACCCGATGTATACGGGTGGGTATACGGACGAAGAATAAACTGTATTTCAACGGATAAAATACACAACCCCACGCGCCGACAAAAACCTCGGCGTGTGGGGTTTGTTTTGTGCATTTAAAAAGATAATGTACAAAGTGCAGGGGCGATAACTAGGTTTCCAAGCGAAGTTTGATGAAATTTTTCGGAACAACACAGAGGTTGTTCCCTACATGTGTAACAAATTTACTATGTGCTGTGTGAGATTCTTCGCTTGCGCTCAGAATGACAGAACAACGCGGGTTATGTGTTTTTATGTATTTACCCCATTCCAAAAAGCACCCCGAATTTTGCTTTTTTGCAAAATTCGGGGTGAACTGCTTGTGAAAATATAAATTAAACAATACCCTGCGACATCATGGCATCCGCAACCTTTAAGAAGCCTGCAATGTTTGCGCCGACCACGAAGTTGTCTTCGCTGTGATATTCCTTTGCCGCGGTGGACATATGGAAGTAAATGCTTTCCATAATATCTTTCAGCTTTTCATCCACCTGGTCAAAGGTCCAAATGATACGCGCGCTGTTCTGGCTCATCTCAAGTGCGGAGGTTGCTACGCCGCCCGCATTTGCCGCTTTGCCGGGGGCAAACAGCACGTTATTCGCAAGGAAGTAGTTGGTCGCTTCAATGGTAGCAGGCATGTTCGCGCCTTCCGCCACGGCAATACAGCCGTTCTGTACAAGTGTTTTTGCCGCGTCCAAATCCAATTCGTTCTGTGTTGCGCAAGGCAGTGCCACGGTGCAGGGTACTTCCCAAACCTTTTTGCCTGCAACAAATTTTGCAGTCGGCTTGTATTCGGCATATTTGCTGATTCTGGCGCGTTCCTGTTCTTTTACCTTTTTCAGGATTTCAAGGTCAATGCCCTCTTCGTCATATACATACCCCGAGGAGTCGCTCGCGGTAACGACCTTTGCACCGAGCTTCTGCGCTTTTTCAATCGCGTAGATTGCCACGTTGCCCGAACCCGAAACCACTACGGTTTTCCCTTCTAAGGAATTGCCGTGATTTTTCAGCATTTCTTCGGTCAGATAGACAAGACCGTAGCCCGTCGCTTCGGTTCTTGCAAGCGAACCGCCGTAAGAAAGCCCTTTGCCTGTCAAAACACCCTCGTGACGGCCCGTAATCTTTTTGTACTGCCCGAACAGATAGCCGATTTCTCTGCCGCCGACGCCGATGTCGCCCGCCGGTACGTCGGAGTTCGGACCGATAACCTTGTAAAGCTCCGTCATAAAGCCCTGGCAGAAACGCATGATTTCATTGTCGCTCTTGCCTTTGGGGTCAAAGTCCGCGCCGCCTTTGCCGCCGCCGATGGGAAGCCCTGTCAGGGAGTTTTTAAAAATCTGCTCAAAGCCTAAAAATTTAATGATGCTCATATTCACGGACGGATGGAAACGGAGACCGCCCTTATAAGGACCGATTGCACTGTTGAACTGTACGCGGTAGCCGCGGTTCACATGCACCGCACCGTTGTCATCTACCCACGGCACACGGAACACCGTCGCCTTTTCGGGCGCGACCAAACGCTCTAACAGCGCGGCCTTTTGATACTGCGGGTTGCTTTCCACTGCGGGCGCAATGGAATTGAGCACTTCTGTAAGCGCCTGACAGAATTCGGGCTGATAGTCATACCGTGTGGTGGTACGCTCTAAAACTTCACTGACATAACTCATAATATTCTCCCTTTCACGGCGTACTGCGATACAAAAATTACGCCGAATAATTTACTGCTCTGCTATTTTACAGCACGAAAGTGAAAAATGCAAGAACGGCATGTTAAAATTTCATTTTTCTCAAAAAAATATTTTTGTGTAAAATGACAAAAAGCATATAGAATCAACGGTTTTCCAAAGAATCGAGCAACCAAAAAAACGGTGAATTTCGGTTCACCCGTGTAGACAACTTGCAAATTCGGACAGGCTGAAAAACGCGAAACATGTAAAAAAGAGAAAAGACCGGTTGCGGTACCGGTCTTTTCCCTAATTGAGGGGTTGCTTGAGGAGGGGGTATAAAATACTCGGTCGAGAGGTTGCGGTACCTCTCTGTTGAGTACATCTATACTATAACCGCCAAATATGAACAATTTATGAACAATTCGCAAAAAAATGATAATTATTTCGTATTTTCTGCAAGAAAGCAGATTTTTTTGGCAAACGACAAACAAATGTTTGCATTTTTAGAACATTTGTGCTATGATATAGAAAACAGTTGCAGGGTAACGCGATTTTACCTGAAAACGCTGTTTTTTACAACAGACCGAAACATCCATTCTGATTTTCGGAGGTATTTTATGAAATCTATCAACAGAACCCAAAAAAAAATTTATGAGTACTTAATGGAACGCAGTCAAAGCGGCGTTCCGCCCACGGTGCGTGAAATCGGCGCCGCAGTCGGGCTGAAATCCACATCTTCCGTGCAATCCAATCTGGACGCATTGGAGCAAGCGGGCTACATTGAACGTGACCCGATGCACAAGCGCTCCATCCGTGTGACGGGCGAAGCTGAAAACGTCACCACTGTGCCCTTGCTCGGCACGGTCACGGCGGGCGTGCCTATTTTGGCGGTAGAGCAGATTGAAAGTTATTTGCCCTACAACGGGCATGTCTCGCGGGATAAACCGCTGTTTGCCCTGCATGTGCGCGGAGACAGCATGATACAGGCGGGTATTTTAAGCGGCGATATTGTCATTGTAGAAAAAACCCCCGTGGCGGAAAACGGCGAAATCGTTGTTGCTATGATTGAAGATGAAGCAACGGTCAAACGGTTTTATAAGGAAAAAGGACATTTCCGCTTACAGCCTGAAAATGATGCTTACGAACCGATTATTGTTAACGAGGTGATTATTCTCGGCAAAGTGGTCGCTTTAATGCGGTATTATTAAGTCTTAAAAAGCGCGGCGGGCAAGTTTTTCTTGCCCGCCTATATTTGCCCTCAATCGCGTCAACTGCGGAAAATGCTTCCCTTCAGATGACGGTAACAGTATAACACATTTTATTCGGAAAATTTGAAAAATTGTCTGAACGCAATGAATTATCGTCTGAATGCAATATTTGCATGAAAATCACACGGTTTTTTCTGTTTTTAATTCGGAATTTTTGCCGTTGCGCAACAGGAGGAGATGTATTTTCTGTTGTTTTTTCAACGGCGGGTGTTGTATAATAACCTCACGAAATACAATTCAAATCAAAGATTTGGTGTATTTCGGAGAACATTTCATCATCAATTTGAGCTATTGCCCTGCGGCTTCGCCGTTTATTGCGCAAAGCACAATGCAATTGCGGTAAGCTGAGGGCACGCGTCCAAACACGCCCAAAAGGCGTGTCCTGCGGGCACTTTTCAGCTTATCGCGCTCGCAAGGTGTCAGCCTTGCTTCACGCTCTGCGTCCAAAATTGCACCGCAATCCGCGTCTTTTGGGTCGTAGAATTTTCGGGAGCGGGATTTTTGTCTCTGCACGGCAAAACCGCAGCCAATCCTTTCGGATTGACGGGGATTTTAACAAAGCAGAGGCGGAAATACTACCGCGAAAATCGTGTTCGTATGCGCGTGTTATGGTTAGAATGAATATAAAGTGAAAATACATCGGTTAACGGATGGGGGAAAGATATGCGTTATTCCGGCTGTCAGGAACAAAGAACGCGCGGCAGTTTCCATTTCCCGATTGAATTTCATCATGTGGACGGGTCGCACCCGCGCTATCAAATGCCGTTTCACTGGCATATGGATTATGAACTGCTTCGCGTGATGTCAGGAAATTTCATACTGTCTTTGAACGAAGAAACCTTAAATCTGCATGCAGGGGACGTCGTACTGATTCAGGACGGCGTTCTGCACGGCGGTACGCCCGCAGACTGCGTGTATGAATGTATTGATTTTGATTTAACCGCCTTTTTGCAAAACAGCGCCGTCGGCACGCGGCAGACAGAAGATATTCTGAATCACCGAGTAACGCTGCAAAATACGTTTTCTGCCGACAGTGTGGAAGCAAAGCTGATTCACCGCTTGTTTGATACGCTGAGCAGTCCGTCGGCAGGGGTGGAATTCTTAACGCAGGGGCTGATTTTTGAACTGCTCGGCTTGCTTTTGCAAAATCATCGGTATACCGAAACGGATGCGCGTGCGGTGCGCGGCAATCAACGGATTCGCCGGCTGAAAAACGCACTGCGCCTGATTCGGGAGCAGTATGGTACAGCGCTGACGCTGGAACAGATTTCTGCGGCGGCGGAGATGTCGCCGAAATATTTTTGCCGCTTTTTTACGGCGCTTACAGGGCGCACACCGATTGATTACCTCAATTATTACCGCGTGGAATGTGCCTGTACACAGCTTTTGTACAGTGACGAATCCGTAACGGAAATTGCGCTGACCTGCGGATTTAACGATTTAAGCTATTTTGTAAAAACCTTTAAACGGTATAAGGGCGTTACGCCGAAACAGTTTCGGAAAGGAGAGCTTTTATGTACAGGCAAGACTTACTGCGGCAGTTGACCGAATATGCCGCAAGCGGCGTATATCCGTTTCATATGCCCGGGCACAAGCGGAATGTGCAGATGCTTTCCGAAGCCCTGCCCTATTCGGCGGATATTACCGAAATCGACGGCTTTGACGATTTGCATGCGCCCAACGGTGTTTTGCGGGATTTACATATACGCCTTGCAAGGCTTTTCGGCGCACAGCACAGCTTTGCTTTGGTAAACGGCTCTACCTGCGGTATTTTGGCGGGAATCGCCGCGGCGGCACACAGAGGCAACAAAATTGTAATGGCGCGCAACTGCCACCGTTCGGTTTACAACGCAGTGGAACTGCTGGGACTTCGTCCTGCGTACATACAGCCGCCGACGGATGTTCGGACGGGTATTTCGGGAAGCATCACGCCCGAAAGTGTGCAGTCGGCATTGTCGGTGCATACGGATGCGCGTCTGCTGGTACTGACCTCACCGACCTATGACGGCGTCATCAGCGATGTTGCGGAGATTGTGCGGATTGCACATCAAAACAACATTCCTGTTTTGATGGATGAAGCGCACGGCGCGCATTTGGCGTTTACAAAGCAAAAAAATCTGTCCGCTGTCTATGCAGGTGCGGATATTGTCATTCACTCCTTGCATAAAACACTGCCTGCGCTTACGCAGACCGCGGTGGCGCACCTTTGCGGGACGCGCATTTCCCCTACGGTATTTGCGCAAAAACTTTCGGTGTTTGAGTCGTCGAGTCCGTCTTATATTTTGCTTGCGTCTGCGGCGGAGTGTGTGCGGTTTTTGGAGACGCATGCCGAATCTGCCTTTGCCGATTACGAAAACCGTCTGGTACAGTTTTCCGAAAATTGCCGAACGCTTGAAAACCTGTCTGTGCTTTGCAAGGGGAAAGATGCGCTCGAAAACCACCCTGTCTTTTTTGCCTTCGACGGCGGTAAACTGCCGATTGTAACCGCGCGCACAGACTTGGACGGCGCATCGCTTTTGCGGGAACTCCGAACAAAGTATGCCCTGGAAGGAGAGATGGCGGCGCTTTCCTATGCATTGCTCATGACCTCTGTGTGCGATACGGATGCGGGCTTTCGGCGGCTTTGGGAAGCACTTGCCGCAATAGACGGCACTGCCGAAACGGCGGAAAAAAGTCCTGTATTCCAAGCGCCGATTCTGCCTAAAATGTACTGCATACCTGCCGATGCGGCGGGGCGCGGAACACGGCAGTGCAGGCTGTCGGAAAGCGTCGGAAAAATCAGCGCGGAAACGGTGCTTTGCTATCCGCCGGGGATACCGTCAATTGTGCCCGGCGAAGTAATTACCGCAGAAATCGCCGCAGAAATTGAGAACGCCCGCAGGCACGGGCTGTTTGTGCGCACGAGCGGACGAAACTTGCCGTATATCGCCGTTTTCGATTGACAAATTCCGCGGTGTGTGGTATCATGCTTTGTGAACATTAACCTTGAAGGAGTTACAGAATATGAAAAGAATTCAAACTGTGAAAACCCGTGATTTGAAAGAAAGTGTGAAAAACGGCGGCTGCGGCGAATGCCAGACTTCCTGCCAGAGCGCCTGCAAAACTTCCTGCGGCGTGGCAAATCAGCAGTGCGAAAAATGCATGGAGCAGAAATAAGCAAGTTTATTATGCAGAAAAAGCCGTTTTCTTATCTAAGATAACGGCTTTTCTTTTTGAGGTAATTTATGGTACATCTTTATCAGTTAAACGGTTATAACATTGCGCTGGATGTGTTCAGCGGGTCGGTGCATGCGGTGGACGAGGTCGCTTATGACGCAATCGGGCTGTATCCCGACCATACACCCGAAGAAATTCAGGCACTGCTTTTGGAAAAATACAGTGACCGCCCCGATGTGACCGCCGCAGATTTGGAAGAAATGCTCGGGGATATCGCAAATTTAAAGGCAGAGGGCAAATTGTTTACCGAGGATGTGTATGCTGACCGTGCGTTCGATTTTAAAAACCGCCATACGGAGTTAAAGGCGCTTTGTCTGCATGTGGCGCATACCTGTAATCTGAATTGCTCGTATTGCTTTGCCGCACAGGGCAAATACCATGGTGAGCGGGCGCTGATGTCCTTTGAAACGGGCAAACGCGCACTGGACTTTTTGGTGGAAAATTCAGGCAACCGTAAAAATTTAGAGGTCGATTTTTTCGGCGGCGAACCGCTGATGAATTTCGATGTGGTCAAGCGTTTGGTAGCGTATGCCCGCAGTATCGAACAAGAGAAAAACAAGCATTTCCGCTTCACCTTAACCACCAACGGCGTGCTTTTAGACGATGAAGTTACGGAGTTTGCCAACCGCGAGTGCCACAATGTGGTGCTTTCCCTGGACGGCAGAAAGTCCGTGCATGACCGCCTGCGCAAAACTGTGAACGGGCAGGGCAGTTATGATGTTATTGTGCCGAAGTTTCAGGAATTCGTCAAAAAGCGCGGCGACAACGGCTATTATGTACGCGGTACTTTCACGAAAAACAACATAGATTTTACCGAGGATATTTTCCACATGGCGGATCTCGGCTTCACCGAGCTTTCCATGGAGCCTGTGGTCTGTGCACCCGATGAACCGTACGCGCTCGCAGAGGAAGATTTGCCGATTTTGTTCGAGCAATATGAAATTCTCGCAAAAGAAATGCTGAAACGCAAAAAAGAGGGCAGACCCTTTACGTTTTATCACTATATGCTGGACCTCGAGAGCGGACCTTGTATATACAAGCGGATTTCAGGCTGCGGTTCGGGTACGGAATACCTTGCGGTGACGCCTTGGGGCGAATTATACCCCTGCCATCAGTTCGTCGGCGACCCGAAATACAGCATGGGCAATATTTATGACGGCATTCAGAATACCGCATTACAACAGGAATTCAAGCTTTGCAATGCCTATGCGCGCCCCGACTGCAAGGACTGCTGGGCAAAGCTGTATTGCAGCGGCGGCTGTGCGGCGAACGCCTACCATGCAACAGGTTCCATTAAAGGCATCTACAAATACGGCTGTGCGCTGTTCAAAAAGCGGATAGAATGCGCCGTGATGATGCAGGTGGCGAAATCGCTCGAAGCGGAAGAATAAATGGGGTGGATTTATGAAAATAAAAGCACTGTGCTTGGATGAAATGACGGTGTATCAGTATCCGGAGGGGATTACTTCTTTGGATGCCTTTATGCAGTTTGTCAACGCAACAAAAGGACGATTCATCCCGCTGTATCGTTTGGATACAAAAAATTGCGTATCACCGTATTACATTGAAGAAGATAAAACTTGTATATATGTAAATTTTTCCGAAATCAGTACAGTAGAGGAAGAAGAGGTTCATATTTTACCGAAAGCAGAATATGACACTCGCTTAAATGCGCTGATTGAATCAAAATGTACCTACTGTGTGCACAATAACGAGGATATGCAAGATACCGATTTAAAAAGCTATCGAAACAACCTTTGCTTAGATGGGAATTGTTTTTTCTTTGAAGAAATTTAATTCGTATTTCATACTTTTTGCCGATATGTGTACGGCAGAACGGAGTTTTTGCAAATGACTTCTTTTTTATGTATCTATATCGGGCTTTCCGTTTTGTCCGTGCTTTTAACCTTTGTACTGTCTTGTTTCGAAACGGCAAAGAAACAGTGCAAAACCGTTTTATTGATTTTATTTATCGTAACGCTTGTCGGTGTACTGTTTGCGACAGGCATGTTAGAGGCAAAATACGGGTGGAATCGTCTGTATTCCACGTTAATTGCCGCCGCGGTGATGGGCGGGCTGTATCTTGCGGACGCCTTGGGAAAACGAGTGCGGAATTCACGGTAGAAAGAAATGCAGACAATAGAAATGTTGCAGTATTGAAACCATTGCCGGCGGCAAGCCGAAAAGGCGGAAACTTTAGAGCATTTCGTGAACACAGCGAATATTATTTTAGAAGATACAGAACCGGATTATGCAGATTTACTCTTTGAGAACGCTGACTGCGTAAATGCGTTGGTTGAAGGCTTTTTCTTCGCTGTAAATTCTCGAAGTTTCTTAGGATGAGAAGAGTCGAACACAATATGCCGAAAAGTTGCCACAGTGGCAACTTTTCACGCTTGCGCCCTTGTCGGGCAACAGCCCGGCTGCGGTCTTAAACGCAAAAATCCACCCACAGATTCTACATTTTCGGTGCGAAGCAGTTTAAAGTGCATATATTTTTGCTGAAACAAGGCATAAAATCTCGGCATACTGTCGTATGCCGAGATTTTCAACACAGTTTCAGCGGAAATAGGGCATTTTAAACCATATCGGGGGACTCTTCTCAGCTTAACCATCGCGCACGCGTTAAAATTTCTACAATATATGCATTACGCCATATCGCACAGCGCTTCTAAGAGCCATGCCCGCACTTTGCGGTTTTTCACACGTTTGGCGGCGGCAACGGCAGCTTCACGCGTTTGTTTGCCTTTCAGCCCTTGGTAGGTTGCACTCTTTTTACTGTTGTTTGCATTGCAAAGCGTCAAAACTTTGCGGATTCGCTCGCTGTACGGCAGGTTTTCGCGCACGGCGATGTCTTCTAAGGTCACGGAAAATTCTGCGTCCACGGGCTGTGCGGGCAGTGTAACCGTCACACCCTGTTCGGGGCTTTGCGTTACAGAAAAGTCGCACGGCTCTCCGTTTACAAGCACCGTTACCGAATCCGCTTTGACGATATCGGCAAACTGTAAGGTGAATCGGCGTTTTTCAGGCAAATAATCCTGCTTCGCCGTACCGCCGCAAGTAAGCGTTAAGGTGGTTTCAGATTCGCGCAAAGTGTATTTTGTAAAGCTCTGCACACCGTTTTCGTAAGCCTTGGTTTCGCCGTCATCCTCATACAGCGTAAACACATTGTTCCCACGGTACACACGTAAAAGCAGATTTTCGGGATTCCCCGCACCGTTGCCTTTATCCTGCGCCATCGGCACAATCGCACCGCTTTTCGCAAAAACGGGCAAAGTGTTTAAATCGCTGTGCACATATACGGTTTTGCCGCCCTCGTAAATTTCGCCCGTGAAGAAATTCGTCCAGCGCCCTTTGGGCAGATAAACGGCGGTTTCGGCGCGCTTCGTGTGTTTGTCGCACTTGCTTGTAACGGGACACACCAACAGCTCGGAACCGAACATATAACCGTTTTTACAGTCGTATGCCGCCTGCGTTTCGGGGCAGGTGTAGTAAAGCGGCTCGCAAAGCGCACGCCCCTCGCGGTGCGAACGGTAATTCATCGAATAAATATACGGAATCAGGCTGTGGCGCAGACGAAGCGCTTCCGTCACCAGATGCTCCGCCGTCCACGAATAGTTCCACGGCTCTTTGCCGAACAAATCGTTTTGCGTGGAATGCAATCGCAGAATCGGGGAAAACACGCCGAACTGCACCCAGCGGATATACAGTTCATCGCTGTGTTCACCGAAATGATGTCCGCCGATGTCATGACTCCACCATGTATACCCACAGTTTGCCGCCGTGACGGTAAAGTACGGCTGAAACCGCAGTACCTTCCAATTCATGGACGTATCGCCCGAAAAGCCGAGCGGATAGCGGTGAGAGCCGATGCCCGCATAGCGTGAGAGCAACAGCGGACGGCGCGTATCTCTGCCGCTGTCCAAATAATGATAATGATTCAGCGACCACAAGGGGTCAAGCCCTTCCACTTTACTCTTTGTGCCCTGCTGCCAGTCCATCCACCAGAAATCCACACCGTTTTCTTCATGCGGATGGTGACCGATATCCAAATAATTGTTGATGAATTTCGCATCGGCAATATCAAATTCCACCGTTTCTTTTTTCGAGGGGTCTATGCCCATGGCTTTGGCCATCGCCGCATAGCAATCCTCAAAATCGCGGAAGCCCGCCGCAGGATGCAGATTCAGCGTAGTTTTTAAACCCTGCTCATGTAAAAACCGTAAAAAGCCTTTCGGGTCGGGGAACAAATCCGTATTCCAGCTGTAACCCGTCCAGCCGCCCGTACCGCCCCACGCGTTCTTATTGTAATTGCCCGAAAAATGCTTTTTCAAATCTACCCAATGCCAATCCATGTCAATCGTAGCCACCGTCAGCGGAATTTCCTTGCGTGCGAATTCCAGCATCAGATTTTCATATTCCGACTGGCTGTACGGATAATAGCGGCTCCACCAGTTGCCGAGCACAAAGCGCGGCACGAGCGGGATTTCGCCCGTCAGCTTCAGCAGAGCCTGCACCGCGTCGATGTGATTTTCGCCGAAGGCGAACACATATATATCCCGTTCCGCGCTTTCCCGTTCCGCGACCATACCGTCATCCTGTAAAATCAAAGATTTACTGTCATCCAAAAGTGCAACGCCGTCTTTGGAAACAACGCCGTCCTTCAGCGGTATCGGACCGAATGTGCCGTCCAGTGTGCGTGCCGTGCCTTTTAAATTGTTACGCGGATTCGGGCGGACGGTTCTGCCGTCCAGCCTGACGGAAATCAGCTTCCCGTTTGCGGTGTTCACCGTAAATTCCGCCTGTTCGGTTTGCAGCTTTAACCGATTGTTTGCAAGCTGATGCGTAAAATCCGTTTTTCCGAAATCACGGTACCAAATACTTTGCGTCGGCATATCTGTAAAGGTCTTTTGCTTGTCGAATTCGATACGAATGACCTGCGGCAGGAGCACCGAGACACGTGTGCACCCCACGGTAATACAGTTTTCCTGCGGCACTGCCGCACGGGTTTTCACGGTTAAATGCGGATGTAAAACAGCCATACTTACCTCCCCTGTTTTGTATGATGATTATTTTAATTTATCAAACGGCAAAGCGGTATCATACAAGGTACATTCCGAAACCGCGTCATGCATACGCATTTCGGAATCGGTTACCGTCGGCATTGTACCGTCCTTATAGCCGCCGCCCGAAAGTTTGCCGTCCACGTAAATTTTCACAAGCCCGTTGCGCTCGCGCACAATGTCCGCACGAATAGAATCCTGTGCAGATACTTCCGTCTCCGACTTCGCCTTAACCCCTTGGCAATCCACCGTCAGTCTGCCGTTGGAGGTTTTCACCAAAAGCCCGCCGCGCATCAGCAAAACGCCGTCTTTCGGCGCATGCTTTAAGCGCATACGCACGGTAAAGTCATCCGTCAAAGGCGCATCCTGCGGCAAAATGCCGTTTGCATAATAGGTTAACACACAGCTGTCGGCAGTCCCGTTGCCCCAAACGTCTGCAACCGAATAGGCAAGCGTCAGCGTTTCGCCGTTTGCAAGAGGACGCGGCAAAGTTACCTTTACCTCGCTGTAATTTTCGAGCAGTTCTGTCTTTACGGTTCCCCCGTTTACTGTAAAGTTGTTTTCCTTTACCTTGATTCGTTTGTCAAAGGTCAAAAGCGCCGTATTTTCCGCCGTCATTTTTGCACGAATCAACTGCGGCGCGGCAGTGTCGGGCGAACCGAAATACAGCACACGGATTTCATGCGGCGCAAGCGTCAGCGACACGGTATCGCCGTAAGCATAGGTTTTCGCTTCGGGGTTTTCCGTGTACGGCAAAACCGTCAGGCAGGACAGCGCGCTTGCCGACTCTGCCGTACCGAGCAGGCGGTCTAGTGTAAACCGAAAATCCTGCGGGCGATTGAGCGGATTACGTACCGTCACAAAGCCTTTTTCGCCGTTCCATGCGGTATAGCCGTATACCGCGCCCGTTTTCGGGGAATCCCCGATGAGTTTTGCGTTACGCAAAATCGGGAAATTCTCGGAAATGAAACGCAGAACATCCGCATTGATACGCCATTTCGCGTCATTGAACAGATTATAGCTGTAATACAGCTCCCAAAACGCTGTTCCGCGTGCCGCAAGCATAAACATATATTTGCGGAATTCTTCGTCCGTCATTTTCACTTTCGCGGTATTGCCGAAAATCGGGTCGTGGTTATATACATTCGACAGCGGGAACTGATTTGCACGCGTGCGGCAAAAATCAAAATAGCGGTCGTCGCGGTACGTGAGCATCTTGTCGGCATCCGAACCGTGCATTGCCTCGCCGCTGTCCGTTTTATCTATAAAATCCACATCACTGCTGTTCTGCATCCACAGACTTTCGCAAAACTGCAAATACCACGGGCTTGCATTACAGTAGCTCGTTTGATTGAGCCAAAGCGATTTGCCCTGCTTTTCGCGAAAATCGTGCATTGTATTAAAAATCCGAATCCAGTTTTCCCAGTGGTCGCTAAAGCAGTACATATCCTCATAGCCGCCCGTCGGATGCCCATGCTTTTTGGACGGACAGGATTTCAGCAGAAATCCGTCCAGTTTCCAGTAGTTGATGTCGAACCTATCCATATAATCCAAAAACAGCGCTGTTACATTTTTGTGGTAGCGACGGTCCGCTGTGCAAACATCCTTACAGCGGCGGTTATAACCGCCCTTGCCTGCTTTTTCCATCGCCTTGCCGAATTTCGCTGTTTTGCTGTTGTAACCGCCGCGAGGACCTAACCACAATCCGAAATCCGAGCCGAAGTTTTTGGCAAGCGCGGCACTTTCGTACAGTTCGTTCGGGAATTTTTCATTGAAGCACCAAAAATCCTTGTCGTAATCGACCCAGCCGTCGTCCACCACATAAGAATGCAGGGGAGGCACACCGTTGCCCGACAAGCCCTTGTCAATTTCAAAAAAAGAATCGCGGATGTTGTCCTTATCAATATCCAACATATGGTCAAACCAAGAGTTGTACTGCGTGCGCAGATAGACGGGACGGGAAATGGCGCGGATATATTCCAAAAAGTCCGCCTGCACAATTTCCTGCTCTGTCCCCCGTGCCGCACCGAACACGGTGTTCCACGTCACATACTCCCGATTTTCACCGCGCAGTTCACCGAAGGTCTTGCCTGCATAATAGCGCACATGCGCATAGCCGTTTTCGATATGATTGTCCGCCGCAGGGAATTCACTGCCTGTGTACATTCCGTTCAAATATACAGGCTGACCCAAAGCCGCCTGAAACGGCGTTAAATAAATCTTTTTACAGATTGGCGCGCTCCACTTCTGCTGCATCTCGTGCGGCAGGGAAATCAGTTCCGTATCTATCGTATCTATTTTAACCGCATCGTCCGATACGGAAAGCCGCAGGGATTTATACATATACGGCGCATCCGTTACTGTATACACGGCGGAAATTAAATAGGTTACACCTAATGCGCGCAGCGGCGCAAAACGAATTTCCAGTTGTTGTGCAGTCTCTGTCTCCTTCGTCAAAACATCCGCAACACGCAGTGCAGAGGTTTTAATCGCCGCCGTTTTTTTGCGTCCTGTCAGTACGCGAATCACAAATTCCTCAGAGCAGGCGCCGAACTGCAATTCCGTTTCGGCACGCCGATTGCAAACGGAAACCGTGCGCAGATGTTTTTCTGCATCCAACGAGAACGTACGCACAATGTGCGCATTACCCAGTGCAATCTGCCCCTCTCCCGCTAAAACAAACTTGTTGTTCGGGTAATTCATTTTGCGTCCTCCGTTTCTTCTGAAAATAATATTTTTTCTGCCGCCCGCGCCGCATCTTCCACCAACTGCACACAGGGGCGTTTTTTATAATATGTATCTGTCCGCGCCTCGGGCGTCGGCGGGGTTTGCGCCTGCCCCGACAGCCCTAAAAGCTCACGGCATACAATGGATGGATTCTTTTTTTTGAATTCTTCGGCAATCTCCTGCACTTTTTCGTACGTCTTTGCTTTTGCCGCACGGTCACTGCCGTCCGTCGCACCATACAGCATACCGACAAGCATTGCAGCGCCCGATACCGCACCGCAGACCTCGCGCATGCGTCCGACACCGCCACCCAAGCCTGCCGATACACGCAGAGCCGTCTCCTCGGACATCCCGATTTTGTCACAGAATGCCGCGAACACAGACTGCGAACAGTTATAACCCGATTTGAACAATTCGACCGCACGGTCAGTGTAGTATGACATATCATTTCCCTCATTTTCATTCTCTTTTTGAAATTTTATTGTACTATATCCCGTAAAAAAAAGCAATCTCTGCACAAAAAAATGCACGCGAATCACAGAAATTCTGTCATTCGCGTGCATTTTTATCGTGTTTTTACGCTGATTCCGAAAACGGTACAAAATATTGACGTGCATATTCTAAAAACAGGTTACTGAAATACGATGCGGTAGCCTTGCCGCATTTGTACCATTTGCCGTTCAGATAGATATAGTGTCCGCCGCCCGCACCGAGCAGAAGTATTGCGAATAAACAAATGCCGACAATCGTCAATTTTCGTTTCGAAGTGATTCCCCCTATGCCCGTCTTTAGAATCCCACCACCTGATGCGTACGCGGGACGCTCGGCGGGTTGCCGATGGCACCGTAGGTGCGCAAGGTGGCGATTTTTTCCATATCCTCGTCGGAAATCGAGAATCCGAAAATATCCGCATTGTTTCGGATTCGTTCGGGTGTGGTGGATTTCGGCACAGGTACAACGCCTTTTTGAAATATCCAGCGAATGCAAAGCTGTGCGACACTCACACTGTATTTTGCCGCCGTTTCAATCAGCAGTTCGCGCTTGAACGCCTGCCCTTGAATCAACGGACTCCACGCCTCGGGCAAAATTTGATTGGCTTTGCAGTATGCAACCATTTCCTCCTGCGGATTCTGCGGATGCAGTTGAACCTGGTTTATCATCGGATAATTTTTGAAATTGGCCTTCAAAAGGTCGATGTGTTCCTCTAAAAAGTTGCTTGTACCGATGGCACGCAGTTTCCCGTCGGCATACAGACGCTCAAATGCGCGCCAAGTGTCGCATAAATCTTCTTCCAATCGGTCTTGGTTCTCCACCAGCACAGGCCAGTGAATCAAATAGGCGTCCAAATAATCCACACCGAGATTGTGAAGCGAACGCTCGCACGCGGCAATCGCTTTTTCGTAGCCGTGGTCGTCGTTGGGCAGTTTGCTGACCAAAAACAGCTCCTCGCGCCGCACACCGCCTTTGCGCACACCCGCACCGACACCGCATTCGTTTTGATAGGCAAGCGCCGTGTCGATATGTCGGTAGCCGCTTTGTATCGCGCAGGCGACTGCGTTTTGGGCAACCGCATCGGGCATTTTCCATGTGCCGAATGCGACACATGGCACTTCTACACCGTTGTAAAGCGAATAGCAATCCTGAATGCTGTTCACAAAAATCACCTCAAAAAATTTTCTGTATTTAGTTTAGCACATTTTTTTGTATAAAACAAACTTTTCAGAAAAATCTATATACAGAAAATTTACAGGGGGAATCACGATGATTTTCTTAAAAGCATTTATAGTCGGCGGGCTGATATGCGTTATCGGACAGCTTTTAATAGATTATACAAAGCTCACACCCGCACGGATTTTGGTCGCCTTTGTGGTGTTGGGCGTCATTTTGGGCGGCATCGGTGTATATCAGCCGCTCGTTGACTGGGCAGGTGCGGGCGCAACCGTCCCGCTGACGGGCTTTGGCAACTTATTGGCGCAGGGCACGAAGGAAGCCATACGCGAACAGGGACTTTTGGGTGTGCTGACCGGACCTTTGACGGCGGGCAGTGCAGGTATTATGGCGGCAATTTTTTCGGGTCTTGCCGTCTCGTTTTTGGCAAAGCCGAAAAGCAAATAAAAAAGCAGGAGACGTTTACACGTCTCCTGTTCTTTTTCATCGGCTGTATTTCAGTGCTTACCGAATACGCGCCGAAACCAGCTTTCCTGCACCTCGGCCGGCTGTTCCGTGGCTTCGGCGGTCTTACGAATCGGGGGTGTTTTATACACAAACATAACGCTCGTCTGTGCCCCTTCGGCGGCGTCGGAATAGATGGTAAACCGATTGCCGAAAGAGAGCGTCTCCGCCATGCGCGTCAGCAAGCCGTCTGCATCTTCCGCCAAAACGCCGTATTCCGTGAGCTTTGCTGTGAAGTCCGCACCGTTTGAAGCGCGCAGAATATCCGTAAGTTTTTGCATTTTTTCCGCATCGGCAAGCGTTGCAAGTGCCGTAATCAAAGCGCGGTTTTCCTCTAAAGCATTCTGTAAATCGGCAATTTGTTCTGCGGTTTTCGGCAAATTCTCGAGTTCCTTTTGTATTTCGGGGTCGCGCAAATCTTCCGAAAGTCCTTGCAGCATCGGCATCAGTTTCACAAGGTCGCCCGATGCGGCAGGCATCAGCCGCAAAAACTGCTGTACTTCGGGGTCGGAAAGCAGACGCATCATTTCGCCGAGAGAAGCATTGCCCGTCTGCACGCCCGAAATATTTTGCAGTGCCTTTACGTTTTCCTCTGTCATATACTTTGACAGCACCGCAATCAGCTTTTCATTGCTTCGGTATACCTGCATGGCGTCTGTAACCATGCCCGTAAGCTCGGAAATTTTTTCAGGCTCCTGCATCAGCTGACCGAGGACGTTTTGCGGGTCCAGTGTCTGCATGGCATGTTCCAAATCCTTTAACTGATTCAGTGTTGTTTTCAGTTCATCCACCGATTTCGGCATTTCTATGTTTCCGAGTGCAGAAACAGGCAACACGGCAAAATACAAATTGCCCAAAGAAAAATCAGAAACCGTCGCGGTTACCGTAAAGGTGTCGGCAAAAGTGATGCTCTCCCCTTCGCCGAGGTCCAATTTGTCTATGCCGAGACTTTCGTTCATACCCGGCAATCCTGCAAACAGTACAAACTCCTTGGCGCCGTCTCCGACCGTCATACCGTTTTCCACTTCAATGCCGCTAAACTGCGATTCGGGTAAAATCATGCCGCCGACTGCCGCCACAGGATTGTACAGCGTAACCTCTTCACCGCCGATATTCTTTGTCTCAAAATAATTATTGGTTACCTTGATTTGCAGTTTCACTTTACCGCTTTTGCCCGCCAACGCCTCGGGTGCGATTTCCTCATCATTCAGAAAATACTGCACCGAAAACGAAACGGGCAGCGGTTTATCGGAAGTCCCTTTATAGTAAAGGTCCGTGGTCGGCATATTCCAAAACACATATCCGTTTTTGAATACAGGCTGAAAATCACCTTTCACATTTTCAATATCCGTAAGGTCGCTTTTATCCTGAATATACGTTTCGGGCGTATCGGTATGCAGCCAGTCGGATACCGTTGCAGACGTCGGATTGCCGTGTGCATCCGTGAGGACATATACCGTTTCCGTTTTGCGTACGGAATCGGCAAGCGTCTGATATATCGTTTCTGTTGTATCTGCCTTTGCATTCTGCTCCGCTTCGGATTTTTGCCCCGCACAGCCGCTTAACAGCAGTAACACGGCGGCAAGCAGAATGCATATGCTTTTTTTCCGTACAAAATTTCGTTTCATTTCGTTCCGTCTCCTTTCTCGGCAGTCAATTTCATGCTTTTCGGTTTCGCCGCAGGCGGCGTACGCCAATACAGTGTCGTTTTGTGAATCAGTGGTTCGCATACATACAGCACAGGTGTCAGCAGTAAAACAATGACCAGCGCACTGATGATTGCACCGCGTGCGAGCATTGCACAAATGCTTTGAATCATGGAAATATCGCAAATCATATATACGCCGAAGGTTGCGGCGAAAAAGACCAGTGCGCTCTGAAAAACAGAACGGCAGGATTGATTTGCCGCCGTTAGAAGCGCCGCTTTGCGGGAAACACCTCTCTGCAATTCTTCTCGGAAACGTGTGGTTAACAGAATCGCATAATCCACGGTTGCGCCGAGCTGTACACAGCTGATGACCGTAGGCGCAATAAACGGCACCTGTGTACCCATAAAGCAGGAAATTGCCTCGTTAATAAAAATGGCAAGTTCAATGGAGGCAACCAAAATCACAGGGATAGATACCGAACGGAAAATGACGGCAATCAGCAAAAAGATTGCGGCAACGGAAATAATATTGGTCACCATAAAATCGCGGTCGGTCACATCTACCAAATCCTTGGTAAGCGCCCCCTCGCCTGTGATATAGCCGTTTTTGTCGTAGGAGGAGACAATCTGCCGCAGGGTATCTATCTGCACATTTTCTTCCGCTGTCGCGGCGGAATAGCTTGTGTTGACCATCATCAGCTGTTTGCCGTCCTGCCTGCAAATTTCTAAAATATCTTCGGGCAGAATCTCTGCGGGGATTGCCGCACCGACAAAGGTATTTAAGGAAATTACATTGGTAATGCCGTCCACCGCCTGAATTTTTCCCGACATTTCCGTCATTTCTTTGGCAGACACGGTATCGTCCACAATGATAAAATGTGTGGTCGCCATATTGAATTGCTCTTTCATTTTGTTGAGCGCCGCAATCGACGGCAAATCGGCGGGCAAAGCCCTGTCCATATTGTAATAAACATCTATGTTTTGCGCCGCAATAAACGACGGGATAAACAGTAAAACAAAAATCACCGCAAACACGCATCGGTGTTTCACTGTAAAGGCGTTTAGCTTTTCAAAACGCGGCACAACGCTTTTATGACGGGAGTTCTCAATTTTTTCGTTGAACAGCAGTACCAGCGCAGGTAAAAACGTAACAACGGTCACTACGCCGAGCACCACACCCTTTGCCATAACAATACCGATGTCAAAGCCCAGCGTAAAGGACATAAAGCACAGCGCCAAAAAGCCGAATACGGTTGTTAAAGAACTGCCGCAAAGCGAAGTAAACGTACCGCGGATTGCCTTTGCCATTGCTTCGGCATTATCTGCACTGCGGGCACGCTCCTCTTCAAAACGGTCAATCAAAAAGACGGAGTAATCCATGGTAACGCCAAGCTGTAAAATGGCAGCGATGCACTGTGTAATAAAGGAAATTTGCCCGAAGAACAGATTTGTCCCCATATTATAAATTACCGCGGTGCCTAAAGCCGCCAGCAACACAAACGGCAATACCCAAGAATTGAGCGTAAAGGCAAGAACGATGAGCGCAAGCACAATGGCGACGGCGATGAACAGCGGCGCCTGCCCGTCAGCAAGGTCTTTTGTATCCTTCATAATCGCAGACATTCCGCTCATAAAGCAGTTTTTGTCCATCAGAGAGCGAATCTCGTCAATGGCATGCATGGTTTCGGCACTTGCACCCGCGCCCTGAAACTGCACCATCATCAGCGTGGCATTGCCGTCCGCCGAATAAAAGATTTCCCGAACGGAATCGGGCAGCATTTCGGCGGGCACGGAAATGTCCATTACGCTGTCAATCCACATTACATTGCTGACACCTTCCACTTTTGAAATTTTCTCTTTGAGCCGCGCAATATCCTTTGGCTTTGTATCCTCCACCACAATCACTGCACTTGCGGCATTGTGGAAGGTTTCGTCAAGCACCTGCTCCCCCTGCACGGAATTTAAATCGGCGGGCAGATACGATAAAATATCATAATTGATAAACGTATTAAAATAACAAATTACAGACGGAATAATCAAAATCAGACAGATTGTCAGAACAATCTTCGGGTGATTCGCAATCCATTTTGCCATACCGTCAATCATATGCCGTTGTCCCTCACTTTCAAAATAGGTTTCTGTACGGTAAGCTTACCGTTTTTTGCACGGTTGCGCTATATACTTCTGTTTACAGCGGCTCAATCTGCCGTATACTTCAGATAACATTTGCCTCTGCATTCATGTCAGCAGTTTTCTCGCCATTATCTGTATTTCAGGGCGCAGTTCTTCAACGGTATACGGTGCACCGCTTAAAATCGCATTACAGCAAACCGAACAGAACATATTCATCATCACATACAAATGCTTTTGCGCCTGTTCCGCGGAAAAACCGATTTTCATCAGCATTTCGGTCAGCGAACGGGCATTCTCCTGAAATTCGGAATCTTCATCCACCATCAGTAAATCGTATACCGTAGATATTTTCCCGCTTAAAAGCGTCAAAATCGGGCGGTTTTGCATCATTGTACTGATGATTTTATCTAAAAACAGTAAAATCTGCTCTACGCCGTCCAAATGCGCTTTCGCACCCTGTTCACGGACTTCGGCAAGCACCTGCCGTACGATTTGCGTACTTTTATGTAAAATAATTTGGTCTGTCAAATCATATTTATCACGGAAATACAAATAGAACGTACCCTTTGCAACCCCCGCTTTTTTTACAACCTCATCAATCGCGGTCATATGTATGCCTTTACTCGCAAATAACTCATATGCCGCCTCTAAAATCTTATTACGCTTTAACAGCTTTTTTTCTGCAACCGTTGCCAACCTATTTCCCCCTTGTCTGTAAAATAAAAATGACGAACAGTCATTTTTTACACACCATATTGTATATAAAAATGACTGCCAGTCAATATTTTTCATGTTTTCTTAACATTTCTTTCCGTTTTGTACGAATTGCGTGAAAATCGCCCATGAATTTCATGCAAAAACACTGCCGCTTGCATAAGGTGACCGCCCGGCCTCACAGAAAACCTGCCGCGTTCCCCCTGCGTCTGCGCATTGGGGACTTCTCGGTCTGAGGCTGTGCAGTAAAGAAGTTGCAAAAAAAGTCGGAATCTGTTAAAATAGCATTCGGGCAAAGAAAAGGAAGCCGTCGCGGCTGAAACGGCAGGCTATCACATTTAACGCCCCCTATTCTTTCAGATTGGAGTTCGCTATGAAATATAAATTATTTTCAATTGCCGCAGTTTGTTTGGCACTTCTTATGTTTGCCTCTTGCGGACAAAAAGAGCCTGCCGACACAACCGACAGCCTGCAAAACGGGTTGACCTCCAAACCCGCGGGCGGTATTTATGCAGACGGTACAAACGCATCGGAGACTGTCACTGCCGCAAAATCGGATATGATTACCGTCACCGTGCCCGAGGGCTACACCTTGGTGCGCATTTCGTGGCTTTTGGAAGAAAAGGGCATTTGCACGGGGCAGGCATTTATCGATGCGGCACAAAGCTATGACCTTTCCAAAAATCCCCTGCTTGCCGATGTGAAAAAAGCGCAGAATGTCTGTTTCCCACTGGAGGGATACTTGTTCCCCGCAACCTATGAATTCAAAAAGAACACAGACCCGAAAGTGATTTTAGATAAAATGGTCGCCACTTCCGCTTCGCGCATTACTCAGGAAATGCGCGACAAAGCAAAGGCAATGGGCTATTCCATGCACGATATTCTGACTATCGCATCCATCATTGAAAAGGAAGCATTCACCCCCGAACAGCGCACCTTGATTTCTTCTACACTGTATAATCGCTTAAAAATCGGTATGAAACTGCAATGCGATGTAACCACCAAGTATTGCACAGGCGTGATTCAACTGCAATACCCCGACAAAATTGACCATTTCAAATATTATTACAATACCTATCGCTGTGCGGCGCTGCCCGCCGGTCCGATTTGTAACCCCGGCATGTCCTCCATAAACGCGGCACTGAATCCCGAAAAGACAGATTATCTGTATTTTGTTATTGATACCGAACCGCCGTATGAATCCCGTTTTGCCGCAACGCACGAGGAACATCTGAAAAACTGTAAAGACATGGGGTATTAAATTTAAATAGAAAAGTGCCGCAACCGTTGCTGACAACTTCGGTTGCGGTATTTTTTTACGCCTGCAAACCGAAAACGACTTGCGAAACCCTTATTTTTTTGATAAAATAGCTTCACGAATAACCGAGGTGATAAAACTATGAATTTGGAAATCGCAACACGGCTTGTGCAGCTGCGCAAGGCAAACGGCTACTCGCAGGAAGCACTTGCAGAGAAATTGGGCGTCAGCCGCCAGGCAATCTCCAAGTGGGAACGTGCGGAATCTTCTCCCGATACAGATAACCTAATCGCGCTGGCGTCGCTCTACGGCATGTCGCTCGACACCCTGTTAAATGCGGAAAAAGATACATATATTTTAAACGGCACCCCCGAAGAAGCCGAAAAAGAAGCACCCGCTCCCCTGCCGAAAACCGAACTGCAAAAAAAAGGCACAGCGCTTTTAAAATTTCCATTCCCGATTATCATTGTACTGCTCTTTTTACTAATTGGATTCGGAGCACATCTGTGGCATCCGGGCTGGCTGGTTTTTCTGCTGATTCCGATTTATTACCATCTTGCCGCCGCGCTGACCGTGCGCAAACCGAAAGCAAGACTGCTCACCATGCCCGTGCCTGAAATCATTGTTCTGATTTATCTGTTCTTGGGATTTGTTTGCAGTATTTGGAGTCCGACATGGGTTTTATTCCTGCTCATTCCCCTGTATTACTGGCTGGTCGCCTGTTTCTACAAGGAGAAAGCAGAAAACTCTGCGGAATCTGATTAAAAGACTGAAAAGTGGTGCATTCTGCACCGCTTTTTGTATTTTTCGAGAATTTTGGCAAGATATATATAGAATTCTGCGCTGTCTTATGCTACAATATAAAATCATTGGAGGTTTCCCTATGTATTGTACTCGAAAAATTACGAAAGATATTACCTACATCGGCGGCAGCGACCGTCGTTTGGCATTATTTGAAAACGTCTATCCGATTCCGAACGGTGTTTCCTATAACGCATATTTTATCGACGATGAAAAAACGGCAGTGGTTGACACAGTGGACAAGTCTGTTTCCGCGCTGTTTTTCGAAAATATTGCACATGTACTTGGCTCACGCACTTTGGACTATGTTATTGTCAACCATATGGAGCCTGACCATGCCGCCACATTGGAAGAGCTGGTCTTGCGTTACCCACAGGTAAAAATTGTATGCAACGCGAAATCCGCCGCGATGATGAACCAGTTTTTCTCATTCGACGCGGACGCACACACTGTGCTTGTTAAAGAAGGCGATACGCTTTCTTTGGGTGTACACACACTTGGCTTTTACATGGCGCCGATGGTACACTGGCCCGAAGTTATGGTTACCTATGACGCAACGGAAAAGCTTCTGTTTTCGGCAGATGCATTTGGTACATTCGGTGCATTAAACGGAAATATATTTGCAGACGAGTTGCCAAATGATGCGGCAGACTTTTCGGAGGCTCGCCGCTACTACACAAACATTGTCGGTAAATACGGCACGCAGACACTTGCACTTCTCAAAAAAGCGGCGAACTTGGATATTGAGGTTCTCTGCCCTCTGCACGGTCCTGTATGGCGCAAAGACATTGCCGTATTTATCGAAAAATATCAGACATGGGGCGCATATGTGCCTGAACAAAAAGGTGTTTTGATTGTGTACGGCTCGGTTTACGGCGGCACACAAAATGCGGCGGAAATTCTTGCGGCAAAGCTTTCGGAAAAAGGCGTACTGACTGCCGTGTACGATGCGTCTGTAACGCATACGTCCTATTTAGTCAGCGAGGCTTTTCGATACAGTCACCTTGTATTTGCCGCCGCAACCTACAACAATGATATATTCACACCTGTGGAAGCACTGTTGACGGACTTAAAAGCACACGCACTTCGCAACCGTACGGTTGGTTTGATACAAAACGGTTCGTGGGCGCCGCAAAGCGGCAAAAAAATGCGGGAGATTTTAGAATCCATGCAAAATATGACGGTACTGCCCGAAACCGTTACGGTTCGCTCCACTGTAAAGGAAGAAAGCTTAACAGAAATTGACGCGCTTTGCGGTGCGCTGATTGCCTCTTTGCGGGCATAAGGAGATGGGATTATGAAACGAGGAGAAGCTTTGCAAAATTCTTTGCGAAATTTGCCGAAAAGAGTCTGGGCAATTCTTGCGGCAGGCGCGGTTTTGGTTGCGGTATGTACGGTTACCGCCGTATTTGCCGTGCGTCAGCACCGCGCCAAACAAATTGCGTCTGTACCCGTAGAAACAAATGCGGTTACGGAATCCGTTACGGAGTCGGTAACAGAAACAGAGACCCAAACCGAAACCGTCTCGGAATCCACCACCAAAGTGCCGCCGAAGCCTGTCGGGACAACGAAGCCCGTCAAAAAAGATGATGACCCGTCTGATACCAAAACAGTTTCGCAACAACCACCTGTTGCAAAACATCAAAAACTTTTGAACGTACCATATATCTACCAAGTGGACAAATATCCGAACGGCTGTGAGAGTGTGTCGGCGGTTATGGTGCTTCGTTATTTTGGTGTGCCGATGTCTGTTGAAAATTATATCGACAACTATCTCCCGAAAGGCAGAGCGCCAGTTTGCGACGGAAAAGATCTATATTACGCTGATGACCCACGCAAGGTTTTTTTGGGCAGTCCATACAGTGAGTTCGGATGGGGATGCTATGCGCCTGTCATTGTGACCGCAACCAACAAATGCATCGACCATAAAAAACTGGAAGTCAAAAATATAACGGGTACTTCCTTTGACACACTGTGCCGTACATATATTGACAAGGATATTCCCGTCATCGTTTGGGCAACCAGCGGTATGGCGCCGTTAAATCCGCGAAAGCCCTCCCACACATGGACTATTCTCGGTACTTCCGAACAATTCACTTGGAAATCACCGATGCACTGCTTAGTGTTGGTCGGCTACGATGACAACAACTATTATTTCAACGACCCGCAGCAGAGTAAAAATTACCGTTACACAAAATCCGCTGTGCTGACAGCTTACAGTGCACTCGGTATGCAGGCGGTTGTAATTCAGCCGAAAACGGAAGAGCCCACCGAATCTACAACAGAAAAAGAATCTACCTTGCCGTCCGAAACCGTGTCAGAAACAGAAAGCACAGAGCCAACCGTATCGGGGAATGAAAATGCGGGAAATCAAAACAGCGAAACATAAAAATCATACACAATTAACCGCCCGCCTGATGCAGTTTGCATTAGGCGGGCGGTTGATATTTGAATTTATTTTGTGCAAATTTGATGCGTGTGTGGGGACGGTATAATCAACAAACTATTCAACGCTCCCTCTATGAGGGAGCTGTCATACACGAAGTGTGTGACTGAAGGAGTTACACACAGCACAAAGTTAAATGGATAATCTGTAGGGAACAACCGATGACGCGTTCCGTAAGATTTCATCAGATTTCGGCGGGCGATTCGTGAATCGCCCCTACGGGTCACAAAAAGCTTGCTATTCTGCATGAATTTCTACTTTCGTCTTTTGGCAAACTGTGCCAACAGAGAAAACCGGTTGTCTCCGTACCGCCGTATATTCGCGGCGACGGCGCGTCCGAATACAGATTGATACAAGCCGTGCAAATCGTCAAAGGCCACCTCGCCCGAAAAGGTCAGAACTTCCATTTCCACACCGAATTCCACGGCGCGAAACGGCATACACGAAAGTCCGTTCCGCAAATAAAACGCCTTACGCTTTTCGCGCTGTTCTCTGTTCGGCACATCTGCCTCTTTCGTGCTTTCAATTTCCAAAAATACGATTTTGCCCGCATACCGTTCCCGTAGCAGCCGCAAAGCCGCCGAACCGACCCCTTGCCCGCGCATTTCTTCGCTGACGGCAAGGTAATCCACCAATACGAGTGAGCCGCACTGCACGGTAATCGCTTCACCCGCAAATGCGCCGTCTGCTGATTCTATTGTCAAAATTTCGGCTCTGCCTTTCGCGCGTGTGCGCAAAATCATAGAAAACGGCTTGCGCTCCGCGGCGGGGAATGCACGCATATACAGCGCCTCGACCTGCTCCAACTGCACGGCGGTATCCGCCGATACCAAACGGTAGTCCCTTGCCTGCATTATTTATCTAACCAACCTTTTTTAAACATCAAATGCGCCGCAAGCATGGAAATGACCACACCGATAGGAATCAGTACGCCCGTGGCAAGCGAACCCTGAAACAGCAGAATCAGTACAATTGCCGAAACAGGCACCACCGCGATTTTCCAGTGCTTGACAAAATAGCTGATGCCCAAAGCGCCGAACAGCGCAGGCACGACCTGCTGAAACGCAGGCGCAAATACGGAATTCTCATCGGTCAGGTATGGTAAAACAGGACTGAATACCACGACACCCACTGCGATAATCACCGTGGTAACAATCGAAGAGGTTGCAATGGCAATTGTGGAAACCACCTCACCCGCTTCGCTGTTGGCACGCACGCCTGCATTTTCCATCGCGTTGAGTCCGCAGGGCAATTTCAAATTGGTGATATTGCCCGTTACAAAGCCGAGATATGTACCGCCTGCGCCGAGCAGGGGCGTGTAGGTAATCACTTCAATAATTGCAGACGGATAAAACAACATTGCCACAGGCAGTAAGCCTTTGAGCACATAACTGCCCTGCGGCCACACGCCGAGATGCACGCAAATGGATATGGGCAGCATAATAAACAGCAGAAGTGCCGCAATATCCCAAAGAATGCCGTAAAAATGCACGCTGTTTTCATAGGTTCTGTTTTTCATTTTTCTGCACACTCCTTTCCCGTCAGCCGCGCCACTCGAATACGGCAATATTCTGCGGCAGAACCTGCGCCAACAGCATCACCACAAGCATCGCAAGAATCATACTGAACGGCATGGCAAAGGACTGGAGCCATTTCAGTTCGAACTTATCGGCAATTTTCTGCAAAATGAACATGAACAGCATAGAGGAGAGCAGTGCGGCAAGTGACATCACACCCGCACCGTCTCCGATAATTTCTGCATCGCCTTTTCCCGCAATTGCTCTGCCGATGAATGCGGAAATGAGACCGATAAATGCGGCGGCAGACATCACATCCGCCCATTTGCCGTTTTTCTCAACCGCTTTGCTCATGCCCTTTTGAATCTTTTTGAGCATAAACGGTACTAAAATCAGCGGCAAAATACTGCCCAAGGTCATTACCCATGCGACAGTGGCAAACACCGTTGGGTCAGTCACCTCTTGCGACATGCCGCCCGCACCGCCGAACGCCTCGATTGCGGCTTCGGCGGCGGGAACTTCATAATTGATTGCGCCGATGACCGTCAGACGAATCCACGGCAGTACAATCCCCAACGCACCTGAAAGCGTCAGCACCGTGGCAAGAATCGCAAATGCGGGTGCAACGGTGAACAGCGCCGAAGAAGTCACCGTCTTTTTCAGGGACTCTGCCGAGATGCCGAGTGCTTTCCCGCGCCGCCAAGCGCGCACCAAAAAGAACACAGACTGTGCAATGACGAACAGTACGACAACTGCGCCTAAGGCATACATAAAACCGTCGGATTTAAAATCCATGTTTCTCTCCCCTTTTGTAAGATTCTTTGAAAAAGCACAAGACACGGCGATTTGTATTTGCGCCGTGCCTTTGTGAATAATATAACATATATACCGAAAAAAAGCAACCGCCCAAAACGGAATTCGTGCGGTTGCGCTTTATCAATCTGTTTTTTCGGTATCTGCTGTTGCAGACGGTTGGTCCTGCAACTGCTCTTTTTGCATTGCAAGGCGCACAGCATGTACTTCCCGATAAATTTTCGTAAGGCAAACAATGCTGTAAAGCATCCCACCTGCACAGGCAAATGCACAAAATGCAGCACAAAACGCAGGATCTCCCAAAAAATATGTAACTACACCCAAAAGCATTAAAACAACCATACCTGCAATTACCCAACTCATAAAAAACCTCCCACACTTTACGCTGGTTTGCATTCCAAATTCACGTCAATTGAACTGCATTCTATCTTAGGTGAAATGCTGGCTGATACTCCCGTATCAATATCTATGGATGGTGTAATACCAATTGTCATAAATTGATGGTAATATTCCGCAGTAACATTAAATGTTTCTTTTGATACATTTGTACCATACACGGAAATTACAGATATAAAATCTGTATGAATAAGTCCCGGTGATGGCTCAATTACAGGAGTATCACCCGGTAAATCATCATAAAATGCAACGCAATCTATGGATTTATCCTTACGTACTTGCTTGTACAGCCAAAACTGTATTGGATTTATTTCCGTATCTGCATTTTTAATTGGATTTTCGGACAACCCATATACGCTTACCGAAAAAGACGACAACATAAAGAGTGTAACAAGAATACACGACATTATCTTTTTCATTTTTATACCTCACAACAGCACAAACATATTTCACTCTATTCTGTCTCGTTAAAAAATGAAGTACATCGGAATCACCCGCCCCATCCTTACAACCGTAAAGTCCTCAAAATAAAAAGCAGTCAAAAACCGACTGCTAAAAACCATTATACCTGCCGCAATCAGTACTTACATATTCTGTTGTTACTTATAGAGTAACATATTATCACACTCTTGTATATTGACAAACCAAATAAATATCGCATCTCCGCTTTGTTGACTTATTACAACCACCGCAATCAATGAATTTATGACCATTTTGTGAACTTTATAAAAAGGGGTTGATTTTTTCTAAATTATGGATAAAATATATATTAGCACTCAGGAACAGAGAGTGCTAAAAATTCATCTATTATTCTTTCGGGAGGCATTTATATGACAATCAAACCCCTTGCCGACAGAGTTGTTTTAAAATCTGTCGAAGTTGAAGAAACCACCAAAAGCGGCATCATTCTTGCCGCGGCGGCACAGGAAAAACCCCAGGTTTATGAGGTCGTTGCAGCCGGCCCCGGCGGTAACGTAGACGGCAAAGACGTAACGATGTTCGTAAACGTCGGCGACAAGGTCATTGCAGGCAAATATGCAGGCACAGAAGTCAAAATGGACAGCGTAGACTACACCATCGTCCGTCAGTCTGACATTTTGGCAATTGTAGAATAATTATTTCGGGAGGCTACTTATTATGGCAAAACAGATTATTTACGGCGAAGAAGCGCGCAAGGCACTGCAAGCCGGTATTGACAAACTGAGCGACACCGTGAAAATCACACTCGGCCCGAAAGGCAGAAACGTGGTTCTCGATAAAAAATACGGCGCACCGCTGATTACCAACGACGGCGTAACCATCGCAAAAGAAGTTGAGCTGGAAGATGCATTTGAAAACATGGGTGCACAGCTTGTCAAAGAGGTCGCGACCAAGACCAATGACATTGCAGGTGACGGCACCACCACCGCAACCCTGCTTGCGCAGGCACTCGTCCGCGAGGGCATGAAGAATGTTGCGGCAGGCGCAAACCCGATGGTTGTCAAAAAAGGCATGCAGATGGCGGTTGACGCGGTCGTTGCCGCACTCAAGGCAGAAGCAAAGCCCGTCAAAACCAGCGACGACATCGCACGTATCGCGACCATTTCCGCCGCGGATGAATTTGTCGGCAAGCTGATTGCGGATGCAATGGAAAAGGTCACCGCAGACGGCGTTATCACCATTGAAGAATCCAAAACCAGCGAAACCTACAGCGATGTTGTAGAGGGCATGCAGTTTGACCGCGGATACATCTCCCCTTACATGGTTACCGATACCGACAAAATGGAAGCTGTCATTGACGATGCGTTCATTTTGATTACCGATAAGAAAATTTCCAACATTCAGGAAATTCTTCCCCTGCTCGAAAAAATCGTTAATGCCGGGCAGAAGCTCGTCATCGTTGCAGAAGACGTAGAAGGCGAAGCGCTTTCCACCATTCTCGTCAACAAGCTGCGCGGCACTTTCACCTGCGTTTGCGTAAAAGCACCCGGGTTTGGTGACAGAAGAAAAGAAATGTTGCAGGACATCGCCATTCTCACAGGCGGCGAAGTCATCACTTCCGACCTCGGTCTGGAATTGAAAGATGCAGACCTGCCCCAGCTTGGCCGTGCAAAGCAGGTTAAGGTTTCCAAAGAAACCACAACCATCGTAGACGGCGCAGGCGACAGCGATGCGATTAAAGGCCGCGTAGCACAGATTAAGAGCCAAATTGAAACCACAACCTCTGACTTTGACCGCGAAAAATTGCAGGAAAGACTTGCAAAGCTCGCAGGCGGTGTTGCAGTTATCCGCGTAGGCGCGGCAACCGAAACCGAAATGAAAGAAAAGAAGCTGCGCATTGAAGACGCACTTGCGGCAACCAAGGCAGCTGTAGAGGAAGGCTCTGTTGCAGGCGGCGGCGTGGCACTGTTGGGTGCAATTCCCGAAGTCGAAAAACTCCTCGACACAGAGGATGCCGACCTGAAAACAGGTATCCGCATTGTGCTCAAAGCCATTGAAGAGCCTGTTCGCCAGATTGCAAAGAACGCGGGTCTTGAAGGCTCTGTCATCGTCAATGACATTCTCAACGCCAAGAAAGCAGGCTACGGCTTCAACTTCGCAACCGAAGAATATGTCGATATGTTTGAAGCCGGCATCCTTGACCCTGCAAAGGTCACCCGTTCCGCACTGCAGAACGCGGCGTCTGTTGCGGCAATGGTGCTGACCACAGAATCCCTTGTAACCGACATTCCCGACCCCAAAGCAGACGCGGCTGCGGCGGCAGCCATGGCGGCACAGGGCGGCGGCATGTATTAAGCATAAAATTTTGAGTCTATAGTGCCAATCCCTAAAGGACACACCAAATGTCCTTTAGGGATTTCTTGTCACATATGATTGACTTTCCTCTGAAAGACTTTTATAATCACTTTTGTAAGCGGATTGTGTAAATTTTCTTGGGGGTATAAATATGTTTTTTAAAAAATATAATCAAGCACTTGCATTTCTATTGGTATTCGTCTTTTTGTTAACACTTCTCCCACTAAACGTATTTGCTGAAAATGCATCTTCCGTATGTTGGGACGGTGTCAGCACCAAAGAACCTAAAACGCTGGTAAAAGTAGACGGTATTTATTACTACGAACTCTCAACAGCTGAAGAACTGGCCTTCGTTGCACAAGCTGAGGGTAATTGGAGAAAATTCAACTATCGCTTAACTGCGGATATCATTTTAAATGATACGGAAATCAAAAGCGATGATAAAGGGAATTTGATAAACAATCCTACAACATTGAATGCGTGGAAATCTATTTGTGACTTTGAGGGCACTTTTGATGGAAATGGATTTTTCGTTTCGGGTTTATACACCGAACGCGGGCTGTTTGATGAATCACATGGCAAGATTTATAACCTATCTGTCAAAAATGCATATGTAAGCGGCGCTGGATCGGGCGGAATTTGCCATAATTCCCGGGGTGAAATTAAAAATTGCACATTCTCGGGTACAGTTATCAGTAGCCGAGAACTTGTAGGCGGTTTAGTTGGCTTTAATGGAGGTAAAATATCCGACTGCCAAAACTACGGCAAAGTTATTCTCACAGATACAGAAGATAGCACCGCGTCCGGTGCAGGCGGTATTGTTGGGTGTGGCAGTTACGGCAATAACATTGAAAATTGTCAAAATCACGGAGATATTTATTCGCTTGGTGACAGAGTCGGCGGTATCGTAGGATGGGGTTCAGTTTCAAATTCATCCAATTACGGTACTGTACAAGCTCAAAATCAAGTTGGTGGCATTTGCGGTACTGGTTCTGCTACCAACGTAATTAATTTCGGTACTATACAAGGGAATAACAACATAGGCGGAATATTAGGATGGGGACGCGGGGATTGCGTTAACGCTGAAAATCATGGAAATATAGTCGGAAACAATGAGGTCGGCGGTATTGTCGCCACGAACTTCAGTATCAAAATCGTCAATTGCTATAATGACGGTAGAGTCATCGGAAACACTTATGTAGGGGGACTGTACGGAAATAATGATCCCTTTGGATACGATGCAGGCGTAATTTTAAATTCTTACAATGCAGGAGAAATTTTCGGCAAAGACTATGTCGGCGGACTGGTCGGCTATTTTACTCAAAAAGAAATGAGCAATTGCAACAACTATGCGAATGTTGTTGGCAATACAAATGTCGGTGCTTTAATCGGATACAGCGAATCTATTTGGGGCAAGGGCACAGTTGAGCTCTGCTACTATTTAAAAGATGCTGAAAACAATACAAATCTAAATGCTTTCGGCAATGCCCCTGATGAAATCGGAATTGCAGAGGGAAAACCAAAATCGTTTTTCCCGTATTTTGGCAATATCAAGGGCGATGCCAACGGTGACGGCAAGGTGACTGCGATTGACGCGCGCTGGGCATTGCAGGCGGCGTCAGGTGCACGCACGCTGACCCAGGAGCAGAAAGCCGCCGCAGACGCAAACGGCGACGGCAAAATTACCGCGATAGACGCACGCTGGATTCTCCAAGCCGCATCAGGGTCAAGAGTGTTGTAAACACATATATATCTGTAATCCGAAAGTATGAACCCCCCGTCTCTGCCGATTTGGCAGAGACGGGGGGTTCTTTTACAATCCGCAAAATTATTTCGCAAGCTCAATAAGCGTAAGCACTGCACCGGGGTCGCCGTGGATAGAGACCTTACCTGTGGTGTACGCGATGACGGGGTTCAGCTTGCCGTCCAAAATCTTCAGAAGATTGGTCGGCGCAACCGTCACAACAGCACGGTTATCGTGGTAGTCATACGGCTCGACATTGACTTTTCCTTCCTTGGCTTCAATGTAAAAAATCCCCTCTACATTTTTACCGACGAGATTCACCTGAATAGCGAGCGTACCCTCTACCGAAGATGCGTCCGCATCTGCATACTTTGCCTTTACCTTGGCAACGACCTGTTCATATGTCATAAGATAACACCTTACTTTCAAAAATTTTGAAAGCAGATTGACAAAAATCTGTTTTCAGGGAATATTTTAGCACAATCGTCGGCAGACTGCAATGCTTTTTTACCGCAAGGTCTGTTCTTTTTCGACAGCGAAGCGACAAAATTCTCAGGTATTATTCCGAGTCCTCTACAAAACGCCATTCTCCTTTTATGCCGTAAAACGCAGGCTGATAATCAAAGGAACAGTCATACTGCTGAATATCGACGGCAGAGTGAAATCCCGAATAGAATGCACGGGTAGTAAACCGTGCCTCGGCACGCTCCTTATGGTTTCTGTGCTCGATATACAGTGGGAAACACTGATGGTAATATTCCCCGCAGATGTACGTGATTTTCGCAATATCCCGAAGCTGTATCACGGCGGAATTTGCAAAATACGCGCGTCGGTTTTCACTGTGCTTCGGGAATGCAAAGTCAAAGCCTGCACACGGACCTGCGTACCCGTCTTCGTCGGGATATGAAAGAAACGGCTGTGCGCGGTAGGTCTCGCCGTCCCGTTCGCCTAAAATCAGTTGAAAGGTTTGCAGTTCCTGCGGAGAATATCCGAGAAAATTGTCGGTGTCAAACCAAAAGTAAAATCCGTCGCGCAGCTGCACCTTTTGCGCATCGAAGCCTGTAAAGGCATACAGCACCCGAATGGCTTCGGAAAGCGTTGTGCCGTCCGACGTCCATTGCTCTACCGTGTAAAAAATATAGACCGTGCAGGACAGGTCGGATACGGGATAGGCTTTCCGTACCTCCATATGCTGTGCGGTGCGGTACTGCAATATCTCGCTGTCGGGTAAATCGTTCAAAACTGCGGCGGGAAGTCCCAAATCCAAAAGCTGCCGCCGTACCGCCGCAACAGCTTCGGGCGCTTCTTCGGTGTCGGTTATGCTGTACGGATCGGTGGTCGGTGTGCGAAGCGCCGCACCGCACATCGCGGCAAACGGAAGCAATAAAAAGACGCAAAGCACAGCGGCGAAAATACGCTTGCCGCGTTTGGTCGGCAAACGGCGAAGCGAAAATTCAGGCTCGCTGTGGCACAGAATCCGTTTCGTGCGCCGAAGCCCGAAATAGGTGATACACAGCGGCACGAAGGTCTGTATGCCGATTTCCTGCCATTCCGCAGTGCTGATCGGCTCTTCGTTGACGGCAACCACACAAAGTAAAAACGAAGCCCACCACAGCGGCAGTGCGCAGAGCATCAAATGCGGCGGCTTGTCGCCGTAGACGGTATTGGTGAGGCAGGCTTCCTCCAAGCTCCAAAACAGCGCGGTATATGCCGCCGTGAGCAACAGTACGGCGATTACGCCGACTACATATACATATAAACGGTCAGGCGCAAAATACAGCGATAAAAACAACCGCAGATTGTCTGCCAAGAGATATGCGAGATAGATGCCTGCGGCAACCTTGCTCGGTTTATTGAGACTGTGCAGGCGGTACACGGCATATAAAATCAGCATTTGCCCGACAAACGGCAAAATGCGGTCTGCATACGGAAACAGGCTCAGGCGCGTATAAATGAAGAGAAGCCCGAACAGCAGACAGTTGAGCGCCGTGCGTAGATAGTCGGGCGTGTAAAAACGGTACAGCGCGGCGAATTTTTGCCGCAGCTTTTCACGGTCACCCATTTGCTCTGCGGCAAGGGTTTGCGCTATGATTTCATCCTGCCCGACGGCACGGTTCTGTTCATAGCGTTCTTCCAAATGCGAAAGCAGCTCGTCCGCTACTTCCGCACGCGCGTGCTTACTGCGAATCCCGCCGCAGACGTAGTCTATGTATTCCGTAAATATTTTCTTTTCCATAAGCAGCTCCTATTGCATCTTTTCGGGGACGCCGTCCGCATTTTCCACAAAACAGTTTGCGTTATACTTCGCTACGGTCGGGTCGCTTGGCTGAAACATCAGGGAAAACATATCCGCAGAGAACTGCTGTTCGGCAAGCTTCAGCGTATTGTTGTGCAGTAGATAAAACGGCGCTTGCTTGTGAAAGGAAACAGCGGATACATACCCTGAATCGTAGCTTGAACTTTTTTCAGAGTCTGCACGAAGCTGTGCGGTATCCGCAAAATAGGCGCGGCGGTTTTCCGCTTTTCTCGGGAATGCAAACTCACAGCCCGTATAGGTGTTCGGTATTCCGCCCTTGCCTTGATACGGTACGGTATATAAGGGGGCGGCAGATACGGTTTTGCCGCCGCAGTCTGCCAAAATCAGACTGAAAAAGGCGGGTAGCTGTGCGGAATCCCGCACAGACGGCGCATACGCCCAAAAATCTCTGTCAGAAAATTGAAAGTAAAATCCGTCCCGCCCGTGAAAGGACTGTGCGTCAAAATTCTCAAGCACATACAGCATACGCAAAGCGTCCCCTTCGGTTTGAAGCGTTTCCTTCGGGAAGAAAAACGCATAGGCGCGTATCTGCGTGTCTGTCGGAGCTTCTTCGGCAAAACGGGCGAGCATTTCTTCTTCCCTGCAAACCGTCATATGGGCGGCGTGCTGATAATGCAGAATTTCGCTGTCGGGTAAATCGTTTAAATAGGTTTCGGGGAAGCCGAGACGGCGCATATTTTCGCGCGCTTCATTGACATCCGCGTCGGCGGATTCGACGTCTTGCCGCACATACGGCGCCGTTTCGGGCGCGCGCATAGCGGCGTGACACATACTGCCGAGAGGCAGAACCACAAGAAGAAGCACAGAGAGCAGTGCATAGCACAGCTTGCCGCGCTTTTGCAGCGGGGCACGCAGAAGAAGCGGCGATTCCGTGTGGCACAGCCGCTTTTTGGCGCGCTGAAGTCCTGCCGAAACAATCAACAGCGAAAACAGCAGAAAATAGCCTTCGAGACCGCTGAGCTGAATTTCGCTGCCGCTGTCTGTAGCGGTAAGTACGGTAATAAAAAACAGCTGTATCCCAATGGGAATTGCACCGCAGAACAGCAAATGCGGCTCTTTTGTGCCTTCTACGGGATTTTGACGGCAGAGCCGATGCAGTCCCGCGAACAGAAAGCCGTATGCCGCGGCAAGCAGAACGGCAACAGCGATTTGCAGGAACCAAAGATACGGCGGCGCGGGGAGACAGTAGTAAGCAGTCCAAGTGCAGAACGTGCTTCCCGACAGATACAGCACATACAGCACCAATGCCGTTTGCAGGTATCGGTCTGCGGTGTATAATTTAAACAGTGCATAGAACAGCAGAAATTGCCCCAAAAGGGTGGTAAGCTGTTCCGACCCGACAAAAAAATTCAGGTGGATGTGGCTGAACAGCAGTCCCGTCATCAAAAAATTCAGCGCGGAGCGCAGATAATCGATGGAGGAAAACGGATACAGCGCCGAAAAGGTTTTGCGAAGTGCCTCGCGCGACCCCATATGCGCAACGGCATCCGCTTCTGCGGCGTCTGCGTCTAAGCCGACGGCGAGGTTTTGCTCGTAGCGTTCCTCCAAGTGCGAAAGCAGTTCGTCGGAAATTTCCGCGCGCCGATGCGCCCCGCGAATGCCGCCGCAGACATCGTCTATGTATTCCTGAAAGCGTGTCCCCATATTGTTTCCCCCTTCCGAAACAATGTAATATCAGGCAAAACTCTGTGCATTGCCGAGCACGCGGTTGACCGCTTTTTGATAGGTGTCCCATTCCTGCTTTTGCGCGGCGAGCTCTTTAATGCCCTTTTCGGTGATTTTGTAGTATTTGCGCCTGCGCCCTGTCTCCTCATTTTCTGCCCAATGTGCGGTTAAAAATTCTTCCCGCTCCAGCGCGTGCAAAATGGGGTACAGCGTGCCCTCATTCATTTGAAATACGTTTTCACTCATCAGCTCTACGGTTTTGATGATTTGATAGCCGTACATTTCGTGTTTGGAAAGCACGCCGAGCACCAACAGCCCCGTACTGCCTTTCGCAAGCTCTTTACTGATTCGCATTTTGTAAGCTCCTTTCGAAAATTTTAATACCTTGAATATCTTTATACATTTAGTATCTATGTATACAGTGTAGCAAAAACACAATCGCTTGTCAAGCAAATATTTTCCGTGTGTTTGGGGAATACTTTTTGCAGTGTTCTGAAAACGGAAAGGAAAGATTTTATGGAACAGCAGGCGGTGCGCCCGTTCGGTCTGCGCGACAAGTTCGGGTATTTGTTCGGCGATTTCGGCAACGACTTCACCTTTATTTTATCGACAATGATTTTGATGAAATTTTATACCGATGTCATAGGCGTACGCGCAGGCGTGGTCGGCACGGTGATGATGATTGCCCGTTTTGCGGATGCGTTTACCGATGTTACGATGGGCAGAATCTGTGACCGCCACCGCGGCAACGCGCAGGGTAAGTTTAAGCCGTGGATTTTGCGGATGTGCATTCCTGTGGCGGCATCATCCTTTTTGATTTACCAAAGTGCGCTTGCAAATACGCCGCAATGGCTGAAAATCGGCTATTTATGTGTGACCTATATTTTATGGGGTTCGATTTTTTACACGTCCATCAACATTCCGTACGGCTCTATGGCGTCGGCGATTTCCGCAGACCCCGGTGACCGACAGTCGCTGTCGACCTTCCGCACCATGGGCGGGATGCTTGCGGGCGCGGTCATCGGCGTCGGCTTGCCGCTGATTGCCTACGAAAAAAATACCGTGACAGGCAAAGAGGTGCTCGTTGGCAGTCGTGTGACGCTTGCGGCAGGTATCTTCTCGGTGTTGGCAGTCGTGTGCTATTTGCTTTGCTATTTTCTCGTGACAGAGCGGGTGCGCCCGAAAGTATCCGAAGATGTATTTCAGGAGAATTCCGTCGGAAAAATGCTGAAAAACGCCTTTCGCAACCGCGCGCTGATTTCCATTATCGCCGCGTCGGTGGTGATGCTTTTGGCACAGCTGACTATGCAGAATATGGCGAACTACGTGTTCCCCGATTATTACGGCAACGCGAAAGCACAGTCGGTTTCTACCGTGATGATGATGCTCGGCATGACGGTTGCCGCTCTCGTCGCAAAACCGCTCGCCAAACGGTTCGGCAAAGCCGAGGTCAGTGTCGCCTCCAATCTGTTTGCGGCGGCGGTTTGCGTGCTGATGTTTTTGTGGCGTCCGCAAAATGTCTGGGTCTATGTCGGACTGCAAATGCTTTGCTGGCTCGGACTCGGTATATTCTCTATGGTCTCGTGGGCGCTGATTACCGACGTCATTGATTATTCGGAGCTGAAAAACGGCATCCGTGAGGACGGCTCTGTCTATGCTATGTATTCCTTTGCGCGCAAATTGGGGCAGGCGCTGGCGGCGGGAATGGTCGGCTGGCTGTTGACGGCAATCGGGTACAGCGAGGGTACGGCACAGCAGGGTGTCAAACAGACCGCCGAGGTTCTGCGGGGCATTTACAACATTTCCACGCTTGTGCCTGCGATTGGATTTACCTTGCTGGCGCTGATACTGTGGTTTTGGTATCCGCTGCACAAAAAGCAGGTGGACGCAAATGTGGCGGAACTTCGTAAAAAACATGAGCAAGAGTAAGGAGACAGACTATGCGGCAAACGGTAAATCTGAATCACAAATGGGCGTTTTCAAAGGAAACATCGGAAATCCCTGCGGAGTTTCCGAAAAACTGGGTGTTTGTCAATCTGCCGCACACGTGGAATGCGATTGACGGGCAGGACGGCGGAAACGATTATTACCGTGGCACCTGTTATTATGCAAAGCGGATTTTAAAATCCGAACTGCCCGAAGCCGTGCGGTATTATCTGGAGTTTTGCGGTGCGAATGCATCGGCGCAGGTGTATTGGAACGGCAAGTGCATCGGCGGGCATAACGGCGGATATTCCACATGGCGTGTGGAAATTCCCGAACCCGTGCAGGAGGAAAATCTGTTGGTCGTCTCGGTGGACAACGGCGAAAACGAAACGGTATATCCGCAAATGGCGGACTTTACCTTTTACGGCGGACTGTATCGCGATGTCAATTTAATTGCTGTGCCCGAAACGCATTTTGACCTCGAATACTACGGTGGCAGCGGGATTGCCGTTACGCCGACGGTACAGGGTGACAGCGCGCAGGTGCGCGTACAGGTGTTCTTAAATTCCGTAAAAAAGGGACAGTCCCTTTTTTACTGTTTACAGGACAGAGACGGCAAGCACGTTTCCGAAGCGGTTTGCGGTGCCGACTGCACCGAGGTCACCATGGAAATTCCAAAGGTACACCTTTGGCACGGACGTAAAAATCCGTATTTGTACACCGCCTATGCCGAATTGCGGGAAAACGGCGAAGTGCTTGACCGTGTGTCCGCCCGATTCGGGTGCCGCAGTTTCCGCATTGATGCCGAAAAGGGCTTTATTCTGAACGGCGAACTGTATCCGCTGCGCGGGGTCTCCCGCCATCAGGACCGTTGGGGCTTAGGCAATGCGCTTTTGCCTGAACATCACGAAGAGGATGTGGATTTGATTTGCGAGCTGGGCGCAACCACGGTGCGGTTGGCACATTATCAGCATGACCAATATTTTTACGACCTCTGCGATGAACGGGGCTTGGTGGTCTGGGCGGAGATTCCGTATATTTCAAAGCATATGCCGAAAGCGTCCGAAAACGCCGAAGCACAGTTGCGCGAACTGATTGTGCAGAATTACAATCACCCGAGTATTGTCGTTTGGGGACTTTCCAATGAAATCACGATGAACGGCTCGGATGCGGATTTGCTGGAAACCCACAAGCACTTAAACGCCTTGGCGCATGAGTTAGATTCGACGCGCCCGACGACGGTTGCGGTTGTGTCCATGTGTGATATGCACGACCCGTATTTAAAGATTCCCGATGTCGTTTCCTACAATCACTATTTCGGTTGGTACGGCGGCGACACTTCGATGAACGGTCCGTGGCTTGACCGTTTTCACGAAACCTTTCCCGATTTGCCCATCGGCGTGAGCGAATACGGCTGTGAGGGCTTGGACTGGCATACGTCAGACCCTGTGCAGGGGGATTACACCGAGGAATATCAAGCCTATTACCATGAGGAGCTGATTAAACAGCTGTTCACAAGACCGTATCTGTGGGCAACGCATGTGTGGAATATGTTTGATTTCGGCGCGGACGCACGAAATGAGGGCGGCGAAAACGGGCAAAATCACAAAGGGCTTGTGACCTTTGACCGAAAATATAAAAAAGATGCGTTTTATGCGTATAAGGCATGGCTGTCCGACGAGCCGTTTGTGCATATCTGCGGCAAGCGATATACCGAACGCGCCGAAGAAGTGACAAGGGTCACCGTGTACTCCAATTTGCCGACGGTGGAATTGTTCCGAAACGGGGAAAGCATAGACCGACAGACAAGCCGCGAGCATTTCTTTTATTTCGATGTGCCGAACATCGGCGAATCGCATATAGAAGCCGTTGCGGGCGAGGTAACGGACGGCTTTGTGCTTTGGAAGGTCGATGCTTTTCCCGAAAAATACCGTCTGAAAGAAAAAGGCGCGGTACTCAACTGGTTTGACGTCACCGCACCCGAGGGGTATTTTTCTTTAAACGACAAATTGAGCGAGATTTTGGAAACAGACGAAGGGCAAAAGATATTTTTCACATTCGCAAAAGCCCTGAACCGCAAAGGCAAAGGCGAAAAAATCGCAGGCTTTACAATGGGGGCGGATATGCTCAAAATGCTCGGCGGATTTACCGTTCTGCGGTTGACGGGATTGCTCGGCACAGCAGGCGTACAAGTCGAAAAGGACGAACTTCTGGAATTAAACCGCCAATTAAACCGAATTCCGAGAGCAAACAAGTAATGCATACGCACAAACTTACAGGCACTATTATTCAGTCGGGAGAACTTTTGAAATACTCTAAAAAAATCGGTTTTTCACTCGGCATATTCGCGAATATACCGTAATCCGCGTCTTTTGGGTCGTAGAATTTTCGGGAGCGGGATTTTTGTCTCTGCACGGCAAAACCGCAGTCAATCCTTTCGGATTGACGAGGATTTTAACAAAGCAGAGGCGGAAATACTGCTCCCGAAAATCGTGTTCGTATGCGTGTGTTATGGTTAGGCTGAGAAGAGTCGAACACAATATGCCGAAAACTTGCCGCTGTGGCGGCTTTTCACGCTTGCGCCCTTGTCGGGCAATAGCCCGACTGCGGTCTTAAACGCAAAAATCCATCCGCAGCTTCTGCGTTTTCGGTGCGAAGAAGTTTAAAGTGCATATATTTTTGTTGAAACAAGGCATAAAATCGATGGTATACTGCCGTATGCCGAGATTTTTAACGCAGTTTCAGCGGAAATAGGGCATTTTAAACCATATCGGGTTCGACTCTTCTCAGCCTAAGATGACCGTATTCCAAACGAATGCGGTCACCTTAAACTGTCACTTTATTCTGCTGCCTTAAAATTATAAATCGACTTTATGCAGGCGAGAATTTCAGCAGTCGGTTCAATATTTTTCACGATTTCATCCATATTCTTATACGTCATCGGAGATTCATCGAGCGTTGAGGCGTTCACACACGTCGTATAGATACCCTGCATTTGCGCCTGATACTCCGCTAAGGTCAGCTTTTCAAACGCGGCGGAGCGGGACAGTAAGGTCATAGCGCTCCTGCCGTCCCTCCCACACATTTCTGCCGCAGGGAATAGAATGTGCCGCCGCATCCAGTGCTTCAAGGTCGATTTCTGCCTGTCCGAGCACCACGGTATACATACCGCATCCGATATCTACACCAACCATATTGGGTACCACCTTATCGGTAATCGTCATTGTTGTGCCGATGGTACAGCCCTTGCCCGCGTGCACATCGGGCATAATGCGGATTTTGGAATCGGCAAAGGCTGCCTCATTGCATACCGCCTCGATTTGCGCGTAGGCGTTCTCCTCTAACGTATCTGTATAGCACACAGCAGTGTTGTGCTTTCCTGCAATCTCTATCATAAAAAATTTCCTTTCTATCTTTTTTGTACGATTCCTGCCAATTGGGAGAGAATATCCGTACCGTCACTCAAATTGATATTCCCGACATTTTCACAAATGCGCTCAATGTGCTCCAACTCTTTGAGTCTGTATAAGGTCTGGTTTTCATCCATCAGCCTTGCGGTATTGAGCAGAGAGCGTGTAGACGCAACCTCCTCGCGGCGGGCAATGACGTTTGCCTGCGCGCGTTTTTCCGCAATCAGCACCGTGTTCATAATCTCGCGAATTTCACCCGGCAAAATAATATCCTTGACACCCGCATCGGCAAGCTCAATAAACAGCGAGTTTTCCTTTTCCGCTTTTTAACGCCGGCAAAACCGTCAACACACTTTCGCCGAATGCAGTTTCAAAAACGATGCGGTTTAAATCTTTTTCGCTTGTATTCCCGTTTAAAATTTCCGCAATTATTTTCGCCACGGCGTTATAATATGCTGAATACAATTCGCTGAAAATCATTTCGCCGCCTCCCCTACACCGTACACATGCGGTACATCGCTTCCAAATCCTTTTTGAAACGCGCTTCGACTGTCGGATTTAAGAAACGGATACTCGAAATCCTGCAAATAAAGGTTCGAATCCACGGCAGCATTTCGGCTGTATCATACACTGTGCAGGAAAACCGATAAGTGCGGTCATCAAGCTGTTCGACTTGCCCGACGCGCTTTTCACGTTCTAAACGGTGCGCGATATGCGCTTCGTCTGCGCCGACTTTAACGGTGAATTCCACACTTTCCAAATGCTCCTCGCCGTAACGATTTTTCTGTGCGGTCACGCCCCACATTTTGGTCTGCATTTCCTGAAGCTCCGCGCGCAGTTCGTCAAAACGCGGCGTCGGTTCCTTGATTTTCACGTCGGACAAATAGTCAAGACGGAACGAACGGATTACATTGCGCGACGGCTGGTACGCGAGCAGATGCTGGCGACCGTTTTGTACACTGATAAAAATACGAAGCGGCACTGCACGTTCCCGAACGGGTTCTTCCGCACGGCGGCTCAGATTGGAAAATGTAACCGCGCTTTTTGCCTGCATTGCCGCAAACAGCGCCGCCGTAACCTCGCTGTCCAGCGCATGGGTAATATAGTGGTGCTTAAAGGCAAACACATCGGCGGCGGGCGGTTCTTTATCCAGCAAAAACGAACCAAGCACACCGCAGGGTGCTGCCTCCGAATAAAAATGCAATACATCGGCAAGCGGCGGCAGTTTTGCATCGCCACTTCGGCGATACAGCATTTTTCTGCCCCGCTTTTCGCCGACAAGCACGCCCTCGGCAATATATTCCTTCAGTTTTTTGCGAACCGTCGATTCTTCAAACAGCATCGGCACTGCAAATCCCGATAAATACGCATCGATTTTTTCTAAAATTTCGGGCAAAGAGAGTGCGGTTTCAGGGTCGCTCAAAATATCAAATAATAAAATGCAACGTAATATCGCCGTCCGTAAAGCTTTTCGCCTTTAATGCTCTTGTAAAGCGGATTCTGTTGCGAGCGTCTGCTGTCAATCGAAATAAACATATTTTTCCCGTCCGCCGTTTGCACAAAGCCCATATAATCGCCGAGCAAGCTTTCCATTCGGCGGCGTTCATCGTCATAAGAACGGGTACTTTTGCGGTTATATTCCTCCCGGCTTTTAAAGCCGTATACATAGAACTCCCGCATATAACTGCGGATTCTTTCAAAATTCTTAATCAGCTCTTGATAAGCGGACATCGTCTCACCCCTGCAGCAATTCTGCGACGGCTTCGGTGCAATCGGTTTGTGCCGTTGTCTGCTGTAAAATGCGGCGATAGAAGCTTTTGACGTTCTTATCCGTTAAAATCAGCTTGACCTGGATATTTTCGACAGCGATGCGGCACAAATCTGCGCACAGCGCGCTGTCGTATTCCTCAAATGCCGACAGCTGTTTTATAAGCATATGCGTGCGCACAAAGCTTTTGCTGTCCGCCAGCGCGTCAATCAGCTCCTGCTTTTTCTGCCGTTCCAAGGTTTCGGCGGCAGGTTTATCGACCTCGCGGACTTCGTTTTGATAACGGTAATACATATCCTCTAATTTCTCATTTTCGGCAGTTTTCAAAATGATTGCCTTTACAAGACGGTCAAGCTCCTTGCCCTCGGAATAATCCGCAGGGGCAAAGAATTTGATTCTGCGGTCACGCATCATTTTATAGACCTTGGATTTGTCCTCGGTTTCGGGATTGTACACGCCGATAGAATGCCCGCCGTAGGAATTCACCAGCTTCATGCAGGGAATATCCGTATCGCTGTCGCCGATATACACCATATTCCGAAACGGCACGCGCATTTCATCGGGTGAAAAATAATCGTTTACACCGGGGTCGTTGATATCTAACACGCCTTTGGAGATACGGAATAAAAACTGCGTTTTGTTGGTGTAATTCACCACCTGCGCAGGCCATACCGCCACGCCGCGCGCATTGAAATAAAAGGAGCTTGCATAAATCTTCTCGAATGCGTGATTCTTTGCGACCTCTGTGCCCTCAATCATTTCCTTAAGTCCCGAGGAAATGATGTAATGCTCGACAATCACACCGTGCTCCAAACCGAACTGCCGAATCCGTTCAAACCATTCGTTCACGCCGGGGAACAGCGCTACCTGTGCGCCGTAGCGCGCAAGCGTATCTTTATTGAAAACAAAATTCCCCGTTGCCTCTTCCATCATTTTATACATATACGCAAGGTTGCCGTCCATATCGTTTTGCTCGGCAAGGGCGTTCGACTCCGACCAAAAGCTTCCGATGTCATAGCCGACGGACTGTATGTACCCCTGCGCCTGCATATCGTCGGGAGACAGCGTCTTGTCGAAATCATAGCAAATCGCCAATACGGGCTTGTCCTCTTTGGTTTTGCGTGCATATTTGGTTTCAAGCATAAATAACCCTCAATTCACATTACATATTTTCCTGTGCTGTAAAAAATTCTGCAGTTCCCATGTTGGACGGTATCGCGCGCCAGCGAAGTTTTTCAGCGCAAATCAAAGTCCCCTTATAATTCTCTAATTCTGATTTCGTAATATCAGCACTGTCACACCAATAAATATATCCGTCTTTTATCAACATTGCAGAATCTAATATCTCACACGTATATCGCACGTCTGTCGGAAATAATTTCATGTATTTTAATCCTGTAAATTCTAATTCCAGCATGGACAAATCCTCAAATTGGCGTTGCACGATTACGCGTAATACTCTTTGATCGTTAATGGGATGCATGGATAAATCTTTTGTAACATACGCCCCGCTCACATATTTTAGCTCTTTTATACAGCTGTCATGAAAATGCCGTACTCTTTCCATAAAGGATAATACATCGCGGTTGTTCGCAATCTCGTTCCACATCAGTAATTTCCTCTTTTATAATGAATCTTAGATATATAATTTTATTATATACCCAATCCCCCTTTGCGACAAGATTTTCTTTTTTGGGGCGTTTTCGCTTTTGGAATTGTATTTTTTCGGATTCTGCTATATAATAGAAAATAATCATTTAAGGAAGAAAAAGAGGTGCGCTATGGAACAGGCAGATTCTCAGACAGTCGTTCGATTTTACGAATATACAGACGATGCTTTGCTCAAATTCGCGGTTATTTTGGCAAAATCCGACGGGAAATGGGTATTCTGCAAACACAAGGCGCGTAAGACTTATGAAATCCCCGGCGGACACCGCGAACAAGGCGAAGCGATTGACGACACCGCCAAACGGGAATTGTATGAAGAAACAGGGGCGGTACAATTTTCTCTTACCCCCGTATGCATATATTCCGTTACCGCAAAAGATAATTTTAACGGTGCGGAAACCTTCGGTAAGCTGTATTATGCCGATATTCAGGAATTTGAAGTTGAATTGCATAATGAAATCGAAAAAATCATTTTTACAGAAAAGCCGATTACGAACTGGACGTATCCGCATATCCAGCCTGCACTGTTTCAAGAAGCACAGCGGCGCGGATTTTGCTGAAAAGGAGAAAACTTATGTACCGTTTTAAGAAGTATACTGCACTATTTCTCGCATTTCTGTTAACTGTCTCTCTGTTTGGCTGTGGTGCAAAGCCCGCAAGCAGCGGGCACAGTTATTCGGAAGTGTATACGCAGGAATCCGCACGGCTGACGGCGGACGCAGACGGTAAATTCCGCATTTTAAAAATCAACGATACACATTTCCGCAATGGCGTGTGCGAAGATGACGAAAAGACGCTTGCAGAGTTAAAAATCATTTTGGATAACACACCCTGTGACCTGATTGTCATGGACGGCGACCTTGTGGAGGGAACGACTTCCGACAAAACGTATGACAAATACCAAGCCGCCGCAACGTTCGCGGAGCTTTTGGAAAGTTATAAAACGCCGTGGACGTTCGCGCCCGGCAATAACGACGGCGAAAAGGACGGCTCGAACGAGGATTTGATTGCATATCTGTTACAGTATCCGCACTGTTTGGCGGGCAACGTCGAGGGGATTCGCGGCGCAATGCAGTTTTTTATCGATGTGGAATCCGCGGACGGCGAATTGCTCCATACCGTGGCGGTTTTGGATTCGCTTTCGCGTAAAATTCAATCCATAGGACCGTATGATTCCATAAAGGAAAATCAAATCGAATGGCTTTTGCAGGGCGTAAACGAGCGAAAAGTCCCCGCGAGCGTATTTTTCCATATGCCCACCCCCGCGTTTGAAACGGCTTACCAAGAAGGGACGGCTTATGCCGACTTCCCGTTCTGCGACGAATACCCCGTTGGTGACATCAAGGGCAATCAGCTGTTTGACGACAAAACGGCGGACAATCCGTATATCGCGCTCCTTTCGGCGGGGCATGTACACAGCGACAATCTCGCGTATCTTTACAACAACCGTTGGTATCAGTTAAGCAGTCTCAGCGGGTACGGCGCAGTCGGTTCGGATAAGCACGCGCCGTCCTGCACACTGACTACGGTACACTGCCTCTCAAGCAGTACAGAAGATATGTATACATTCAAAAAGCTTTCGGCAAGCGATTTTGTCGGATTGTAATGTAATTGCGTAGGGGCGGGCTTCCACGCCCGCCCGCGGGCGCTTCGTGAAGCGCCCCTACAAAACCTAAAAGGGGCTGAACATATGGAAACCTATCCGTTATATACCAAGCGGGAAATCAAAATAACCCCGCAAAAAAAGCAGGTTAAATTGGATGTATATCTTGTCGGCAATCACGCGCCGTGTGTGCTGATTCTGCCGGGCGGAGCATATACCATTGTGTCCGACCATAATGAGGGAAAGCCCTTTGCCGAAGAATTTAACAAACGCGGCTACAATGCATTTGTACTGTGGTATCGCGTCAAAGCGGCGGCGCGTTACCCCGCCCCGATGGAAGACACGGCACGCGCAATGCAGTTCATCAAAAGCCACGCGGCAGAGTGGAAAATCGATACAGCACGCATCGCACTGATGGGCTCTTCCGCAGGCGGACACTTGGCGGCATTCTTTGCCGCAGAGCATAAACGCTTTGACGAGTCCTATAACGGCACAGTTTACGGTGTAAAGCCGAACGCCTTGCTTCTTTGCTATCCGGTTATCACCATGGGCGCACTCACACACAAGGTCTCCCGCCGCCGTCTTTTAGGGTTATTTTCGGGGAAACCAGAGCAAAATGCCGCTTCTGTCGAACGCCGTGTTACCTCGGAATATCCGCCGACCTTCGTTTGGCACAACAAAGACGACACTTCTGTTCCGTATCAGAACAGTGAGCTTTTAGCGGAGGCGCTTGGAAGAAACGGCGTGCGTCACGAATTAAAATTATTCCCCAGCGGCGGACACGGTATCGGTCTTGCCGAAGGTACTTCTGCCGAGGGCTGGTTTCACTCGGCGTTTGCATTTTTACAGAGTGTGTTCGAGGCGTAAAGCCGTTTCACTTTACGAATTTGTAAACTGCTTCTTTAAAAATTTACACAGCAAACAGGCGGGAAAGCACAGTAAAAACCACAAAAAAGAAAACAGCGGACAGATTTGTCCGAATATATTCAAGGGTCGCGCGCTGTAATCCCACACGTGCAGTCGGAACACCTTGTTGACGAGCAGTCCGACCAGCAATTCCAAAACCGTAATGATACCGCATCCCATCAAACAGCGTTTATACAGCGGCATATCCTTATATTTTTCGTTGACGCCGTATATCCCTAACAATGCCGCACCGCCCGTTAAACCCATTGTCCAGTGCGTAAAGCCGCGAAACAACACTTCAATTAAGCAATAAACAATCGCTCCGAGCGAATAGACACAGAAAAATTCCTGAATTTTTTTCATTTCATCACCGTTTTGTAGTGTGCCCGAACAAAGGGATTTCTATACTGCAATACCAAATCACAAGAGGATTTCCAAATGCATGTAAAATTTTATACCCTTGGATGTAAAGTCAATCAATACGAAACGCAGGAGCTGACAGAGTTACTGCAAAAAAACGGTTACACAGTCACTTTGCAGGACGAAAACGCCGATGTTTTTGTGGTGAATTCCTGTACCGTTACCGCCGAAAGTGACCGTAAAACACGGCAGACCGTACGGCGGCTGAAGCGCAATTTTCCGCAGAGCACCGTGGTTCTAACGGGCTGTATGCCGCAGGCGTTCCCCACGCAGGCACAGTCTTTAGATGCGGCGGATATTGTGCTCGGCAACAAAAACAACATCCTACTGCCCCAAAAGCTTTCCGAATATTTCGAGTCGCGCGAACGCGTCTTTGCGGTCTCCCAACACCAAAGCGGTGAGCCATTTTTGGGCGACTTGATTGCAGATTTCAACGAGCGCACCCGTGCCAATTTAAAAATAGAGGACGGCTGTGACCGTTTTTGCGCCTATTGCATTATTCCCACCGCGCGCGGCAGAGTCCGTTCCAAGCCGATTGCGGATATTGCACGCGAAGCGCAAACATTAAGCGACAAAGGATTCCGTGAATTGGTGCTGGTGGGCATCAATCTTTCCGCATACGGCAAAGACAGCGGCGAAAAATTTGCAGATGCTGTACAAGCGGCAAGCACACCCGAAGGCATTTTACGCGTGCGCTTGGGTTCCTTGGAGCCCGACCATATGACGGATGAAGTGATTGATGCGCTCTCGAAGCTTCCGAAGCTGTGCGGGCAGTTCCATATCTCCTTACAAAGCGGCTGTGACCGCACCCTACAGCGAATGAACCGCCACTACACCGCCACAGAATATCTGACGCTTGCAAAGAAACTGCGCGCGGCATTTCCCGACTGCACACTGACTACGGATATGATGGTCGGCTTTGCAGGGGAAACCGACGAGGATTTCAAAAAAAGCGCGCAGTTCGCCGAAACCGTTGGATTTGAGAAAATTCACGTATTTCCCTATTCCGTGCGGCAGGGCACACGCGCCGCGGGCTTTGACGGGCAGGTTGAAAAGCACATAAAAGAGGAACGCGCCGCTGTGCTTTTGGATACGGCAAAGCAACTGCGTACCGCTTTCTTGGAACGGCAAATCGGTAAAACCGTAGAGGTGCTTTGCGAGCATAAAACCGAAAACGGACAGCATTTCGGCTACACGGCAAATTATACGCCCGTTTTATTTACCGCCGAACACTGCCGTGCAGGAGACCTCGTCCGTGTTAAAATCACCGAAACAGACGGGGAAAACGCTGTGGGAAAGATTCTGTAAAAATTCTTACAAAAAAGTTAACAAGAAAGAAACGCTTTGCACCGCATTCTTACAGAAAAGTAACAATGCGGTGCATTTTGTTGACTTTCGGGCACGGATTCGGCATAATGGTCTCGTAAAGCTGAGGAGAGCCAAACACAATATGCCGAAAACGCAGTTTAAAACAGTCATATTTTTGATGAAACAAGGCACAAAATCGACGGCATACTGCCGTATGCCGAGATTTTTAACGCAGTTTCAGCGGAAATAAGGTATTTTAAACCATATCGGGTTCGGCTATCCTCAGCTTAAAAACCAAAGGAGGTTTTCCAATGATTGAAGTGCAGGGCGTAACCAAACGCTTCGGTGACTTTACCGCGATCAGCGACATCAGCTTCAAAGTGGGCGACGGTTCGCTTTACGGCTTAATCGGCTACAACGGCGCGGGTAAAACCACACTTTTAAAAACCATTACAGGCGTCTATAAGGCGGAGGCAGGGCGTGTGCTCTTGGACGGCGAGGACGCATTCGACAACGAGCGCATGAAACAGCATATGTTCTATGTGCCCGACGACATCTATTTTCAGGCGTATTCCAGCATGGAAAAAATGGCAAAGTTTTACAACGGCTATTATCCCGATTTCAGCTTTGACACCTTTCACAAGCTGGCGGAGGTGTTCGGGTTGGACACCAAAGCGCGTTTGAACGGTTTTTCCAAAGGCATGCAGAGACAGGCGGAAATTGTTTTGGGATTTGCCACACAGCCATCGTTTATGCTGTTTGACGAAACCTTTGACGGACTTGACCCCGCAAAGCGCGCACTAATCAAAAATATGATTCACGAATATATGGAAGAGAAAAATGCCTCCATTATTGTTTCTTCACACGATTTGCATGAATTGGAGGGGCTTTGCGACCACTTCGGTCTGATTAACGGCAAAAAGCTTGTCTTAGACGCATCCATTTCCGATTTGAGCCAAAACCGCGCGAAATTCCGCTTGGTCTTTGCCGAGGACGTTTCCGAATCGCAAATCAGACAGCTCGGCATAGATGTGAAATCCTTTAAAAAGGACGGCAAAATGCTCGTGATTACCGTCAAAGGCGATGAGCAGGAAACTGCCGCCAAACTGCAAACACTCTCCCCCGCGATGGTCGAGAGTCTGCCGCTTTCCTTAGAGGAAGTATTCTTAGACGAAATGGAGGGAACAGATTATGACTTCACGCAAATCTTTGCAAAATAACTTCGGTTATGCCTACCGCACAGGACTGCGGGACAATTCTCTGTTCGCGATTCTGAACACGGTGTTTTTAAGCCTTTTCTTTGCGGTTATGCCGATTATGACTTTCCGCAACAACACCTCGACGGACCGAGAAACGGGTGCTGTTTCCGTTATCAACTTTAAAGAACAGTTTTCATTTATGTTTACACAGGGCATGGAAATATACCGCTATTTCGTGCTTGCGGGGCTCATCGGCGTCGGACTGCTGGTCGGCATCACAACGTTTAAATTCATCACCGGCAAAAAGACCGTCAATGTGTATTACAGCCTCGGCATTAAACGGCAAAAGCTATTTGCCGCTAAGTACCTTTCGGGTCTTACGCTGATTGCGCTTTCCGTGCTTCTCCCGATGCTCGTTTCGCTGATTGCCAACATTTCCGTACTCGGCACGAACAAATTTATGTTCCCCGCATTCGCCTATCTGACGCTCGGCATGTTCTCGGTTGCCGCGGTTTCCTATACAATCACGGCAATGGTGTTCACCTTAGTCGGTACGGTATTTGAGGGCGCGCTGTTCTCGGGGATTTTGATTCTGTTCCCCGAAATCCTGTTCCGCTGTTTACAGGTTTTAATTGAAAAACTCGTACTCGGCACGCCTTTGGGTACAGATTTTTCCACAAGCAGCATCTATATCGGTGACACTTCCGCTTCACTCACAAAAACCTTTGAAAACTTTAATCCCCTGCGCTATTTGTCAAAAGGTCTGTTCACCTATTCCTTGGCAGACGCAAAAGGTCAGGTCACAAGCTATGATAACGGCGGGGCAGTCGCTTGGAGTGCACCGAATTTCCTGCCCGTGGTGCTGTGGCTTGCAGTCGTTGCGGTTCTGTTCCTCGGCGGTATGTTCTTCTACAAACGCCGTAAGGCGGAAATCGGCGGGTTCCTCGGCAAAAACCGCGTAATGAACTTCATCGGTACTTTCTTGGTCGGCATTTTCGGCTTCGTCCTCGCGTTTGATGTCATGCGCGCAAAGGGTATGGCAGTCGCTGTCGCCGTCGGCGCAGTTGTATTCGCGGTGATTTATGTGGGCTTAAGCTTCCTGTTACTGCGCAATGTGCGTCAATTCGTAAAGGAACTGCCCGCACTGCCCGTACAGCTGGCAATCGTTGCCGTTATCTTCGTATTCTTCGCGACAGGCTATTTCGGCGCGGCAAATAAAATCCCCGAAACAGCTGAGATTCAATCGGCGCAAATCACGATGCCCAACACCAATTATGCAATGACGAACACAAGTTACAGCTACCACTATATGATGGGTCTGCCTGCGACGAACACACAGCCCTACGGCGAATACACCAATGAAAAGGATATTGATTTTGTGCGCAATGTGCACGAAAAATTGGTTGCCGCGGGTAAAACGGAGGCCACAAAGCTCGACAGCGATTTCAACGGCAACTATCCCATCTCTGTAAAAATCGTTTATAAGCTGAAAAACGGCAAAGAGGTTTTGCGCTGTTACTACGGCGTGTCGGCGGAAATCCTCAAAGAATTGCAAAAAGCGGACGAAACCGATTATCAGCAGTCCGTTTACAAAAAGATTTTCAAGGATGAATTAAAGGTTGTGGAAATGCCGAAAGAAACCGAGGGCGTACCCGCCGCAACCCGTCAGGCATATGCAGAATATCTCTATATCCGCCAAGTGCGCGAGGGCGAGGACGTGCGTCTGTACAACAAAACCCTGAGCACAGAAACACAAATGGAGCTGACTGCCGAACAGCGTGCACAGCTGCTCGACTGCCTGTATCAGGATTTATCGGCACAAAAAGCGGAAAACCGTTACAATCCCGCTGAAACGCTCGGCGTTATCAGCTTTGTATCTTCAGCAGATGAAGAGACGGGCGAACCTAAAACCGTGGCTATAGATAGTGACGGCACTATGCACGAATATGCGGATTCCGTTATCCCCGGGCAGGAGGATGTTTTCTCCGGAAAGTCCATAAACTACGGTCAGCCTGATTTCTTCATCACCTCGGATATGACAAATACCGTGGCGTTCTTAAAATCTGTCGGTTACTATGATGCAATGGTCGGCGACAAGGAGCTGAAAAACGTTTACGGTATACAGGTTTCACAAATGTTTATGCGTTCTTATCTGGACGACTGGATTTACTACCGGGAAGACCTTGCCTGCGAATTCCTTTCGGAAAGCAGTATGGATAAAAACGCTTTCACTGAAATTACAGCGGCAGGCGACTACTTCGATGAAAGAGATAAACCGCAAAATTTCAATTCTTCCGACAAAGCATTGATGGAAGAAATTCAAAAAAATTCGGTTACCCGTGCCATGCTCTCCCCCACAGATTATATCGTGGTGCTTGCCTACACAGACGGCACTTACGCAAAAATGTATGTCCATGCAGACAAAATGCCCGAAGCGGCAAAAGCAGGCATTGCAAAGAACGCCCCTGCGAACAGCTACTATCAATAATTCGAACTTGTAAAAAAGCAAAAAGAAGCCGCCCCCGCCGAACAAAAATGTTCGGCGGGGGCGGTTGTTTACACAAAGTTGTAAGGACACTATAATCTATAAACCGTTTCCCCACTCGATTAAACCGAAGTTTCGTCTTTACTGAGCAGAATATACTGCATTCGAAAATTCTATGGCCTAAAAATGCGGATTTGCGGTACCAATCGGACACAGAACACAAAGTAAGGATGACACCTTGCGAAAGCGATAGGTTAAACATACGTCCGAAGCCGTGAAAATCCGCGGCATCGGCATGTTTTCGGCATACTGTGTATTGACTCTTCTCTGTCTAAACTATAAGCTCTAAAATTATATTTAATATAGATAAACCAATTGGTATAATATAGGAAAAATATAAAAGACTATTCAAACGAAATACTGAAATTTTTTTTAATATGTTTTTGCTGTTTCCGATTTCATCTTTCAACATCGGTATCCGAGCATCTTTCGGCAGTTGATTCATCAGATTCTTATAAGCAAGGTCAACCTTTTCTACTCTTTTTGCCTCAGCACAAGAATAAAGGAATCCCAACAGAGCCGAAATGATTCCGAATACCAAAAAGCAAATAGGATGCAGTTTTAATAAAAACGGGGATATCGGATTCATACCGATTCTATCAATTAAATACGGAAAAAAGGTAATAAAAAAGGACATTCCTGAAAACTTAAAAAAAGATGACATAAAGGTACTGTCACGATACTTCCATTCATCTCTGTAAACACTCATAAGATTTATTATATCTTCATTACTCAACTTATTATTGCATACGGATACTTTATTCGAATTCATTGTTTCCTCCAATTTAATAATATAAAAAATAAAGCTGCAAAGAAACTCCTTGTAGCTTACTTTTATGCGGTAATAAGCCGCATTGTCTGTGGGGTACAAAAAAGATGTATCTTTAACGCGTGCTACGAATTATCAAAAAAGAAAAGAGTCCGAACGCGAATTGCGTCCAGACTCAGTCTGGCGGAGACGGAGAGATTCGAACTCTCGTGCCCGTTAAGGCAAACGCATTTCGAGTCATTCACGCAAAACAGAAGTTAGCGGAATTTGACGGAAGATAAGAGAAATTACAGTAAGCCTGAAAACCGCCGTGTTTCAAGGCTCTTGGGACTTTTTAGACATCCAAACCACGCAAAAATCAATGTCGCAAATGAACGGTGCTTTTTCCCAAGTTCTAATAAAATTCTAAATGAAATTATTAGAACTCATCATAGAACAAGACCGATTTTCACCACAATTATACCCACTTGTCAGTGCAAAATCAAACCCCGGTTACGTCGAACAACACACAAAGTCATGTAAGGAAATCGTGCTTTGTAAAAGTACATAGGGCTACTAAATTATACCCAATAGAGATGAAAAATAAATAAACACAAAACCTCGGATAGAATTAGAAAAGCTCACATTTTAGTCGAGGTTTTCTATTTAGGAAAATGTGTAGAAATACGCAAAATTCCCGAAAGTGAATAATTACAATCATTTAAGCGAAAAGAAACTGTTTTGGTATTTTGATAAAAAATGCAGTTAACACTATATTTTTTATTGTAAAAAAGCGACTAATGTGATATACTATATCCGTTAAATTATATCCTTTCTACGAGGTGTGCTTTATGGCTGTCAGTTACAAAAAACTTTGGAAACTCTTGATTGACCACGATATGAAGAAAAAAGACCTTGCAAAGGTTGCCGAGATAAGCAATTACACCATTACCAAAATGAGCAAGGGCGAGAATGTTACTGTCGAAACTCTCGGCAAAATCTGCGCCGCCCTTAATTGCGGTGTAGATGACATTATGGAGTTTATCCCCGATGAAACAAAGGGGGATAAATAATGGCGTTGGAAAATAAATTAGGAATTACTTCTGCTCCGGAGCTTGCCGAGGCGGAAGAAAGAATCAGTAAAAAGAAAGCTATCGAGCTTTTTGAAAACGGGATTCTCGATAAATTAGAGGCGGGTAAATTTGAATCTCTAAAATCAATCCATAAATATTTGTTTGAAGATATTTATGATTTCGCAGGCAAAATCCGCACCGTAAATATTTCAAAAGGTAATTTCCGTTTTGCACCGCTGATGTATTTGGAAGCGGCTCTTGTAAATATCGATAAAATGCCACAGTCAAACTTTGATGAAATCATCGAAAAGTATGTGGAAATGAACATCGCTCATCCTTTCCGTGAAGGCAACGGCAGAAGTACACGCATATGGCTCGACTGTATTTTAAAGAAAGAGATTGAAAAAGTAGTCGATTGGAGTCAGGTTGATAAAGAGGATTATCTTCTCGCAATGGAACGCAGTCCGATTAAGGATATCGAAATCAAGCACATCCTTAAAAATGCCTTAACCGATGATATCAACAGCCGTGAAGTCTACCTGAAAGGCATCGACCACAGCTACTATTACGAGGGGTATACAACATTTAAGACGGAAGAATTATAAAATTATCATTGTTGCAAAGGAAGGAACATAATGGCTACCGGAAATAACGCCAATATCGGCTTTGAGAAACAGATTTGGGACGCAGCGTGTGTCCTTTGGGGGCATATCCCCGCAGCGGAATACAGAAAGGTTATCGTGGGTCTTATTTTCCTGCGTTACATTTCAAGTGCTTTTGAAAAACGCTATCAGGAGCTTGTTGCTGAGGGCGATGGTTTTGAAGATGATAAGGACGCATATTCAGAAGATAATATCTTCTTTGTGCCGGAGGACGCTCGTTGGAGAAAGATTGCTTCTGCGGCTCATACACCGGAAATCGGTACTGTTATTGATGACGCTATGAGAGCCATCGAAAAGGAAAATACAACCCTTAAAAATGTTTTACCGAAAAACTACGCAAGCCCCGATTTGGACAAGCGTGTTTTAGGAGATGTTGTTGACCTGTTTACCAATATGGATATGGGTGACACAGAAGAAAGCAAAGACCTTCTCGGCAGAACTTATGAGTATTGTATTCAGCAGTTTGCCGCTTATGAAGGTGTTAAGGGCGGCGAGTTCTACACTCCGGCAAGTATTGTTAAAACAATTGTTGCCATCCTAAAGCCGTTCAAAAACTGCCGTGTATATGACCCTTGCTGTGGTTCGGGTGGTATGTTCGTACAGAGTGCGAAATTCATTCAGGCTCACAGCGGAAAGCGTGGAGAAATCGCCGTTTACGGTCAGGAGTCTAATGCCGACACTTGGAAAATGGCAAAGATGAATATGGCTATTCGTGGCATTGACGCAGATTTCGGACCGTATCAGGCGGATACATTTTTCAACGATTTGCACCCTACATTGAAAGCGGATTTTATTATGGCAAATCCGCCGTTCAATCTTTCCAACTGGGGACAGGATAAACTCAAAGACGATGTTCGATGGAAATACGGAACACCGCCTGCCGGTAATGCCAACTACGCATGGATTCAGCATATGATACACCACCTTGCACCAAACGGAAAAATCGGCTTGGTGCTTGCTAACGGAGCGTTGTCCTCTCAGTCCAGCGGCGAGGGCGAAATTAGAAAGAGAATCATTCAGGCTGACCTTGTGGAAGGCATTGTTGCCCTGCCGACTCAGTTATTTTACAGTGTCACGATTCCTGTAACACTTTGGTTCATTTCAAAGAACAAGAAACAGAAGGGCAAAACTCTGTTTATTGACGCTCGCAAAATGGGTTATATGGTTGACCGTAAACACAGAGATTTTACCGATGATGATATTCAGAAGTTGGCAGATACATTTACCGCTTTCCAAGAAGGAACGCTTGAAGATGTAAAAGGCTTCTGTGCCGTTGCAGATTTGCAGGAAATCGAAAAGCAAGACTTTATCCTTACTCCGGGCAGATATGTAGGTATTGAAGAAGTCGAGGACGACGGCGAACCGTTTGAAGAAAAAATGACACGCCTGACATCCGAGCTTTCCGATATGTTCGCAAAGTCTCACGAGTTAGAGGACGAAATCCGTAAGAAACTGGGGGCGATTGGGTATGAAATCTGAAAGAGAACTTAGAGTAAAATTCAAAGCACCCCTCAATGAATTGGATACGGAAATGCAAACATACGGTTGCAGAGCCAATAATCCCGATATTTGTGGATATGCATATTTGGAAAACGTTTGTGCCTTTGCCAGCCAAGATTGTATATGCAAAAAGCCCTCTTCTGCTTGGAAAAGACAATATAAGAAACTAAAAGGAGAAGAAAACAATGGCAAAATATAGATTTGGCGATATATGTAAAGTGCTAAATGGTCGTGCATATAAGCAAAACGAGTTGTTGGCAAGTGGAAAATATCCTGTTTTGCGTGTTGGAAACTTCTTTTCAAGTGACAGATGGTATTATTCGGATATGGAATTACCCGAAGGTAAATACTGCGATTATGAAGATTTGCTTTTTGCGTGGTCAGCTTCTTTCGGTCCAAAGATTTGGGACGGAGAAAAAGTGATTTACCACTATCATATTTGGAAACTCATACCTAATGACGATATTGCAGATAAGTGGTATTTATATTATTGGTTGCGACACTCAGTAAATCGCCTAACAGCCGGAACACACGGAAGTGTTATGGCACATATGACAAAGGGAGATATGGAAAATCAATCAATAGAGTTACCATCTTTACAAACACAGAGAAAAATCAGCTCTATTTTACGAACAATTGATGAAAAGATTCATAACAATGAAGCGATAAACAATAATTTAGCGGCTTAGAGGTCGATGTCGGAAACATCGAGTTCGCCGGACATCAATTTAGGTAGAAGAGTATCTCTTAGGTCAGCTAACCGGGCATTTTCATCTCTCAAGTTACGGATTTGAGAAAAAATTGGTTGAATTAGCTCTTCGAAGGCACTCAAAGCGTCCTTACTTGGTATGATAGCAGGAACTTTCTTTAGGTTTTGTTGGCTAACCTTTTGCTGAACAGCTCCGGTAACGATTGATTTAATATTTGTCAAACTGAAGAATAAATACAGTTCTTCAACCGAGAAGCCCTCTTTTCCTGTTATGATGTGAGCGTGATTGTTGACCCAAAACTGTCCATAGACATATTGGAGAATTGGAAAACCCAAACTATCCACGACCGTGCCATCTTCTCCAAGCAAAAGATAAATGCCGTCAAAAAGATAGTTGTCAACATAATCCATCAGTGATGTAGCCCCGTAATAAGGGTAAATCTTCGCCATTTTGTCTCTTTCTGCACCCGAAAGAGGAACTCGCTTAGAGTCGTGAAACTGAATAATATCGCTAACAGTACCAAGTCGCCAGCCATCAGGTAGATTGCCGTCGGTTGAAAACGGAGTAAAATCAAAAAACCAATCTTTATAAAGAGCTTTGGCTTGCTGCTCTAAATTATTGTTTATCAAAGGAAAACATATGAAACATTCACCTTATTATGAAATAATAGATTTAAATAGCGAATTGAAAGAATATCGAAAGCTTTGCCGATGCAAAAGCAAAAAATACAACTATTATTCGGATTGGAAAAATCAAATGATAAAATATTTCTCTGCTTTTTCGTCTAAAGAGTCTTTGGAAAATTTTAAGCATTACTGCATGAATATTGAACGCACTGCAAAAGGCATTCCTAATTTATATTTGAATTTTATGATACTGTTTACAACTGTATTCATTGACAAATTTATTTTAAATATAAATGAAGTTACATGGATAGCCATAGTTTTTATCTCATTAATCGTTGTTCTTATTTTTGATAATCGTTATAATAAAGAAATCTGTTTTTACAGAGATATTGTTAAAATCATAGAGGAATTCGAAAAGCAATAAGTAATATATAACAACTCCCGTGGGTGGCGGGAGTTAAACAAAAGAACTTCCGCCCCATAGTCGTTCTCTAAATAATATAAAAAGGAGAATTGACGGTGAAACAAGATTTAATCAAAGATGTTGTTCAGGGAATGTTACCTTTTCTGAACAATGCACAAAGCGAAAAATTGCAAGAGGTTCTACAATATGCACTTGCAAGGTATGAGGTAACAGAAAATCAAAATAAAGAGAATTTTTCAGAACAAAACTTCGTGGAGTTATTCCTATCGGCGAAGCGAATAGAGGGTTGCTCCGAGAAATCTTTGAAATATTACAAGGCAACTATTGAAGCGATGCTAAATGAGTTACATAAAGATGTTAAACATATTGTAACGGACGATATCCGAGGATACTTAACTGAATATCAGGAAAATAAGAAGTCAAGCAAGGTTACGATAGATAATATCCGCCGTATTTTATCCAGTTTCTTTTCTTGGCTCGAAGACGAAGATTATATACTGAAAAGTCCTGTAAGGCGAATACACAAAGTCAAAACCGCAAGCAACATTAAAGAAACTTATTCCGACGAAGCATTGGAGCTTATGAGGGATAATTGCACAGAACTTCGGGATTTGGCAATGATTGATATGCTTGCTTCAACCGGTATGCGTGTTGGCGAAATGGTGCTCTTAAATCGAAATGACATTGATTTTAACGAAAGAGAGTGCGTTGTTTTCGGTAAAGGTAGTAAAGAAAGGGTTGTCTATTTTGATGCCCGAACCAAAATACATTTACAAAACTATTTAGATAGCAGGAAGGACGATAATCCGGCACTGTTTGTGTCGCTGAAATCTCCGTACGAAAGGCTGAAAATCGGCGGTGTTGAAGTCCGTCTGCGAGAATTTGGGAAACAGTTAGGATTGCCAAAGGTACATCCGCATAAGTTTAGGCGTACACTTGCAACTATGGCAATAGATAAAGGAATGCCCATTGAACAGCTTCAACAGCTCTTAGGTCATAGAAAAATAGACACAACCTTGCAGTACGCAATGGTTAAACAAAGCAATGTGAAAATTGCACATCGAAAATACATTGGATAGAGAGGAAAAACAATGGAATGTAAAGAAATTCAGCTATCAGAAGTGATAACAGATATAGCGGCGGGACCTTTTGGTTCTAATCTGAAAGTATCTTGTTTTGTGAATGAAGGTTTCCCTATTATTGATGGTGCAAACTTAAAGGGATTTAAGGTTACCGATAATATTACAAAATTTGTCACAGAAGAAAAGGCACGTTCTTTACATCGCTCTATTGCAAAGCGCGGAGATATTATTGTAACAATAAGTGGAACACTCGGACAAATAGCATACATTCCTGATGACTCCAAATATGAGGAATATTTATGTTCACAAAGGCAGTTTCGTGTTACTTTTGATACGACAAAAGTGTATGTTCCTTATTTGGTGTTTTATTTTCATACATATGAGGGTCAGCATAAGATATTGTCTTTTGCAAATCAGGTTGGAGTGCCTGCCTTGTCGCAACCGCTGAAAAACTTCCGTCAAATAGCTATTCAACTGCCGGCTTTAGAAATGCAAAAAAAGATAGCGAACATTGTTGAGTTGGTAAACGGAAAAATAGAACAAAATGAAAGCATAAACAATAATTTAGAGCAGCAGGCACAGGCTCTTTACTCTGAACTCTTCATAGAAAAGTCTGAACCGCAATGGAAAATAGGGTATCTCTCGGACTTGGTTGAGGTCAAGTACGGAAAAGACCACAAAAAACTGGCTGATGGTGTCTATCCCGTATATGGTTCTGGTGGAATTATGCGCTATGTCGAACGCCCACTCTATTCCGGCGAGTCTGTTTTGATACCTCGAAAGGGAACACTCAACAATGTAATGTACGTCAATGGGGCGTTTTGGTCTGTGGATACAATGTTTTACACTGAGATGTTACGACCCAATGTGGCGAAGTTTGTTTTCCACTTTGTGAAGAGCAAGGATCTCGCCTCTTTGAATGCTGGCTCTGCCGTTCCAAGTATGACAACTAATATTCTGAACGCCATGCAGCTTCGTATCCCTGATGAAGGAACACTCCAAAAGTTTGAAGAGCTTGTTTCTCCTATGTACAAAGCCATGCAGGAAAATGAAAGGCAGTCCGTTAATCTTTCTTCGATAAGGGATACTCTACTCCCTAAGCTGATGTCCGGCGAGCTTGATGTCTCTGACATTGACCTCTAAGCCGCTAAATTATTGTTTATAAAGGGAGATTTAAAATGACTGTATCTGATTGTATAAATGTTACACTATGTATTTTATCTTTCATATTAGCTACAATTTCTGTAATTACAGTTGTTATAACATTAAAGCAGAACAATAAAATGATAAAAAACAGCACAAGACCATATGTATCGGTAATATGTCAAGTGACAAACTTTCAAAGCCCGGCTTTTTATTTAGTGCTAAAAAACTATGGTAATTCTGGAGCTGAAATCAAATCTTTTAAGTCAAGCATTGATTTAAGACAGTATTCATTTCATAATGAGTGTACGCCTTTTGGCATGATTGAGGGAACATTTATTGCTCCAAAACAATCCATATTATGTAATTTGGATACTATAAAATTGGCTAAAGAGGTTGAGACCTTTGAAGTGGAAATTGAGTATACAGATGGTATTAATAATTTTTGCGAATTATATCCTATAAATTTTAAAGCATATACACAAAATATACAAGCTCGAGCATCTACAAAAGATAAAGAACTTAAAATAATATCTTATACTTTACAGGATTTGGTAGAAAAGCAATTTTAAAAAGTTATTGTTTAGGACATGATAGCATGAATGGGAAACTTAAATTGAAGAGAGTGTGCAAAAAAATCAAACTATACATAGTATTGCCGCATATATGGGTTTTGTTTTTGGTTGCAATATTAGCTTTAATAATGTGTGTATTATCTGTTGTTTATATAGAAATAAATACATTCCTGTCATCAATTTTCGCAAATATATATGCAGGATTACTTACAGGTGTGATTATCTGTCTTATTACAACAATAAAATCGATAAGTCTATACAGAACAGAATCTAAGGTTAGATGGCTTGAGAATTTGCATAAAGAGTGTTTGAAATTTATTTCAATGCATCATAAACTCCTTTTCTCCAAAGAAGACGAGTTCGCGGATGATGAAAGCTATTACAATTATATATATGACACACTTTGTTGTGGAAATGATATTAGCCAAACGATAAGTCAAGGGTGTTTTGAAGAAGCACTACCTTTCAATCCGTATAAATATTGTAAGAAAAAATTCTCTTTTGATGCTGTTGAAGTAATGAATGGCAACGAGCTTTTGCGTGAAGAGATAATAAAATTAGATGTTTCAACATCATCTAAAACAGATATAAGAGAATTATTTAAAACAATGGATAGCCAAATAATTATTTTAAATAGGAAGATTATGAAAGAACTAGAATTGCTGCAAGTAAAGAAAAAAGTGATCAATATATCCATAGGATAAAGGAGAGAGATTTATGCCGGGATTATACACCGAAGCCGATTATGAAAACTCTGTAATCGAGCTATTCAAAAATGATTTGGGATACGAGTACGCATACGGTCCCGATGTCGAAAGGGATTTTTACAGTCCGCTATATGAGGAAGTTCTGCTTAACTCTTTGCATCGTTTGAACAGAGATCTGCCTGATGATGCTATTCAGGATGCATTATTTAAGCTCAAAAACTTTGAAAACGGAGAACTTGTGCAGAAAAACGCAGTCTTTATAGACTATCTGCAAAACGGTATCCCGGTAAGATATTTTGTTGACGGTGAGGAGCGTTCCTCTATCGTCTATCTTGTTGATTATAAAAATCCCGACAATAACTCCTTTATCGTAGCTAACCAATGGACTTTTATTGAGAACAGCAACAAACGCCCCGATGTAATTCTTTTTTTGAACGGCTTGCCTGTTGTACTGGTCGAGCTGAAATCTCCTTCCCGTGAAGAAACGGACGCTTCCGAAGCGTACAGGCAGCTCCGTAACTATATGCAGGAAATCCCGTCTATGTTCATTTACAACGCTATCTGTGTTATGAGCGACCAGTTGACCTCTAAAGCGGGTACGATCACCTCCGGTGAAGACCGCTTTATGGAGTGGAAAACAAAAGACGGCGACTATGAAAACACACAGTATGCTCAGTTTGACACTTTCTTTGAGGGTATGTTCCAAAAAGAAAGACTGCTCGATATTATAAAGAACTTCATTTGCTTCTCAAATGAGGGTATCAATACATTCAAAATTCTTGCCGGATACCATCAGTATTTTGCAGTCAGAAAAGCGATTGAATCCACAAAACATGCTACCGTTACAGACGGAAAAGGCGGTGTGTTCTGGCATACACAAGGAAGCGGAAAATCGCTTTCTATGGTGTTCTATGCTCATTTATTGCAGGAAGCCTTAGACAGCCCGACAATCGTGGTACTGACCGACAGAAACGACCTTGATGACCAGCTCTACGGACAGTTTGCAAAATGCAAGGACTTTTTAAGACAAGAGCCTATGCACGCAGAAAGCCGAGAGCATTTGAAAACTCTGCTTGCCGGCAGACAGGCAAACGGCATTATCTTTACCACAATGCAAAAGTTTGAGGAGTCCCACGAGCCTCTGTCCGAACGCCATAATATCGTTGTTATGGCTGACGAAGCACACAGAGGTCAATACGGACTCGCCGAGAAAATAAAGATTACCAAGAACGAAGAAGGCGAAGATGTTGCCAAGCGTGTTATCGGCACAGCCCGTATTATCCGCAACACCTTACCGAATGCTACATACATTGGCTTTACAGGTACGCCTATCTCCTCCAAAGACCGCAGCACCCGTGAGGTGTTCGGAGATTACATTGACATCTACGATATGACGCAGGCTGTCGAGGACGGTGCTACACGCCCGGTTTACTATGAGAGCCGTGTAATTAAGCTCAACCTTGATGAAGCAACCTTGAAGTTGATTGACGCAGAGTATGACATTATGGCAGCCAATGCAGACGAGGAAGTCATTGAAAAGAGCAAGCGTGAGCTTGGACAGATGGAAGCCGTTCTCGGAAATGATAACACAATCAATTCTTTGGTTTGCGATATTCTCGACCACTACGAGAATAACCGTGAAAACCTGTTGACCGGTAAGGCAATGATTGTTGCCTATTCCCGCCCTATCGCTATGAAAATTTATAAGCGTATATTGGAGCTTCGTCCTGCTTGGACGGAAAAGGTGGCAGTCGTTATGACCTCCGGTAATAATGACCCGGAAGAATGGCGACAGATTATCGGAAACAAGCACCATAAGGACGAGCTTGCAAAGAAATTCAAGGACAATAACAGTCCTTTGAAAATCGCTATTGTTGTTGATATGTGGCTGACCGGATTTGATGTGCCGTCTCTCGCCACAATGTATGTTTACAAGCCTATGTCCGGACACAATCTTATGCAGGCAATCGCCCGTGTAAATCGCGTGTTCAAAGATAAGGAAGGCGGACTTGTTGTTGATTACGTAGGTATTGCCACCGCCTTAAAACGGGCAATGAATGACTATACCTCCCGTGATAAGAAGAACTACGGCGATACCGATGTTGCTAAGGTTGCTTATCCGAAGTTCTTGGAAAAGCTGTCTGTTTGCCGTGACAAATTCCACGGATATGATTATTCCAAATTCCAAAGCGGCACAGACCTTGAAAGAGCAAAGACTATCAGCGGTGCAGTCAACTTCATCATGGGCAGAGAAAAAGTTGACGAGAAAGACTCTTTCGTAAAAGAAGCCCTTATGCTTCATCAGGCGTTGTCCCTCTGTTCTTCTTTGGCCCCAGAGGACAGCCGCTTTGAAGCAGCGTTCTTCGAGTCCGTGCGTGTGTTGGTACTCAGGCTGACAAACACTGGCGTCGGAAAGAAGATTTCCTTGCCGGAAATGAACGCAAGAATCAATGAGCTTTTGAAGCAGAGTATCAAGAGCGACGGTGTTATCAACCTATTCTCAGACATTAAAGAGGAGTTTTCTCTGTTTGACCCGAAGTTCCTTCAGGAAGTCGCAAATATGAAGGAAAAGAATCTTGCAGTTGAACTCCTGAAAAAACTGATTGCGGAGCAGGTGTCGGTCTATCGCAGAACAAATGTGGTTAAGTCCGAAAAATTCAGCGAGATTATGCAGCGTTCTCTCAATGCGTATCTCAACGGTATGCTTACGAACGAAGAAGTCATTGAAGAAATGCTGAAATTGGCAAAGCAAATTGCCGCAGCACAAAAAGAGGGCGACAAGCTCGGACTAACTGCTGATGAGCTTGCTTTTTATGACGCTTTGACAAAACCGCAGGCAATCAAGGATTTCTATGAGAACGACGAGCTGATTGCAATTACAAAAGAACTTGCTGATACTCTCCGTAAGAATAAAACGATAGACTGGCAAAAGCGTGAGTCCGCAAGAGCAAAAATGCGTATGCTTATCAAAAAACTTTTAAAGAAGCATAAATATCCGCCGGAAGGTATGGAAGATGCTGTACAGACAGTTATGACGCAGTGTGAACTTTGGACTGATAATATGATGGAAGTATAAAGTGAGGTGCATTGAATGGATAAAACAGAAAATTCTGAATTCGATTTTGAAGCATCTTCAATGGACAACATTATTCTGTTCCCTGATTTTGAAAAGCTGAAAAGCGAAGTAGAGAGAATGCGTACAGAGCTGTCAATGCTTTTGCTGGAACGTGATGAGCTTCAGTTTGTTATCTGCAAAAATATTGAAACAGAATATATGCTAAAACTCGGCAGTATTGAGTACAAGACATATGAGTCACAATGTACTTTTCTGCGACTAAAGCGTAAAATTGAATTGATTCAGGCAAAGAAAAACAGGCAGGAAAAAATCATAATTTCTGATATTGAAGAAACGCTCGATATTGAATTTGCCGAGTATCAAAAACAGCTTGACGAGCAGATTGATAAAATGAACGATGCTCTCAAACGAAGCAAGGCGGAATTCCTGTCAGACGAAGATAACAGGGAACTTAAAAAACTCTATCGTAAAATAGTAAAATCGTTGCATCCTGATATTAACTCTAATGTTTCCGAAGCACAACTTCAATTATTTGATAATGCGGTATCCGCCTATAAAAACGGCGATTTAGAAACATTGAGGATTATAGGCGAAATGGTTGGCAACAATCCATTGCCTGAACAGAATAAAGACGCTATGACACAACTTGTAGAAGACAGGGAGCGTTTACATGGACTGTTAAAATCTATAAGAGAAAGTATTGATAATATTAAAACAGAGTATCCGTACACCATGAAAGATATTGTTGAGGATACAGAGAAAACCGAACAGAAGAAGCAGGAGCTTGAAAGCATCATTGAACAGTACAATGAACTTATCGTTATTTTAAAGACGAAAATCAAAGAAATGTTGAGGTGAGATTATGGGAGATTTGGTAAAGTCCGGCGGTAGCGGACTTGTAGGATTGCTTCACGGTAAAAACGGCGAAATTTCCATACCGAAGCCATTTGAAAAAGATATATTCCTTTTTGATACATATGTAGCAGGTACAACACATATTGAAGGTATTGAAGAATTAGAGCCTCATTTGAATAATGATGACAGATTGGAATTTTTCAGAGAGCCTGATAATCAATACGATAAACAAGCGATTGTTATTAAAACGGCAAACGGCGTTAAAATCGGTTATGTACCAATGCAAGATAATGTAATTTTTGCCCGTTTGATGGATGCAGGAAAGCTCCTTTTCGGAAAGATTACATCAAAGGAAAAGAAAGGCTCGTGGGTAAAAATATATATCAAAGTTTTCCTGCATGAGTAAATGTTGAAATCTCACTAAATCAAAATAACAGCGAACAAAATCAATTAAAGTTGGTTTCGTTCGCTGTTTTTTTCATTCCACTGTAATAATTTCAAGTGCCTCTTCGGCTGATATTTTTCCTGCAAGGTATTCATTTCTTGCCTGTTCGGCTTTGCCGAGCCAATCGTAATACTGTGTAGGTGTAAGACCGTGTGCTAATAAGCGGGAAGAATAATCTGCACGCTCAAGCCGTTTATACATCTTTCTCTTCGTTCTGTCAAACGTTTCTATAACTGAATCTTGGGCGGCATCACGCTTATGCTTCAGAGCAGGAGCAATTTGTTTACAGGTTTTACCATTACGGATAATTCTGTCGCAGTACAGGGTTGTCCGTTTTGTTTTCGGAATAAAGTATTTGCCGCAACATAGGCAAAGGTTAACGCTTGGCTGATCTTCAATAAACCGCATCATTAAGAAAATATAGTAATCTATCAGTGAACGAAAACGGTATTGTACAGTAACTTTTTCACCCAGCGTTTGTATTTGCGTGAACTCTGCAGTTTTAAAAATGCTGTATTTGTTTTCCATATCAAGCGGTGTTCCGCTTCGAAAATCATACAGTATGTCGTTGATAAGAAATTGCAGTTGCATTACCGATGATAAGCAGTCGGTAATCTTTGCCTCGCTGTTTATCAAATACATTGCCGAGCCATCGTCGGGCGGAATTTGGTCTTCTAAAAGCGTTCGCAGGAGTGTCCCGTGCAGAGGGTTAGACTCTTCCAAAACCGCAATCAGTTCGTTAACCGTTTTCAGAATTTCTGCATAAGCATCAATATCTATGCCGGTTTCTCCGAAGTCGCCGTCCGTCACTTCAACGTACGAGTCCTCGCACATATTTTCAATATGCTCCAATAACTCTGCGTAGTATTTAAAATTCAATTCGGAAAACGCTATGATTTCATCATTGACCGTAGTGCTTGCCAAATCTATTGTCTCACCGTTTTTTACGGTGAGATTTCTTTTTATAGTTCCGTCATCACTCACGGATACATATAAACCGCATATATTCTGCAAAGTATTTTCACCGCCTTGTCTCAAAGCGTTTTTATATGTTTTTTTGCATTAACACTTTGATATTTAGAAGATTTAAAAATTACAGTATTATTGTATCAGAACAGGCGGAAAAAGAAAAGCCTATAAAAATTGAATAGTCTGATGTGAGGATACACGGTGTGCACTTTGCGATGACAGCATCATATTTTTGATGTGTTCAGGAGGAAGGGGCAGATTGCTCCCGAAAGGACGGACGAGCGAAGAAGGAGGCTGTGAAATACGCGGTCAGGAAAAGAGCGCAGGAACAAAACAGATGTACAGACAAATCGGCAATCAGGGAAAATGCAAACTTCCTCTTGCACGGAAACTGACACTGCTGAATTTTGATATTTGAAAGGTAGGAGTGGTATATGATTGTTCTGAAATCATCAATCAAAAAGAATAAAGGAGTGAAATTTTATGAACGAAACAAAAAATATGCTCACCGTGGTAGACGGTGAAACACTGATGGACATGAAGCTTCCGCCAACGAAGTTTTGTGTTGAAACACTTTTGCCGCAAGGTATTTCCATACTCGGCGGTGCGCCGAAAATCGGCAAATCATGGATGGTGCTTGATTTGTGCGTCCGCATTGCAAAGGGTGAAGCGATATGGAATTTATCAACACAAAAAGGCACAACGCTGTACCTTTGTTTGGAAGATCCTTTAAACAGGATACAGCAAAGGCTTTGTATGCTCACGGATGAAGTACCTGAAAACGCATATTTTGCAACTGCCGCAGGCACGCTGGCGGACGGGCTGTGCGAACAAATACGCAATTTTGTTTCGGAGCATCCTGACACGGTGCTTGTTGCTGTTGATACTTTTCAAATTATCCGTGCAAGCACCACCGACACATCCTACGCAAACGATTACGATGATGTAAGAAAAATAAAACAGCTTGCGGACGAATTGGAAATTTCTATTTTGCTTGTGCATCATTTGAGAAAGCAGGGTGACGGCGACCCGCTTAATAAAATTTCCGGTACAACAGGAATCAGCGGAGCGATGGACGCAATTTTTGTGCTTGACAAAAGCAAGCGAAATGCAGATACGGCAACGCTTGTTTGCACAGGCAGAGATATTGAATACCGTGAAATGGAAATGCGGTTATCAAAGGAAGATTGTGTTTGGAATCTTGTTTCGGACAGTCTTGAAAATCCGCAGATGCGACTGCCCAATGAAATGGTAGCACTTACCCAATTTATGAAAGCACAAAAATCCTTTAGCGGAACGAACAGTGAATTCACAGAGCTTTTTAACTCGTACTATGGCAAAAAGCTGTCCGCAAAAAGTCTTAAACAGATGATGAACCGATGGCGGTATTCATTGGAAGAACAAGGCGTTCAGTTTACAAACCGCAGAAGCAACGGGCAACGGCTTGTGGATATCTCCTATTCTTCCAACCGTGACGAAAGTGCCGTAAGTGCCGTAAAGATATTGGACGGTAAATCCTGCGTTCCTTCCGTCCCTTGCGCCCCTGTGAGCGAACGTGTGGCTCTTTCGGCAAAAACTGCGGAAAGTACCCGACAGCAGAATAGAACGGCGAAATTTGGCGACAGGAGGCAAATGTGAAATACAAAAGGAACAGAACAGAGAGCCTTACCATCAGGCTGACACCGACAGAAAAGAAAATGCTACAAAGCCGTGCTAACGCCAAGCACTTGAGCATAACAGACTATACTTTGCTTTCGTGCATATTGACGAACAGGCAAAAACTTCCGCCTAAAATACAGGGTCGAAACAAAAGCAGGAGAAAGGGACGGTGCTGTCACACCGCCCCAGGTCACATCGGACGGCAGAGCCGACCGAGGAAAACCGCTATGTTAAGCCATTTTCTGACACCGCCTGTGTAATTTGCACAGGGGTGTCGCAAATCGAATATCACACACGGAATGTGTGCAAAAAAAGAGAAATCGCCGACTGTTCCGCAGTGTTTATGGTGTGAGACTCGGCACGCTACTACAACAATAAGGAGAAATCAAAAATGAATGAAACAAATAACGCAGTAAGAAAAACCGTATATCTTGATGAAGAATTGGCGAAAAGGTGCGAGATTCTGTTCGGCGAAGCAGATGTCTCTTCCTTTTCTCAGTTCGTTACAAAGGCACTTGAAACGTATATTGACCGCTTGATTTGTGAAAATCACAGCCCGTTTCTTACGGAAGAATTGACAAAAGCAATTCAAAATGAGGTTCGTCCCATTGCATCACGCATGTCAAAAGGACTGTACCGTTATGCTGTAATTCTTGATATGCTTTGTCAAATCATTGCTTATCAGGATACCGAATGGTCACCGCACGAGTTAGAATTTATACGGAAGCAAGCCAATACGAGAATGGCAAAAACACGCGGTAACATTGATTTGAAAGAATTGCTTGATGATAATTGGCATAACAAAAATATTATGGAGGACTTTGAATGACGAAAAAAGAATACGAAAAATCACTTTGCCAATATCCTGCCGCGCTGACTGTCGCAGAGGTTTCTGAAATACTGAGAGTCAGCACGAAAACCGTCTACAAGCTTATCAAAGAAAAAAATCTGCCTGCTGTTAAAGTTGGCAGAGAAAACCGTATTGCAAAATCACATTTGATAAATTATCTTCGGCAAATTGATAAGGGGAATTCGAACCCCAAGGTTTATTTAATCGAAAAAACTCAAAATAATGTCTGGACTTGCAAACCGTCTTGTGATATTGTCTGTGTCGGCGCAGAGCCGAAAATCAAAAAAGGAGTGATGATAAATGGGAATTCAAAATACACTTGCGGCAAGCGTGCAACCTAAAAAAGGCAGACTGTATGCCGTGATACAGGTAAAAGAAAACGGCAAATCAAAAGCAGTTTGGCGCTCCCTCGGTTTGCCCGAAGGCACAGGAAAATCCAAGGTCAACAAAGCATTCAGGGAGGTGGTGAAAAAGTTTGAAAATGAATATGCCGAGGGGCTTGCACGAAATGGCAGACCGTGTTCAGACATTCCCGTGTTCGAATATATGTGTGCATATCTTAAAAAGGTTGAACCAAGCCTTCAAAAAAGCACCTTTCAAAGCTACCACATGATGGTTTACGGAAAAATCAGGCGGTATTTTGAATCGAAACAGCATCTGACCGTCGGCTCGATAACTGCAAAAGATATTGAAAAATTCTATGAGCATCTGTTCGCACAAAATGTGGTTGCCAACACGGTCATACACTATCATGCGATTTTGCACAAAGCCTTTCAGCAAGCGTTCAAGGATGAACTGATTGACGCCAATCCCTTTGACCGAATCGACCGCCCGAAGAAAAATAAATTTCACGGTGAGAATTATTCTGAAGAAGAGCTTGTCACTCTGCTGGAGCTGACACGCTCGGACAGCATCTATCCCGCAATTATGCTCGGCGGAGGTCTGGGGCTTCGTAGAAGTGAAGCGCTGGGCGTGCGGTGGTCGAGAATCGACTGGGATAAGAAAACGGTTCTGCTGGATACAAAAATCATTGAATATAAATCAAACGGCAAAACGGTTATAGAGCCTGTGGAAGAAATGAAAAACAAATCGAGCAGGCGGACACTCCCGTTGCCCGAGCCTGTGCTCGAAATGCTTTCAGAAGAAAAAGAAAAGCAATCGTTATACCGTAAGATGTTCAAGGGGAGCTACAACCGAAAATATGATGATTTCGTCTGCGTCAATGAGCTTGGCGAGCTGATAAGGCCGACCTATGTAACACAGCATTTCAGCGACCTGTTAAAAAAATACGGACTGCGGCATATCCGCTTTCACGATCTTCGGCACCCGTATGTCAAGCACACGACAAAAAATAATTGCAAACAGGAATTACAAACATCTACTTTCATGTTTGTAATTCCCGTTTATGCATTCGTGAAAAGGGCAGTAAACCAAAACAATATTAGTCCACTATGAACTGGGGCGCATTGACAATCTTTTCAAGCTCTTTTCTAATTGTGTCTTCTGCGACTCGACCTTCTGTCTGGCTATTATTTTCATCTCTATTCATTGCAATAATAAAAGAAATGACATCTTTTTGATTTTCTGTCGGAAGCCGCAAAAACTCACAAGTTGTAACAAAGATTTTTATGCGCCGGTAAGCCTCCTCTACATCAATAAATTTACTGAGCGTTTCCTTATTTACTTGGCGTGTTCCTACAACGAGCTTGGCCGCTGTTTTTCCACGAGAGGTACAGTAGCTGATAACTTTTGCAAGCGATATATCATCTGTAACAAGCGTTTCTTCGATGTGTTTTACAAGATCTTCGTCAAGTTGGCTCAGCATCCACAAGAAGTTTAGTCCGTCATATTGTGATAAAGCAGCACCGGAATCTATTGCATTGATGCATCGCGACTTAAACACAAACTCGAGCTCCAAAAGCTCATCTAATGAAATCAGCTGGGAATCTTCGTTTGGCCTCTTATCAGTAAAGCGCCCATGTTGTGTTTCAAAGTCATGCAAAAGCAACGCCAATACAGGGGGGTCGACCATTTTATCCTCAAATATACCTTGCAAAAATGAAAATCGCTCCACCGTATCAATTGCTTTCAGCAAAGGATCTACGCAAAACAATAATCTCCATGTAAAGGGAATGGTAAAAAAGCCTTCTTCCTCAACTTCAAAAGAACTCCACATCTGGCAAAGGCATCGTATTAAAATTGTAGCCCTTTCTGCTGAGATATTTTTTGAGTCGCCTTTGTTGGCATATGCCTCGATTGCTTCAAGCAATCTAATGATTTTTCCATCCTGATATAGTCGGGCAATTTTTGCTATAAGCTCGTTTTCATTTGCCTCATATATGAGATTTCTCATGGTTGCAGTTGGAATTGCATCATCTTCAAGTGAGAGGGAAAAATAACGATCGAAGCATTCCGGAACGGCAATATTACAATTAATCAAAAATTTCCTATAATCATATTTGCGGCCAAAAGAATATCCACACTCCAAAGCCACCTTTACTTTGGGAAACAGAATCCCAAGAATTCTTTTTGCAGCCTCCTCATTTGCAGCAACCCCATCTGCGAACATATCACTAACGGCTTTCTTGATTTTCTCTTCGTCAGACTTTTGATGCTCGAACGAGTAACTGCCAATTGAACCGCATAGCATATCCTTGTAATTAATTAGAGTGGAATAGACAGTCGGTTCAAATACCTGAAGACATGTCAGGCCGAGGAGGTCGATAGGATCGTTCTCACCTTGCAATAGCTGATACTTCAAATAAAATACATTTGAATATCGAGTAACATCCCGAATGGATTTGATATAATTTTTTACTCCATACTGGAATAATTCTGCCCATGTTGCTTTGTCCCACCGGCTATCTGGTATATCTCCAAGTATCCCTTTGAGTTTTAAGAAAAGTGCATCATGAATACTTTCTATATTTGGTGCAGGTATCTCAAAAGGAACCTGTATAACTTTTTCAAGGTATTCTCGCCCATCTCCGTGTTGTACAGTAGCAAGTGCACGCACTACAACATCATAATCAAAAGCAAGCAAATAGACTGCATTGGGGAAATCTGCCAGTGCTTTTACCAACTGAAAAACAGCGATAATTTCTTCTTCAGAAAGCCGATCGATATCATCTATAGAGACAATTATTTTTAAATTCTCCTTAACCATTGTGCGGATTATCTCATCTTTTTGTCCCTGCATATCGTTGTTCTTTCGGTTCATGCGGTTTCTTGCCTTGCTGGTAAACACTTTACCTACTGCTGCAATTGCGGTTCCTGCGTATGGGATAAGATTGGCTGCATCAAAAAGGTCTGCGTATTGATCGACTAATTCACACACTGTATCTGCTGTAGGTTTTTTAATTTTTATTGCGCTTGCCAACTGTTTAAAGAATTGGGTAATAAGTTGTTTGGGATCAGAACAGAGCCAGGGATTAAATCTTAAAATAACCACATCTGTACTACGGTGTTCTACTTGCTCTATTACCATATTTAGTAATGAAGTCTTTCCGCTTCCCCATGCACCATACAGACCCACTGTAAAAGAAGTTGGAAAAGTAGATTGTAGTATAACATTAGCAAGACTCTTAGCGAATGACTCCCGATTCAGCCTATCTTCAGAAGCCTTAGTAATAGGGAGATCTGGACTTATCATTAGTATCACCTTCTAATATCCGCATGACTTACATCAGTCAATTTTGGTTCCTCTATGGTAGCTCGTTGCTTTCTGTCGTATATTTCGAAAAGAAACCGGCCCAACGCTCAGTACACTCTGTTTCACAGGGCTTTTCGATTTACTCAGTCCATTTTACCACAATCTTCCGATTAGCGTCAACCACAATCCGTTCAATGCAATCAATAATCTCGCTCAACGGAACTTCCTTTCTGCTAGCTTTCAGCAGTTTGCAGAACACCCGATACTGTTTTTCATAGGCTTCTTTGTCTGCAATCGCCCTGTTCAGTTCCGCTTTGGCCTGCTCCTTTGCAGGCCGTGCAGCCGCAATGGCTTCTTTAGAACCTTCACCCATAACATACTTTTCATATTGCTTCATGCTGAAATCAGTAGCTTCCTCATATTTGAGAGAAGCTGCTTCAATGATGGAATCTAGGTGTTGTATTTCCTGCTTATATTGATCTTTGGTAATAAAGTGGTGATCGATGTACTGTTTTAGCTGGTAGTACACAGCACTGAGCACACCTTCCTCTCTGGCATACATTCCTGTGCATTTATCTGCACCTAACCGGTTCTTCGTGATACAGGTAAAGAAATACCAATCCGCATGGTTCGTTCCGCGCTTTCGCTGCATCTTTCCTCCGCAGCAGGCACAGATAACTTTGCCTTTGAAAACATTCTCGCTCGCCTCCGGTGTGGGGCTGATATTAAATGAACGGGCTTTGAATTCACTTTGGATTCTGTCAAAGGTTACAACGTCTACCAGCGGTTCATGGGTGCCCTTTACGACTCGCTTTTCCTTGCCTTGTACGAGCATCCCGGTATAGGTTCGGTTAGTCAAAATGTATTTCACAGAGCGACTGTTCCAATCGCCCGTTCCATCCGCAAAACTCCCGGTCAGTCCATTGGAGCGGGCGTATTGGATCGGAGTGGGTAGTCCTTTCTCATTCAAATAGCGGACGATACCCGTTACGCCAGTTCCATTTGCTGCCAGTTCAAAAATCTTCCGCACGGTGATGGATGCAATCGGGTCAGGAACTAACTGATCGTGGTTTGCTTCGGACTTCTGGTATCCAAAAGGGGCTCTCGGCCCAATAAATGTTCCGCAGTCTATTTTCATTTGCAAAGTCGCCTCAACTTTCTGTTTGATTTCTGCTGCAACCTGTTCGTTAAATGCGTTCTTTATAGGAATGCGAATTCTAGATCCATGTGGGTGGGATTGATCGGTCAAGCCGTCTACTGTGTCGAAGTCGTCATTAATTGAAACAAAACGAACACAATTCATAGGGAAGAAGACCTCCAGATAATACCCAACGGCGATGTGATCTCTGCCCAGGCGGGAGAGATCCTTGACTACAACACAGTCAACTTCGCCCCGTTCAATGTCTGCAATCAGCTCCCGAAACTTCGGTCGATCGAATGTTCTGCCACTCCATCCTGCATCAATGTACCATCGCGATATGGGATGCTGGTTTTCTTGCCCCCACGCTTCAATAACTTTCTTTTGGTTTTCTATGGAATCATCGCTGCCCTTTCCTGTGACAGACAAACGGATGTACCCAGCAGCCTCTGACTGCAGATGTGGCAGCGTTACAGTCTGATGCTTCCGGCTTTTTCGTGCCATGCGCAATCCTCTCCTTTCCATGCAAAACAGGCTACGGCAAAACCATAGCCTGTCTGCATTATAGCATATTCTGCTTTCCGCTACCACGAGTAATACTCTGTTTTCCGCTTCCACGAGCTTAGGCATACGTTCGCAAGTATTCTTATCGGGCAGGATGTACCGCTTATCAATGTGTCAAACTTCCTCGGTCACAGCGATTTGTCCACCACAGCAAATATCTATGCTCACCTTGACAAAGCGAGCAAGCAGGCAAGCGCAAATATTATTACAGGAATACTGAATAAAGCAAAAGATTGATGCACCTCGGACTGAGGTGCATTTTGCTAACCGAAAGGATGCTTTTATATATGGCTGAAAAGAAATATATGAGTGGATGTCAACTCCGTCAATACCTTCACATCTCCACACGCAAAATGAAATATCTGATGGATCATAATTATATCCCGCATGAGAATACGGGACACGCAACACACAAGTATAGAGTACTCAAAGAAGATGCGGAGAAATTCAAATTCCGTATGGATAACGAAATAGGTTTTCTCGCAGAACTGAACGGAATGTTCTCAAACCGTACCGAATGGCATCCAAAACCGCTGATTGAGGTGACAGAGGAAAACTGCAACGCATTCCGTCAGTGGCTCGAAAAGGAATGGGCAGAGTTTCCAGATGCTCTGCCCACGCAAACAGCGGCGGAACTTGTCGGACATAATCCGCAAAGCATACACAAGCTTATAAAAGAAAATGTACTGCACGGCGTAAAAATCGGTGCAGTACAGTACATACCCAAAACGGAGTTTATCGCCTATATGGCATCACCAAAAAAATTAGCCACCCCACGCACCGAGAAATATCAAGAACTTATCAAAGCCTTTAAATATAAGCAACGCAGAGAGCGTGAAAATGAACAACGCCGATGTAAAAGAAAAATGGAAGGAAGTGAAAACGGGGAGAGAGAATGAGAAAAACAAAGAAAATTACTGAGGCATATATTTCTATCTGCTTTTTATCAAACGGTTCCAAAATTCAAGTAATTCTGATTTGTTTTGTGATACATATTTTATTGCAATTTTTTCTTTTTTACGATTATATAATGAACCAGTAGTTTCTAAAGAGTCTAAAGAAATAAGCATTTCTTTTCCACTATATGATGCATGTATATGAGGGAAAAAAAGATGGTTATTTTCATCCGTATGAAAATAGAATATAATACCATCTTTTTCATCGTATCGATATGCGTTATTTAGTGCTGTAACTTCAGAATAAACAATCAAAGATGCATCAAATGGAATTGTTTCGCCTTTCTCAATTGATGTTATGCCTTGATTGCTAATTAAGTACAATCTCCCATTTAATTCGTTAAACTTGTGATTGCAATTTTCAAGTATCTCAAAAAATGAAATCCAAAATTTATTATTATATGATGGATTATATTCAATTATACCAAGAGTTTCTTTATATACATTATTCATGTAAATTATTTTAATATTTTTTGAAAATAAATTATTCATTTTAATATTCCCAAAATAATAATGGTAAATCAAATAACTGATTTTCATTTGATGCTTTATCTGAAAAATAAAAAAGATTGTTTTGCAATTCTGTTTTTAAATTCTTATTAAAATAATTACGATTATGTAAAACTAAATAGACTTAACAATGTTGTCATCAATAATATTTTCCAAATTTTTAACAGCAGCATCTATACTTGTATTCGGATAACTCTTAAAGTAATTCCATCTAACGACTTTGGCCAGTCCACTATCAATGTTTTTTTGAAGTATTCGAAATAAAGTTAAATTCTCATAATAATCATAATTACCATTTTTATCTGGCAATATCACTACTAATAATGCATTTCTTTGGCTAGTTCTACCTCCGCGTGTCGTCCTTCTTAAAGAATATGATATCTCCCAAGGAATCCACTGATTTCTTTCCCACTTATTTGGTTCTTTCATATTTGGAGAAATCAAAACAATTGTTACTGTACTATCGTAAAGTTTATCTTTAAGATGTTCCCAAATATAATCGTCACTCTTATCGGACAAATCCTCATCACTATTTTCGCCCTTGTATATGTTATCACTATAACTATTGATAATATGTTTTTGAATGTATGTAACATAATCGCATGGCCAAGTTGGTGAGAATACGTTATTTAATTTTTGAACATTGAAATCTCTATATTTATAAGACACAAAAATTTTTCTTCCCATAATTATTCTCCTTTATACTTATATAATTTCTATACATTTTAAAATGAAAACAGCAATCAACACTGCTATCATCATAGGGTAAAACAAATAAATCGATGGAGATTTAATACATTCCCAATTCGTTGCTTTTGCCTTTTTATTCTCACTTTTTTCAAACTTTATATTTAATGAGTAATCAATAGGTTGAATATCATCCTTAACTTTTTTATATAAATATCTGAATTTTCTTTCAAGTTTAAGATAGTATATATCCAACATTGCAAATGAAAGTACAGGTAAAAAGGATAATCCTAAAACAGCAGGGCTTATATCTTTAAAAGATATCATAGCTATACCACCAACAATGGCAGCTGCAAAGCCCTTGAATATTGCAGAAATTGTTGACATCCTACATATCGGTTCTTGAATTAACTGCAAATATCCAAGCTTATCCTTGTTATTTGAATTATCCGTTTGATTACTCATTTTTTCGTATTCTTTCATCATACGTTCTTCCTTTCAATCTAATTTTATATTAGACTCTTTTGCTATTTGTAATAATTTATTTAGGTCATCTTTATATCTATCATTATTCAACCTCAAAAGCAATTCGTAATAATTCTTGTAAGTTTCAATTGCATTTTCACACAAAGTATCTGTTCGGTAATATGCATTGGTCAAATTATTATAAGCAACTCTCAAATCGTCATTTTCAATCCCATTTGACTCATACAAATCAATTATTGTTGGAAGCATCTCTATTATTTTTGAATAATCCTTCTCCACTGTATATATAGCTATCGCCAATAACAATTCGGGCACACTCTAAACTGTTTTTACTATATATTGATTTATAAATATCATAAGCAAGTTCATTATATTTATGTGCTTCACCATATTGTTTTTCTTCAGTGAGCAAAAATGCTTTTTGAATGTACGCCTTGCCCAAAACATCCAAATCCACTGAAGGATTATCAACTATTTTTAATAATTCTTCATCCATATATTTTCTTGCCTTTGTGATATCAACACCCACATAGAAGCTTGAAAGATTATTACAAGATTCGCAAAAAGAGCGAGACTCAGAATTTGTTCTTTTTCTTATATCATAAGCTTTCTTTAAATAAGTTTCTATAAGATTAAAATATTTCAATTTATCGGCATATGTCATATATATTGCAAGATTATTGTATTCAGTTGCCAAATCTTTCTCATCTACCGTATCTGGATTACTTAAAAATCTTTCAAGTCCGTTATTGGAAAACCAAACCGCCTCTTCATACATCGCGAACTCGCTTAATAAGTGTGAAATAAAATAGGGAGCATTACTTTTCTTATCATTTTCAACATATTTTTTCCACCCTTTAATAAGTTCACTTCGATTTTTAATCTTTGAAAACGCTTTCATCACTATATGTCTATTGTGATACCATAAATTAGCGATAATATTACAATGAGAAAACAAATCAATCAGTTCTCGTTCACAATTATCTTTGAATTCCAAAACGCTTAAATATTCTTCCAAATTATCATATATATCGCTACTATTACTATGGTTATATATCTTATTTAATACATGATCGGACAATTTGTTCACATAATATGCCAAATCAATATTCTTGATATATAAGCTATATACAGAATCTCTTAGATATTTATTTAAAAGAATATACTTTTCAATGTCGTTTTTTTGCAGTTCAAAATAAACTATATTTAAAATATCTTTTATTTTATTTGATTCAATCAATTTACTTAAATCAGATTCTGTTAATCCGTTTTTAGATATAAACAGATAAACTAAAATGTCTTTAAAAGGTTCTTTATCTTCGTTTTTAAAATATGTGTTAAGACGCTCAACATACTTTATATACGGATTTTTAGTTTCATTAAAGCTTATCAAATAGCTATCTAAAACTGATTCGATATTATCATACTTAACCGTTATACATATTTCTGAAAGTAATAACCTTATGAATAGTGGGCTTACTTCCTTATCTATTCTTGATGAAAAAACATTCTTGTACTTCTCATATATCAGTATTTTCCCTTCTTTAGTAAAAAAGTTTTTAATTAGATTTAAACAATCACAATGACTTAGTTTGTGAACTATAAGATTACTTTCACTAGAAAGAACTGAAGAAGTAATAATAATTTTTGTGTTTTTATTTATTCTTTTAGGAATTATTGTTAAAGGATTGATGCCATTACGAGACAGCAATTTATCTAATCCATCAAAAATAAAAATACATTGAAAGCTCAAATCACCAATAATTTTTTCAAAATATTCAACTTTTTGAATTTCAGATGACAAGTCAACGTAATAATCCGCATAATTTTTGTTGTTTTTATTATCAATATCGCACAATACCGAATACAAAAATTCTTCTAAATACACATAATAATTTTCAGGGAAATAGTAGTATTCTTGCCAACCACTTAGATTTTTCTCTTTGTTAGAATTTATCCAGTCGAATAATAAAGTAGATTTTCCCCAGCCTGACTCCGACAATATTAACAACGCCTTATTACTAGGTTCTTTAATATAATAATTGATGCTCCTAATAGCGTTTTCATTAGCAACATAGTATCTAAGTTTATTTGCGGCAATAATGTTGCTATTCCTTTCTTGAATAGATTCTCTAAATACATTGTCATATTTGTAATTAAAATCTGCTCTAAAAACTTTTATAAAATCATTTATTAAACTCTCGGTATTTGAAAACCCTTTTATGTTTTGTTCATGTTTAAGCAACCACTTAACTATATGATAATTAGAACTTTTACTATCAAAAAAGAAATAAGATTTAACATTTCTTTTTAAGGCATAATAAAATTCCAGTTCAAGGACCGTCATATTATTGTGAATTGCAAAATCTATTGATTTATAATACTTGCTTTTTGATATATTTTCAATATCTAAAAAATCTTTTACTAATGTTCCATTACTGTTTCCAATCAAACCTATAAAATAATTTGAGGTACTAATTGCATCTAAGCACACTTCAATAACATCTAATGGCTCAGTACCAGCAGGAATGCCCAATTCAAAATCCTTAAAATACACCAAAATATTTGCTTGTCCTGCTATGGCATTAAGTTTTGCGGTAATTTCATTTCGAAATTTATCTCTATTAGCAATCATTTCATTGTCAAATGTTGAGGATAAAAAAATATTTATTTCTTCAAAATTCATTATCTATTACATTCCTTATTTCTGTTTTATAAATAATAAATCATTATATTCATATAAAAAATACAACATGGTTTTTCATAATAATCCTAGCTATAAACTGAGGATAACATTAGATTATCTAATGTCTCAATGTTATGAAAAATGTACTTATAAGCGCATATGCAAAACAAAATTTAGGTGATGATATGTTTATTACCTATTTATGTCATAAATACCCAAATATCAATTTCCACATTTTTTGCGAAACAGATTATCAAAAAGCATTTAAAGATATATTAAATTTGAATGTTATAAATGATTTGAAAATAATTGATAGAAGAGATTATGACATGCAAATTGTTATTGGAGGTTCTATATTTATGCAATCCTCAACAAAAAGCATAATTCAAAAATATAGTATAGATAAAAAGACTTTGCTTGCTGTTAAACCAACATGTGTAATCGGAGCTAATTTTGGCCCATACACATCAATTGCCTTTTTGGCATTATATAAACAATTATTTAAAAAGGTTGAAAAAATATCATTTAGAGATGAATATTCATACAAATTATTCCAATTAAAAAACATATTTTGGGCACCTGATATTTTATTTAATTATCCTTTACCTGATAACAAGCGTTGTGATAATACTATATTAATTTCATGTATTAAAAAAAATTCTCGATCTGGATTAATTGATTATGACGAAGATATATATATAAAACAACTAACTTCAGCTGCCGAATGCTATTCCAGTAATGGATTTAAAATCAGTTTGGCTTGTTTCAGCAAGATTCAAGAAGATCACATTGCCGCACAAACGATATATAATAACTTATCTCATGATGCTAAATTGAATACTGAAATAATTATCTATAATGGCAATATAAATAACTTCTTGAAAAAATTTCTGTCTGCCAGTTATATAATTGGAACTAGATTTCATTCTGTTATACTTGGATTATCTGCGGGAATTCCGGTATTTCCAATTTGTTATAACTCAAAATTAAAGAACGCACTTTTATCGTATGAATTCAAAGGCAATTATATTGGAATTGATAAAATTGGGACAATTGATTTCTCATATATAGACTTAAATAGAAAAACAAACAAATTAATAAACATAAATAATCTAAAACAGAATTCAAATAATCATTTTGAATTTTTAGATAAAATTTTAGAGGAAAAAACAAATGAATAAGTATGATCTTTCAATTATAATTCCTACATACAATACGCGAGAGTGCCTTAAAAGAACTTTAAATATATTAGAAAGCCAATATTTAAAAAAATTTGAAATAATTATTATAGATGATAACTCAAACGACAATACTGAAGATTTAATAATAGAATTTCAAAAATTTGATAATGATATAAAGTATATAAAAAATAATTCCACAAAAGGTCCAGGATTATCAAGAAATATTGGAATTAATAATGCTAATGGTGAATTTATTACTTTCTTGGATAGTGATGATTGGCCTGATTTAAATACCTATGATGCTGTAACAAAGGTCATGAAAAATAATCCGAATTACGATTTTTCCATATGGGGTGTAAAAAAAGAATATGAGAACAGCGTATTATCTCAAGTAAGAAACAATTATGATAAAACCAATGTATTGAATAAAGATGTTGCAATATCACTGCTATGTAATACAAATTCATTAGATATATCTATTAGTTCATATTTAGGAAACAAAATGTTTAGAAGTGATTTTTTAAGAAAAAACAATTTGGAATTTATTGGTACATTGTTTGAAGATGTTTCTTTCTCTTTTGAAGCAATAATATATTCAAGAGAAATTTTGTTATTACCAAACACTTACACTCATTATTACCAGAGATCAAATTCAATAGTTCATTCTTTTACCGAAAAGCACATTAATGATATGTTTAGCGTTTTATATTATTTGAAAAAAATTGTTGATAAAAAATTTCCTGATTTTAAAAAAGATTTTGCTTCATTAGTTGAAAAATGTAGTAAGACATTATTCAATATTATGTTCGATAATGTTGAAACTCCAACAGAAATTCGACACTTTCTATGTATATATATTGAAAAATTATTAGAATTTACCGATGTTCAAGAAATTTTTGATTATATTGATATTAATAGAATCAAAAATATTTTATTAAATCATTAATTAATATTGTCCGTTATATATTTTTGAAATTTCTCATCAAAATTCTTACTATACTTTGGATATAACTGTTTAATGGCAATTCCACTTTTTATTAAAATTGAATCTATAAAACTTTGTTCTGAAAGTAATATCCTGTCTATATTATTTGATAACCAATTCAAAATAATGTCTGCAGCATCTTTCTCTGTTTTATGACCTATTTTGCCTAAAGCTACAATAATACTTTTACCTGCATATAAGCTATTTTCGTTTTTTATTGCGTTGCAAAGATCAGAATAAGCAATATATAGCTTTTTTTCTCCAATTATATCCGCAAGATGTTCTCTTATGTGAAAATCAGATTCACGCAATGCCTTGCACATAGCTTCATTAATTTTTCTTGTTTCGGTATTAATTAAAAATGATTCTAATTTATATCTACTCAAATCGATAGCTGATGATTTTGTGTTTTTAAAATAATTAATTATCCAAGGTAGTAAAGTGTTTAAGAAGTGCTCTTGTTCTGCAAGATGAATAGCAAAATCAATTTTCCAATTATTTTTTGAAGTTTCGGGAATATATTCTTGTCTAATCATTTCGTCACATAGAAAATCTTTAACATACGCTTCACAATAAGAATGCTGATTGCATGCGATTAGTAATTCTGCAAAAACCTTTATCATAGTATCTATATAATTTCCATTATCATCAATGTGATTATATAATTCTTCGTGATACATTTTTAATACTTGCTCTTTACTTTTGAAATCCAAATTGCGTTTTAGCAAAACATTTACAAAGCGATTAAAGTTTTTGCCAAATTTTTCTTTTGTAAAAAGTATAAAATCATTAGTATTTTCAGTAATTGTAGTAATTATTCCGTGTTCATACAAGAAATCCTGAAAATCAAAAGTATATGCATTCTTCTTTAAAAATTCTTTGATATTGGTACGAATCATTAAAATATCGTCTAGGTTATATTCAGTGTAAGTTAAATGTGAAAGATCTGATGCTGTTTCTTGAATAGAGTTATTAACTAAATATTCAGATTCTATCAAAATTAAAACATTTTGAATATCTTTATAACAATGAGCTATACCTAGTTCATAAAGAACATTCGGACGATAATCTGTTAAAACAACAATTACATATCTTGAACGCAGAATTTCTGTAATGACTTTATTCATAAATGCTTGTGTACCAAATATTTCATCATCCCTAAAACAGTTAATGCCATTAGCAGTTAATTCGTCTTTGATGATATTATATAATTCATCATGTTTTTTTGAAAAAGGCATTAGTACAAAACAACGATCTTTTTCAATTGGAATCTGAATGTTTCTAAATTGTTTAGGATAAATTGAATATAAATCCATTTGAATTTCACCCGAAATAAAAGATAATCTAATGTTATCCTTTACTTAAAATATATTTTCTCTATTTTAAAATAGCATAAAATGCTACATAAAGCAACCTAAAGTGCAAAAGTATGCAATATTTCTGCAAAATTGTCGAAAAAACCGAAATATTTTTCATTTTCAATCGACCTTTGTATGTTTCTTCCGTATAATGTATTTATCATTTTACGGAGGATTTTTTATGTTTGATTTAACTAACGAAAAAGACAAATATTTAACTGTTTGCAAATCCTTGAAAGGATTAAGCAGTCTAACTATCAAGGCGTATCGAATTGATTTAAAGCAGTTTTGCGATTTTATGAACGAGCGTGATTGTTTTGACAAAGCCGAGCTCAACGCATATATCAATATGCTTCACAGCTTGTATAAGCCTAAAAGTGCCAAGCGAAAAATCGCTTGTGTGAAAGCATTTTATCGGTATATGGAAATTGAAGATATTATCAACTTCAATCCGTTTCACAAAATCATTATAAAATACAAAGAACCTATCAAACTCCCACGAACAATACCGTTAAACTGTATTCAGGATATGCTGTCTTACGCATACAAGCAACATTCTTTATCATTAACTGCATATCAAAAAGAAGTTACATTGCAGAATATTGTTGTTCTTGAATTACTGTTTTCCACCGGGATGAGGGTTTACGAGGTGTCGAATTTGAAAATCTCTGCTATCGACTTCGGCGATAACACAATCCGCATATTCGGTAAAGGCTCAAAAGAAAGAATTATGTGTATCAGTAATGATTTAAGTAAGACGATAAGCAATTACCTAACCACCCGTTCTCGCAAAACGGATTACCTATTGGTAAACAGATTAGGCAACCGCTTATCTGAGCAGTCCATACGATATATGGTGAATGATTATGCAAATGCTGTTGGCGTACCATTGCACATTACACCGCATATGTTCAGACATACTTTCGCAACTGAACTCCACAACGAAGATGTTGATATACGATATATTCAGCAGTTCCTCGGGCATAGTTCCATAGCAACTACACAGATTTATACGCATATCAGCACAAGTAAAACCCGTGAGATTTTAGAGTCAAAGCATCCGAGAAACAGGATGAATTTTACCGTATAATAAGTTTTTTACCCCTTCATATATATACAACAGTTAAAAAAGCCAAAAAGTGACAAAAAATGCAAAATTTCTACAAAAAATTTAAGGGGACGATATTTGCTTGCTTTGCAAAAGTTAGGCAAAATGAAAAGCCAATTATACCAAAAATAACTATGTCTTATTGGTAGTAGGTATTATAAGACCCAAAAACGGTCAACTACCTCGCATAACGCCGTTTACTATGTTTAAGATAAAAAAGAAAACTCCTTGAAGAATATAGAAACTTCAAGGAGTTGCTTGAAATTATTTAATCGTCATATTCAATATAGTCTGGTGCCCAGTCCGGCCAAGGTTGGTAATATTTATTACGACGATTACTATTGTGGATTTGCTGGTGCGTCTTGTGTTTGTGATTTAATTGATTCGAATGATTGTCGGCATTGGATCTATAAGCTTTGTTGTTAGGGTTATTCAGATTTGCCCAATTGTCCAATTGTTCTTTCGAATGCGTTTTACCCGAAATTTTGTTGCCCATATCGTATCTCCTTTCTGAGCCAAAAAAATATCCTTGCAAACGTTTTGACGGTGCAAGGATGAAAAGAAGTCAAGGTTAATATCACTTTACACGCATCAAAACAAAACCAATGGATAAAATCATTGGCTCGTAATTATGGTGTAAAGCAATGAAAAAATAAGGGATCTACTATAAGACCTCACAATTACTTTCTTGAACTTATAACGAGAATTGAATTAAGAACAATATTTTCATTGGTTCACAAATGTACAATAAGCAAACAAGATTTTCCCCGATCATTTTTATAGCCTCGTCCTATAAAAACAAGTGTTGAAAATGTATAAGATCACTTATTAAAAAAATTATAGCACAAGCAAAGTGAAAAATCAATCCAAAGTATAAGAAAAGAAAACAACCGTACTCCTAAGATTACGGCTGTTTTTGGCGGAGAGTTAGGGATTCGAACCCTAGGTACTTTACGTACACAGCATTTCGAGTGCTGCACCTTCGACCACTCGGACAACTCTCCGTATATGTTAACTCGCTTTTGCGAGATTAACGCAATATTTAATTTTATTAGAATTTCTGTTAGAACCGGAGGTGTTTTAAAAGCGAGATGATGCACAAAAACCGCAGTGCTAAAGGCTTTTTGGCATTTGCTGTTCTCAAATACTTAAAAGTTTTCGAGTGCGCCCCGTTATGACCACTTCGATACGTCTCCATATATGTTAACTCGTTTTCACGAGGTTAACGCAATATTCAATTTTTATTAGAATTTCTGTTAGAACCGGGGGTGCTTTAAAAGCAATGCGATGCCCGAAAACCGCACTGTTAAAGGCTTTTCGGCATTTGCGGTTCTCAAACACTTAAAAGTTTTCGAGTGCCCCCGTTATGACTGCTTCGATACGTCTCCGTATATGTCAGCCCGCTTTTGCGAGATAACAACCATAAGAATTAAAAAATTCAGCGTTGTTATTCTACCAAATGTTTTTATTTTTGTCAATATGGGATTGCAGTAGAAAACAAATTGTAAAAATTTTGCGTCACAATCATCTAACGTTCCGTCCGTAACCCCTGATACATCCCGTTTTCTGCCGATTCGGTAAATCCGCAGTATATAAATACATATGTGCGCTGAATATTTTTATATCCAATACAGGCGGTTATGCAATCATACACATACGGTATAATAACCTCACGAATCTCTAAGAAATCATAGATTTCAAGAGCTTCGGAGAACATTGTATCATAGCGTTCGGCGACTTTTCCCGCCTCTCACTTATGGTATAATAACCGTAAACGGTTATGTACCGAATGAAGTCCCTTTGCCTGACGGCAAAAACGGACAATTGTACCATCACGCTGGCGCTATGGTACAATAACATAATAAAATCATGTTTTAACATGTATTATGTTGAAAAAAATAACATATATTTCATTGACAGCTCAGTATAAAATAAATTCAGGTGATAACATGGCGGACAAGCTAATTCATTCATAAAAAAAATAAACTCAGGGGCGACGACGGCTTTAGAGTCTTTTCCGTACGTATTAAAGATGAAACCGCCGCCACACTTGACAAAATTTCGACAGAAACAAACCGTTCCCGAAACGAGATAATCAATATTCTATTGGAGAATGCCATTATTCACTGTGAAATCGCAGACAAAAAATAGACAAAATTAAATACCCCGTTTGTGTCAACACCAAGGCATATATTGCAATACATAAAGCAAACCAAAAAATTATTTTATTTATATAGACTTTTACAAAATAATGTGATATAATGCAACATTGTATAGAGGGACTGTACCCGATTGAGAGAAATGGCAGCCTCAAATTTTTGTGTCTGCACAAAAATACAGGGACTTTAACCCCTAATCCTATGGTTTGGTTATTTTACGTTTCAGACTTTTTCGTGAAATATCCACTGCCGCAAGTATGCTCCCCCCCCTTTTACGCATACTTCTCCTCAATTTCTCTCAATCGGAGACAGCCTTGCTGTCAAAGCACCCCCTGCATATTCTTCTGAATGTGCAGGGGGTTGCGTTTTATCTGCTGCAATGAATAATGTGTGCACGGAAATAAGATTCGCCCTATCCTTATTCTATGCCGAAATATTTTGCGGCATTGGTATAAGAAATATCCCGCACGACCTCCGACAGAAAATCTATATCACAGGGGTATTTCCCTTCCTCTACCAAATCGCCGATCAGCTCGCACAAAATACGACGGAAATACTCGTGGCGCGGATAGGAAAGAAAGCTTCTGGAATCCGTGACCATACCGACAAATTTGCCGAGCACGCCGAGGTTGGCAAGCGTTTTCATCTGCTCGCGCATGCCGTCGTAATTGTCGTTAAACCACCATGCCGAGCCGAATTGGATTTTGGACGGCACTTCGGCACTTTGGAAATTGCCGAGCATGGTGCCGAGTACATAATTATCCTTCGGGTTGAGCGTAAACAGAACGGTACGGGGTAAATTGCCGTCTTTGTCAAGTGCATTTAAGAAGCCCGAAAGTCCCTGTGCAATCTCACGGTCATCAATGGAATCAAAGCCCGCATCCGCGCCCAAGCGCTCAAACATACGGCTGTTGTTGTTGCGCATCGGACCGATATGCAGTTCCATTGCCCAGCCGCGTTTCGCATATTCCGCACCCAAAAACAGCATCAGCGCCGTGCGGTATTTATCCGTTTCCGCCGTTGTAAAGCTACCGCCGAGCAAGCCCTTTTTGAAAATCTTTTCAATTTCTGCCTCGGACGCCTTACAGTACGGCACATAGGTAAACGCATGATCGGAAGCACAGCAGCCGTTTTCCGCAAACCAATCCATACGCTCTTTGAGCGCCTCTTTCAGCTCACGGAAAGTATGAATCTCGCGGTGTACCGCCTTTTCCATCGCCGCAACCCACGGGATAAAGGCGGGCTGTTCAATGCCCAGTGCACGGTCAGGACGGAACGCAGGCAAAACGCGGCATTTAAATTTTGAATCTTTCGCGAGCAATACATGGTATTCCAAAGAATCGGCAGGGTCGTCTGTCGTGCAGACGCACGCAACATTGGATTTTTCAATCAGTTCGCGCGGCGTGAAACCGCCCGCCTTGATTTTCTCGTTGCATTTCTGATAAATCTCGTCGGCAGTTTTTTCCGAAAGCGGCGTTTCAATTCCGAAATACCGCTGTAATTCAAGGTGCGTCCAGTGATACATCGGGTTGCCGATGCAGTACGGTAAACAGGACGCAAACGCTTTGAATTTTTCATAACCGTTCTTTTTCCCCGTAATATATTCTTCCGCCACACCGCAGGAACGCATCACGCGCCATTTGTAGTGGTCGCCCGAAAGCCAAAGCTCGGCAATATCGGCAGGACGTTTGTTTTCATAAATCTCTTTCGGCGAAAGGTGGCAGTGCCAGTCAAAAATCGGCGTTTTTTCCGCACCTCTTCTGTAAATTTCTTTCGCGGTTTTGGTAGACAGCAAAAAGTCCTTGTCCATAAATTTTTTCATGGGAATACCTCCGTTCGTATGGTTTCAAATCACTTCTTCAAAATACAAAGATTGTTGTAAAAACGCTTCAGGCGTACATGCGGTTTGGTTAAAAGCCAATTTCAGCTTTGCGAGCGCGCTTTCCGCCGTTACGGAAAACATCGGCTGTATACCGAGACGGAGAAGCTCCCGCGTGCTTGCATACAGCGCCGCCGCGCGGGGAATCGGCGCAAGATACACGGGAATGCTCTGTGCCTGCATACGTTTCGCAAACGCTGTCAGTGCGCACACGGGCGCAGTCCCCGAATGGTAACCAATCAGCAGTACAGCCGCACAAGTCTCTTTGTTCGGCTGTATCGCCGAAAAGTCAAGATTCGGATACAGCTTAACAGGCAATACGGACTTTTGAAAATGCAGTTCCGCACAAGTCTCCGCACGGTTTGCCCCTGAAAGCTGTTCCCGATTCGGTAAATCGGGCGCATCCGAAAACTGCACCGTACTGTCCGTCTCTATTCGCGCAAGCACCTGATTCTTTGCCGACTGAAAATCCGCCAAGAATGCATCCGCTTCCGTCACGCGCGTGGCGAGGTGTATCTGCACACTGCCGTCCGTATTGCGGTACGGCACGAAAAATCCCGCCCCGCCTTGTTTTATATACTGCACCGCCGCATGAAAATTACACAGTCCGTTTTGCCGTGCGTCAGACAGCACATAGGCAGACGAAACAAACCCGACAGGTACACGGCACGCACCGACGCAAGCCATGGCGCAAAGCGCGGCTGTGTATGACAGCGTGTCTGTGCCGTGCAAAACAATCACGCCGTCCGCTTCGGCGGGAATATCGCGAAGTGCCGCAAACAGGGTTTCATAAAATATATCGTCTGCATTTTCAGATAAAATATCACAAACGGGGCGCACCGTAAACTGCACCGCGTCCGCATATCGGTCTCGGTACATCCGCAAAAGCGTCATTTCCTGCCCGTGTGCGGGCGAAATTACGCCGTGCGCTTCACAGCTTCCGATTGTGCCGCCCGTGGAAAGCACAAAAATATGCATTAGATTTCCGCTTCCTTTCCGAGCGCTTCAACCGCCGCTTTATATTCCGCATAGGTCATAAACGTATTGATAATTTTCAGCATCGCATTCGCACTTGTGTGTTCGGGCAAATCCAACTGCCGCAAGAGCGCACGGCGGCGTGCGGCGCTGTCCTGCCCGCCCGAAAGCCCATCCTCCATAAAATCCGTTTTGGTCACAGCCCGCCGTGCGCCTTTAGACGGATTCAATTCAGCCGTTACGCCCGCTTTGCGGAGTGCTTCCAAAATCACCTCGGTGCGCACACCCTCCACGCCGAGCTTGCCCTCTTTTGAGGGCGCGTCCTTACGTTTCTCTTTCCCGAAAATATCGGGAATATATACATGCGTCACATACTGCGGCTCGACAATGCCGCTTAAAAAGGAGCGAATCACAAAGCCTGCGGAATCGCTGTCGGTCAGCACCAAAATACCGCGCTCGCGCGCCAGACGGCGAATGAGCTTTTGCTTTTCCTTATCCTTAAATATGCCGAAACCGTCCGTCGTGAGAATCACAGTATCAAACAAACCCGACAGCTTGATTTTATCATATTTTCCCTCTGTAATAATTGCTTCGCGCAGTTGAATCATCGTTATTTCGCCCTCGCCGCAGACAACTGCACAAGCAGCCGTTCCAAAGTGATTTTCGGGTCGGCAACGCCCGATTTGAGCGCCGCATCCGCCGTGTTCAACACATCCAAACAGCCGCGCAGCTGCCGAATATCCAATTTTGCCGCATCCCGCGCGGCGTTGCGCAGACGGAATTCTTTGCCCTTATAGTTGAAAAACTGCGCGGGGTATTCCGCACGCTCGCCGCCGTTTAAGGACAGCTTTACACGGTACATATCGACATAAGCGCCCACGAGTGTACCGAGAATCATTTCGGGCTTTTCTTTCGCGTCAAACAGCTTGTGAAGAATCTCCAGAGCACGCGCGCAGTGGCCTGCGGTAAGCGCCTTTGACAAATCGAAAATATTCGCTTCCAAGGATTTTGTTGCGACGGCGTCAATATCGACGCGGGTAATCTCCCCGCCGTTTTTATAATTGCACAGTTTTTCGAGTTCGCCCAATAATAAATTCAAATCGTTGCCGACAATTTCCGCAAGATACGCCGCCTGTGTCCGTTCCAACACACAGCCGCGTTTTTTCGCGCCCGATTGGAGCAGTTTGCAAAGCGATGTCCTGTCTAATTTGTCCAGCGGCACGGTCACGCCGACCTTATTGATTACACCCAGAACCGAACGCCACTTCGCGCTCTTTTTCGGATTGACTTCTACGGTATCCTGCCAAAACAACAGGCATGTGCTGTCGGGTACATCCTCTAAAAACGCATCCATTTGCGCTTTGCCGTCCCCCGAAAGCGAATCCAACGGGCAATCGCGCACGACCACGCACATTTTCCCGCCGAATGCGGGCAGGGTTTGCGCGGCGTCCAACACCTGTGAAACGGTTGCGCCGTCGCCGAAATCGAATTTTTTAAAATTAAACCCCTCCATGCCGGGGGTCACGCATTTTTTCGGAACTGTATCCGCGTAATACTGTTTGAGATACCCCTCACTGCCGTACAGCAGGCATACGCACGGAAAATCGCCCGCCTTGAGCATTTGCTTCAGTTCGGTTTCGTGAATTTCGGGCAAATCAATCTCTCCTTGCATATTGGAACTCGCCGTTCGGTTCTATCCAAAAAGACAGACTGCCGTTTTCGGCGGTGGTATAAACGTTGTCAGACTGCGCACACAAAAAATCGGCTTTTTCAGGCACAGAGGTGCTCATCACGGTCATTTGAAAATCAGCGGCGCGTATATTCTTCGGCACCTCGGCAGTGGTAAGCAGTACCGTGGCACTGTCGCCTTTAAAATCATTGGTATCCGTGAAAGATACCAATGCGGAAAACGCACCGAACGTAATTTTTGCATAGCTGTATGCACCTGCACTTTGTACGGCTATACGCAGTCTGCCGTCTGCAAAGACGGCGGCGGTTTTGTCTATCGGCAGTTTTTCCCGCCCGACAGGCAAGGTTTCCGCATACAGCGCCCGCGCATAATACAGTGTCCCGACGGGCAGAGCTTTCCCCACGGAAATGGCAGACGGTATCAGCTTTTCCTTCTGCGCGGGTAAAAACATCGCATCAATGTCGGTTACACCGTAGGAAGACAGTATACCATAAATTTCGGAATCTGCATAGTATGCCCCGCCCGAAAGCAGTAAAACCGTTTCTCCCCGACAGCGAAGCACCACCGCCATGCCGTCGCCGACGTCGGCAACCGTCATTTGCAAAACGGTTTCGGTTCTTGCAAACGCGGCAACATTACAAAACAGAAACAAAACGGCGGCAAGCACACAGGCAATTTTCCGAAGGCGTACACGCGGTTTACGCATCCAAATACCGACAGCAATACCGATTAAAATCAGGGCGAGCAACAGCTTGGCATAATTCGTGCCCATGGGCAGAACAGAAAACGGCAACGAGGAAAGCCATTGTGTTACCCACAACAAATATCTCGCACAGCCCGACGCCGAAAGCAGAAACAGATTGCCGACCGCCGTCAGATGCAAAACAGAAAATACCGCGCCGAGCATACCCAAAACCATACAGATACTGCCCACGGTTAAGGAAAGCAGGTTTGCAGGTAAAGCCGTCAGGGAAAGCGTCCCGAACGCCCAAAGCTGTACAGGCAGTGTGCATACGGTCACGGATACCGTGGTTGCAATCACCGAAGCTGTAAATTTATAAAGCTTTACAGCTCGCCCCTGCCGTTTGCGGACAGGACGGTTGAGCACCGCTTCTATGCGTTTGGAAAACAGCAAAATCCCAACGGTTGCGAACACCGACAACAGCAGGGAAAGGTCACGCGCCGCAAAAGGATTGCAGAACAGCATAGCAGTAAGCGCAATCCCCACAGCATTAAACGCATCGGATTCGCGCCGAAACAGCTCCGCCGAGAATACAGCCGCAGACATCACCGCCGCACGCAGAACCGACGGCGCACCGCCCGTCAGCACGGCGAAAAAAACAACAAACAAAAGCCCGAGAACTGCCCGCGCCCGCCGCGGAATCCGCACCTTTTTAAAGAACTCAAACAAATACATTGTCCAGGTGGACAAATGCAGACCTGAAACTACAAGCAGATGCGAAATGCCTGATGCACGGAAGGCATTGGTGCTCTGTTCAGACAGCAGGGTTTTGACGCCGAAAGAAATACAGGCAATCACGCCGCCCGCCTCATTCGGCAGTCTCGCAAAAACCGCCTGTGTGAGCGCCCGGCGCAGAGAGAGAATTGCGGAAAACAAGCCCGCATTCCCGCCTGAAATCACCGTAATTCCGTCCACGGGATACGCGCCGCAGACAATGCCCTTGGCACGGTAATATGCGGAAACCGCTTCATTTTCCGCTTCGCCGCCGAGCAAAAAGGGCTTTACACGGCAGGTAACGCTGTCCGACGGGGAAATGTCAAACGGCGTACGGCTGACCAAACGGATTTTGCCGCGGGTAGGCTCGCCGTTCAGCGTATGCACACGCAAAACCGCATAATACCGCCCGTTTTCCGTATACGGCAAATCGGCAAGCGTACCGCTGACAAGCACTTCCTTTTTCTCTAAAACCGCGTCCTGCCGTGCGGCATACTGCGTTTGTGCCGTCCACAGCATCGCAATACAGATTACCGCGGTTAAAAACGCAGTCGGCAATGTTTTGTCACGGCGCGCCGCTTTTTGCGTCAAAGAAAGCACAAAAGCGATAAGCGCGACCACAAACGCCGCACCCATCGCCTCTTTCTGTGGAAAGGCGTGCATCACAAACAAGGTGAATAACGCCGTAAAACCGATGACACAAAACGGACGTGTCATGCTTACACGAGCCGTTCCGAAAGATTTGCACCCGAAAGCACATGGAAATGCAGATGCAGAACCGTCTGCCCCGCGCCCGCGCCGCAATTGTTGATGATGCGGTAGCTGTCGAGACCCAATTCACGGCACAGCTTCGGAATCACAGTGAAAATATGCGCCACTGCCTCTGCATTTTCCGCCGTAATCTGTGCCGCCGAATCCAAATGCTGTTTCGGCACCACTAAGAAATGGGTGTCCGCCTGCGGTGCAATGTCATAAAACGCATAGCAAAGGTCATCTTCATAAATCTTTTTTGAGGGGATTTCCCCCGCAATGATTTTACAGAATAAGCAATCCGCCATAACACAATTCCCCCTTATTTCAGTAAGGATTTTACGATTGCCGAAGCACCCGCCAGGGCTTCGTCCACCTTGGAAACATCTTTTGCACCCGCCATTGCACTGTCGGGTTTACCGCCGCCGCTGCCGCCTGCAAGACGTGCGATTTCGCGGACGATATTGCCTGCGTGCGCGCCTTTCTGCACGGCGTCCTTACCGCAGGCGCACGCAAAGGTTGCCGTGCCTTTTTCCGCATTGATACCCGCAAACACCGCAACAATATCCGCACCGTTTTCCTTTGCCTTATCACACATGGAACGAAGTGCATCGGGCGTCTCGTTACCGAGATTCTGCGCAATCAGACGCACACCACCGAGGTCCTCGGCGTTCCCGAGCATCGCGCTCGCTTTATCCGCCGCCATTTGTGCACGCAGAGTGTCCAGTTCACGGGAAAGGGCTTTGTTTTCCGCAACGGTTGCCGCCGCTTTGGAAACCAGCTCCGCAGGATTGTTGACCTTCAGTGCCGCCGCCGTATCATAAATCGTTTCAAGATTCTTTTGAATATAGCCCATCACATTGAAGCCTGTGACCGCTTCGATACGGCGCACGCCCGATGCAACAGAGGTTTCGGATACGATTTTAAACAAACCGATATTGCCCGTATTGGATACATGCGTACCGCCGCAAAGCTCGGTAGAGAACTCGCCCGCCTTGACAACGCGGACAATATCGCCGTACTTCTCGCCGAACAGAGCCATAGCACCGAGCTTTTTCGCTTCGGCAATCGGCATTTCGCGGGTTTCGACAGGGCTTGCCGCCAAAATCACTTCGTTGACGCGCTGTTCCACGGCTTGCAGTTCCTCGCTTGTCAGCGCAGAGAAATGTGTAAAGTCAAAGCGTACGTGACTGCTGTTCACAAGCTGTCCCGCCTGCTCCACGTGACTGCCCAAGGTTTCACGCAACGCCGCCTGCAACAGGTGTGCCGCCGTGTGATTGCGCATGGTGGCGCGTCTGACGCTTTCGTCCACCTGTGCGGTTACCGCCGCGCTGACCGCGAGCAACTCGCCCGCCGTCAGCTTGCCATGGTGCAGAATCACGCCCTCGTGGGTTTTCGTTGTATTCTCCACGGCAAAGGTGAAGCCGTCGCCCGAAATTGTACCGATGTCGCCCACCTGTCCGCCGCTTTCTGCATAGAACGGTGTTTTTTCGAGAATCAATGTAGCCTCGGTTTCTGCGCCTACATAGTCCTGCAACGCGCCTTCCGAGACAATTGCCGCAATTTTTGTTTCTTCCGCAAATGCGGTATAGCCTGTAAATACCGTCGCGGGCATATCCTTTGTCACATTGCCTGAGCCGACCCATGCTTCTGCGCCCGCACCCTTGTGCGCCGCACGCGCGCGGTTTTTCTGCTCGATAACCAATTCCTTCCAGCGCGCTTCGTCCACCGTCAGCCCGCGCTCTTCCAATATATCTTTGGTCAAATCAATCGGGAAGCCGTAGGTATCGGAAAGCAGGAATGCATCTTCACCAGATAAGCAATTTCCAGAAAGATTTTGAATCATGTTTTCCAATACAGAAATATCTGCATCAATGATTTTTGCAAAATTTTCTTCTTCTGATTTAACTACATTAACAATAAAATCGCGTTTTTCCACCAAATTCGGATATGCGGATTGATTCTCGTGGATAACCGTATCCGCCACTTCATAGAGGAAGGTGCGGTCAATCCCGAGAAGTCTGCCGTGACGCGCCGCGCGGCGGAGCAGTCTGCGCAAAACATAGCCGCGCCCTTCGTTTGAGGGCATAACGCCGTCGCCGATCATCATGGTGGTACTGCGGACATGGTCGGTAATCACGCGGAGCGAAATATCCGCATTTTCGTCCTTATGGTATTCCACACCCGCAATGCGCATAATGTGCTTCATAATGTTCTGCACGGTATCCACTTCAAAAAGGTTGTCCACGCCCTGCGCAATACAGGCAAGTCTTTCAAGACCCATACCTGTATCAATATTGGGATGTGCCAATCTTGTGTAATTATTGTTGCCGTCGTTGTCAAACTGCGTGAAAACAAGATTCCAAACTTCCATAAAGCGGTCACAGTCACAGCCCACCTTGCAGTCAGGACTGCCGCAGCCGTATTTTTCGCCGCGGTCATAATGAATCTCCGAACAGGGGCCGCACGGACCTGCCCCGTGCTCCCAGAAATTGTCCGCCTTGCCCATACGGTACACGTGAGAGGGATCTACGCCGACGGTCTTTGTCCAAATGTCGTAAGCCTCGTCATCCTCCTCATAAACGGTAACATACAGCTTTTCGGGCTCTATTTCCATAACCTTTGTGAAAAACTCCCACGCCCACGGAATGACCTCTTTTTTGAAATAATCGCCGAACGAGAAGTTCCCGAGCATTTCAAAATACGTGCCGTGACGGGCGGTTTTGCCGACGTTTTCAATGTCGGGTGTGCGGATGCACTTTTGGCAGGTGGTGACACGCGTTCTCGGCGGCGTAATCTCCCCCGTAAAATATTTCTTCATCGGCGCCATACCGGAATTGATTAACAGCAGACTTTTGTCGTTCTGCGGAATCAGCGAAAAGCTCGGCAGACGGAGATGCCCTTTGCTTTCAAAAAATGCGAGATACTTTTCTCTCAGTTCATTAAGACCTGTCCATTCCATGTGTTTTTGCTCCTTAAAAACAGAAAATGCCATACTTTCCTTTATAATAAAGAAATTATACAATTCAGAAATTCCCTTGTCAACTCAAAATCTCCGAAAAATGCTTGTTTTATGCGCGTTTTTCAGCTATAATCTTAGAGTTGAAGTATGTCTTGTGCACGGAGGACAGCATGTGCAAACAAAACCATGCCACACGAAAGCAAAAAACCTATGCGTATTTGCTTCTTTTTATTTTTATGACAACCTGCATACTGCTTTTCATCTATGAGTTCGGTGAATATTCCGTCCGACACGACAATGTAAAAAGCACGCCGAACGCCGTATTCGATTGCAGTGAAGCGCGTCCGTTTGAAAAGGTACACCGTTATTATTTGGAAGGGAATTGGCAGTTTTTCTACCGTCAGTGGATTATCAGCGACGGGCTGGCTGACGCCGTCCCTACCGCACAGACAGAAATTCCCGATTCATGGGCAGGCAATCTTATAACACGTCCGCCGTATGAAAACGGCGGGTATGCATCTTACCGCTGTTATGTAGAGGGACTGCATACCGACAGCGCCGTCATGATTTACATACCGAATCTCGCCTGTGCTTACCGCATATATGCGGACGGAAAATTGGTCACAGAAAGCGGAACCACCTCTAAAATACAGGGCGAAACAAAATCCAGTACCGCCTCGATAAAAGAACCGATTCTTTTAGATGAAGCATTGCACGAAATCGTAATTGAGGTCTCTGCGAACACCTTTTCCGGGCTGTATCTGTCGCCTATGATAGCGGATTACGCATTTGAAACCGCTTATGTGAACGGTATGCTGGCACTGCGCTATTCTCTCATCGGCATTATTTTGTATGCCGCCGTAATTCTGTTTATTATAAAGTTCATTGCACCGATTCGCATTTTCTCGCCGTGGCTGCCCATTTTGTTTGCGCTGATTTCCCTGCGCATGCTGTTTTCCACAGAAGGCTACAGCGTTTCACAATCTTGGGTCTTTTCCATGAGCTATGAAAAGATGCACATACTGACCTTTGCAAGTCCGTTTATTATGAAGCTTACCGCGCTGATGTATTACCGCGACGAACTAAAGTTGTATGTACCGAAGCGCACCGTGGCATGTATGGGCGGTTTCTTTGCAGTCATTGTTGCCGCCGCATATCTGTTCCCGCAAATTATTTTTAATAATTCGTATTGTTGGATATTGCAGTTGTTTTCCTCTGTCGCAGATGTTTATATTATCCGCAAGCTCTGCGGCGGGCTTGCCGCCGGGAAAAAAAGCGCCGGGATTCTGTGCGGTGCATATCTGTTCCTGCTGTGCGGTATAGATATCAACATTTTGTATACAGGCGGCGTAATGTCTATTCGCTCCTCCGCCTTTATGCCTCTGTCTCTCACGCTGTTCGCACTGTTTGTCACCATCATGCACGCACGCAACGCCGTTTTGCTGTATCAGCGCGCACAGCAGACAAGCCGATTGGAGCGTGAATTGGAAAAAGCCAATATGGCGGTTATGATTTCACAAATTCAGCCGCATTTTCTGTATAACGCGCTCAACACCATTAAATCCCTGATTCGGCGCAATCCGAAAGCCGCCGAGGAGGCCGTGATTGACTTTTCCTATTATCTGCGCGGAAATATGGACAGTCTTTCCCACACGGAACCGATTCCGTTCCGCACGGAGCTTGACCACATCCGCCACTACTGCAAAATCGAATTGCTTCGTTTTTCGGATAAACTGCATATCGAATACAACATTGAAACCGACGATTTCAGCGTTCCGACCTTGAGTATACAGCCGCTTGTCGAAAACGCCATAAAGCACGGTGTTACCAAGCGTCCCGAGGGCGGTACGGTTCAGATTCATACCGGCGAGGACGACAAAAACTATATCGTCTGCGTGAAAGATGACGGTATCGGATTTGACCCGACAGACATTTTAAAAAAAGACGGACGTTCGCATGTGGGGCTGCCGAATATCCAATACCGTTTTGCGACCATGCTGCATGCCGAGGTGGAGGTGCAAAGCACGCCTGACGTCGGCACCGCAGTGACCGTCCGCATTCCGAAAAATTTTGAGAAGGAGATTAAAAACATATCATGAATATTATTGCCGTAGACGATGAACAGCTTGCCTTGGCGGATTTGCAGGACATTTGCGAAAGCTTTCCGTGGACTTCGCAGTTTGATGCTTTTTCAAATCCCGTTGATGCATTCGCACACGCCGCCGTCAATAAAGTCGACCTTGCGTTTTTGGATATTGAAATGCCTGTTATGACAGGTCTTGAACTTGCAAAACAGCTGAATCAAATCGACAAAGATATCCGTATTGTATTCGTGACAGGCTTTAAGGAATATGCTTACGACGCATTCGGTGTCAACGCAATTGGCTATGTACTGAAGCCGTTTTCAGAGGAAATGATTCACGGAGAGCTTATGAAGGCCGCCGAGAATATGCAACTGACCGATACAAAAATCCACATACAGACCTTTGGATATTTCGATGTATTTGTGCAAAATAAGCCTGTATATTTTTCAGGCGGCAAAGCCAAAGAACTGCTGGCACTGCTTGTGGACCGCCGCGGCGGTTCTGTCAGTACGGAAAATGCCATTTCCATGCTTTGGCCGGACCGTGAATACGATGAAAGCGTGCAGTCCCTGTTCAGAAAGGTGTTAAAAAGCCTGCGCGTCTCGCTTGCAGATGCAGGTATTTCCGATATTCTCGTAGACGTCCGCAACCAAAGAAGCGTGGATACCGAAAAGTTTTCCTGCGATTTATATGCGCTTCTGCAAAAAGAACCTGCGGCGCTGGAAAGCTATTCGGGGGAATACATGCACGGCTACGCTTGGGCGCAAAACACAAAAAATCATATAGATGCAATCATAGGAGGAATCGGTCATGCTGACAGACATTGAAATCGCACAGGCGGCAAACATGCTGCCCATAAGTGAAGTTGCCGACGGACTTTCCATAGATGCGGAGGATTTAGAGCTCTATGGAAAATACAAGGCAAAGCTCCCGCTTTCGCTTTGCGAGAAGTACAAAGACCGCCCCGACGGCAAGCTGATTTTGGTGACCGCCATTAACCCTACCCCCGCAGGTGAGGGCAAAACCACCGTTACAGTCGGTTTGGGCGAGGCAATGCAGAAAATCGGCAAAAACGCTGTGATTGCACTGCGCGAGCCTTCCATGGGACCTGTATTCGGCGTGAAAGGCGGCGCGGCAGGCGGCGGGTATGCACAGGTGGTGCCGATGGAGGACATCAACCTGCATTTCACGGGCGATATGCATGCGCTCACAGCCGCAAACAATCTGCTGTGCGCCGTACTCGACAACCATATACAGCAGGGCAACGCGCTCGGAATCGACCCGCGCCGTATCCTGTTTAAACGCTGTCTCGACATGAATGACCGCGCACTGCGCAATGTCGTTGTAGGCTTGGGCGGTAAAATAAACGGCGTGCCGCGCGAGGACGGATTTATGATTACCGTTGCAAGCGAGGTGATGGCAATTTTGTGCCTTGCTTCGGATTTAGACGATTTGAAAAAACGGCTCGGCGATATTTTGGTGGCATATACCTATGACGGCAAGCCTGTATTTGCACACGACCTCGACTGTGTCGGCGCGATGACAGCGCTCTTAAAAGACGCAATCAAGCCGAATTTGGTGCAAACGCTTGAAAATACACCCGCGCTTATGCACGGCGGACCGTTTGCAAATATTGCGCACGGCTGTAACTCTGTAACCGCAACAAAATTAGGTTTAAAACTTGCCGATTACTGTATTACGGAGGCAGGCTTCGGCGCAGATCTCGGCGCGGAGAAATTCTTGGATATTAAGTGCCGTTTTGCAGGATTCAAGCCCGACTGTATCGTATTGGTCGCCACCATCCGCGCACTAAAATACAACGGCGGCGTACCGAAAGCCGAGCTTGGTACAGAGAATGTGGCGGCGCTGAAAAAGGGCATTGTCAACCTGCAAACACACATTGAAAATATGCAGAAATACGGCGTGCCCGCAGTGGTGGCAATCAACCGCTTCGGCACGGATACGGAAGCGGAAATTGCGGAGATTGAAGCGTTCTGTGCAAAGATGGGTGTAGAAGTTTCTTTGACCGAGGTATTCGCAAAAGGCGGTGCGGGCGGCACCGATTTGGCGCAAAAGGTGTGCAAAACCATTGCGGAAAAGCCCTCAAATTACCGCCCGCTGTATGATACCGATTTGTCAATTCCCGAAAAACTCGAAACCATTGCCAAAGAAATTTACCGCGCAGACGGCGTAACCTTTACTGCCGCCGCCAAGAAATCCCTTGCGGAAATTGAAGCGCTCGGCAAAGACAAATTGCCTGTATGCGTCGCAAAGACGCAATATTCCCTTTCGGATAACCCTGCGCTGCTCGGCAAGCCTGAGGGCTTTACACTGACGGTGCGCGATGTGCGTCTGTCCGCAGGCGCAGGCTTCGTTGTTGCCCTGACAGGCGATATTATGACGATGCCGGGGCTGCCGAAAGTCCCCGCCGCCTCGAAAATCGACGTGGATGCCGACGGCAATATTTCAGGACTGTTTTAAGTCTCTTGCAAATGAACCCTAAAAACACCCATTCGGCGGTTTCACGTCGCCGAATGGGTGTTTTAAAATTGTTGTTCTAATCATGCGGCTGTCCGTTCCACAGCACAATGTGCATTTGATGCACGCGTCAGGAACAACCGATGACGCGTTCCGCGAAGTTTCAGCAGACTTTGGCGGGCGAACGCAGTTCGCCCCTACGGGTTGGTGTGAATTTTGACAGGCGATTCGCCCCTGCACGGTTTACATCGCTAAATACGCACATGCGGCAATAGCGGCGACACTGCCGTCCGATGCGGCGGTGGTTAACTGCCGAACCGCTTTCGCACGGCAATCCCCTGCCGCGAACACACCCGCGGTTTTTGTGCGGCAGTCCTCGCCTGCTTTGAGAAACCCGTCCGCGTCTAAATCCGCTATATCGGCGAAAATACCGTTTTCAGGTATCTGCCCGACAGATACAAACAGTCCGTCCGTTTTCAGCAATTCGACTGCACCGTTTTGCGTATCTTTGAGCGTCACCGCCTGTAAAACAGGTGCACCCGAAAGCCCGGTCACGGTTTTATTCAAATACAATTTCACGTTCGCCTTTTCAGCCAATCGGTCCACCAAGGTCTGCTGTGCCCGAAACGAATCGCGGCGGTGAATCAAATAAACCTCTGCCGCCGTATCTGCCAAATACAGTGCATTCTGTACGGCGGTATTTCCGCCGCCGACCACTGCCGTTTTCTTATTTTTAAAAAACGCGCCGTCGCACAAAGCGCAGTAAGAAACACCCCGTCCTGTGTATTTTTCTTCCGTTTCCAAACCCAAACGACGATGCCGAACACCGACGGCCAAAATCAAAGCGCGGCAATCATACTGCGCCTTGTCGGTATAAACTTGCTTGACCGCACCTGTACCCTTCACAGCACGTACCTTTTCCCGCCGCAGTTCCGCCTGCAAATGTACAGCCTGTTTTTGCAGTGCTTCCGAAAACGCCGCACCGCTGACGCTTTCGTACCCGGGATAATTCTCTACACGCGGGGTATTTGCAATCTGCCCGCCGAAAACCGCCTGCTCCAAAACCAAAACGCGTTTTCCCGCGCGCGCCGCATAAACCGCTGCTGTCAGCCCCGCGATACCGCCGCCGACAACCAAAATATCCCAAATCACCGTATCACCCTTTCGGTGATAGGATTCGCCGCAGACACAGGAAAATACAAAAATATAGTATATTTTAATCCTGCATCAGTCGGTACAGCAAATCCCGCACGGTATCTGTGCGCTCGGCGGATTGCTTTTGAAGTGCGGCTTCAATCGCGGCGGAAACCGCCTGCGCATTGCTTCGGAAATATGCACTGCCCTTTTCCGTCAGATGTACAAAAACATTGCGGCGGTCATCGCCCGCACGTACACGCTCGATAAAGGCAAAATCTTCCAATTCATTGATGATTTTGGACATTTGCTGTTTGGTCATTTGCAGTTCAATCAGCAAAAAACTCATGGACAGCTTTTTTTCGTGCGAACGCTCCAGCAAATACAGCACATGAAATCCGTGCGAGTGAATTTTCGGTCCCTGCACGGTGGTCGGATGCCGCTGACACGCGCTGTAAAAACGAAAAATCAATTCCGTCAGCATATCGGCAACTTCTTTTTGTACAGACTGCTCCATACTGCATCTGCTCCTTTAAAAGCACACTTTTTTCTGCAATCACTATACATTTTTCCGCATAATTTGTCAATAAAAATATGATAGTTAATATATTGTTTACATTTTTTCGGTTGACAGCGTCATTTTTTCTCGGTATAGTTAAGATAGCTTTATATAGCATTATTACAAAAGATATGGGTTTTATATAAAAAGAGGTGGGCATTATGAAAAAACATAAAGCAGATATATTGGACTACACAAACCGTATGAGTGCGGAAAATGTAACCGCAAGCCGCATTGACCCTGAGCTTTACGAGCATTATTCCGTCAAGCGCGGACTGCGCGACAAAAGCGGTACAGGCGTTTTGGCGGGGCTTACGACCATTTCCAATATTAAATCTTACGAAGACACACCCGAAGGACGCGTACCGTGCGCAGGCGAGCTTCGTTACCGCGGCATCAACGTAACCGAGCTTGTGCGCGGCTGTATTGCCGAAAAGCGCTTCGGATTTGAAGAGGCTTCTTACCTTTTGCTGTTCGGGCGTTTGCCGAACGCGGATGAACTGAAAGAATACTGCGACATTATGGCGGCGTTGCGCTCGCTCCCCACAAATTTCGTGCGTGATGTGGTTATGAAAGCACCGAGCAAGGACATCATGAATTCCCTGACCCGCAGTGTGCTGACACTGTCCGCCTATGACGGCAATCCGACCGAAATGACGCAGGAGAATGTTCTGCGTCAGTGCCTGTCCTTAATCAGCCGATTCCCGATGCTGGCAGTATACGGCTATCAGGCATACAACCATTATGAATGCAACGACAGTCTGTATATTCACCGTCCCGACCCCAAGCTTTCCGCTTCGGAAAATATACTGCGCCTTTTGCGTCCCGACAAAAAATACACGGCACTGGAAGCGCAGGTGCTTGACATTGCCCTGATTCTCCATATGGAGCACGGCGGCGGTAACAACTCTTCGTTTACCACGCACGTGGTCACCTCTTCGGGGTCTGATACGTTCTCTGTCATGGCGGCGGCGCTCTGTTCCTTAAAAGGACCGAAACACGGCGGCGCAAATATCAAGGTCGTGGAAATGATTCACGATTTGAAGAAGCATGTGCGTGACACAAGCGATGAAGACGCTGTGCGCGCTTACCTCGAAAAGCTGTTGAACCGCGAAGCCTTTGACAAAAAAGGTCTGATTTACGGCATGGGGCATGCGGTATATTCGATTTCCGACCCGCGCGCCGAGGTTTTCAAAGGCTTTGTAGAAAAGCTTGCGGCGGCAAAGAACCGCACCGCGGACTTTGAATTATACAGTATGATCGGCCGTCTCGCCCCGCAGGTCATTGCCGAACGCCGCAGAATTTATAAAGGCGTCAGCCCGAATGTCGATTTTTACAGCGGCTTTGTGTACAGTATGCTCGACATCCCGCCCGAGTTATACACTCCGATTTTCGCGATGGCACGCATCGTCGGCTGGAGCGCCCATATGATGGAGGAGCGCACCAATGCAGACAAGATTATCCGCCCTGCATACAAAAGCGTATCCGATGTCGTTCCCTATATCCCGCTCGGGGAACGGTAAGAAATTGCTGTATGGATTTGTCGGCTGATTTTGTATATACTACGCATGAGAGATTCAGAAAAGCGTTTGGCTGTATGATTACAAGAACAGATATTGAAAATCCCATTAAAATTTTGCTTGTAAGATACCATGCGGAATATGCACTTCTTTTCGGCTCCTATGCCCGCGGAGAAGAGGCTCCGGATTCTGATGTGAATGTTTTTGGCGAGGCGCATTTCAAAGAAGCAACATATTTGCTTTCGCAGAGGAATTAAGACAAATGACCGGCAAAAATGCAGATTTGTTTAAAATCTGCGAGGCAGACACCGCTACACCGTTTTATAATAATATGATTAAAGAAAAAATAAAGATAGCATAAAACAATCTGATACCGAAAGAATCAGAAAAATTGTATCTGCTTGGGATGCTTTACAACAGCAATTAACTGTGCACGCAATCACCCGCGAGCAACTTCTGACAGACGAATTTTCCCAATGGGCGGCTTTGTAAAAGCTATCCAAGCACTTCTGTAAAAACACACAGAAAAAACTCGGGCGCTGAACTTTTAAGGTTCAGCGCCTGTTTGTTTTCACAAAAAATATTAAATCATCTCATTCAGTGCGTTCATATATTTCGAGTTGGACGGCGCCATCATATAGTTTAAAAACAACACATTCCGGATTCCGTTGTCACGCAGGAACTGCGGCAGATTCATTCCCTTTACGCCCTCCTGACGCGGGTCAAGCACATAGACCTCACTGTAATTCTCTAAGAGGAACGGCGCAAACGCATTGCCGTAGGATTCTTTAATCAGCAGAATTTTCTGCCCGCCCACAGCATTGGACGTCATTTTGATGAGCGGCTTATCGCCCTGAATGAACGCCATATATTTGCTGGCAGGGTCGTTGATGTTGGTGGAAATAATGCGCAGATTCTTGCCGTCGTCCATCGCGGGTGTAGAGAAAAACTGCCCGCTCGCCTCTACCGTCGGGTAAAACACTTCCACGGTATCTGGATTGTTTTTTAAGGCTTCGCTTTGCGTGTAGCGGTACATACTGCCGACAAAGCCTTCCAGCTTTCCTGTTTCATGGTCGGACAGCGGTTTGCAGGTAAGCCCTGCCGAAGCGCAGAATGCCTCATAAGCGCGGTATGCGCCGCGCGCCGTCCAGTGGTGGTCGGTGCGGAAATATAGATATTCGTCCGTGTGGCGGGAAAGGCGGTCATAGGCGTCCACCTTGACAATATTGTCGTTCATTGCACCGTAGGCAATTTCGATCCCGTGCTTTTGCGAATGCGACCCCGTTCTGTATTCCTCGGGACCGTAATACTCCATACGCGTGGGTGCGAGCAGTGCGAAGACCTTGACTTCGGGGACTGCCGCAGAGAGCGCATTGACCGTACCGCCGTATTCGGTCAGCTTTTTCTTGGAAACAGAATACATTTCCATAGCGGCGTCCCCGGTCACCACAATATAATTGGGGGTTACCGTGTATGCGCCGACCTCGGGCGGGGCAGTTGTCGGTTCGGTTGTCGTGCTGTTTTCTGCGGTATCCGCGCTGTCCGCCTCCTGCTGTGACAGGGTTGCCGCCGGCGCTTCTGTCTGCGGTACAGTGGAATCCGACTCACCGACTGCCGTTTTGTAGGCGGGTGCAAATACCACAGCGACAATCAGCACAGCTGCCGCCGCAACCAATTCCACAGTGCCGACAATCTTTTTTCGCTTTGTCATTTCCATGCCTGTTTAAACCTTTTCTCCTGTTTCGGCGTTAATGATATTTTTAAACACCGCGATATGCGTACTCGAAATGTATTTGTCCATATGCATACTGCCGAAATACCATTTGCCGAAGGTGCAGGAATCCGACAGTTCTTCAAAATAGGCGTTTAAGGCGGTCACCCGCAGGGAATCATAATCCTTGAGCTGTAAAAACCCCTTAATGCGCAGCGGCGGCTCATGCGTGATGACAACGTCTACATGATAGTCTTCTTTTTCAAGTGCATGCGCGCCTTCTAAAAGTTCTTCACGCGTCGGAATTTCTTCGCGTGACCAAGTCTCGCCCTCGGCGCGGATATCAATGTCAGGGCTTTCTCCCCCGCCCATGGTAAATACCGATACACCGTCAATATGGAACACCTGTCCGCGCAGAAGATGGTAAAGATTGCCGTAAATCTTGTGCACCTTACCGCCGTTCCAAATGCTTTCTTCATAGTTATTTAAAAGGGAGAAGTTTTCATGGGTGCCGTCAATAAAGCAGATATTGTATTTTCGTTTGCCGAGCTGTTTAATGATTTTCTGTTCCCTTTTGCTGTCATCCCACAAAAATCCGAAATCGCCGCAGACAATTAACGTATCGCCTGCCCGGAGCATTTTCAGAGCGGAGGAAGAAAGTCTGTCCGCTTCGCCGTGGGTGTCGCCCGTCACGTAAATCAAATCTTACACTTCCTTAGAAATTATTGCCAAACGCAAAAAAATTTGCTATACTTATCGCATATCTCAGTCTATCTATTTTACACGTTTTACATCTTCTTTTCAAGGGGGATTTCGCGTTGAAAAGATTTATTTCCTGTTTTTTAACTTTACTTTTCATTCTTCTGCCGTTGTGTACGGTTAGAAGCCATGCGGCGTTTAACTCTTCACTCGACACAAAGGCGGATATTGTTTTACTCGTAAGCCTTGACAACGGCGCGGTGATTTTTGACAAAAATGCGGACAAGCGTGCCGCACCTGCATCGCTTACAAAAATTACTACGGCAATTCTCACGATTGAAAACTGTCAGAATTTAGATGAGATCATTACCATTAAGCAGTCCTCCATCAATGCCATCAGCGGGACAAACAGTTCTACGGCAGGGCTTTTGCCGGGCGAGGAAATTTCGATTCGCAACCTGCTGTACTGCATGATGGTCAAGAGCGCCAACGAAGCGGCGGTTGTGCTGGCGGATTATATCGGCGGGGGTAGTATCGCAAATTTCGTAAAAATGATGAATGATTTCGCGATGGACATCGGCTGTCAGGATACACATTTTGCCAATCCGCACGGGTTAGACGCTGAGGGTCATTACACGACTGCCAACGATTTGGCATTGATTACCAAGCATGCGCTGACATTGCCGTTGTTTTCCGAAATTGTGAATACCGTCAGTTTTAAATTGCCTGCGTCCAACAAAAGCGGTGAACGCAATCTGCTTGCCACGAACTGGATGATTAACCCCAATTTCAAAACATATTATTTGAAATATGCAGAGGGGATTAAAACAGGTACGACCAAAAACGCAGGGCACTGCATCATTTCCAAAGCCAGCAAGGACGGCTACAACTATTTGGCGGTTGTAATGGGCGCACCGTCTGAAGATGTGACAGGGGACGGCAATCCCGACAACTGCGCGTTTTTAGACTGCAAAAAGATTTTTCAGTGGGCATTTAACAATATCCGTTTAACGAAGGTTGCAAGCCCGACCCAAATTGCCACCGTGGTAGATGTGAATCTGTCCTGGAATGTTGACCATGTGCGGTTGGTACCCGAAACTGAGGTCACCGCACTTGTTCCTGTGGGAAATGACGAATCGAGCGTGCTTTTGCAGGTGATTCCCGAAGAGACGCCGCAAACCGTAAACGCTCCGATTAAAAAGGGCGACGTGCTCGGCAAAGCACGTATTTTGTATGCCGAGGATGAAATTGCCACCGTGAATTTGGTTGCCGCAGAGGATGTACACATGAGCTTGGTTTTGTATGTCCTGCACGGTATAAAGAATCTGTTTAAATCCACGATTTTCCAAATTGTGTTTGTCTTGGTGATTTTGATACTCGCCGTATACGTCGGCTTGATTATACGGCATAACCGCATGAAAAAGCGTCGAAGAGCCCCGAAAACCGTGAAGAATTTTCGGAATATAAAATGAGATTATATCGCCGCAGTACACAACTCGGCATGAGGAAAATTGAAAAGGCTTATAAATGCGCCCGCAGGCATACAAGTATGCCTGCGGGCGTTCTTTTCGCTTTGTTATTCCGAGCGAAGCGAAAAATCGCACACGGCACAAAATAAATTTGATGCTCGGTAGGGCGGGGAAAATTCCCCTAACAGGAGAAATGTCGAGCAAAGCGAGACAAAAGAGTGCCCGTTTTCGGAGAAAAATATCACGAAGTGACAAAAGGGTAATGGCGAAGCCGTAACTCGCCTCGCCGTTGGGTTGTACAAATTTTCTAATTTACTCGGGCTGATGAGGTCATCCGCCTCTATGTTTTACGATTACTTTGCATACTGTAGGGACAGCCCTTGCGGCTGTCCGTTTGCGGGCGATTCGTGAATCGCCCCTACGAGGACCGTATCTCACCGTTGGGTTCTGCAAAAAATCTCGCCTTGCTCGGACGGGCGCTGGGCGCACGCCCCTACGGTTGCACATCGCTGTTGTTTTGCGCAAATTTAACAGGCTGTGCACAACCCCTCTACACAGATTATACAATCCGCTCTATTTACAAAATAAAACCCGCCTGACTGTTTCGGTCAAGCGGGTTTCACTTTTCATAAACTGCGATTAGTCAGCCGTGTAGGGCAGAATCGCGATTGCGCGCGCTCTTTTGATTGCTGTGGTCAGCTCTCTCTGATGATATGCGCAAGTACCTGTAACGCGGCGGGGAAGAATCTTCGCACGGTCAGAGGTATAACGGCGCAGCTTTGCAGCGTCTTTATAATCAATTTTTTCGACCTTTTCCACACAGAACGAGCAAACTTTTCTGCGTTTACGGTTCATCGGGCGGCCGCCCTGAGCTCTATCGTAAGCCATTTCTGTATCCTCCTTAAAAAGTAAATGTAAAAATCAACGTTAAAATCAGAACGGCAAGCCGTCATCCTCATCGGCACCGCCGAAGGGGAACGCATCGTCGTCATTGGTCGGGAGCACCGAAAAACCGTCGGTACTGCCGCCTTGATAGGACGGTGCGGGACGGGACACGGCGGGAGCGCCTGTGCCTGTTTCCGCTTTACTGCCGCAGAAAGAAACATTGTCCGCGACAATTTCAACCGCGGTGCGTTTATTGCCGTTTTTGTCCTCATAATTGCGGGTCTGGATGGAACCTTGCACCGCAATCATAGAACCCTTACGGAAATATCTTGTGACAAAGTCCGCTTTTTGCCGCCATGCGACAACATTAATAAAATCGGTCTGCTTTTCTTCCCCTTGGCGCTGGAAATTTCTGTCCACCGCGACGGAAAAGGATGTAACGGAAAGACCGCTTGCGGTCGTGCGCAGTTCGGGGTCGGCAGTCAGTCTGCCCATAATAATTGCACAATTCAGCATTTTTTAACCCCTCACTCAGTTTTTCACGACGAGAGAACGCAGTACGCCGTCTGTAATGTTGGCGACACGCTCCAGCTCTGCCGGGAACTCGGGAGCACAGTCGAAATTAAAGAGAACGTAGTGACCCTCAGCCTCGTCATTGATTTCGTAAGCAAGTCTTCTCTTGCCCCATTCATCAACGCTTTCGAGAGTGCCGTTCGCTTCAATCAGAGCCTTGAACTTTTCGGACAAGGTTTTTGCTGCCTCTTCACCGCCTTTGACGGAAAAGACAAACACTGCTTCATACTTAGACATTCTTTTTGCACCTCCTTATGGACTTTCGCCCACGAACCTTTAGAATTTATCCGTGGGAAGGAGCTGTAAATATAAAATTATTTTACAGCGGTTAGTAATTATAGCAAATGAATCCTATAAAGTCAAGGATTTTCGGGAAGTTTTTGCGGTTTTGCATGCTTATTTATTTCGCGCGGGATTGTCGGTCTGCCCCAATAAATAATCAATGGAAACGCCGTAATATGCCGCGAGACGAATCAAAACCTGCGTCGGGATGTCGCGTTTGCCGTTTTCATAAAACGAATAGCAAACCTGCGTGCAGTTCAAATAGTCCGCAACGTCCTTTTGCAGTAAATCCGCATCCTCACGCAAATCCCGCAACCGATAAGACGGCATAACCATCACCTCGGTTTTATTATCCTATAAAACGAATTGTTATATTGACAGAAATAACATTTTGTTATATAATTTCAAAAATAACAATTTGTTATTCAGACAAAAAACCATATCGGAGTGAAGTATTTATGCAAAAACGCCACGTCTGTATTCTCACCGCTTGCCTCGCCGTTGCAGTGCTCATCGGTGTTGTATGTTTTTCATCGAACACATCAACAGTAAAAAAAACACCAAATACAACCGCGCAAAATAAAATTACAGAACAGGAACGCACCACGCAAAAATCCTCCTCTAAAAGCAGTTCTTCCAAAGAAACAACAACAAAAAAATCCGCTTCTAAAAGCGGCAGTGCCTCTAACGGGGATAAAACCTGTAATGAATGCAGCGGCACCGGAAAAACCAAGTGTACATGGTGCAACGGCACCGGAAAACAGGAAGCCGCCGGTACAAAATACACCTGTCCTTCCTGCAGCGGCACGGGAAAAATGAACTGTCTGCGCTGCCTTGGAAAGGGCAAAATTCATACCCATAGCGAAAGTGCATCAAATGCCACCTCTGCTGACAGCTACGCCGCTTTTGCCGGCGATATGAATCCATACGGATACAACTCCAAGCAACTATGTTCCGTCTGCAGCGGCACAGGCTCTAAGCCATGTCCGAGTTGTCACGGCGCGGGAAAGCTTTACAGCACGAAAAGCGGTCCGAATTACGGCTACGGTTCATCGTCTTATCAAACCTCCACAACCTGCTATGCATGCCACGGAAGCGGAAGAGTAAACTGCACGGCATGCTTCGGCAAGGGAACAATCGGCTAATCGCACCGTCCCGCCATGGCACACCGCACTGTTGTTTTGCCATGCGGCTGTTATCCGCAAGTGCCCTTCCGTTTTTACTACCGAAGTAATCTCTAAAGCACCGCCCTCAACAAACAAAAAAGCGTGTACAAGCTGCACACGCTTTTCTTTTATAGGACAAACATTTATATTGGATTGCCTGACAGCATCAACATGCCGCCGCAATCAGTCAATAAACTTACCGTAATGCTTCGGCTCAGCGGCGGCAGGCGCAAAACGCATCAGGAACTGCCCCGCCTTTGCGATAATCGGGTTTTTCACAACTTCACCGATACTGACAATCAGCGATTCGGCAATTTTATAGACGGACGGCGTAGAAGACGGCGTGATTGTAACGCGGTCATTGCGCTTGAACAGGAAATTCAAATCCCGTCTGCCGATGGTCTCCACAGGGCGTATGTACAGGCGAAGATTGATATCGTCCACCCACTCGGCGTTGGCGCACACCTTAAAGGTGATTTGCCCCAAAGTCATTTTACCGTAACGGTAGTGACCGTCCATACCGCAGGCAACGGTATTGTTTTCATCGCCTTCATCCCACGTAACGGAACATTCGTGTTCTTTAAAGTGGAAACGGATATTGTCAATATTGCCCGCACGGTCGGACATCATAAAGGTGACCGCCAACGGCAGCATGCTGACGGGGAAGCCAATCAGATTCAAAAGAATCTTTTTACGCACCTTAATCGTTCTGCCCTCGATTTTCTTCTCGGTCAGGGAACGTGGTGAAACGGCGGGACGCGCCAGCAAAGAGGTGTCTAACCGAGAGGGCTTTTTCTCTTCGCCCTCTTGGATAAATGCCTTCGGGAAAAAGCGCCAAAGCGCTTCTCTCGCCTGTGCTTCCACGGGAATTGCCGCCGTTGTAATAATAGAGGCGTCATAGTCGGGCAGGTTGATGGCAAACTGCGAAAACATACCGTCCATTCGGTAAGAATTCGGTATCGCGTCATTCATCCAGAAGCAATAGCCGTAACCGCAGTTGCAGTCGGGGTCGTCACTCGGCTGTTTGATGTCGCCCAACTGATTCTGCGTCGCCTGCGCAATCCAATCCGCAGGCAAAACCTGCTTGCCGCGGTATTTCCCGCCGTGCAGATAACAGTCGGCAACCTTGGCAAGGTCCTCGGTGGTAATGTACAGCCCCCAGCCGCCTGCTTCCACACCGTTGGCGTCCGTTTCCCAAAACGGGACTTCAATGCCGAGCGGCTCAAACAAACGCGGCGTCAGATACTCAATGACGCTCATCCCCGTTACACGGTGCAAAATTGCACAGAGCATATAAATATTTTCGTTCACATACAAAAACTGCGTACCCGGCTCAAACACCCACGGCGAATTGATAAAATCGGCAATCCAGTCGATTTTGCCCTTGTCCGCCATCATATCGGTCTGCTTGCCCGACGTCATGGTGATGAGCGTGCGTACGGTCATCTTTTCAAAATACGGATTCGGCGTTTTCGGCGGATAATCCGGGAAAAATTCCGTCACGACATCGTCCAACGACAAAAGCCCCTCGCTGACGGCAAACCCCACCGCCGTAGAGGTAAAGCTTTTGCTGACAGAATACATGGTATGCTTGGTGTGCGCGTCAAACGGCTCGTTATACCATTCCACCGCCACCTTACCGTGACGGAGCACCATCAAGCTGTGAAACTCCAGCTCCTCCTGCTGCATGTACTCGATAAGCTGCTCGACCACATCCGCATAAACACCCACATCTTCGGGCGCTGCCGCACGCGGCAAATCTGTTTTTTTGACTGCCATAACCAACTCACCCTTCTGCATCGTATTCTCTCTTGGAATATTTATGTAGTATAGCATATTTCTCTGTAAAAATCAACATATTGCACAAAAAAAGGCAGATGAAACATCTGCCTTTCGCAATAATAGACAAGCCCTTTTGTCCTGTTTATTAAAATATATTGAAATACTTACTGCACTTCGACTGTCCAGCCGAATGTATCGGGACACGTACCCCACTGAATCCCCGTCAGGGTATCATACAAATGCTGTGTCACTGCGCCGATTTCCCCGTTGTTAATCGTGTATTTTACATCTTTATAGCAAAGCTCGCCAATCGGAGAAACAACTGCCGCCGTACCGCAGCCCCATGCTTCTTCCAGCGTGCCGTTTCTGAGCGCTTCACCGAGTTCGTCCACACTCAAAAGACGCTCGTTTACCGTGTAGCCCTCGTTCTTCAAAACCTCAATGCAGGATTTTCTCGTGATACCCGGCAAAATGGAGCCTGTCAGCTTCGGCGTAACAATCTCGCCGTTGATTTTGAACATAACGTTCATAGCGCCGACTTCCTCAATGTATTTGCGCTCCACGCCGTCCAGCCACAGCACCTGCGAATAGCCTTTTTCCTCTGCACGCTGTCCCGCGCGGTTGCTCGCCGCATAGTTGCCGCCGCATTTCGCATAACCTGTACCGCCGCGAACCGCACGGACGTCCTCGTCCTCAATCATAATCTTAACGGGATTGATGCCCTCTTTATAATAACTGCCTACGGGAGAAGCAATGATTGCAAAGGTTGCATTATGCACCGCATGCACGCCCAACGATTCATCATTGCCGAACATAAACGGACGCAAGTATAAAGAAGTGCCGGGCGCAGACGGCGTCCAGTCCTGCTCCACACTTACAAACGTCTGCAAAAGCTCCATCGCCTCCGCTTCGGGAATCTGCGGCAGACAAAGGCGCTCTGCCGAATTGTTCATACGGCGAATGTTTTCAATCGGACGGAACAGCTGTACCTTGCCGTCTTTACGGCGGTACGCCTTTAAGCCTTCAAAAATTTCAGAGCCGTAGTGCAGAACGGTAGACGCGGGATGAATCGACAAATCGGCGAACGGTACGATGCGTGCGTCATGCCAGCCCGTATCTGCCGAATACTCCATTAAAAGCATGTGGTCCGTAAAAATTTTACCGAAGCCCAATGCATTTTCGTCTGCAGGCTTTGCCTTCGGCGTTTTGGTTTTTTCGATTTTGATTTCCATAAAAAACATCTCCATGTTTTAAATTGTTACTTTTAAATTATTTATCTGCTCTGTAATTCGGCACCAATTCTTTTAAAAAGGTTCTCGCCTGCGACGGCTGCATATCGCCGATATGCTCAATATGCTCCATCAAATATGCATCGTCAAAATCGTACGGTGCGGTTACAAAAATCTTGTTGTTTTCGGTTTTGTGCATACCGTCCTTTTCCGACGGCAAAATCAGTTCCTCATACAGTTTTTCACCGGGGCGAAGCCCTGTAAACTGAATATCAATATCTACATACGGCTCGTAACCCGACAGCTTAATCAGCTTTTCGGCAAGTGTTACGATTTTCACAGGCTCGCCCATATCCAGCACGAAAATTTCGCCGCCCTTGGCAAGACCGCCCGCCTGTACCACCAGCTGTGCCGCTTCGGGAATCGTCATAAAATAACGGGTAATATCGGGATGCGTTACGGTTAAAGGTCCGCCGTTCTTCAACTGTTCCTTAAACAGCGGGATGACACTGCCGTTTGAACCCAGCACATTGCCGAAGCGCACCGCCGCGAATTTGGTGTTTTCCGAAATTTTGGAAAAATGCTGTACCACCAATTCACAGCAACGCTTGGACGCGCCCATCACATTGGTCGGGTTGACCGCCTTATCCGTGGAAAGCAAAACAAAGTTGCGCACACCGAACTCGTCAGCAACTTTTGCCGTATTATATGTGCCCAAAATGTTATTTTTAATTGCCTCATAGGGGCTGTCCTCCATCAAAGGCACATGCTTGTGCGCCGCGGCATGGAAAACACTGGTCGGGTGAAATTCCTCGAAAACTTCGCGAAGCCGTGCTTCCTCGCGCACGGAGCCGATACGGATTTCCACATGCGGCGTACCGAAATAAGCCCGATCCAGCGCATTCTTCAGCTCATAGGCGTTGTTTTCGTAAATATCGAAAATAACTATCGTATCCGGATTGTATTTGGCAATCTGACGGCAAAGCTCCGAACCGATGGAACCGCCGCCGCCCGTAACCAAAACGACTTCCCCCGTCACGTATTTGCACACATCCGCCCGAAGCTCTATCGGCGGACGGGACAGCAAGTCTAAAATATCCACCGAACGCACCGATTTGAGTGCGGATTTCGGTTTTTCCAAAAACTCCTGATGGTCGGACATTTTTACAACGCAGCCCGTATTCACAAGGGATTCCAAAATTTCCCGCTTGCGGGATTCGGCAATATCCGTAATACAAAAATAAATTTGATTCACTTCGTATTTTTCGACCGCCTCTTTCACCCGGTCACATGTGCCGACCACAGGCGTACCGAGAATGAAAAGCCCGACTTTTTTGGGGTCGTCATCCAAAATCGCAACCGGTGTACCCAAACGGTAATCGGTCATTTGCAATTCCGAAATCAAAGCGCTGCCGAAATTGCCTGCACCGACGACCAGGATTCGGTTCTGCCGAACGCTGTCGCGGCTGCTTTTAAAACTGCGCTTCCCCTCTGTTTTCAGCAGTTTTGCCGAACGGTAATAAATACGCACAGCTAAGCCCAATGCGGTAACCGCCACAACTGCATCAATATAAACCGACAAAGGCAAAACATTAAAATACAATCGAATGTCTTGCCCGTTTGCCATCAGCAATCGGCAGATTTTCATACCGATATAGTCACAGACCCACACGCACCCCGTCGCCAAAAACGAAGATAAGCCGAATCGGAGAATATCATACAGACCCGCATATTTCCACAGCGTCCTGTACAGTTTAAATAAAATATTAAAACCAACGTAAAAGAGTATCAGATACGGCATCCGCAGCAAAAGACGGATTGCCAAATCCTTATCCATCACGAAATTCCAATGAATCGCCACGGTTACAAAATAAACGATACCGACAATAACAATGTCTGCCGTCATCAGTGAAAGTATTCTCTGATTGATTATGCCTGATTTTACTCGTTTCTCCACCCATTTCTCTCCCTGAAAAAAATATGGTTTTATAGATTTTACTCTTTTCTATTTCATATGTCAATAAATCCTGCATATTATACTCGGAATTAAATTGTGAAATTACGGTACGGCAGGTTGATTCTGTATAAAAAAGATGATAAAATAGTTATATATTTTCATTTTCAGAAGGGAGAGAAATCCGTGTCGCAAAAGCTTTGGAAAATTTCCGAATATGACCGTGACACTGCGGCAAGCCTTGCGGAAAGCTGTGAAATCGACCCGTTTCTCGCCCTGCTTTTAACGGCGCGCGGCATCGCGGACGAAGTGCAGGCACAGGAATACCTCACGAACACCTTTGATTTTGCCGACCCGTATGAATTGGCGGATATGGAAAAAGCGGTGGAACGCATCTCGGACGCATTGGAAAATTTTGAGAAAATTGCCGTATTCGGCGATTATGATGCGGACGGCGTAACCGCCGCCGCACTTGTGTATTCGTATTTGGAAGCGCAGGGCGGCAATGTTGTCTGCCGCATTCCCGACCGCCAAAGCGAGGGCTACGGCATGTCCGCCGATGCTGTCCGCGCTTTGCACGAAGACGGCGTTAAGCTGATTGTCACCGTAGACAACGGCATTGCCGCCGTAGAGGAAGCCGCGCTTGCCAAATCACTCGGTATCGATATGGTCATTACCGACCACCATACGCCGGGAAAGGTGCTCCCCGACGCAGTCGCCGTTATCAATCCGCACCGCGCAGACTGCCCGTCCGAATACAAGGAAAGCGCGGGCGTCGGCGTCGCCTTTAAACTGATTTGCGCCTTAGAGGGCGACTGCGAATCGATGCTGGAGCAATACGCGGATTTGGTAACTGTCGGCACATTGGCAGACGTTGTACCGCTGACAGGCGAAAACCGCGCCCTTGTCAAAAAAGGGATTCGGAAAATCAGCGCGGACGCACGTGCGGGCCTTTCCGCACTGAAAACCGTTTCGGGCATCGGGGAACGTCCCCTGAACGCCGCAAGCGTCGCTTTTACAATCGCGCCGCGCATCAACGCCGCGGGACGTATCGGCTCGGCAATGACCGCATTCCGTTTACTGCTTTGCGACAACGAAGATACCGCCCTGCAAATCGCAGGGGAAACCGACGCACTCAACAAACAGCGGCAGACAATCGAATCGAAAATTACTGCGGAAGCAGTAGCGCAAATTGAAGAAAATCCCGAAATTAAGTATGCACAGATTTTGGTGGTTGCAGGCGAGGGCTGGCACCCCGGCGTCAACGGCATCGTCGCCGCACGTCTGGTCTCCCGTTACGGCAAACCCGCCGTTGTCATTTCCTTGGACGGCGAAGAAGGTACAGGCTCCTGCCGCAGTTTAGAGGGCTTTTCGATTTATGACGCGCTGTGCGCCGTACAGGAATATCTCACCCATTTCGGCGGGCATCCCGGTGCGGCGGGCTTGGGCGTACAGATAAAAAACATTCCCGCCCTGCGCCGTGCGTTGGACGCATATGCGAAAACCGTTTCTATGCCGTTCCCGTCCGTCCGTCTGGACTGCAAGCTGAACCCCGCCTACGTCAATCTGCATTTGCTGGAGACGCTCTCCGCCTTGGAGCCGTGCGGCTGTGAAAACCCCGTGCCGACGTTCGGGCTGTTCAATATGCAGCTTCGCGCTGTCAAACCTGTCGGCGAGGGCAAGCATTTGCGGCTAACCCTGCAAAAAGGCGATGCGTCCCTTTCGGCAATGCTCTTTTCCGTACCGCTTTCCGCTTTCCCCTATCAAATCGGCGATACGCTGGACCTCGCCGTGCAAATTGACAAAAATGTCTTTCGCGGAGAAGTGCATCCGTCTGTGCGCATTCGCGAAATGCGCTTTTCGGGCTTCGACGCGGAACACTATTTGAAAAGTCTGCGCCTGTATGAAAAATACCGTTTCGGTGATGCGCTTTCCGAAAAAGAACGTACTTTTCTAACACCGTCACGGGAATTTCTGCTCGGCGTTTACAAATTTTTGAAATTAAACAGTCCTTTCCCTTATGACACAGCCGTCTTTTGCAAACGCAGCGGCTGTCCGCCGACCAAAGCCGCAACGGTTTTGGTTGCGCTAGATGTGCTGGCCGAGTTAGGACTGTCAGAAAAAAATGCAGACGGCGCATATATCTGCAAGCCCGCCGCACAGAAAGCAGATTTGACTGCCTCCTCCATTTTACAACATCTCACCGAGAAAGAAGCATAAGCATGGAAGAACGAGAATTGACCCCAAAAGAACAGTATGCGCTGTTAAAAGAACGGTTACAGCAGGAAACCGCCTGCACTGCCGAGGAAATTGCGGAAATAGACAAGGCATTTGCTTTGGCCGAGGATGTGCACAGTGCACAGCTTCGCTATTCCGGACAGCCGTACATCATTCACCCGATTGCCGTCGCCAATATTCTGGTGGATTTCGGTATGGACGCACAATCCATCGAAGCCGCACTTCTGCATGATACTGTCGAGGATACCGACGTGACCCTTGCGCAGCTGAAATCGGAATTCGGCGATGAGGTCGCCGCACTTGTGGACGGCGTTACAAAACTCGGCAAAGTACCGCTTGCCACCAAAGAAGAATTTCAGGCGGAAAATCTGCGGAAAATGCTTTTGGCAATGTATCAGGATATCCGCGTCATTATTATCAAGCTTGCGGACAGACTCCACAACATGCGCACCCTCGATTTTATGGCACCGCAGAAAAAACGGGATATTGCCTTAGAAACCATTGAAATCTATGCGCCGATTGCGCACCGTCTCGGTATCCGCGCCGCCAAGGAAGAACTCGAAGATTTGGCAATCCGTTTTCTTGACCCCATAGCATATGCGGACATTGAAAAATCTTTGGACAACATGACACGCTCGCGTCTGGAATTTCTGGAGGATATGAAAGAAAAAATCAGCGCGCGTATTTCGACGGTGGTCAAAAATCCGAAAATCGACGGACGCGTCAAAAGCGTTCACGGCATATACCGCAAAATGTATATGCAAAACAAAAATTTCGACCAGATTTACGACATATATGCCATCCGTATTATTGTAGACAGCGTGATTGACTGTTATAACTGCTTAGGGCTGATTCACGATATGTTCCGCCCGATGCCCGGACGGTTTAAGGATTACATCTCTACCCCGAAGCCCAATATGTACCAATCTCTGCATACGACCGTGCTCGGTACGGACGGTATCCCGTTTGAGGTACAGATTCGCACATGGGAAATGCACCGCACTGCGGAATTCGGTATTGCGGCGCATTGGAAATACAAGCTCGGCTTAAAGGGCAAATCCAATTTGGATGAACGCCTTGCGTGGATTCGGCAGATGCTCGACGACCAGAAAGAGTCGGGCGATGTGCAGGAATTGGTACGCGCCATTAAAAGCGACCTCATTCCCGAGGACGTATTTGTATTCACCCCGCGCGGCGACGTGATCAATCTGCCGAGCGGCGCGACGGTGATTGACTTCGCCTACGCCATTCACACCGCTGTCGGCAACAAAATGGTCGGCGCCAAGGTGGACGGGCGCATTGTACCGATTGACTACAAGGTCAAAACGGGGGAAATCGTCGAAGTCCTCACCTCTTCTCAGCAGGGAAAAGGACCTTCGCGCGACTGGCTCTCGATTGCCAAAACCAGCTCGGCACGCAATAAAATCCGTTCGTGGTTCAAAAATGAAAAGCGTGATGAAAACATTGCCGAAGGAAAGCTGGAAATCGAGCGCGAATTCCGTCGCAATTATATCCGCCTGACGGAAGAAGAATACGATAAATTCATCCGCAATCTCGCCGCGCGGCAGCGGTTTGACGATTTGGACGATTTTTATGCCGCCATCGGCTTCGGCGGTGTATCAATTATCCGTCTGCTGCCCTACATCAAAGAGGAATACAACAAAAACTACCGTCCGCAGGAGACGGAACCCGAAATTCTGCCGACACAGGTCAAAACGACCAAGAGCAAGGGCAGTGACGGCGTCACCGTAGAGGGCGTGGACAACGTGCTGATTAAATTCTCGCGGTGCTGTAACCCCCTGCCGGGCGACAATATCATCGGCTTTATCACGCGCGGGCACGGCATTTCCGTACACAAACGCGACTGCACCAATGTACCGAAGGATATTTCCGCCTGCGCCGAACCCGAACGCTGGGTACAGGTGCGCTGGAATAAGGATGTTAAAAAAGAATTTAAAGCCACCCTGCAAATCACTTCTCTGTCGCGCATCGGCTTAATGGCGGATATTTCCGTACAGCTCGCCAACATGCGTGTCAATATCAATGAAATTTCCTCGCGCGTGGCAAAGGACGGCAGAAGCACCATCAACATGAATATTACCGTCAGCAATGTTGACCACCTCAAAAATGTGATTTCCCGCATTGAAAAGGTGGACGGCGTGCTGAGTGTGGAACGGTAATCCGTATTCAATACAGGAAAGGAAAGGTACCGAGCACAAAGCGTTTTGGTTTTATGGCGTTCGGTGCGAATCTGAAATATATAGTTGCAGAAAGGAAAACACCGTGCGCAAACGGCTGTGGTTTTATGGTGCTCGGTGCGAATCAAAAATATGAAAGCAGTGATTCAAAGAGTGAAGCACGCCGCCGTTACGGTGGACGGCGAGACAGTCGGAAAAATCGGCGAAGGCTATATGATTCTGGTCGGCGTGCAGAACAGCGACACGGATGCGGACGCAGAATTACTTGCCCGCAAAACCGCCAATTTGCGTGTGTTCACCGATGAAAACGATAAAATGAACCGTTCCGTTTTGGACATCGGCGGCGAGGTTTTGGCAATTTCACAGTTCACCCTGTGCGCCGATGTCAAAAAGGGCAACCGCCCGTCGTTTATTGAAGCCGCCGCACCCGCTGAGGCGGACCGCCTTTACGCTCTGTTTTGCGATGAATTATTGAAAAACGGCGTGAAAAAGGTCGAAAAAGGCGTGTTCGGCGCGCATATGGAAGTAGAGCTTCTGAACAACGGCCCTGTAACCATTTTATACGATACTGAAATTTGGAGAAATAAGTAATGGCGCTTACAGTAGAATCGATTCCGCAAGGTCCCGTGCAGGCGAATACGCACATTGTAACCGATACCGCCACAGGCAAAATCGCCGTGGTGGACGCAGGCGATTGCACGGATGTATTCAAAGAATATTTGCAGGGAAAGCAGGTCGAATATATTCTTTTGACCCACGGGCATTTTGACCATATTCTCGGCGTACCCGCATTAAAGGCACTGACGGGTGCGGAAATCTGTATCCACGCTTTGGATGCGGACTGCCTTTCAGATGAAGAAAAAAGCCTTTGCGCGTGGGAATGTGCGGGTCAGCAAATACCCATACAACCCGACAGACGACTCCACGAGGGCGACGAAATCCGTTTGGGCGAAAGCACTCTGCATGTTTTGCACACGCCCGGGCACACGAAGGGCGGCGTGTGCTATGCAAATTTCGAAAACCGTATGCTTTTTACGGGCGATACGCTGTTCCGCCTGACGGCGGGGCGCACGGATTTCCCCGGCGGCAGTGATGAAGAATTGCTCGCGTCCCTCATTCGGCTTCGGAATTTAGACGGTGACTTCACGGTTTACACAGGACACAACCGTTCTACCACTCTGGAATTTGAGCGCACGCACAATCGGTATATGCGGAGAATCGGACGATGATTTTAGAAATTTTAGGGCACAGCTACCAATATGAGCTGGAAAAGCTGACGCGGCTCTTTTTCCCGAATGAAAAAATCCGCGTGGTATTTGAAAAAAGTGAAGAAGCCGACGAGCCGCTTTGCAGAACGGAAATCGAGGACAATTCCGCGCACGTGCTCTGCCGCTTCGGCGAAAAAATATGGGAGCAAACCGTCTCCCTGCAAGACGTGCAGGACGCCGAACTGCAAATTGCCTCAATGCTGTTTTGCGCCCTCGCGGAGTTAACGGGGTATCAGCCGAAATGGGGCTTGCTGACGGGGATTCGCCCTTCTAAGCTTCTGCTCGCTTTGCAAGATGAAATGGGCACTGCAAATGCGCACGCCTATTTCCGTAACCGCTTTTTTGTTTCCGAAGAAAAGACTGCGCTCACTGAAAGCGTAGCTTCACGCGAGGAAGCTATTATCCGCACCTCGCGCCCCGAGTCGTGCAGTCTGTATGTGTCGATTCCCTTTTGCCCGACGCGGTGCAGCTACTGCTCGTTTGTGTCGCACGCCGTGAACTCCGCCACCGCAAAAAAATTACTGCCCGATTACGTGACACTGCTGACAAAGGAAATTGCGCAAACAGGCGCATATGCGAAAACGCTCGGTCTGCGGCTCGAAAGCGTGTATTTCGGCGGCGGTACGCCGACCACCCTTTCCGCGGAACAGTTGAGCATCCTGCTTTCGGCAGTCGAAAAAGCGTTTGACCTTTCCGCGGTGCGGGAATACACCGTAGAGGCAGGGCGCCCCGACACGGTCACACGCGAAAAATTGTCTGCACTCAAAAACGGCGGTGTTACGCGCGTGAGCATCAATCCGCAGACCTTTAATGACGCGGTTCTGCGTGAAATCGGCAGAAATCATACCGCCGCCTTAACTGAATCCGCCTATTTTGCGGCGCGTGATGCGGGTTTTCAAAATATCAACATGGATTTTATCGCGGGTCTGCCGACTGATACCCCCGACTCTTTCGCATCATCCATCGACCGCGCACTCATACTCGCCCCCGAAAACATCACGGTGCATACCCTCTCGTTAAAACGCGCCTCCAAGCTCGGCACGCAAAATGCACAGGTGGAACGCGCAGCGGGTCTTGCCGCCGACGAAATGCTCGGTTATGCATACCTCAATCTGATCGCAAACGCATACCACCCGTATTATATGTACCGTCAGTCCAAAACGCTCGGCAATTTGGAAAATACAGGCTATGCCAAAGCGGGATATGAATGCATCTACAATATTTTTATGATGGAAGAGTGCCACACGGTGTTCGCCGTAGGCGCAGGCGCGGTTACAAAATTAAAATCTCCGCACGGCAAGGAGATTGAACGCATATTTAACTATAAATATCCATATGAATATATTTCGGGGTTTGAAGAAATTCTTGCCCGCAAGGAAAAGATTCTTCCGTTCTACGAAAAATATACATGAGGTAATTTGTATGGCAAACGTGCACAATTATTTGGAATACATCAACGATTTGGCGAAAAACGACCCGCATACGCTCGTAGAGCGCAGTGAAACGCGGTTTGACAATATTTTAAACCGCATCGCTGACCGTGTGGAAAATGACAGCGGACGGGAAATTCTGATGCTGGCAGGTCCTTCCGCTTCCGGCAAAACGACCACCGCAAAAAAGCTTTCCGAAAAGTGCACAGCACGCGGTATGCAGACACATGTCATTTCCTTGGATGATTTTTATCTTGACCGCGGTCAAATTCCGCTCGGAGACGACGGCGAACCCGATTTTGAAACCGTGCACGCGCTTGATTTGCCGCGGCTGCACGAATCTCTGCAAATGCTTTTGACGGGCGCACCGACAGACTTACCGCTGTTTGATTTTACTCTCGGCAGACGCAGTGACTGCGTCAATACCGTTACCCTCGGTGCACAGGACGTCATTATCGTGGAGGGACTGCACGCGCTGAATCCGATTGTCACAGAAGCCTTACCGCAAAAAAATCTGTTAAAGCTTTATATCAGCGTGTCCTCGCGCATATATAATGAAAGAGGAAAAATCATTTTAAACAAACGCAATCTCCGTTTTCTGCGGCGGATGACGCGGGACTATCTGTTCCGCGCAAGCTCCGTGGAAAACACCTATATGCTGTGGGACAACGTCCGCAAAGGCGAGGACAAATACCTGTTCCCCTTTAAAGACCTTGCCAACATAAAAATCAATTCTGTCCATTTAAGCGCGCCGTGTGTCTTCCGCGACACCTGCCTTAAAATGTTAGAAAGTGCATCACTTGCGGACGAACACGCACGTGACGCCGAACGGCTGATGCGCGCCCTCGAACAATTCGAGCCGCTGTCGCCCGACCTGATTCCCAACGATTCTTTATTGCGTGAGTTTTTGGGTAAAAAATCGGGATAATGTGTCCTTCTGCACACGTAGGGCGCGTATTCGCAAAAACCTGTCATTCTGAGCCGCAGGCGAAGAATCTCACACTGCGCCAAATAAATTTGATGCTCGCGTAGGGACGGACATCCTTGTCCGTCCGCGGGCGAACGCAGTTCGCCCCTACGATTTGAGCGTTCCCGTTTGTGTTGTGCAAATTCTTTAATGTGTGCGGGCGTGCATTGCACGCCCCTACGGGTTTAAGGTGTTTGTCATTCTGAGCGGAGCGAAGTTTTAAATCTATAAACCTTATATCGCTCCCTTAGAACAAAGTGAATTTAATTTGCGCGCCCTTATCGGGATGGTTCTGATTCCACCCCTTTTCCGACAAATCCCCTGAAAATCATTGACAACCGTCTAAAAATCGTGCTATTCTATGTTTTACCGCGTTTCTGTATACCGAATCCAACCGATGGGAGGAAACCGACTTTGGCACAAAAGAAAAGAAAAAGCCAATCGCTGTTAAACGGCGCTATGGTGCTTGCCGCCGCAACAATTCTTGTAAAAGTCATCGGTATTCTCTATAAAATTCCGATTTCCAACATGGTCGGCGCCGTCGGGCGCGGCTGTTTCGATTCTGCATACAATTTATACATTCCGATTTATACCGTCTCCATGGCGGGCTTTCCCGTTGCCGTTTCCAAAATGGTTTCCCAACAGGTCGCTTTGGGGCGGTTCCGCGACGTAAAACAGATTTTCAAGGTCGCCGCAAGGCTTTTCCTGTTGACGGGCACCATCGGCACCGTTTTAATGCTTGCCCTCTCTTACCCCTATGCCTATCTCGCCAAAAATTTAGAGGCTCTGCCCGCCATTTTCGCCATCACCCCGTCCATCCTCTTCTGCTGTATTATGTCGATTTACCGCGGGTACTACAACGGTCTGCGCAATATGACCCCCACAGCAATGTCCGAGGTTTGGGAAGCCGTCGGCAAAGTCGTAGCAGGACTTGTCTGCGCCAAAATTTCGATTGACTACGGTATGTCGCGTTTTGCGGCAGGATACACCGTTTACGGACATACGGTTTCCACGGAAGCCGAAGCAATGAGTGCCATTTACCCCTACGCCGCCGCTGCCGCCGCCATCGGCGTGACATTCGGCACAGTGGTGGGTATGATTTATATGATGGTACTCCACAAGGTCAAGGGTGACGGGATTACACGCGAAGAGCTTATCAACTCCCCCCGCCCTTTGAAAGGCTCTGCCATTGCCAAAACGCTGATTTCGATTGCGATTCCCGTTGTTGCGTCCTCGCTCGTGTTCAGCGTCACCAATCTAATTGACTCCATCACCGTGCAAAACCGTTTGGACACCATGATTATGGGCAATCTTGATTACATTAAATCCGTATACGGCGATGCACTGCTCGCCTCGCAGATTTTAGACGAAGATATTGCCAAGTTCCTGTACGGCGCCTACACCATGTCGCTGGATTTCAAAAACCTGATTCCGTCTATTACGATGACGCTCGGCGTCAGTGCCATTCCCGCGCTTTCTGCCGCATGGGCAGTCAAAGACAAACGGATTCTGCGCGTATCGGTAGAATCCGTACTGCGCGTTACCCTTATGATTGCACTGCCCGCGGGCATCGGCATGGGCGTACTCGCCACGCCGATTCTCGATATGATGTATCAAACGGGCAAATCCGCTTCGGCGGTTTCGATTGCCGCACCGATTATGGCGGCTTACGGGTATACCATCTTCTTAATGTCGCTGTCACAGCCGATGACCAATATGCTGCAAGCCATCGGCAAGCCCGGTGTGCCCGTAAAATCCCTGACGCTCGGCGCAGTCACCAAGGTTATTGCCAATTACATTTTTATCGGTATTCCGCAAATCGGCATCAACGGCGCCGTCATCGGCACGGTGATTTGCTACACCGTGATTGTGGTTTACAACTATATTGCCCTTGTGCACACCACAAAGGTTCGCATCAATTTCATTTCGGTGTTCGTAAAGCCGCTGATTTGCAGTGTGCTCTGCGGCGTGGCGGCGTATACAAGCTACGGGCTGTTTTCGAACATTTTGCCTGATTTGTCGCGCGGGGCGCTGTCGCTCACAAATATCATAGCCACCGTGATTGCAATTGTCTTTGCCGTATTGGTTTACGGGATTTCCATGCTTTTGGTCGGCGGCATTGCAAAAGATGACGTAATTATGCTCCCGAAGGGAGAAAAAATCGCCAAACTACTTGCAAAATATGGATTTATAGAGTAAAATAAAGGGAGTTGAGTGAACCTTGAAACCGATGTTCACATGCAAACAAAAATACACAGTCGACGATTTGGTCGAAATCATGCGCATTCTCCGTTCGGAGGATGGCTGTCCTTGGGACAGAGAACAGACCCACGAGTCCATTCGCAAAAACTTCATTGAGGAAACTTATGAAGCAATTGAAGCCATCAATAAGCAGGACAGTCACCTGCTTTGCGAGGAGCTCGGCGATGTTTTGATGCAGGTCGTATTCCACGCGCAAATGGAAGCGGAAAAACAGGTTTTTGATTTTGCCGATGTTGCGGACGGTGTCTGTAAAAAACTGATTGAGCGCCACCCGCACGTATTCGGCGAAGTCGAGGTAGATTCCTCGGACGATGTGCTTCGGAATTGGGAGCAGATTAAATCCGCCTCGAAGCAGCGCAAAACCGTTGCCGACAAAATGGATTCTGTCCCCCGCGAACTGCCCGCGCTCATGCGTGCGGATAAAATTCAGCGGCAGGCGGCAAAGGTCGGTTTTGACTGGGACGAGCTTTCGGATGCGGCAAAGAAAATTTCGGAAGAGCAGGCAGAGCTTGCGAACGCAGTTGCCGCGAATGACCGTGCAAACACCATGGAAGAACTCGGCGACTTGCTGTTTGCGGTTGTCAACGTGGCGCGCAAGCTGGAAATTGACCCCGAAGAAGCGCTGACAAAAGCGACAGACAAGTTTCAAACCCGCTTCACGGCGGTAGAGGCACTTGCGAACGCGCGGAATATCGTAATGGCGGAATCCGACCTTAAAACATTGGACAGGCTGTGGGATGAGGTCAAAGCCACTGCAAAACAGGAATCTTGACAGCGTTTACCGCTGTTTTGAGATATTAACAAACACAAACGGAGGAAAACAAAATGAATAAGACAGAACTCATTGCAGCAGTTGCAGAAAAAGCGGGTCTTTCCAAGAAAGACGCAGACGCTGCAGTTACAGCCGTTTTTGACGCTGTTACCGCAGAGCTCGTAAAGGGCGAAAAAGTCCAGCTTATCGGCTTCGGCACATTTGAAACCCGTGAGCGCGCAGCAAAACAGGGTCGCAACCCCAGAACCGGCGAAACCATGACCATCGCAGCTTCCAAAGTTCCCGCTTTCAAAGCAGGCAAAGCACTGAAAGACGCTGTGAAATAAATTTTTCACAAAGTTCGGGCAGGGGCGTTATTCCCCTGCCCTTTTTTCTTCGTTTATTTTGTCATTCTGAGGCGAAGCCGAAGTTTTAAATTTATAAAACCTTATATCGTTCCCTCTGTGAGGGAGCTGGCACGGCGTAGCCGTGTCTGAGGGAGTTATTTCTTCTCCTTCCACATTCGGCGGGCGCGCAATGCACGCCCCTATGGATTGCAAAAACTTGTCATTCTGAGCGTCAGCGAAGAATCTCACACGGCACAAGGTAAATTTAATATATGCGTAGGGACGGACATCCTTGTCCGTCCGCAGAATTTCATCTGACTTTGCGGGCGATTCGTGAATCGCCCCTACAAGGCTACGTAAAATCATTAGTTTTTTGCAAAATCCAACTATGCTCGGGGCGCCGAGGTGCGGGTCTCCAGCGGAGACCTCTGCATACGGAAGTATGCAGAAGCACCGACCGAGCCGGCAGGCGAGACCGCCGCCCCCTACGGTTTGTGAGAAGTCGCAAGTACATACAGATGTAAAAATTCGCTCAGGCGGGCACAGAGACCCGCCTCTACACGGATTGTACACCCTTGTCATTCTGAGCGAAGCGAAGAATCTCACACAGCACAAGGTTCATCTGTTGATATGCGCAACCTTGTAATAAAACGAAAACAGGAGCAAGAAAAATGAGACTGGATAAATTTTTAAAGGTATCCCGCATTGTGAAACGCCGCACCGTTGCCAACGAAATTTGTGACGCAAAACATGCAGTTGTGAACGGCAAAGTGGCACGGGCTTCCTACGATGTCAAAGTCGGCGATGTAATTGAACTGAGCTTTGGCGGCAATGTCAAAAAATATGCAGTGCTGGAAGTTACCGAATACGCCACCAAGGAATCCGCGGGCAATATGTATAAAGAATTGCCGTGAAAAAACACTGCAAAAAACAGGGCAGGGAAATTTCTCCCTGCCCTGTTTTGAATTACTCGCAGATATCCGGTTTATGCTGCTTGCTTTGCTGCCTTCAGCCAAGTGACCTGATACTCTTCTACAAGGATGCCCTCCTCGCTTGCAGGTAAAGTTCTTGAACCGGATGCCGCCTGCAAAATCCAGCGTGCGTCGATTGCCGTGATTTGGCCGTCGCCGTTAACATCTGCCAAAATCTTCTGTACCCCATTCAGCTCTCTTGTACCGGAAGATGCCTGTAAAACCCAACGGGCATCGATTGCCGTGATTTGACCGTCACCGTTGACGTCACCGTAGGAGAGCGGGATGGCGACTTGTAGAATTGAGGCGGGGGCTTCATCTATTGCGCCGAGATATCCTTCCGGAATCAAGAATGCATCATTTATATCCGTGCCTTCGGGGATGTAAACGGTCATCTTGGATTTATCCACAGTTGCCAGAGAATTCGGTGCCAAAAGCATGCGGGTGTAGCCTTCTTCTGCCAATGCAGGGTAAGACAGTTTGTAAATCGCATTGCCGTTGCCGTCAGAATAACGGTCACCCAACGGTTTATGCGAGGTTTTAAACGCAGTTGCGGCTTCGTTTTCATTGTGGAAGAAAATCTCGGTGGAGTTTGCACCGCGAAGGAAGTAATCGTAGAAAATCAAATCGTCGCCGTTTTCATAATTTTGATCGTCCCATGTTACGTCCACGGCGTACCAGTTACCGTCTTCCATTTTAACATAGTTCCATGCGTGCGGTTCGCCTGCGTCACCGACAACAACAATGCAGGGAATGCCTGCGCGGTCACAGAGCATTTTGAACGCTTCGGCATAGCCCTCGCAAACCGTAATGTACGGTGCTAAGAAAACGCTGGTTGCATAATAGGAAGTCGCATATGCAAATTCAGTATCATAATCTACACGCTTAGCAATCCAGTCATGGATATTTTTCAATTTTTCAAAACGGTTTGCACCTGTAATTTGCACAGAACCTGCAACCTGCATCATTTGGTCATAGGCTGTTTTCACGGCGTTCCAGCTTGCATAGCCTGCGGGCAATGCGTAATCTACAAATATTTCAGTTACTTGTATTGTCAAAGAACCGTCTGCATTTTCCCTGTACGGTCCGTCAAAGTCAATCAGTGAGAGATTGCCAATCCAAAACATTTCGGGATGGTCATCCATTAAAGCACTTGCCGCAGCATAAACACCGGTAACAAGGTCTTCGACAAACCAATCCGGCACCATCAGCTGATTATCCTCAATCCAAGCCGTAATTGTAATCGGCTGTGTCAAGGTGATTACGTTGTTCTCCTGCGGTTTGGATGCATTCAGGAGTCCGTTGTAAATGTTTTTCTGCAAAGCGTTCAGCGCCGTGTAGAAGGTGTACGGTGCATTGGGATCTTCCGATGCAAACCGATTTATCTGCGGCTCGGATTCTGCTTCGGGCAACACAGCATTCGGCGTATATCGAATGACTTCTGCATTGGCTAAATTTTGATGTTCGGGCAGCTGCGGTACATGCAGTGCCGAAGCCCCTACGGACAAAACGCTGAACAACATAATCAGCGCCATAAGAATACTGATAGTTTTCTTCATAACTATCCCCTTTCAAAAATTTTTTACACGCAGAATATGCCGACTGAAAACAGCGGGTATTTCCTGCAAATGTTAGCGTTTTACAGGATGAATCGGACTGAAAAAGGCAGTGCACGGGGTTATCGGTTTTGCAGCAGTGCCGACAATTCATCCATAAATGCGTTGATATCGCGGAAATGGCGATATACCGATGCGAAACGGACATACGCCACTTCGTCAATATCTTTTAACTTGTCCATGGCAAGCTCGCCGATATGTAATGAGGTGACCTCTCGGTCCAGTGAATTTTGCAAGCTTACTTCAATATCGTCGACGGCTTTCTCAAGCGTATCCATTGTAACGGGGCGTTTTTCGCATGCACGCATTAAGCCGCGCAACAGTTTATTGCGGTCAAACACCTCGCGGGATTTATCCTTTTTGACAACCAAAATCGGTACGCTTTCAATAATTTCATAAGTGGTAAAGCGTTTGTTGCACTGTAAGCACTCGCGGCGGCGGCGGATTCGTTCGCCCTCGTCTGTCGGACGCGAATCAATTACCTTGCTTTCCTCATAGCCGCAAAACGGGCATTTCACATTGCATCCCTCCGTATTTGAACTATATATAGTATCTATGATAAACTATTATAGCAAATCTGCCATGTGTTGTAAAGTCTAAAATCCTGTAAAATCCTTCTGTGTTTCCCGTTCTTTTCCCGCAAATTCGTCTTGCGGTACAGTCTTAGATGTTCCGAAAAGCAGTTCAGATCAGCATTCCTTGCATCACATAAAATACAGACTGTACAGTCAGCGCGCAGCAGCCCTGACCGTCAGTCTGTTCAAGCCCATTTTTGCAGCATATCGCGTGCAACAGCGATCTGTGCAGATGTGTCATAGCTGTTTTCATACAGCTCAATCATGTAATCGCCCGTATATCCCTTTTGACGCATCACCTCAAAAAAATGTTTGAAATCAAACCTCGCCCCTTCGCACAGCGGCACAACACAATCGCGCGTATTGGTATAATCACTGATATGCACATGCACAATGGAATCCGAAAACCGTTCTACAAATACATATGGGTCAATTCCCGTTCGGCGAGCCTGTTTAATATCCAGCACCATTTTGAACTCCGCACCGAGTGCCGAACGCATACGCGAAAGATAGTCGGGGCTTTCCGAACGGTAATGTACCACATTTTCCTGACAAAGCGAAATACCCTCGTGCGCACCGAGCCCATACAGTGTGTGATACCTTTCAAACACCTGTTCGTCGGGAATGCTTCCCGGAATTTTAGCGCCATGCATCACCAAAAGTTCCGCACCGAGCGCCGCCATGCCGTAAAAGTAACGCTTATAATCCTCTAAGCTATCCGTAAACCGCCGCTCGTAAGAACTGAAAAAATAGTACGACTCCGTAAAAGAGGCATACGTATGAAAACTTTTAACACGCATGCCGTAAGATTTTTGTATGTTTTTGAGCTGTTCAATATACGCCGCATCTAATTCTCGCGGTGAATTGATAAAAATTTCTACACATTCCGCACCGAGTTTGCCCGTTTCAATCAAAGATTCCTCTGTTGTGCGCGGGTAAAAACATGCTGTGGATATGCCGATTGCCATACGCTGTCACCTGCCAAAAATTGTGCGTTGCACGAACACAATACATTCTGTTACTATTGTAATCGGGAGGTACATAGAAATGCAAGCGTTATTTACACAAATTCTTGAATTTTTCAAAAGTTTTCATCCGATTGTCAAAAAAGTATTTCGTTACGGTGCGCCGATAACACTCGGTCTGTATCTGTCGGCAGGTGTTTGCCGCATGCTGTCGGGAACTGCAGGTAATGCTGACCGACTGCTACATGTCAGCGACGAACTGCTTCTATGCGGCAAAGAGTGTTTCGGTATTGTGTTTATAGGCGGCCTGCTGCTGCAGCTGTTTTTGCAGGCGTATATACAGGATTTCGGGGAAGAGCTGTTTAAAAAATAAAACCGTCTGTGCATAAAACACAGACGGCGCAAAAGCCAACCTTGCAAACGCATAAGAATCAAAAGGAGCTTTTGCTGACAATATCCTATGCAGAAAAATAAAAAAAATACGTCTTTTTGAAAAAAGATGAAAAAAGTCTTGCTTTTTTTTTAGCACTGTGATAAAATACCAAAGCACTGAAAAAACTATCGGTATCGAACGGAGGTTGAAATATGAGCGCTCTTGAAATTATTCTCGGTGTTTTGCTGATTTTAACATCAATTGCTACAATTGCAATCGTCTTAATGCAGAAAAGCCGTGAGGGCGGTCTTTCCGGCGCAATCGCGGGCGGTTCCGACACCTTCTTCGGTAAAAACAAAAGCAGAACCAAAGAAGCTATTTTGGCAAAAGTCACAAGATATATTGCAATCGTTTTCTTTGTTCTTTCTTTTGCCGCTACACTGCTTCTGTTGTTTCTGAAATAAGTTTACACTTATAGTATAGCAAGCGGTTTTACCCATAAGCCGCTTTTCTATATGAGCCATTAGCTCAGTTGGCAGAGCACTTGACTTTTAATCAAGGTGTCCGGAGTTCGAATCTCCGATGGCTCACCACGGAATCCTGTGTCTGTAAAATACAGATGCAGGGTTTTTATTTTTTTGCATACAAGGATTCACAAAAATACATGTCCCGTGCTGTCATTGACAAGGTTTCGAAATACGTCTATAATTTGTGAGGAAAAATCAGTGCAAGCACTTATTTTATTGAAAGGGAGTTATGCGGGTTTGCAGGCAGAACCATCTACAAGCTATATAAACAGTTTTCGAAAAGGTGTGCGGGACGGGATACCGATTGCCTTGGGTTATCTGTCGGTTTCCTTTACGTTCGGCATGGCGGCAGTTGCGGGCGGTCTGCCTGTTTCGTTAGCCGTTTTAATTTCCATGACCAATTTGACCTCAGCAGGACAGTTTGCAGGGCTTTCACTGCTGTTTGCAGGCGGCGGTTATTTTGAAATGGCGCTGACACAGTTGGTCATCAATCTGCGGTACGCACTGATGTCTGTTTCTCTGTCGCAGAAATTACATAAAAGCGTAAGACTTATAGACCGCCTGCTGATTGCGTTCGGCAATACGGATGAGATTTTTGCTGTTGCCGCAGGCCAGCCGAAAGAAGTCGGTAAAAAATACATGTTTGGGTTGATCTCCATGCCGTATATCGGCTGGGCGCTCGGCACATTCCTCGGCGCGGCGGCAAGCGCGGTACTGCCCGAAAATATCCGTTCGGCACTGGGAATTGCCATTTACGGCATGTTTCTCGCCATTTTTATTCCGCCGATGAAAAAATCCAAAGCGGTTGCGGCAGTGGTGGGAATCGCGGCAACACTCAGTTGTATGTTCCGTTATGTCCCGATTTTAAACCGCGTGTCCTCGGGCTTTGTCATCATTATCTGTGCCGTTGCCGCAGCGGCTGTCGGCGCATGGCTGAAGCCTGTATCGGCAGAACAGGGGGCGGCGGAATGACAAAATATTGGTTTTTACAACTGGCGGTTATGGCAGGCGTGACTTATCTTATCCGTATGCTGCCGTTGGTTATCTTCCGTAAAAAAATCAAAAATAAATTCATACAGTCTTTTTTATACTATATTCCCTATGCGGTACTTGCCGCCATGACCTTTCCCGCCGTATTTTCCTCCACAGGCGGTCTTGCATCTGCGCTTGCCGGGATTGCCGTTGCACTGCTTTTGGCATTTTTTGAAAAAGGCTTGGTTACGGTGGCGGTCTGCGCCTGTGCCGCGGCTTTCGTGACGGAGTGGATGGGTACGCTGATATGAGCGCCCGTTTGCGCGTAAGAACGTATAAGCAACAACCCTCTTGCCGTTCCCTATGTGACTGAGGGAGTTTGCTCAGAGTGAATTATATGTAGGGCGGGGTGCGGAGCTTCGGTGGGGACCTCTGCCTACGGAAGTATGCAGAAGCACCAACCTAACCGACAGGCGAGACCTTGCTTCCGCCGCGAAGTTTCAGCAGACTTCAGCGGGCGCGCACTGTGTAAAGTGTAATAAGATAGTTTACAAAAAGTGTAAGGACATCGTTTACAGTTTTTGATAGAATAAAGCCATACAA